>Ga0302276_10003244_pt1 | contig 14075 bp, 7 predicted proteins | sample III_Bog_N2_3_FD_198768 | JGI IMG/M metagenome (GOLD analysis project Ga0302276, IMG submission 198768) | Peat permafrost microbial communities from Stordalen Mire near Abisko, Sweden - III_Bog_N2_3 | ecosystem: Environmental > Terrestrial > Soil > Wetlands > Peat | place: Sweden: Abisko...
AATTCCACGTGGGCGACGACTCTTCATGGGCCGCGCCGCAAACTGTTGATGCCACGGGCGCCAACGGATGGGAACAGCTCTCGGCCGTCCAGCCATGGGGCGCGCAGGGCCACCCTTCGTACACGGGCTACGGCTGGTATCGCAAGCACATCAGCTTTGCGCCGGCCGCAGGTGGAGCAGCGGAGATTCAGCTACTGATTCGCCATGTTGACGACGCCTACCAGGTTTACTGGAATGGCCGCATGGTGGGACACAACGGGGGTATGCCTCCCAAGCCGCTGTACTACTACTCGCAGGCGCCACAGATTGTGAGCCTCGGCCCGGCGCGCGACGGCGTCCTGGCTGTCCGCGTGTGGAAGGCGCCGCTGGCGAGCTTTGACTCAGAAAAGATTGGCGGTTTTTACTCCGCGCCGGTTGCCGGCAGCCCTGACGACATCAAGACCCTGAAAGCCAGTATCGATTACCAGTGGCTGCGCAGCCACCAATACGACTTCGCGCTTCGGTCGTTGTATGGGCTAGTGATGTTGCTAAGCCTGTTGGCCTGGTATCGCGACCGCTCCCGAAATGTGCTGATCGCAATGGCCGTTTTTGCCGGATCACCCACAATCGCTGTTTTCCTGGTCGGGCTGCATCTTCCCCTGTCGTTCAGGTTGGCCATCGGCGCTCTACAGCCCGTTCTTTCCATGCAGGACATCGGGCTCTGGTTTCTGCTGATCTATCTGCTCGAACTCGATCGTCAACGTAATCTTGTTTCGCTGACCTTCGAGCTGACAATCATCAACCTGGCGGTGACCTCGATCGACGGCTTTCTAACCTTGTTCGACTGGAGCAATCCATTCTTCATCCACTGGGCCCAGGTGGCAGACGGAGTGCTGACAGCCCTCCAAACGATGACGCAGATGCTGCCCTTCGTACTGTTGGCCTATGCGGTGCGCAACAAGCTCGACTTTGCGCGGTGGGCCGTGGCCATTACGGCTTTCCTGACTGAGATGCTGTTCGCATTCCGCATCGCATCAGAGCAAGGCAGCCGGTTTACGCACTGGACGATCGCCCAAAAAATGGCGCAGCCCCTGTTTGTGCTGAACGGCAACCCCTTCACGATGCAGGAAATTGCGCAGACGCTATTGCTTTTGGCCATCATCTACGCGGTGTCACGGACCATGCAGGACGCTATGGAGCGCCACGGCACTATGGCGCAGGAGTTGAAGAGCGCCCGCGAGCTGCAGCACGTTTTGATTCCCAAGCGGCTGCCCGAGGTGCAGGGCTTTGCGGTTACCAGCGCCTATCGACCTTCGCAGGAGGTTGGCGGCGACTTCTTCCAGATCATTCCTTTAGAGGGCGCGAACATCGGCGCCACGCTGATTGTGCTGGGCGACGTAAGCGGCAAGGGGCTGAAGGCAGCCATGGCCGTTTCGTTCATAGTGGGAACGGTGTGCACGCTGGCCAAATTTACATCGAGCCCGGGCAAGTTGCTGGGCGAACTGAACCAGCGGCTGTATGGAAGACTCGATGGCGGCTTTACTACCTGCGTGACACTGCGCATTGATTCCAATGGGCGCTGCGCGGTGGCCAGTGCCGGCCATCCCGCGCCCTTCCTGAACAGGAACGAGGTTGAGATGGAAGGCTCGCTTCCGCTCGGCATTGTGCCAACGGTGGAGTACCCGGAAACTGACCTGGACCTGCGCGAAGGCGACCACATTGTTCTTTACACTGACGGCCTGCTTGAAGCGCGCAACGCCAAAGGCGAGATATTCAGCTTCGAACGCGTGAAAGCTCTCTTCTCCACGCGCCCCGGCGCGGCGGCGGCATCAGGGGTGGCCGTGCAGTTTGGCCAGGAGGACGACATTACAGTGCTGACAGTGACACGCCTGGGTGCTGGAGTGAAACCGACCACGCGGCTGATTGCTCCCGAGATGGCCAACGCGTAATTTTGCTATCGCATTCAAAATGCAATGCGATATGCTCACGCCATGCTTCCCCGCTGCAAGTTTTACGCGTTGGGAATTGTGTGTGCAGCTCCCCTCCTTCTAAACGCGCAAACAACCATCGCACCTCCCTCGACGCCGGGGCCACGCACTGCCGCACCGTTGGCGCACGCGGCCGCATTGAAGCTCGACGGCGGCGCTGTGTCGCTCGACGGCCCGTGGCAGTTTCACCTCGGCGATGACCTGGCCTGGGCGTCTCCGCAGTTCGACGACTCAGCTTGGGAGCAGCTTTCGGGCGATAAGCCGTGGGGCGCGCAAACCCACCCCAATACCGAAGGTTTCGGCTGGTACCGCCTTCACATCGCCTTCGCGCCCGATGCTCCCAGCGCAATCGCTTTGCTGGTTCCCAATGTCGATGACAGCTACCAGGTGTTCTGGAACGGACACCTGGTGGGCACATTCGGCAAGCTGCCGCCGAAAGCGAACCTGTGGCAGAGTCCCGAGCCGCGCCGCTTCGACCTTGGCCCGACCGAATCCGGATTGCTGGCCGTACGTGTGTGGAAAGACGGCTTCGGCTCTTTCGATTCTGGCGTGCAGGGCGGGTTTGAAGCGCCGCCGCTTCTTGGTAGCCCGAAGGCCATCGCCGCATCGCTCGGCGCTTGGAACTACGGCTGGCTGCGCGCCCAGCAGTTGACCTTTGCTCTCGACTCGCTGTTCGCTCTCGTCGCTGTCGTATGCTTCATCGTCTGGTTCCGGGATCGGCGCCAGTCGCTCGTGCTCTGGATGGCGGTCTACGCTTTCAGCCACGCGCTGTCGCCTTTATTTCTGTCGGGGATAGTGCCGCTCTCCACCTGCATGGCAGCCTCCTCCACCACCATTTTTTTCTGCCTGGGTGATGTCGCGCTGTGGTTCCTGCTTTTATGGTTGCTCGATCTGCACGGCGACGCGAAATTGGTGCGGCTGATAAGAACCCTGGCCATCATCGAATTCGCCGCAGCTATTCCCGATGTTTTCACCGGCATCGGCATGGCGCTGCCAGGTATGGTTCTCTGGCAATGGATTGACGCATCCTTGACAGTTGTTTATACCGTCTTCGAAATCATCCCCTTATGCCTCATCGGGCTAGCAATTGTACGTCGTCGGCGCCTCGATTCGGTTCGCTGGATGGTGGCAATCTTTGTCTTTGTCAGTCAGATGCTCCTGGTGTGCAGCATCATGCTTGAACAGGGCAGCCGCTTTACGCATTGGACTCTCGGGAACGCAATCTCCGCGCCGCTCTTCACCGCTTGGGGCAGCCCCGTGGCCTCGACGGACATCAGCAGCACCTTACTTCTTATTGTCCTGGCATACGCTGTGAACCGTTACTCCGCCGACAATTCGCGCCGCCAGTTGGCGATGGAGCAGGAGCTACAGAATGCGCGCATCGTTCAGCAGATCCTGATTCCGGCTGAGATCCCCGAAGTGCCGGGGTTCGCGATTGAGAGCGTGTACAGGCCTGCCGGTGAAGTGGGCGGCGACTTTTTCCAGATCGTCGCACTTGAACACGGAGGCGTTCTGGCCGTGATCGGCGACGTAAGCGGCAAGGGCATGCCGGCGGCGATGACAGTTTCGCTGCTGGTGGGCACGGCGCTCACGCTGGCTCACTACACTGAGAGTCCGGGGGAAATTCTGGCGGCGATGAATCAACGCATGTTGGCCCGTAGCCAGGGCGGTTTTACCACGTGCCTGGTTTTGCGCGCAGACGCTGACGGCACATTGACTGCGGCCAATGCCGGGCATCTTTCGCCCTATCTCGATGGCGCTGAGCTCACGGTTGAGAGCGGGCTGCCGCTTGGACTGGCCGCACACTCGACCTATTCCGAGATTCAATTCCGGCTCCAGCCGGGCCAGCAGCTTACGCTTTTGACTGACGGCGTGGTTGAGGCCCGGGACCAATCCGGTGAACTGTTTGGATTTGAGCGAGCGGCGGCAATTTCAACCGAATCTGCCAACCAAATCGCCAACGCTGCGGAGCAGTTCGGACAGGACGACGACATTACCGTGCTCACGCTAAGCTTTGCTCCAGTAGGAGTGGTCCATGCGTAAGCTGCTGCTGCTTTTGCTTCTCTGCGTGCCGGCCTCATTCGCCGCACAGCCTATGAACGTACCCACAAGCGGCGGCACATTCCACTTTGAGCAGGACATGGAACCTGTCGCCTCCCTTGACGGGCAATGGCGCTTTCATCCAGGCGATGACGCGGTCTGGTCTTCTTCCGACTTCGATGACTCGAAGTGGACGCTGGTTGAAACCGGCAAATCCTGGGATAAACAAGGTTACCCGGCAATGAACGGATTCGCGTGGTATCGCGCGAAACTCGAAATTCGGCAGGACGCAAGCGGCCTTTCGCTGCTGGTGCCGTATGTTCTCACCAGCTACCAGGTGTTCGCGAACGGCAAGCTGTTAGGCGGCGTGGGAGCCATGCCTCCGCAATGGCGGCCCATTGGTCAGTTTCGCGAATACGCGGTTTATCGGCTGCCCGGTCCCGATCCGAAATCACAATCCATCGTTCTGGCATTCCGGGTTTGGCATTCGCCGCTTTGGGAAGACCTTATAGGCGGGGGAATCTATCAGGGTGTGCTGGTCGGCGACACTCCTCTTATCGCTCAGCGCAGAGAGATGCACCGCATCGAGTCACTCTGGTCGAATGGCGCGCAGTTTTCGCTCGCGTTGATTGAGTTCCTTGCCGCTTGTGCTTCATTCGGCTTTTTTCTTGCGCACCGGAACGAGCGCGAATACCTGTGGTTCACGATTGCCGAATTGTTGAACAGCATTATGAGCGTGGCGACCGCCAATCGGCCGCTCATGCTGATAGACGTGAGGCTGAGCGACCTTATCCTCAACGTTTTGAGCGCGGCCTCCGTCTTTGCGTTGCTCTGTTTCTTCAGGATTCTGCTCGGCGGGAAGCGAAACTGGCTTTTCACGGCAGTGCTGGCTACGATTGCCGCGAACGCGCTCCTGGCTGTCATGGAATATGCTCCACAGTTTCTCGGTATGCAGAGGGGGGTTATCTCCATTCCTGTTATGAATGGAATGGGAGCCGCGCTTGATGTCATTCCCTCGATCTGGGTAATTGGGCTCTTGCTCCGGCGGGCTGTACAGGGCCGATTCGACGCCCGCTTGCTGCTGGCGCCGGTTCTGCTGCAGCAGTCGGCACGCCTTGGCGATCACCTGGATTGGTTTTTCGTGTTTGTTGTGCGGCGCGTTCCGGCCGCGTTTAGCACGTTCTACAGCATGACGAAATGGCCGTTCCCAATCTCGGTTCCAAACGTTTGCGACTTTCTATTTCTCGCCGGGATGCTCGCCATATTCGTGCATCGTTTTCTGCGTACCAGCCGCATGGAAGACGCTCATCAGCGGGAACTGGAGGCTGCGCGCGCTGTCCAACAGGTCCTTGTTCCTTCGGCGACTCCGCAAATTCCAGGCTTCGAAATCGAAAGTCTGTATCTACCGGCAGGCCAGGTGGGCGGCGATTTCTACCAGATCGTCGCCACTCAAAATGGCGGCGCGTTGATTGTGATTGGAGACGTGAGCGGCAAGGGCATGCCTGCTGCAATGACAGTCTCACTTCTTGTGGGCACGTTTCGCACCCTGTCTCATTACACGCAGAGCCCAGCCACGATTCTTCAAGCGATGAACGAGCGCATGCTGGATCGCTCTTCCGGTGGATTTACAACATGCCTGGTGATGCGCGTCGACCGGGACGGCACGTTGACTGCGGCCAACGCCGGACATCTTGCGCCCTACCTCAATGGCGCCGAAATCAAGCTGGATAACGGACTGCCCCTGGGACTGACCGCCGATGCGCAATATGTGGAATCGACCTTGATGCTTGCCAATTCAGCCAGACTCGCTTTGCTCACCGACGGAATTGTGGAGGCGCGCAACCAATCCGGTGAGCTGTTTGGATTTGCGCGGGCGGCGGCAATCTCAACGGAGCCGGCTCAAATAATAGCGCGGGCCGCGCAGGCCTTCGGGCAGGACGACGACATTACCGTACTCACACTGAGTTATGCAGCAAAGGAAGTTTGCCATGCGTAAGAAGATTGTTGTTGCAGCACTCCTGCTGTTTGCGTGTGCGGGGATGGCGCGTCCGCAAACCATCGATTTCAATCAGAAGCGAGTGCCGATGGCGGATCTCGTTGGGCCATGGCGCTTTCATGCGGGTGACGATCCTGCATGGGCCAGTCCTGGGTACGACGACTCCCACTGGTCGCTGCTCGAAGCCGGCAAGACATGGTCAGAACAAGGCTTCGGTGGATACTCCGGCGTGGGGTGGTACAGGCTGCGTATCATAGTGCCCGCGCCGTCAGTACCGCTTGCACTGTATTTTGACGATGTTCAGGATTGTTACCAGGTATTCGCCAATGGCCGCATGATTGGACAGGTCGGATATCTGCCACCACATCCAAAGTTAGTGGAATCGAACCGCAACATCTTCCGCATTCCAACGGATGCAATGACTCCGGGACAGCCGCTGGTGCTGGCGATACGTGTGTGGGAGACCTCAATCGGCGGTCCCGATCGCGGCGGCCTCGATGAAGTTCCGCGGATCGGCGATGCCCGCCAGGTTACTTTGTGGCGCAGGCTTGAATCGCACTACGTGGTTTCAATCGTCTCCGGCGAAATTGCCGAGCTGTACGGCAATATCCTCACAGCTCTGGCGGGGCTGGGATTGTTTCTGCTGCGCCCCAAAGAGCGCGCCTACCTGTGGTGGGGTTTGAGCCAGCTGTTATGGTCTTTGTTCATCGTGCTCAGTATCTGGGTCAACTTTAGAACTTCGCCCTATTTCAGCTCCGGTGTATTGATCGACCTCGTAATGGCGCTGGCCACTTACTTTCAAGTCGAGTTCTACGCAACATTTCTGCGGCAACGCAGAGACTGGCTTTATTGGAGCGCGGTCATCTCCATCGCCCTCAATCTTGCTCTCAAGTGCATGTTCATTTGGGCGCCTGCTGTAGCTTCGAACCGGCTGCTTGCGTTAGTCGGAGGCACACTGACACAGGGCCTGGTTGTTGCCCTTCTATGGCGAGGCGGGCGCGGGAACAAGGTCGACGCAGCCTTGCTGCTCATTCCGAACTGCGTGATGTTTGCTCTTAATCTCCTCAGCGTGGTTTGCCACCTTCCCGGTTTTTCTTCAACACACCAGGCAATTTGGATTTTGCATCTTCTTGGCCGCGCCATTCATTGGCCGTTCGAAATGAGCGCTTTCGATGTTGTCGGCATGATTGAAATGTACGCGGTGCTTGTGATTCTGCTGCGCAGCTACGTGCGCAGCCGCGGGGACGAGGAGCGCATGGAGTCGGAGCTCGAGGCGGCACGCGCGGTGCAAAAGGTGCTCATCCCGAATGAGGTGCCGACCATTCCCGGCTTCGCGCTTGAGACTGTTTACCACCCGGCGAGCCAGGTGGGCGGCGACTTCTTTCAGATTGCGCCGCTGAAGACCGGCGGCGCGTTGATTGTGATTGGCGATGTGAGCGGCAAAGGAATGCCGGCGGCGATGACGGTTTCATTGCTGGTGGGTACCGTGCGCACGCTTGCGCACTACACGCAAAGCCCAGGGGAGATTCTTGCGGCCATGAACTTGCGCATGCTGGCCCGCTCGTCAGGTGGCTTTACGACTTGCCTAGTGATGCGAGTCGACCTGGACGGAACGTTGACCGCGGCCAATGCCGGACATCTTGCGCCTTATCTCAACGGCGTGGAACTCAAGCTTGAAAACGGGCTGCCCCTGGGCCTGGCAGCCGATACCGAGTACATGGAATCGACATTCACGCTTGCGAAGTCGGCCCGGCTGACCCTGCTTACCGACGGCGTGGTAGAGGCACGCAATCACGGCGGCGAGTTGTTTGGATTTGTGCGAACGGCTGCGATCTCAACCGATTCCGCAAACCAAATCGCTCACGCTGCTGAGGAGTTTGGCCAGGAAGACGACATTACGGTGCTGACGCTGTCGCTTGCCGGTGCGGAGGCGATGCATGCGTAGGCTCGCAATTGAGTGTCTCGGACTCCTGCTCCTGCCGCTGCCCGGTAGCCAACCGGCCGCTGCGCAAAACTCAGCTCCGACCTGGGCGAACGGCTCCGTCGACATCAGTAACGGCTGGCGCGCGCAAAGCGGTGATGATCTCGCGTGGGCACAACCCGGATTTATCGACAACGCATGGCCTTCGGTCGCACTCACGCCTGCCAACGACGACGCCGGCTGGCGCTGGTATCGCTTGCACACTGAAATTCCCGACGCCGCTATGCCGCTGGCGCTGCTGGTCACCGGGGGCAGTGGCACGTACGAGGTCTACATCAACGGCCGGCAATTGCCCGGCCCTGGTTTGCTTCCGGATCGTTTGGTCACATACCCTCGCACCCAGATCATCACGCTTCCCGCTTTCACGGGAAGCGCAGTCATCGCGCTGCGGACGCACATTCCGACCACGTCGATGTTCCTGGCCGATCGTGGCTCCTTTCGTGTCGCTCTCGGCACACTCTCCGCGATCAGCGACACCGAACGCGCCGACTTTGGCGCGCGATTCGCCGACGTCGCACCGGCTATGGCCATTTATGTGTTGGCCTTCTTCGCCGGTGTTCCGCTTCTTTTTCTTTTCTGGCATCAGCCCGATCATCGCGAATATCTCTGGCTCGGCTTTTACCTGCTGATGAGTCCCATCGGCGAGCTTTTCTACAGCCTCGCCAGGTCTGGATTTGTTCCGTTTTCATGCAACTGGTTTATAGCCTCTCCTTCGATCTATGTTGTCGCCGTTCTCCAGATCGAGTTTACATTCAGCTTCGTCGGCCAGCGCGTGATGCGGGGCTTGCGCATCTACCAGGCATTCATTCTTGCCTATCCTGCATTATTTCTCTTTCCCGCGTGGCTTGGCTGGCTCAGCCGCGGCGCCTTCAATGTAGGCGAAATCGCGCTCATATTGCCTGTCGCCGTCGCGCTGCCAATCCTGCTCCTCTATTGGTATCGCCGCGGCAACCGCGAGGCCGGATGGCTCATCCTGCCTAGTCTCTTGCCTATCGCCACGGTCTCCTTCACTGACGCCGGCATCATTGGCGCCAACTTCAATCTTCCTCGAATGGCCATGCTCGGCAATAGCATCACTCTTGGCCCGTTCGAAATCCAACCCTTTGATTTAGGCGATCTGCTCTTCGTGCTGGCTATTGGCGCCGTGATGTTCTTCCGCTTTACGCGCGTCAGCCGCGAACAGGCTCGCTCCGCGGCCGAGCTGCAGGCGGCACGCGAAATTCAGCAGTACCTCATCCCCGAGAGACTCCCGGCCACTCCCGGCCTCTGCATCCGCAGCGTCTACCAGCCCTCACGCGAAGTAGGAGGGGATTTCTTTCAGGTGCTCCCCGACCCGCGCGACGGTAGCACGTTGATCGTTATCGGAGACGTGGCCGGTAAAGGCCTCCAGGCCGGCATGCTCGCCGCGCTGATTGTCGGCGCCATTCGCACCGCATTCAAATTCACGTCCGATCCCGGCAGGATTCTGGAGCTGCTCAACGAGCGGCTGCAAGGTCGCGGACTGGTGACTTGCCTGGCCATGCGCATCGATCGCGACGGAAAAGCCGAGTTGGCAAACGCTGGACAAATTCCGCCCTATCTCAACGGCAAGGAACTGGCGCTCGATGGCGCATTACCGCTGGGCGCGCTGCCCGACGCCTCGTTTCCAACCACTCGCATTCGGATAGTTGAGGGCCAATCGATGCTCTTGGTCTCTGACGGCGTGGTGGAAGCTCGGAACGCTGCAGGCGAGCTGTTCGGCTTTGAACGGACTGCGGCCATCTCCGGCAAATCCGCTGAACAAATTGCCCACGCTGCTGAGGACTTCGGACAGGAAGATGACATTACTGTTCTCACGCTCACACTCGCCGCAGTGGAGGCGCTCCATGCGTAAAGCAATTTTCCTGTTATTTCTCTTCCCCATATCTGTAGCCGCTCAAACGGCCCTCAGTATCGCGCCTAAGCATTGCGTGTGGAAGGAAGGCGACGACGCGCGATGGGCTGCGCCGGCGCTCGACGAGTCAGATTGGAAGCCGGTGCCAGAGTACTCCGGTATTGCAACTCCGAAGCCCTTCTTCTGGTTGCGCTGCAGCTTCGAGCCCAGCCTGCTTGCGCCTATGGTCGATCCCCAACTGCAGGTCCGGCGAGTCAGGCAACATGGCCACCGGCGACCATACGGTCGGTTTGGTAATCGACTATCCCGCGCCGGAATTCAATGAACGCGACCATCCAATCCTCGTCGCCGTGCGCATGACTTTTTCACCGGCGATCAATGGCGTGCAGGCGCTGCCGGCGCTTTCACTGGGCGATGCGGCGCTGGAACGCAATACATACTGGAACCAGGTATTCGAGCAGACACAATCACAATGGGTCACCTGGGCCTGCTACGCGCTCATCGGGTCCGCAGGCTTGTTTTTCTTCGCACTCTACTGGTTCGACCGCACGCAGCGCTTTCTGTTGTGGATCAGTCTTACTTGGCTTTCGCTCGCCGACCTGCGCATCAACGAGTTTCTGTTTGCCTCTTCGGCGCACTACTCCGCGCGCCTCGAGTATTCTCTCTATGCAATCGGCCAGATCCTTCCGGTCTTTATCGTCCTGTTCTTTTTTGCATTGAACAAACGGCGCGTGCCGGTCTTTTTCCAGATCGATATTGGCGTCAATCTCTATTTCTGGGCCGCGCTCGTTGTCGCTGCCTTTTTGCCTCTGCGCCTGAGCATGGTTCTGCGTTGGTATACGGAAGTGGTCCCCTGGATGAATACGCTTCAGGTTGTTGCGACGATGGTAGCTGTCACTTCCGCCCCAGTAACATTCTGGCCTTTTCGCAAGCTGCGCGGCTGGCAGATTCCGCTTGCCGCGGTCTGCCTGTTGTGGTCGGCGATGGATTTCGCTTACATGCTCGTGCAGCTTCCGATCCTGAATTTCAATGTCCAGACCATGTTTCTTAAGATTCAGCCCTATCGTTCCCTGGCCATTGCAATCGTCGTTGTCGCCATGACCCTGCTGCTGGTGCAACGCCTGCGATCAACCAATCGCGACCGCGCGTCGTTGCAGGGCGAGATGGATGCTGCGCGCCGTATTCAGCAGCTACTGGTTCCGTCGACGATCGAGTCAGCGGCGGGCTGGAGCGTGGATGCCGCATTTCTTCCCGCGCGCGAAGTGGGAGGCGACTTTTACCATTGCGATGCGCTGCCCGGCGGCCGCCAGCGGGTGATGATTGGCGATGTAAGCGGCAAGGGCACCGCAGCGGCCATGACTGCGGCGCTGCTGATTGGCGCCGCAAAAGGCCGCGGGACCGATTCACCAGCCAGGCTGCTCGAACACCTGAACCTGGTGCTGAGCGATAGCCGGGTAGGCGGATTCACTACCTTTCTTTGCGCCGACCTTGCTTCAGACGGAACCGTCATTCTGGCCAACGCCGGCCACCTGGCGCCATATTGCAATGGCCAGGAGGTCCAAATCGAGCCGGGCCTGCCGCTGGGAATCGACCAGGACACGCATTACTCCGCTACGACACTCCACCTTGCGCCGGGCCACTCGCTCACTTTGATGACGGACGGCGTGGTTGAAGCGCGCAATGAAAACGGCGAGTTGTTCGGATTCGAAAGAACGCGCACCGCGAGTGTGCAATCCGCCGACCAGATCGCTCAGGCAGCACAGGCATACGGACAGGAAGACGACATTACTGTTCTCAAGCTCACACTTGCGCCCGCTGGAGTTGTTCATGCGTAAGCTGATTCTGATTCTGCTTGTTTGTGCAACGCCGCTCGGCGCCGCAACCGTCGTCGTCGCGCAATCCGTCGTGACCGTTGCGCCACAGCAATGCGTCTGGCGCGCCGGCGACAATGCCGCTTGGGCCGCGGCGTCACTCGATGAATCCGGCTGGCAGCCGCTCGCCACGTGGAAGAGACAAAGCAGCTCTCCGAGGTTCTGGATTCGTTGCCATGCCGACTTGAGCGCGCTGCCTCCGCTTGCGCATCCCGCACTTGAAATTTCTTTTTACGACGCATACCGGGTTTATCTCAACGGTGCGCCGATTGGCAGTGCGGGAGATATCGATAGAGGCAGTTTTGAACTGAATGCCATCCGCATTTTTCCGGTTGCCTCCGGCCAGCTTCCCTCGGGTCCCTCAACCATCGCATTGCGGGTTGGCAATCGCGTCCTGCTCACCAATAGCGGTCCCATCAACGGGCTTTTTACCAGCGGCTTTCAATTGCGCTTAGGCGACGCGTCGATCCTCGATGCATTAAGGGCACGCGCGGTCCTGACGAGGTCTGCGCAGTACTTCGGATCGGCTGCGTGTTTCAGCATCATCGGTGTTCTGGCAATGTTGCTCATCGTCCTCTATCTCTACGACCCCAGCCGGCGCGAGTTTCTTCTTCTCAGCATTACATGCTTATCTCTCACTGCAATCCGCCTGAATGAGCTGGCGACTGCTGCCTATCTGCCCTATCCAATTGCCGCCTGCCTCTTCGTAGTATTGGTCGGAAACATTACTCTTACGGCTACGCAGTATCCGTTCTTCTTCGCGCTGGCCAATCGCAGGCCGGGCCGCTTCATCTGGGCCCTCATCATCATCAACTGCTGTTGCTACTGGCCCAATGCAGTTGACGTTTTCATTAGCTCAAGCTCCCCGGCGTGGCTCGGGACACTGAACCAGTTATTCATCCGGCCTTTGTCTCTCTGTCTTCACGTTGTGCTGTCTTGCTCGGTATTTGCAGCCTTTTGGCCCTTTCGCCAGATTCCACGGCGGGCACGGCCGCTCGCCTTCCTTTCCATGCTCTGGATGACGGCCGACCTGTTGTGGTTTCTGGCGGAGATGACGGCCATTCCTATTCCCGGCATTCCAAACGTCTTCCAAACCTGGGGCGTTCCCTTGCTTGAGGTACGCGCTTTTACAACCGCCTGTGTTATCACCGCTCTGCTCGCCCTCCTTTTCCGAGACCAGCGCCAGGTGACCGAAGAACGCGCCCTCTTTGCCGGAGAGATCCACGCCGCACGCGATGTGCAGCAGTACCTCATCCCCGCTCACTTGCCGGCGACACCCGGCTTCTCCATCGAGAGCGAGTACCGGCCCGCGCGCGAGGTCGGTGGCGACTTTTTCCAGGTGCTTCCCCAGGCCGACGGCAGCCTGCTGCTTGTAATCGGAGACGTGGCCGGCAAGGGCATTGAAGCCGGCATGCTTGCCACCCTCATCGTCGGTTCAGTCCGTACCGCTGCCACTTTTACATCCGATCCCGCGCGCATTCTTGCCCTGCTCAACGACCGGCTCTGCGGTCGCGGACTCGTCACCTGTCTTGCTCTCCGCATCGATCAGAACGGAAACGCAACCCTCGTAAACGCCGGGCACCTTCCGCCATACCTGAATGGCAAAGAGATGGCGATTGATGGAGCGCTGCCCCTCGGCGCAGTCCCCGGCATGCAATACGCAGCTTCGCGATTTAGTCTCGATGCAGGTGACTCGCTGATGCTCATGACTGACGGCGTGGTCGAGGCGCAAAACTCCAGAGGCGAACTTTTCGGCTTCGACCAAATCGCCAAACTGCTCCACTCCGGTGCCAGCGGCGCCGCGCTTGCAGACGCCGCCGAGGCGTTCGGCCAGGACGACGACATTACGGTGCTTGCGTTTCAATTTGTTCCCGTCGAGGTGGCACGTGCGTAAGCTTATTCTGCTGGCGATGATCGTGTTTGCGCTGCCGGCGTGCGCGCAGATGTTCGATATGGAGCGAGACCGCGTGCCGATGGCGGTGCTCGACGGCAAAATGCGCTTCCATACAGGCGACAATGCAAGCTGGTCCGCGGCTGACTTCGACGATTCAAGCTGGCCGCAGATTTCTTCAGCGAGCGATTGGAGCAGCCAGGGCTACAAAGACTATGCCGGCTACGCGTGGTACCGCTTCAAGGTGAATGTGCCCCGCGAATCAAGGCAGCTTGGGCTTTATATTCCATCGATTCTGACAAGCTACCAGGTGTTTGCCGACGGCCAATCGCTGGGCTCTTTCGGAAGGTTTCCTCCAAACCCCATCGTATACAACATTCAACAGCACCTCGTCATGCTGCCGCAGGACCATGGCGACCAGATAGAGATCGCCATCCGCGTTTGGCATTGGCCGCA
>Ga0302276_10003248_pt1 | contig 14061 bp, 13 predicted proteins | sample III_Bog_N2_3_FD_198768 | JGI IMG/M metagenome (GOLD analysis project Ga0302276, IMG submission 198768) | Peat permafrost microbial communities from Stordalen Mire near Abisko, Sweden - III_Bog_N2_3 | ecosystem: Environmental > Terrestrial > Soil > Wetlands > Peat | place: Sweden: Abisko...
AAGGACGCCGGTACGTTGCAGCTGCGGCACTGGGCGGGGGCAGGCGATCCCGTGCTCTATGTCCACGGCTTCACTTTCCCGTCGGCTCTGTCGGTCGGCTATCGGTTCGGCGGATGCTCCTGGGCCGACGATTTGCACCGGCGTGGCTTCGACGTCTGGGCGTTCGATTTCGCGGGCTATGGCGGCTCGACCCGGCCGGCGTCCATGAACGCGTCGGCCTCCGATCATCCGCCGATCGGCCGCGCGCCGGCCGCGGCCTGCCAGATCCGCGCGGTGGTCGATCACATCCGAAAGCAGCGTGACGGGGCGCGGGTGCATCTGGTCGCGCATTCCTGGGGCACGCTGGCCGCCGGGCTGTTCGCCGGCGACCATGCCGATTCCATCGGACGCCTGGTATTTTTCGGGCCGTTGGCGCGCCGGCAGATCGAGGGATTGCCATCGCCCGGGCGGATCGGCGCCTGGCGCGACGTCTCGGTGGCGGATCAGCTGAAGCGGTTCGTCGAGGACGTGCCGCCCGGTCATCCGCCGGTTTTGATCGAGCCGGAACTGGCGGACTGGGGGCCGGCCTTTCTGGCCAGCGATCCCGACGCGCCCGGCCGTACGCCGCCGGCGGTGCGGATTCCCAACGGGCCGCAGGCCGATATCATCGATGCCATGTCGGGCCAGCTGGCGTACGAGCCCGGGCGCATCGCGGCGCCGACGCTGATCGTTCGCGGCGGCTGGGACAGTCTCTGCCGCGATGCCGACGCGGCATGGCTGCTGGAAGCGCTCGGCGCGGCGGAAAAGGCCGATGTCGTCGTCCCCGCTGCGACCCACCTGATGCATCTCGAACGCGGGCGCGAGGGCTTGTTCGCGGCAACGGCCGACTGGCTTTCGGGGCGCCCAGCATGACGGCGATGAGCAAGACCGGCCCGCTGCATCAGAGCCTCGCGACCGAGCTGGCGCTGCTGTTGCTGCTCGCGGCACTGAGGGGCGGGTCGTACACCTTCATCAAGCTCGGCGTCGCCAGCATTCCGCCGGTCACCCTGATCGCCTAGCGGACCTCGATCGCGGGCCTGTTGCTGCTGGCGATCATGCGATGGCGCGGGGTACGGCTGCCGAATGACGCTGCGACCTGGCGGCGCTTTCTGGTCCAGGGCCTGCCTCAACAGCGTGATCCCCTGGACACTGATCGCCTGGGGCGAGCGCTCGCTTGACGCGGGGCTTGCGACGATTCTCAATTCCATCGCCGATGTTCACGTTTTTCCTGACGCTCGCGCTCGCCGGCCGCGAGACGGTGACACTGCGAAAGCTGTTCGGCGTGCTGGCGGGGATGGCCGGCATCTGCCTGATCGTCGGTATGCAGGCGCTGGGCGGGCTGGGTGAGCAACTCGTGGCCGAGTTCGCCACGGTGGCCGCGACGATCTGCTACGCCGGCGGCGCCGTGTTCAGCCGCGGCTTCAAGGGGCTCGATCCGATGGCGCCGGCGGCGGGTTCGTTGCTGGCAGGTGCTGCGATTCTGGTTCCCGTCAGCCTCGTGGTGGACCGTCCGTGTACGCTGGCGCCGTCGCTGAGCTCGATACTGGCGCTGCTCGGGCTCGCCGTGTTCTCGACCGCGCTCGCCTTCGTGATCTATTTCCGCCTGATCCAGACGCTCGGTTCGGTCGGTACCACGGCGCAAGCCTACTTGCGGGTACCGATCGGCGTCGCGCTCGGTGTGGTGTTTCTGGGTGAAAGCCTGACCTCGACGGCATGGATCGGATTGGGTTGCGTGGTGATCGGCGTGGCGGCGATGACGATACCGGCGCGGCCGGCGATGATTCCGAAGGCCTTGTAGCGGTCAACGGAACTCAAGCCGCGCTCAATGCGCAGGGGCACCGCGCGCGGAAGCGATCTGCTGCTTCAGCCCGGCGATGCCGACGGCGCCGAGCACGACGTCATTGCCGATGACATAGCCGGGCGTGCCGGTGATGCCGAGCGCACGGGCGAGAGTCGCGCTCTCCCGGATGGTGGTGCCGACCTCGTCGCTCGCCATGTCCTGTTCGAGGCGGGTCATGTCGAGCCCCTGATCCCTTGCCGCCGCGAGCGCTCGTTCCTTGTTGACGGGCCCCGGCCCGCCGAGCAGTTGCTGGTGAAAGGCGATGTATTTATCGCCACCAGGATCCTGCATGCGCACGGCCACCGCGACCGTTGCGGCTTCCGCCGAGCCCGGCCCGAGGATCGGAAATTCCTTGAGCGCGATCTTCAGCTTCGGGTCGTCCCGGAGCAGCGCGAGCATGTCGGGCAGCGCCCGCTTGCAGTAGCCGCAGCTGTAGTCGAAGAACTCGACCAGGGTGACGTCGCCATCGGGATTGCCGAGCGTCACCTGGTGCGGCGAGGCGAACAGCGCGGCCGCGTTGGCGGTGACGACGGCGCTGTGATCGGGGGCGGACTTGACCGGCGCAGCGGTGGTCGCGCTCGCGTTGGCCGCCGGCCGGCGCTTGAGGATTTCCGCCAGCACCTGCGCGATCGCCTCCGGGTGCTTCATGAAATAGGCCTTGGCGATTTCCCCGACCTCGTCGGGGTGAGTCGCCAGATAGTCCTTCACGATCGCCTCGATCTCGCCGTGAAGATCCTGCGCGGGCGCCGGATGCGGCGCCAGCAGGAACAGGCCGGCGACGGCTGCCGATGCAAGCCGGGTGGTGATTCGTCCTCTCATGCGTCGCTCCATCGGTCGCCGGATTCGTTTGTGTTGGTGAAATTCCGTCATCGGAACATGCCCGGTCGCGGGCCGAATGGCGGTCCGAACCGCCCGGGCCCGCCAAATCGCGGACCGAAGCCGAACGGCCTCGGCCCAAAGCGCTGTGGCCCGACCGGAATGCAGAATCCGCGTGGCGTCCGGAACATCCCGAACGGGCAGGGCGGCGGGCCGCGCGGCACGCATTCTCCATTGCGCAGGCGAAGCTCGCCGGGAGCGCATCCAGGGGGCGGCCGTCGAACGCAATCGCCGTCGCTGTCGCGGATCGTGCCCGAGGGGCAGGCGCGCAGGTTCTGCCGCCCGCATTCGCCGCTGCCGAGGCGGATGGTGCCGGCAGGGCATCCGGGCGGAAGCGGCTTGACGCAGTCGCCGTCGCGATCCCGCGTCGTGCCCGGTGCACAAGCGCCGGGCACCAGCGGGATCAATGGAGCCACCGGTCGTGACGGAAGGCCGGTTCGGCACGTCCTGCCGTCATCGCCGACGTATCGGTCGTTGCAGCACGATCCGTCGGGCATCCTGGTATAGCCCTTCGCGCATGCGGCGAGCGGTATCAGCTTTTCGCAGCTGTCGCGATGCGTCGGGTCGACCGGCCCCGGACAGCAGATTCCACCGATGGTCACATGCGAGGCCACGCAACACTGGCCGCCCACGGTTGGAATCTTCCCCGCCGCACAGCAGATCGGCGGGTGAATCGGAGGGACCACGACCTTTTCGCACTGGCTCCTGTTAGGGCCGCTCGGCGCCTGTCCGGCCGGACAGCAAATGCCGGTCGAGGTCATCTGGCTGGCGAGGCAGCAGGAGCTACCGACCGGCACGTAGCCTATTCCGCAAATCGATATCGGCGGCGGCGTCGGTGTCGGGCAGGCGCCGTTGACGAGCGGGCCGCTGCAGCAGGCCGGTGCGCCACCCGCGCCGGTATAGACCTGGCCGCTGTTGCAGCAGAAATTGCTCGGAGGAATCGGCGTCTGCCCTGCCTGACAGCTTGAATTCGAGCAGGCACCGCCGGCCGCGAGTTGCGCCGGACTGCAACATACGCCGCCGATCAGGACGTTGGGTCGCGAACAGCTGCCGCATTCCTGCGTGCCGGCGCGGCGTACCTGGCCGGGCTGGCATCCGCCCGGCGGAACGTTTGGTGGAAGGGGCGGGCTGTTCGGCGGATTGGGGGAGCCCGGGGGATTGCCAGCGTGCGGTGGAGCGCCGCCCGGCATCGGCACGCCGCCGAAGGGGAGGCCCGCGCGCTGTGGCGGGCATTGACGCAGAATGGCGATGTCACCCATGTGCCCGCGCGCCGCCGGATCGGCAGCGCTGTCGAAATAATCGATGAAGTAGCTCTCGAGCGGTGGCTCATCGTTGTGCCGAACGGCCCAGGTGCCGTTGCCCTGCATGCCGTTGATGTCAAGCGCGCCCGACTTGGCGAGCCGCGCCGCCAACGCCGCATCCGCGGGACGGCGCAGATCTTCGCCTGATGTCCACATGAAGCCGCCGCAGGAGCGGAACATGATGTTGCCGATGCGGTCGTAGTTGTAGCCGATGGCGACGCCGCCATTGCCGTTGCGGAAGTCGCGCGGAAATCCGATGGCGTATTGGTCCGGCGCTTGCTGCCAGATCCGGCGACCATCCGCTGTCGTTTCGGCCACGGCGTAGTGCAGCACGCGGCCGATTCCGGGCACCGCCAACGCTTCGAAGTCGAAGGCGCCGGTCGGGGCCGGCCGCTCTGCGAGGTATATCCGTCCCTGCTCGTCGAAGGCGATGCCGGAGATCTCGGTTGGGCCGGCGCCGGGCGGCGCCACGAGCTCGATCACGGCGCCGCCAGCGAATGAGCCGTCTGAGTTCAAGCCGACCGACCAGATCTGCAGGCTGTCGGCGACGGCGTAGTACAGGCGATGCTGATAAACCGCGAGCCCGAAAATCCGGCGTTCCGCCGCCGCGTAATTCCAGGTTGCCGGCTGCGCGCTGTCGAATGGCGGGCTCGTGATATCGATCGGCTGTCGCGTCGTCCACGGCACCGGCGGCAGGCCTTGGGCGGAGCGTCCGGCGACGCCATGATTGTAGATGCCGAGGTCGCTGCCATTTATCGCGAAATGATGGATCATTCCGTTCTCGCGATCAGCGACATAGAGCGACCTTGAATCGGAATCGAAAGCGAGCGCGCCGAGGGCTGCGCCTGAATTGCTTCTGCCGTTCAGCGTCACATTGGCGAACAGGCTCTCCTTGCCGGTCGCGCCGTCGATCTTCCAGATCGATCCGGGGCCGCCCTGCGGACCCCAAAGGCCCGGCATGAACGTGGCCTTGGGCGCGCCGACCTGGATATGCTCCGGCTGGCCGTCGGCTCCGGGTGCTGCGATCGGCAGGCCATAGGCCGAACTTGCGGCGGCGTAGATATTGGGCGGCGCATTGTCGTCGATGGCGACGCCGAATACCTGTCCAATCGCCGCGGCCGGGAAGGTGAAGGGTTTTGGCGCGCGCACGAGTTGCGCCTGCATCGGGCCGCCCATGTTGTGCAGATCGACGATGCGCAGCGACGGGCCGTTGAGGTCGATGAAGGTTTTCTTGACGGGATCGACGCCGGCCCCGATCTGCACCGGCGGCAAGGCACCCGAGAAACCGGTCACGGCGGCGTTGCCGACGCTATAGACCGGGGTCGAGACCTGCTGGGCCGTCAGCGCGGCCGGAAAAACTGAAACCATCGCGGACAGCAAGGCTGCCGCGCACAGGAATCGGATCCGCCGGCAACCGTGGCTTCGAAGCGGCAGGTGATGTTTGCGCTGCCATGCCATGACCGCCTACTGCGCAATTTGTTCGGGTTTGCAGGTCCCATTGGCCGGATCGGGGACCATGCCATTCGGGCAGCACTGCCCGCATTCCGCAACGTTGTTCGGATCGCAACAGACGCCGTCCGGCGTCATCACCTGGCCCGGCTTGGTGCAGGGCGCCACGCATTTGTTGCCGTTGACGCGGATCTGGCCGGCGACGGGACAGGGCACGCCGGTCAGCGGCGTCGGGCAGATCGAATGGGTCGGATTGAGGTTGTTGCCGCCCGGAGAACTCGGCTGGCCCCAATTCGGCGGCACGGCCGGCAGGCCGGTGCTGTCGCAGATGCAGACATAGGCCTGCGGTCCTGACGGCTGCAGCGGGTGGGTGGATTGCGAGGGGTCGTTGTTGCGATCCGCGGCCGTCGGACATTGACACGTGACGTAGTACCAGCCGGAGTCGCCGCTCGGGTCGTATTCCTGCACGCTGACGGCCTTCATCGGACTGGGGCAAACGCAGTACTGGCCGGGGCTGCAGGTGGTCAGCGCCCCCGTGTCGAGGCCGGTGAGGATGATCGTGCTGCCGTCGGGCTCCTGCTGTTCCTGGACCGGGAAATAACCCTGGTTGGGACCGCCGGTGTTGTATTCGAGGAGGTTGTTGCAGGCGGCGTAGACCGGATTGGTAGGATCGTTTCTGTAGCCGCTGCAATCCGCGGGCGGCGTGCAATTGGCCTGAACCGGCGGCGGCTGCTGGCAGCTCTGGCAGGGATTGCCGAGACCTACCAGCTGCGAAAGACCGCAGATAAAGCCCTGGATACAGTCGACGGCTTCGCTCGGGAGCTGGCCGATGCCCTGATACATCGAACAGGCACAGGTCGCGAAATCGAGCGGGTCGAGGCTGCCCAGCGCCTGCTGCACTTGTTGTGGAATCTGGGGGAGCCAACTGGTGGCGTCGTTGAGGGCGTTGCAGACCTGATTGGCGAGGTTCGGATCGGCCTCCAGTGCGGCCGTCAATCCGGTCACGACGAGGGATGATTCCGCAAACGAGGACTGGCATTGCGGCGAGTCGAGCGCGCTGGCGGTATTCTCGATTGCATTGACGATGTCGGAAATGCAATCCGCCCGCGCCGGATCCGCAAGCGCCAATGCAGTCACGATGAATATGACGACGGCCACAGCCACTCTGCGCGCCAACGAAACGAGTGGCCCGCTCTCGTCAAATGAAATGCGCTCGCCTGCCACCATGGGACAGCCGTGAGATCTGCAACTCTCAACGTACCGCGCTGGGTGGATGCTACATCCGGGCCGACGCGTACACAATGCAAAAAGATGGCCGCCGAACTATCGCGGTGTTCCCGAGCGCATGCGCCTTGCCGTCTGCGAGGATTGCCGGCATCCTGCCGCGCAAATCTGGACGCTTACAAAAGCGCCACGGACGACCGGGCAGGGAACGCATCATGGGGATTGGGCGCATCGGCGCAATCGTGGCCGTGTGGCTGACGCTCGGTGCCGCGCCGGCCGCTGTGGCGCAGGACGGCTTTCCGAACCGTCCGGTGCGCATCGTCATTCCCTATTCGGCCGGCAGCGTCGCCGACGTGTTCGCGCGCATCGTCGCCCAGAACATGGCCGCACAGTGGAACGGCACCATCCTGGTCGAATCCAAATCCGGCGCCAACGGCTCGATCGCCGCCGAGGAAGTCGCGCGCGCGGCGCCGGACGGCTACACTTGGCTCCTGGTGACGGCCTTCTTCGCCGCGAGCCCGTCGCTGTACAATACGCTGCGCTGGGATCCGCAGCGCGATTTCATTCCGATCGGCCAGATCTGCCGGGCGCCGAATTTCTTCGTCGTGCCGACCTCGCTGCCGGTGAAGAACGTCGCCGACTATGTGGCGCTGGCCAGGGCGAAACCGGGCGCGCTGAACTACAGCCACCCCGGCAAGGGCTCGACCGGGCATCTCGGCTTCGAGCTGTTCAAGCGGCTGGCCGGGATCGACGTCACCGGCGTCGGCTATCGCGGCTACCCGCAGATGCTGCCGGATATCGCCTCCGGCCTGATCACCTCGACCTTCCTGTCCGCCAATCAGGCGCTGGCGCAGGTGCAGAGCGGGTCGATCCGGATCATCGGCGCGATCAGCGACGGCCGTTCGAAATATTTTCCGGACGTGCCGACCCTGGCGGAGCAGGGTTTTGCCGAGGCGCAGGTGACGCCGTGGTTCGGCATCGTGGTGACGGCGGGGACGCCCGAGCCGGTGGTGAACCGTATCGGCGCGGCGCTGCAGGCCGCGCTGGCGGTGCCCGAGGTCCGCGACAAGCTCGACATCGCCGGATGCGAGCCAAAGGCCGCGTCACGGGCGCAATTCGCCGACATCATCAAATCCGACATCGCGCTGTGGGCGAAGGTCGTCAAGGACGCCGGCATCACCGCGGATTGACGGGCCTGGCGGTTCGGCGAGCCCACCTGCGCGTTCTGATTGGACCATGGCGCGGTATAAGTCGTATATATTGCGACGGATTGGAGCCCCGGTCTCGATGACCATGCCACCTGCATTCGCGGCGCTGCTCGCACGGATACGGTCGTTCTCGCTCTCGATCGGGCAGCTGACCTTTGGCAGCTTTTTGCTGTTGCTGGCGGTCATCACCGCGACCAGCATGGCCAGCGTCATCGCCATCCGGCACATCGATGCGACCTTTGCCGAATTGCAGCGGCTGCAGGGCGTCGGCGACCTGGCCGAGCAGATCGACCGGCGCATGAACGAGCTGCGGCTGGCGGCGCGCGAATTCGTCACCGATCAGGGCGCCCGGCCGGACCAGGTCGGCGAGGCCGCTTCGGCACTGACCGCGCTGCTGAAGAAGACGCGGCTCGAACTCGCTCCCGAGCAGCAGGACATGATCGACGGCGTCTCCGCCCGGCTGCAGAACTACCGCGACGGCATCGAGCGTGTCACCGCGCTGATCGGACGCCGCGCCGAACTGGTGGCCGCGTTGCCGCCGGTGCGGGAGCGCTTCGAACAGGCGATTGCCGGGGTGCTGGAGCGCGCCACCGCGAGAAGTCTGTTCCGCGCCCAGAACCAGGTCGCCGCGGCCTTGCTGGCCCAGGACCCCGAAGGCGCCGAGCAGGCGGCGCAGAGCATGCGGACGTTGCCGATCGACGATCCCGCGCTTCGCGCCGCGGCCGATGCCTATGCCGACGCCATCACCTCGATTTCGGGGACCGAGAGCGAGATCGCCAAGCTCGACAAGGAGGTGCTGGGCACCGAAGGCCGGCTGATCGGACGGGTCACCGAATTGCTGCGCGAAGTCAGCGCGCGGCGGGGGCGGGTGCTGTCGCGCGACTTCGCGCGGACGCTGGCGGAGACCAAGTGGCAGAGCATCGTGCTCGGCTCCTCCGGCGTCCTGATCGGGATATTTGCGGCATTGTTCGTGGTTCGTCGCACCGTGCGCCCGCTGGCCTCGATCGCAGGTTCGATCCGCGCGCTGGCGGCGGGCGAGAAGGACGCCTCGATCCCCTCGACCGATGTGAGCAACGAGATCGGCGACATCGCCCGCGCTGCCGAGGTGTTCCGCCGCACCCTGGTCGACGCCGACGCCGCGCGCGAGGCCGCCGTCCATGCGCTGGCCGAGCAACGACTCGCCGAGGAGAGCTATCGCAAGCTGTTCGAGGGCTCGGTCGACGGGATCTATGTAACGACGCCGGCCGGCGCGCTGCTCAACGCCAATCCGGCGCTGGCGCGGATGATGGGATATGACGCGCCGGAGGACCTGATCCGCGGCATCGGGGATATCGCCACCAACATCTACGTGCATCCGGCGGCACGCGCGGAATACCAGCGCCTGATGCGGCGCGACGGCATGGTGCGCGAGTTCGAGTACCAGGTGTGCCAGCGCGGCGGCGCGGTGCTCTGGCTTTCCGACAGCGCCACCGTGGTGCGTGACGAAAAGGGCGAGGTCATCCGTTATGAGGGAACGGTTCGCGACATTACCGACCAGAAACGCGCCGAGGATGCGGCCGCCGAGGGCAGGCGGATGCTGCAACAGGTGATCGATACTGTTCCGGCCGTCATCAACGTCAAGGACAAGCAGTTGCGCTATATCCTGATGAACCGCTATATGGCCGGCATTTTCGGCATCGAGCCCGCCGACGCCATCGGCCGCACCACCACCGACCTGATGTCCCGCTATGGCGCGCAAAAGACCGACGACAACGACAAGCGGGTGCTGGCGGCGGGCAGGGAACTCGGATTCTACGAAGAGGAGTATCTGGATTCGTCCGGCAGTTTGCGGCAATGGCTGGTGAACAAGCTGCCGCTGCTCGACGCCGACGGCGAGATCGAGAGCATCGTCACCGTCGCGCTCGACATCGGCGAGCGCAAGCGCGGCGAACAGGAGATGCGCAAGGCCAAGGATGCCGCCGAAGCCGCGCTGCGCAACCTGCGCGAAACCCAGAACTCGCTGATCGAGGCGGAAAAGCTCGCAGCCCTCGGCCGACTGGTGGCGGGCGTCGCCCATGAGGTCAACAATCCCGTCGGAATCAGCCTGACGGTGGCGTCCTCGCTGGAGCGCAAGACCGCGATGTTCGCCGCCGAGGTCGCGCGCGGCGATCTCAGGCGCTCCAGCCTCAACGATTTTCTCGAAACCAGCCGCGATGCCTCCTCGCAGCTGGTGGCCAATCTCAACCGCGCCGCCGAACTGATCACCTCGTTCAAGCAGGTCGCCGCCGACCGCAACTACTCGGACCAGCGCAGCTTCGATCTCGGCGATCTCACCGAGCAGGTGGTGATGAGCCTGCGGCCGGGCCTGCGGAAGGCCAACCTGACGCTGACCGTTGACTGCCAGCCCAACCTGACGATGAACTCCTATCCCGGTCCCTACGGGCAGGTGCTCACCAATCTGTTCCTCAACGCGGTGGCGCACGCGTTTCCGGACGGCAAGGCCGGCGCGGTCGATATCCGGGTGCGGGAGTCGGGCAAGGACAATGTCGAGATCCTGTTTTCCGACAATGGCTGCGGCATGTCGCTCGACGTCCGTCGCCGCGCCTTCGATCCGTTCTTCACCACCCGCCGCGATCAGGGCGGCACCGGGCTCGGCCTGCACATCGTCTACAGCATCGTCACCAATCGGCTCGGCGGCCGGCTCGATCTCGATTCCGAACCGGGCGGTGGCACCCGGATCCAGATCATCCTGCCGCGCGTCGCGCCACTGGAGCAGGCGGCGGAGTAGGGCTGGCTCCCCAATCGGTATCGCCTCAATCGGTATCGACCAGCTTGCGCAGGGTCGCCGAGAAGATCTGGCTGGCCTTGCCCACCAGCGCCGTCCCACTCATGGTGCCGGCGGTATCGGTGAAGGTGCCGGAGACGCCGACGCCGACCGGGTTCGGGCCGCCGAACAGCGGATTGGCGTCGGGGCTGGAGGTGTGGCGCTGCACCAGCACCTCACCCTTGAAGGTATCGCCCCTGGTCGTGTAGCTGCCGGTGTAAAACAGATAGGCATCGCCGCCGAGAATTTTCCCATCCCGGAACATGACCACGCCGCTGCCCTTGCCCGTTCGCCCGTCCTGCAGGCTGACATGGATCGAATACAGACCGTTTTTCATGATGCAGCCGGTTGCGACATCCGTCACGGCGGAGTCGTGGTTTGTTATGCCAAAGCGGGGCACGCAGCGTCAACGCGACAGGTTGGCCGCAGGTACCCCGCGGGGACCCCGGAGTGATCCGTTCGCTTGGGAAAATGACGCGCGGAAAATTGGCACGCGAAATGCTTTGTGATCCCTGTACTGGCCGGTGGGTGCTGGAGCGGGAGACAGGTGAGCAACTGGATCGATTCCGGCGGTGATGCACCGCGATCATTCGCCGACGACGGCCAGGAATATGGCGAGCTGGACAATCCGCGAGCCGGCCGCGCCCGCCGTTTGAAGACGACGCTAACGGTTGGTCTGGCGGTGGTGCTGCTCGGATTGGCTTCGCAACTCGGCCACGCCCGCGATCGCGGCCAGTTTGCCCACGCCAATCCCGAGCTGAAGGCATGGTTCGAAGGCCTGAAGAGCGGGAAGGGGCCGTGCTGCTCCGATGCCGACGGCACCGCGGTCAGCGATGTCGACTGGGAGTCCGGTCACGGGCATTACCGCGTGCGCATCGACGGCGAATGGGTCGATGTTCCCGACAATGCCGTCATCACCGAGCCGAACCGCATCGGCCGGACCATGGTTTGGCCGATCAGGGACGGCGTGGGCGGACTCTATATCCGTTGTTTTATGCCCGGCAGCATGACCTGACCTGGGCGGCCTCACGCATATTTCTTGTCGCGCTCTAGCAGCTCGATCGAGATGCCCTGGGGCCCGCGGATGAAACAGATGCGCACGCCCGGCCGGATCGTGGTTGGCTCCTTGGTAAATTCGACCCCCTTGGCCTTGATCTCCGCGGCGACCGCGTCGATGTCCTTGACCGTCAGCCCGAAATGATCGAGCCCCTGATAGGGCGTCACCGGCGGGGTATGCACGCCGTCGCCGGCGGTCACCGGCGCGATGAAGACATTGGCGCCGCCGAGCTTGACGTCGATCCGGCCGGGACCGCGGATGATCACGCCGCCGAGGATGTCTTCCAGCCAGGCCGCGGTCGCCTCGGGATCGGGGCTGCGCAAGTGGACGTGATCCCAGGTGACTATCGGCATCGTCGATCTCCCGTTGGCTCATTGGACGTCGCCGCTCGCGAAGCCCTGCATTGGCCGCGGCCTGTCGCGGCGGCGGGACAATTTTAGCGGCCGCTTTCCCCCATGACCATCCCCAAGACCCCCTCCACCTGGCCCGACCAGCGCCGCCGTAGCGTCCCAATATTGTCCGGTTTGGGTGGAACCATCGGCTAGCCTCATCCATTGATGAGGAAGCGGCGGAACCGCGCAATCGGCAGTCGTTGTGGGAGCCGTGCGGTGTAATGCCCGCGCGGCTTTTTTTCGGTGCGGCGCAGCAGATCCGTTTCGCCGCCATTCGATGATATGATGATGAGCACAGAGCTTTCTCGCATCGAATTGACCGGGCTCGGCGGCGACTCCCCGGGTCGGCCCGACAGCGTCGCGAACGGGTACCTCAGGCCGGGGTTGGTCTGGTTGCCGGCCGCCCTGATGGTCGGTCTGGCCGCATGGGTGGGGTTTTCCGGCTATGCCAGCAAACCTGCCGAAAGCGAAACGGTCGGCATGGCGGTGGTGGCCCCCGTTCCCGCGCCAGCGGCCGCGGCGGGCTCCGCTTTGGTCGCATTCGAGGCGCCGACCGGGGACGGCGAGGCGATCGTGCCCGAGGAGGCCGCGCCGGTCGATCGGCTGAAGATTTCCTCGCAGAACTGGCGACGAGGCGGACTGGGGTCGAACGCGCTGGTCACCTTCACGCTGCGCAACAACAACGACTATGCGGTCAAGGACATCGCGATCTCCTGTGCCTTCAGCCGCCGGGACGGAAGCCATTTGACCGACCGCGTCAGGATGCTTGCCGAAACCGTCAACACGCGCAGCCGGAAAACCTTTGCCCGCCTGCATGTCGGTTTCGTCAATATTAACGCCAGCAAGGCGAAATGTTCGCCGGTCGCAGCCCGCCACGTCTAGACCATGATCCGGCAAGGTGGTCATCCCGATCTGGCGCGGATGCACGGGGCGGAGGCAGTAACGGAGTGGTAACTTCGTTGTTAACGTCGCGCCGCAGGCCTTGGAACCAATGGCGCCATCACCAGTTAAGCGAATGACCCACGCGAACCGCGCGGATGGAGCGAAGCTGAAATGCCCCTTGCGCGCTATTTTCTATTCGTCGGCGGATTGCTGCTTGCGCTGCTGTTTGTCGCCGATGCCTGCCTGCCGAAAATGCCGGTTGCGGAAGCCGTGAACGCGGGATTCGACCCGGCCACCATCCGGATTCACTCCGATCGGAAGTGGCCCGAGCGCGTGGTCTTCGACACCAGTCACCCCGTCATCGTTCCCACGCAAACCGCGAATGCGGAACCCGTCCGTCCGGCGCCCGCGAAGGCCGCCGATACTGCGGCCACGGCGCGCTTGCGGGATTCGTTTGCGCAGTTGCAACCATCCGATCGACAGCAGGCGCAGCCGGCCGATCCGAAGAAGCCGGAAAAGAAGCTGCAACCCAAACGCCGGGTGGCGAAGCGGAACGTGGCGCCACCGATGATGCTGATGGCGCAACAACGGTCATTCGGATTCTTCGGTAACAACACCTGGTGACGCGCATTGGCGGGTGCGCGAATCGACCATGGCGCCGGCGACGGTTCCGATCGTCCTCAGCAGTCCCGGCAGATGCTCTTGATTTGGGTATCGAGCAGTTTGTCGCGCTCTTCCGAGGCGGCCTTGATGTAGGAGTCGTTGGCGTGGCGGCGGTCTGCAGCGAATCCGGCGCCATGCATGCCGTGTCCGCCAAAACCACGGACGAACCCATAGCCGCCGTGTCCACCCCGTGCATCGGCCGGGAGCCCAGAGACCTCCAGAAGCACCGCACCGAGGCCGGCCGCGGCGGCGGCAAATCGAGCTTTGCGTGCCATATCGACCCATTTTTTCCGTTGCACCGCGAGCGCATGATAGCGCCGGCCAAGGCAAGATCTTGGCAATCGCGGC
>Ga0302276_10003250_pt1 | contig 14056 bp, 14 predicted proteins | sample III_Bog_N2_3_FD_198768 | JGI IMG/M metagenome (GOLD analysis project Ga0302276, IMG submission 198768) | Peat permafrost microbial communities from Stordalen Mire near Abisko, Sweden - III_Bog_N2_3 | ecosystem: Environmental > Terrestrial > Soil > Wetlands > Peat | place: Sweden: Abisko...
CGGCCCACCCGTACATCGGACAGGAACAGCTCGCCGGTGGGGGACGAGTGGAGCCCCATCTTGCGGAACGGCTTCGACTGCTCGAAGCCCGGGAGGCCCTTGTCCAGCACGAAGGTGAGGACCTTGCGGTCCCGGACCGGGGTGTCGCTGCCGTCGTCGAGCTTGGCGTAGAAGACCACGGTGTCGGCGTAGGGGCCGTTGGTGATGAACGTCTTGTTGCCGTTCAGGATGTACTCGTCGCCGTCCCGTCGGGCCGACGACTTCATCCCGCCGAGGGCGTCGGAGCCCGAGTCGGGCTCGGTGATGGCCCAGGCCCCGACCTTGTCCATGGTCAGCAGGTCGAGCCCCCAGCGCTCCAGCTGGGCCGGGGTGCCCCGCTTCATCACGGTGCCGGCGGCCAGGCCAACGCTCACGCCCATGGCGGTGACGATCCCGGGGCAGTAGTGGCATAGCTCGATGATCGGGATTGCCGTCATGGCAGCGGCACCGCCGTCGCCGGTGCGCTCACGGGCCGACGCCGAGGCCGCATCCGTGGCCGGGACGTCACCGGCCTGCTTCTTGGCCAGTTGGGCGGCGAACCGGTCCCGGGCCATCTGGTCCATGCCGAAGGTGGCGTAGAGCTTGCGGATGATGTCGTAGGGGGGCAGGTCGCCGTGCTCGAGCTCGTCGAGGTTCGGCTTGATCTCCGCCTCGATGAATCGTCGGATGGCGTCCCTGACCATGAGCTGTTCCTCGGACCATTCGAACACGGCGACCTCCTGCTCGGTGCTGCACTGTCCGCCCCGGTGACCCCGGACGGCGTTTCGTGACACTCAGACTGACACTATCTATGGTATCCCCACGCCGACGGCGACCTACAGTCGGGACGTGCGACTGGGACGGAAGTCGGAGGGTACCCCGTACGAGCGGTGGGGCGGCGCCCCGTTCTTCGAGACCCTGGTGGCCCGGTTCTACGAGGGGGTCGAGGTCGACCCGCTGCTCCGGCCCATGTACCCCGACGACCTCACCGAGTCCCGGGCCCACCTGGCCCTCTTCCTCGGCCAGTACTGGGGTGGGCCCCCGGACTACAACGCCCAGCGGGGTGCGCCCCGCCTGCGGATGCGCCACGCCCCCTTCGTCATCGGACGGCCGGAGGCCGACGCGTGGACCCGGCACATGCGGGCCGCCGTCGACGCCGCCGTGGCCGAGGGGACCCTGGAGCCCGACGACGCCTCGATGCTGTTCGAGTACCTCGAATTGGCCGCCCGGACCCTGGTCAACCGCTGACGGCCGGAGGTGGGCCGAGGATGGTCGTGGACGGTCGTGGCCGGTCACAGACGGTCGTGACCTGGGAGGATGCCCGGGAGTTGACCGGAACGCACGGCGGAGCGGGTGAGAGTCCGGTAACATCGGCTCGCCCGTAGGACCCGATCGGTCCCCACGCGCCTTCCATCGATCCCGACCCAGGAGTTGCCGTGTCCGCTGAGACCACCGTGGAGAATGGTCCCCTCGATCGCCAGCAGGTCTTCGAGCTGATCCGGGACCTCTTGGCCGACATCCTGGAGATCGACCCGGCCGGCATCACCGAGTCCTCGTCGTTCGCCGAGGACCTGAACGCCGACTCGCTGGCCCTGATCGAACTGGTGGAGGCCCTGGAAGAGGAGCTCGGCGAGCGGTCGGTCGGTTTCCGTATCGACGACGAGGACCTCGAGGACCTCCGGACGGTACGCGACGCCGCCGACTACGTGCACACCAAGCTCGAGGGTGCGTGAGCCCCCTACGGTGAGCGATCTCCTCGACGTCGACAGTGGAGCTGACGGCGCCGGGGGTGGGTCGACGGGCCGGGCGGACAGTGCACCGACGGGTGCGGACCGCCCGGTAGCCGAGACGGACGGGTCGGACGGACCGGACGGGTCGGACGGACCGGACGGGTCGGACGGGTCGGACGACCTCGAACGGCGCCTCGCCTACGAATTCGCCGACCGGGACCTGCTGACCCGGGCCCTGTCCCACCGGTCATGGTGCGCCGAACAGTCCGGGCGGCTGTCGAACGAGCGTCTGGAGTTCCTGGGCGACGCGGTACTGGGCCTGGTGGTGGCCGAGCACACCTACCGCACCTTCCCCGACCGGGCCGAGGGGACGCTGGCCAAGGTCCGGGCCTCGGTGGTCAACGCCCACGTGCTGGCCGAGGTGGCCGCGGAGATCGAGCTGGGGGACCGGCTGCGCCTGGGGAAGGGCGAGGACCTCTCCGGCGGGCGGACCAAGGAGTCCATCCTGGCCGATGCCCTGGAGGCGGTCATCGGCGCCGTCTATCTCGACGGGGGGTTCGAACCGGCCCGTGACCTGATCCTCGGATTGCTGGTCGACCGGATCGCCGAGGCCGTCCGCGACCCGGGCGAGTCCGACCACAAGAGCCGCCTGCAGGAGCTCACCGTGCACCAGGGCCGGGGAGTACCGGAGTACCAGGTTTCGGGGAAGGGTCCCGACCACGCCCGCCGCTACGTCGCCACGGTGTACGTTGCTGGCCAGCGTCTCGGGACGGGGGAGGGGCGATCGAAGAAGGACGCCGAACAGGCGGCAGCCCACGCTGCCCACGCGGCCTTGGGGGACGAGAGAGGCGGATGGGATGCCTGAGCTTCCCGAAGTGGAGACGATCCGGCGCGACCTGCAGGGCGAGGTCGTCGGCCGGAAGATCAAGGCGGTCGAGGTCCGCAACGGACGGACGGTGCGCCGCCACAGCAGTGCCAAGCAGTTCCGCTCCAAGGTGGAGGGGCGCACCATCAAGTCGGTGGGCCGGGGCGGCAAGTGCCTCCTTCTGGCCCTCGACGACGGGAACACCCTGGTCATTCACCTCGGGATGAGCGGACAGCTGCAGCGGGCCAAGAGCATCAAGGACCCCAAGGCACCCCACACCCAGGTCGTGTTCACCTTCACCCAGGGCGGCCAGCTCCGCTTCGTCGACCCCCGGACCTTCGGCGAGATGTTCGTGTCCACTCCCGTGGAGGGCGGACCGCCCATCCCCGAATTGTCCCACCTGGGCTTCGACCCGCTCGAGGACGTGATGAGCTGGGAGCGCTTCTGGGTTCTGCTCACCTCGCGCAAGGCCGGGCTGAAGGCCCTGCTCATGGACCAGGAATTCGTGGCGGGGATCGGCAACATCTACGCCGACGAGATCCTCTTCGGCGCCGGGCTCCGTTACGACCGGCGTTCGGACCAGCTGTCGTCCCAGGAAGTCCGCCGCCTCTACCGCTCCATGGTCGAGACGCTCACCGAGGCCGTCAAGCACCGTGGGACCTCGTTGTCCGACGAGCAGTACCGGGACCTCTCCGGTGCCCTGGGCGACTACCAGAGCCAGCTCCAGGTCTACGACCGTGAGGGACAGGCCTGCCGGCGGTGCCGGTCGACCGTCATCCGGGTCAAGTCGGGTGGGCGGTCGACCTATCTGTGCGACAACTGCCAGGTGTGACCGGCGGCCACCGCGCCGGGCCGACCTCGGGCGCCTTCCGCGGGATCCCGCCGGTGCCGGTAGGGTGAGCGCCCGGTGTTCCTGAAGTCCCTCACGCTCAAAGGATTCAAGTCCTTCGCTGATCCCGCGGTGCTCGAATTCGAGCCCGGGATCACCGTCGTCGTGGGCCCGAACGGGAGCGGCAAGTCCAACGTGGTCGACGCCGTGGCCTGGGTGCTCGGGGCTCAGGGGCCCCGCACCCTCCGCTCCACCAAGATGGAGGACGTCATCTTCGTCGGGACGGCCAGTCGGCCGGCACTGGGCCGGGCCGAGGTCAGCCTGACCATCGACAACCATGCCGGCAAGCTGGCCACCGACCTGGCCGAGATCACCATCACCCGCACCCTCTTCCGGTCGGGCGACAGCGAGTACGCCATCAACGGTGCGCCGTGCCGCCTCCTCGACGTCCAAGAGCTCCTCTCGGACACCGGCGTCGGGCGCCAACAGCACGTCATCATCAGTCAGGGGCAGCTGGACGCCATCCTGAACGCCCGGCCCGAGGACCGCCGGGCGGTCATCGAGGAGGCGGCCGGGATCCTCAAGTTCCGCCGCCGCCGTGAGCGCTCCGAGCGCCGCCTGGCCTCCACCGAGGAGAACCTCGAACGGCTGCACGACCTGGTCCGGGAGGTCAAGCGCCAGATCCGCCCCCTGGAGCGTCAGGCCGCGGCTGCCACGTCGCACACCGTGCTGGCCGACGAGCTCCATGCCGTCCGTCTCTACGTGGCCGGGGAGGAGCTGCGGGTCCTCGACGCCCGACGGGGGGAGGGCGAAGGCAACCGGGCCGAGCTGCGGTCCTCGGAGGAGGAACTGCGGGGGGCCCTGTCCGAGCTCGACGCCGACGCCAGCCGCACCACGGACGAACTGTCGGCCCAACGGGAGTCGGACCTGGCCTCGTCGCTGGGCCGGGCCGAGGGCATGGTCGAGCGGGCCCGGGGGCTCACCGGAGTCCTCCGGGAGCGTCAACGGTCCCTGGCTCAGGCCCTCGACGCCGCCGCCGACGCCGACGTGGTCTCCACCCTCGAGGCCGAGGGGGCCAGGCTGAGCGAGGAGCTGGAGGCCGCCGAAGCCGAGGCGGAGTCCCTGATCCCCGAGGAGGCGGCCCTGGTCGAGTCCGAGGCCCTCCTCGACGCCGAGCTGACCGCACATCTGGCGTCGGCCGCTGACCAGGACGTGCTCCGCCGGGCCGAGGAAGCCGTGACGGTGGCCCGGGGGCAGGTCTCCTCCATCGAGCGCGCCCTCGATCGCGACCGTCGGGCCCTGGAGCAGATCGCCTCACGCCTGGCCGCCGGGGAGCGCCGGGCCGCGGCGCTGGAGGGCGAGGAGCACGAGCTCACCGAACGCCTCCTGGCCACCGAGCAGGCCCGTCACCAGCTGCAGGCCGCCGTTGCGGCCACCGAATCGGCCCACCAGGCCGCCACCGTGCGGCTCGAGGTGGCCGAGGAGTCCCTGCGCCGGGCCGAACAGGAGCACCACCGGTCGACGGCCCGGGCCGATGCCCTCGAGCGGGCCTTCGACGAAGCCAGGGGGGCCGCCGGGGCGGAACTCCTGGCCGGGGTGGAGGGTGTGGTCGGCACCCTTCTCGATCTGGTGGAGGTGGACACTGGGTGGGAGGACGCCTTCGAGGCCGCCGCGGGCGGGTCCATCGCCGCCGTGGTGGTCTCGGGCAGCGACGCCGCCCGGGCCGCGCTGTCGCGGTTGCGCCAGGGCGAGGCCACCGGTGCGGTGCTGGCCCTGACCGGGGCCCGGGCCGCTGCGCCCGGGGTCCCCGGGTCCGGCGTGGGCGGGTCCGGGGTGGGCGGGGATGTACCGCCGGCCACCGTCCCCGTCCGTCGGCACGTCCGTCCCCGGTCGGGCCGGGAGACCGTCGACGGGCTCGACGGGGTCCTCGACGCCCTGCTGGCCGGCGCTGTGTGTCACGAGGGCGGTTGGTCGGGGGCCGTCGACCTGGCCCTGGCCCGACCCGATCTCATCGTGGTCACCCGCGAGGGGGACCGCTTCTCGTCGACCGGGTGGCGGGTCCGTGCCGGCGGTGGCGTCGTCACCGGTGCCGTGGTGGACGAGGCCCGGGAGCGGGCTGCCGTGGCCGCCGAGGCGGCCGCCAGAGCGGCGACGGAGCGACGGGAGGCCCATGCCGAGGTGGAGGCCACCCGTTCGGCCGCCGCCGAGGCGGTGCGGGCCGACGACCGGAACGAAGGAGCCCATCAGCTGGCCCGGACGGCCCGGGGACGAGCCGCCGACGACCGCCAGGCCCAACGGGCCGAGCTTGACGAGACGGGCCGCCAGCACGCCGAGCTCCAGGACCGGATCACCCGGGACACGGCCCGCCTGGCCGAGCTGGCCGAGGAGCTGCCGGTGCTCGAGGCTGCCCGGGTCGAGGCCGTGGCCGCGATGGCCGCCGTGCTCGACGAGCGCAGGAGGATCGACGCGGCCGTCGAGGAGGCCGCCGGCCGTCGCCGGCAGTGGGAGGTGCGTTCGGCCGGCATCGTCGAGCGGCGGAACGTCCTCGGTGCCCGACTGATGGAGGTGGAACGACGGCTGACCGGCCACGCCGACGAGCGCCAGCAGGCGGCGGAGCGCCGACGGAGGCTCGAGGCCGATGCCCTCGCCGTGGCCCGGCTCACCGAGGTCGTGGCGGCGGCGCAGGGCCGGCTGGACGTGTCGCTCCGGGAATTGCGGGAGCAGCACCGCCGCCAGCTCGAGGCCGTCCGGGCCGGAGGGGCCCGTCTGGAAACGCTCCGTCGGGAGCGTTCGGCCACCGAGCACCAGCTCGCCGCGGTGCGCAGCCGGCTGCAGAAGATCGAGCTGGACCTGGCCGAGGCGGCCATCCGGCGGGACGCCGTGGTCGAGTCCCTGCACCGCGAACTGGCCTCGGGGCCGGACGAGGCCCTGGCCGCTCCGGCGCCCGAGCTCGGGGACGGGGTGTCGGCATCCGACCGGGTCGAGGGGCTCGAGGCCGAACTGGCCCGATTGGGACCGGTGAACCCCCTGGCCCTCGAGGAGCTGTCGGCCCTGAGCGAACGGCACCAGTTCCTCGAGTCGCAGGTCGACGACGTCCGTAACGCCCGGCGTGAGCTCCATCAGGTGATCCGGGCCCTGGACGAGGAGATCATGCATGTCTTCGATTCGGCGTTCGCCGACGTCGCCGAGCACTTCTCGAACCTGGTCACGTCGTTGTTCCCGGGGGGTATGGGGCGCCTGTCGCTCACCGACCCGGAGAACCTCCTCGATACCGGGGTCGAGGTCGAGGTACGACCGGCCGGGCGCAATGTGCGCAAGCTGTCGCTGCTGTCGGGCGGCGAGCGGTCGCTCGTGGCCCTGGCCTTCCTCTTCGCCGTCTTCCGCAGCCGGCCGTCGCCGTTCTACCTCATGGACGAGGTCGAGGCGGCGCTCGACGACGTGAACCTGCAACGGTTCCTCGGACTGGTCCACGAGTTCCGGGAGGAGGCGCAGCTGATCATCGTGAGCCACCAGAAGCGGACCATGGAGGCCGGTGACGCCCTCTACGGCGTGACCATGGCGCCAGGGGGCTCGTCGAAGGTCGTGAGCCAGAAGGTGCCGCGGCACCGGCCGGAAGTGTCCGGCGGGGAGTCCGGCGGGGAATCCGGCGGGGAATCCGGCCGGGAATCCGGCGGGGAATCCGGCGGGGAATCCGGCGGGGGCGAGGCCGCCGAGGCGGCTCCCGCACGTACGCCGGGTATGACGCCGGTGGCACCGGACGTGGCGGCCGGGGCCCTGGGTACGGTGGAGTCGTGATCGATCCCCAGGTGATGGCGGCGGCGGATGTCGTACTGGACATCGCCGTGGCCATCCCGGCCATCGCCGTCATGGTGGGCGGGATCTATGCCGTCCGGCGGTTCCTGGGCGTCGGGGGGAAGTCCCGGGCTCCGCGGGGTGAGACGGCGTCCGACCGTCCGACCGATGTCGAGCTGTCGCGCAGCGCGGTGGCCACCCGGGAGGCCGAGGCCGAGGTGGTCCCGGAGACCGGGGCTACCGAGCCGGCGGTCCCGACCACGTCCGAACCGGCGGTGGAGCCCGCCGCCGAACCGGTGGCCGAACCCGCCACGTATCGGGGCCGGTTGGGCAAGGCCCGGGGACTGCTGGCCGGCTATCTCGGGTCCGTACGTTCCCGGGGGAAGATCGACGCGACGACCTGGGACGACCTGGAGGAAGCCCTGATCCGGGCCGACGTCGGTGTCAAGGCGACCGATACCATGCTGGCCGACCTCCGGGCGCGGGTGAAGTCCGGGGAGATCGTGGGGCCCGACGCCCTGGTCGCGGCCCTCAAAGGCGATCTGGTCGCCGCGGTCACGGCACCGAACTCCGAGCTGGCCCCGATCGGAGCGGCGCCGGCCGAGGGGCAGGACACGGCCGCTGGGGCCGACGTGGCCGACGGGGCCGAGCCCGAACGGACGGTCGACGTGTGGCTCTTCGTCGGGGTCAACGGTGTGGGCAAGACGACGACCCTGGGCAAGGTGGCGACCCGGCTGGCCGCATCGGGGGAGAAGGTCCTGCTGGCCGCCGGGGACACCTTCCGGGCCGCGGCGGGCGAGCAGCTGGCCCTGTGGGCGTCCCGGTCGGGCACGGAGATCGTCCGTGGGGCGGAGGGCGGCGACCCGAGCTCCGTGGTCTTCGACGCCGTGCAGCGGGCCGCAGCCCGAGGCCACGGCCTGGTCCTGGCCGACACGGCGGGCCGTCTGCACAACAAGATCAACCTGGTCGAGGAGCTGAAGAAGATCCGTCGGATCGCCGACCGGCCGCCCGGCCGTGTCACCGAGGTGCTCCTGGTACTCGACGCCACCACCGGTCAGAACGGCCTGGCCCAGGCTCGGGTGTTCCTCGACGCCGTGGACGTCTCGGGTGTCGTCCTGACCAAGCTGGACGGGACGGCCAAGGGGGGCATCGTGGTGGCCATCCAGCAGGAACTGGGGCTCCCGGTGAAGCTGGTGGGGCTGGGTGAGGGCCCGGACGATCTGGTCGACTTCGACCCTGTGGCCTTCGTCGACGCACTCTTCTGATGGGGCCCGGGCGGCTGACCGTCGCCGGACGCCACCTCCTGTAGCCTGAGTGACCGCATGTTCGAGAGCCTGACAGACCGTTTCGAAGGGATCCTCTCGCGGATCCGGAGCCGAGGTCGGCTCAACGCCGACGACGTCGACGAGATCCTCCGGGAGATCCGCACGGCCCTGCTGGAGGCCGACGTGGAGCTCGGCGTGGTCCGGGGGTTCACCCAGGCCGTTCGTGAGCGGTGTGTCGGGCTGGAGCTGTCGCAGAGCCTCAGCCCGGGCCAGCAGGTCATCAAGATCGTCAACGAGGAGCTGATCGCCATCCTCGGCGGCGAGACCCTCCGGATCACCTACGCCGGACGACCGCCCACTGTCGTGCTCCTGGCCGGTCTCCAGGGCTCGGGCAAGACGACCGCGGCGGGCAAGCTGGCCCGGTGGTTCAAGCAGCAGGGGCGCAATCCGCTGCTGGTGGGCGCTGACCTGCAGCGGCCGGCCGCCGTCGAGCAGCTGCGGGTCCTGGGCGGTCAGGCGGGGGTCGGCGTCTTCAGTGAGTCCTCCGACCCGGTGTCGGTGGCCCGGGCCGGCCTGGAGGAGGCCCGCCGCCTGGGGCGGGACGTGCTGATCGTCGACACGGCGGGCCGCCTGTCGATCGACGAGGAGCTGATGGACGAAGTCCGTCAGATCAGCGCTGTCGTCGAGCCCCACTACACGTTCCTGGTCATCGACGCCATGACCGGCCAGGACGCCGTCTCCACCGCCGTGGCCTTCCATGACGCCCTCTCGCTCGACGGGGTGATCCTGACCAAGTTGGACGGTGATGCCCGGGGCGGTGCCGCCCTGTCGGTCAAAGAGGTCGTGGGCAAGCCCATCGCCTTCGCCTCGACCGGTGAGAAGCTCGACGACTTCGACCAGTTCCACCCCGACCGGATGGCCGACCGCATCCTGGGCATGGGTGACGTCCTGACGCTGATCGAGCAGGCCGAGCGGACCTTCGACGAGGGAACGGCCCAGAAGGCCGCAACGGCCATCATCGAGGGCCGCTTCACTCTGGAGGACTTCCTCGAGCAGCTCCAGCAGGTGAAGAAGATGGGCCCCATGTCCGGGGTGCTGTCCATGCTCCCCGGTGTGTCGAAGGACCTGAAGCAGGCGTCGTCGATGGTGGACGACCGCCAGATCGGACAGGTCGAGGCCATCATCCGGTCGATGACGCCGGCCGAGCGGGTCGACCCCACGCTGGTCGACGGTTCCCGACGGGTGAGGATCGCCAACGGCAGCGGCACCTCCACGGCGGACGTGAACGCACTCCTCAAGCAGTTCAAGGAGATGCAGAAGATGATGAAGGGCTTCACCAAGGGCGGAATGGCCGGGGCCATGGGCGGCCTCGGGGCGCTCTTCGGCAAGGGGGGGATGTCCCCGCAGAAACTGGCCCAGCTCGAGGAGATGGCCGGGCAGATGGGTGACGACGCCTCGACCTTCGGGGTCGGGGACCCCTCGGCGGCGATGGTCGGTGCGGGCGCCGGGCCGAGACCGGCCCGGTCGAAGGGCAAGGGTGGGAAGAAGGGCAAGGGGGGCGGGCGCGTCACCCCCAAGTCGCGTTGACCGTCACGCTGGTACCCGTGCCTGGGTCGGTGCCTGGGTCGGGGACGGGGTCGGGGACGGGTCGGGAGGCCGGACCCGGAGTGGGTGGCCGGGGGCCCGGAGGACCGGTCCGGCGACGGCCCGTTCCGGTCCGGTGCGACGGCCGTCACGGGGCCTCGGGAGGCCCCGTGCACGCCACCCCCTCTGATGGTGCGAGAATGTCAGGCGCTAACGACGGAATGCAGAGGAGTCCACTGTGGCAGTAAAGCTTCGCCTGGTGCGGATCGGGAAGAAAAAGCAGCCGACGTACCGCCTGGTGGCGGCCGACAGCCGCTCCCCCCGCAACGGCCGCTTCATCGAGATCGTCGGGACCTACGCCCCCCGGGGACGGTCGCTGGCCGAGCCCGAGAGCGTGATCGACATCGACAACGCCAAGGCGGTCAAGTGGTTGTCCGAGGGAGCCCAGCCCACGGAACGGGTGCACAAGCTGCTCGAGAAGTCGGGGGCGCTCGAGGAGTTCGCCGCGGCGAAGGCGGCCAAGTGACGGACGAGACGGGCGTGGACGTGACCGACGACCTCGACGAGGACCTCGACGACGACGTGAACACCGTCGACGACGGCTACGACGATGATGACGATGGCGACGATGACGACTCCGGCAACCGGGCTTCCGGTGGGACGCCGCTCGCCGTGGTCACCTATCTGGTGCACTCGATCGCCTCGGACACGGAGTCCATCGTGATCGACACCGACGAGCGCAACGGGACGGTGCGCTTCAGCATCCACGTGGCTCCTGACGACATGGGCCGGGTCATCGGGCGGCGGGGACGGGTGGCCCAGGCCATCCGCACCGTGGTGGCCGCGGCCGGCGCACGCGACGGCGTGCAGACCAGCGTCGACATCGTCGACGACTGAACGGGGTGTCCGCCGTGGACGAGGCGGGCCCCGAGAAGGACCAGGTGCCGGGAGACCGGGACCGGCCGGGCCCCGAGGGCCTGCTCGAGGTGGGGTACGTGGCCAAGCCCCACGGACTCCGGGGTGACGTCGTCGTGGCTCTGTCGACCAATCGGGTGGAGCGGGTCGCCCCGGGGTCGGTCCTCGTGACCCGGGACGGCACCGAACTGACCGTCGCTCGCTCGTCGGCCCACAAGGGCCGGTTCATCGTGCAATTCGAGTCCGTCGACGGTATCGACGCCGCCTCGGCCCTGCGGGCCACCACGCTCTTCGCCGAGCCGCTCGAGGACCCCGACGCCCTGTGGGTCCACGACCTGGTGGGCGCCGACGTGGTCGACGTATCCGGCGAGGTATTGGGCCGCGTCGAGAGCGTCCAGGCCAACCCGGCCAGCGACCTCCTGGTGCTGTCGGGCGGCGGACTCATCCCGCTGCGTTTCGTCGTCGACCACGAGCCGGGGGTGCGGGTCGTCGTCGACGCCCCGGACGGCATCCTCGACCTGGGCTGAGCGGTCGACGACATGGAGGCTCGGTCGCGTTGAGCGTTCGGATCGACGTGTTCTCCATCTTCCCCGGCCTGGTCGACCACTACGGCGACGGGTCGATCCTCGGACGGGCCCGCACCGCGGGCCTGCTCGACCTGCGGGTCCACGATCTGCGTGACGGGGCTACCGGCCCGCACCGCTCGGTGGACGACGCACCGTTCGGCGGCGGCGCCGGCATGGTGCTCGGCCCGGAGCCGGTGTTCGCCGCCGTGGAGGGTGTGGCGGACGGGCCCGACGGACTGCCTCGGCCGCTGCTGCTGCTCGGTCCCTCGGGACGGGTCTTCGACCAGGTGATGGCCGAGGAGCTGGCCGCACTGGGCGGCTTCTCGCTGTTGTGCGGCCGCTACGAGGGAGTGGACCAGCGGGTGGCCGATCACCTGGTGGATGGGGAGGTGTCGGTCGGCGACTTCGTGCTGGCCGGGGGTGAGCTGGCTGCCATGGTGATCATCGAGGCGGTGGCCCGGCTGGTCCCCGGTGTACTGGGGAACGACGAGTCGGCCGGTGACGAGAGCTTCACCCGGGGGCTCCTCGAGTACCCCCAGTACACCCGACCGGCGGACTTCCGGGGCTGGGAGGTACCCGAGGTGCTGCGATCGGGGGACCATGGGCGGGTGGCGAGCTGGCGGCGGGCCGCGGCGCTGGCCAGGACCCTGGCCCGCCGTCCGGACCTGGTGGCGGCCCGGGGAGGCCTGACCGGGGACGAGGTGAAACTCCTGGTGGATCTGGGAGAGGTGCAGCTACTGCGCGAACACGGCTACGATTGTTGAACCCCGTTGGGGCCTGCGCCGACCGGCAGCTCGCTCGGGACCGCTGATGCGGCCCGGAGGGACACCCGGCGGCCATGACGTGAACCGATCTGTGGAGAAACGCGCCCAATGAACCCGACCGACATCATCGACCGCGACAGCCTGCGCGACGACATCCCCGAGTTCCGTCCCGGGGACACCGTGAAGGTGCACGTACGGGTGACCGAGGGCAGCCGTGAGCGCGTCCAGGTGTTCCAGGGTGCCGTGCTGCGGCGTCAGGGGACCGGGGCCCGGGAGACCTTCACGGTGCGGAAGGTGAGCTTCGGCGTGGGTGTGGAGCGGACCTTCCCGGTGCACTCGCCGATCATCGCCAAGACCGAGGTCGTCTCGCTGGGCGACGTGCGCCGTGCCAAGCTGTACTACCTGCGCGATCTCCACGGGAAGGCCGCGAAGATCAAGGAGCGTCGCACCGCCCGCACCTGAGCGGGCTGCGATCCAGCTGTGCACGGAGCGCCATGAGCGAAGAGGATCTCGAGCGGTACGAAACGGAGATCGAGCTGGCGCTCGTCCAGGAGTACCGGGCGGTGCTGCCGATGTTCTCCTACGTGGTGGAGACCGAGCGGCGCTTCTATCTGGCCAACGAGGTCGAGGTGGCCGTCCGGAGCGACTCCACCCCGGCCTGCGTCGAAGTGACCCTCAGCGACGCCTGGGTGTGGGACATGTACCGCCCGGCCCGATTCGTCCCGTCGGTGAGGATCCTCACCTTCCGCGACGTCAACATCGAGCGCCTCCCCGAGCGGGACACCTGACCGTGCCCTCCCGCCGGCGACGGCGACGGCGCCGGAAGGCCGTTGGGCCCGGGGCCGACCGTCCGGTCCGGTCCGCTGCGGTGTTCGTCACGACCCCCCGGTGAACGACCGCCAGCACCTGGGAAGCGCCGGGGAACAGGCGGCAGCCTCGTGGTACGAGGAGCACGGGTACGAGGTGATGGAGCGCAACTGGCGCCGTCGTGAGGGAGAGGTCGATCTCATCGTCCGCAAGGGTCGGACGGTGGCCTTCTGCGAGGTCAAGACCCGTTCGAGTGATCGGTTCGGCACCGGGGCCGAGGCCGTGGTCGAGTCCAAGCAGCGTCGGATCCGCCGCCTCGCTTCGCGATGGCTGCAGGAGCTGACGCCTGCCGCGGGACGGTCGCTGATCGAGATCAGGTTCGATGTCGTGTCGATCACCGGGGGCGTGGTCGATGTGATCGAGGACGCCTTCTGAGCGCACCGGGCCCGCCCGCTTCCCTCCCCGGCCTCCCTCACTCCATCCGGAAGAGCGGGGTCTCCCCGTCCCCGGGGCCGTCGCCCCGGTCGACGTCGTCGTCGGTCCCCGGTGGGGGACCGGTGTCCGGTCCTCGTCGGTCGGGCGGCACCCACCGCCAGGCCCCGGGTCCCCCGTCCAGGCGGTACCCCCGGTAGGTCTTGAGGCGGTGGTGGGTCCGACACAAGAGGGCCAGGTTCGACAACTCGGTGGCCCCGCCGTTGGCGAAGTCCACCTGCCAGTGGTCGATCTCCAGTCCGAGGCCGGCCCGACACCCCGGCACCACGCAGCGCCGGTGGTCCCGGGCGAGGAGTGCCGCACGGACGGCGGCGGGGACGGTCCGGGTCTGGGAGGTGACCGTCACGACGTCCACCCCGTCGGTGATCACCAGGCGGACCAGGGAGTCCCCGAGGAGGTCCCGGGCCGTGGCCAGGGGGATGGGACCCA
>Ga0302276_10003258_pt1 | contig 14039 bp, 12 predicted proteins | sample III_Bog_N2_3_FD_198768 | JGI IMG/M metagenome (GOLD analysis project Ga0302276, IMG submission 198768) | Peat permafrost microbial communities from Stordalen Mire near Abisko, Sweden - III_Bog_N2_3 | ecosystem: Environmental > Terrestrial > Soil > Wetlands > Peat | place: Sweden: Abisko...
CAAGTCCGACCGTCTGGCCCTCTTCAAAGCCACCCGCGCCTACTGCGAGCAGATCTACATGCTCTACTCCGACCCCGGCTTTACCGCCGAAAAACTCATCTTTGGCGTAGCTAAAGACGGCAAGGACGCGACGCCACCCGACCTCGCCATCACCGACGAGTACGGCGTCGTTCACAAGGTCTGGAAACTCACCGACCCCACCCTGATCAACCTCATCGTCACCGCCATGGCCGACAAGAAGCTCATCATTGCCGACGGCCACCATCGCTACGAAACCTCCGTCACCTACGCCCAGGAGCGCTCCGCCCAGCTCAAGCTTGCCCTCGGCGAACCGGCCGATCCCGACGAGAAAGTCGGCTCCGGCCACCTCCCCGCGCCGCCCTTCCCCGAGGCCGCAATGATGATGACCTTCGTCAACATGGACGCGCCGGGCATCACCATCCTCCCCACCCACCGCATCGTCTTCGGCCTGGAAAACTTCTCGTCGCCAGACTTCATCACCAAAGCCAGCGAGTTCTACGATGTCACCGAACTCGCCGACGACATCACCGGCCAGGAACTAATCGCGCAGCTAACCGGCTCACTCGGCGACTCCTTCATCGCCGCCACAGGCGATGGCAACTACCTCCTCACCCCCAAACCCGACGCCATCGCGCCCCTCATGCAGGGACTGCCGACCAAGCAGCGCCAGCTCGGCGTAGCGCAGCTTCACACCGTCGTTCTCGATCACATCCTTGGCCTCGACCCCGCCACCATCACCCGCCTCGGCAACGTCCGCTACATCCGCGACGCGCAGGAATCGGTTGCCATGGTCCAATCCGGCGACGCCGATGTAGCCTTCCTCATCAAGCCCATCACGCTCGATCAACTCCGCGACGTCTCCCTCTCCGGCGAAGTCATGCCCCAGAAATCCACCGACTTCTACCCCAAACTCCTAAGCGGCCTCGCCATCTACGCCCTGGACTAACCTTTCCACAGTGTCATTCTGACCACAACCAGCCAGAATAACCGCGCCGCACCCGCCATTCTGACTCGCAGAGTCAGAATCTCCGTCGTTGCTCTTAATCCTTTCGCGCTACATTAATTCGCGCCACGCTAAGCTATCGTCACTGCTGCAAGCTAAGATGTAGTCGACAAGACCCCGTTGATCCCCTCCCGCAAGTTCGCTGCCGTCCTGCTCGCCATCCTGACGGGAGCGGCAGCGATTGCCTTCTCCGTCCACGCGCAGCTCCAGATCCCGATGCCCGCCCAGCAACCCTCCGGGCCCGCATCCACGCTCAACCACAACCTCATCCTGCTCGACCCCGCACACGGCGGCCCTGACCCTGGCGCCACCCTCGGCGATCACATCCTCGAAAAAGACATCACCCTCGCCCTCGCCGTCCGGCTCCGCGCGGCCCTCGCCGCAGCCGGATTCACAGTCATCGCAACCCGCGACGCCGACCCCTCCGACCCGCTCACCGGCGACCAGCGCGCCGACATCGCAAACCGCACCCACGCCGTCGCCTGCATCGTGCTCCATGCCACGGCCACGGGTTCAGGCGTGCACATCTTCACTTCAACGCTACAGCCGTCGGAAGACACTGGCAGCACCTACCCCTCCTACGTCCCCATTCCGTGGGAGACGGCCCAGGCAGCTTCCGTAAGCCAGAGCCAGCGCCTCGCCGCCGACCTCACCTCCGCATTCACCAAAAGCAGTCTCCCGGTGCTATCAGGAAAGGCATCCATCCGTCCGCTGGACAACCTGATGTGCCCAGCCGTAGCGATCGAGATGGCTCCGCTGCTCGCCTCCGGAGAAGACGCGACAGCAGTAACCGACCCGGCTTACCAGCAGCGCGTCATCGCCACGCTGACCGCAGCCCTGCAAGCTTGGCGCGACCACGCCGATCCCGAGGCCCAGACCGTCGTCCCGTCCCCAGATAACTCCGCCCAGTCGAAAGCCATCGCGGCAGCCAACGCAGCCGGCATTGCAGCGGCCAGGTCCCGCGTGGCCCTACAAACTACTGCCAGCGCGCAGAAGGGTCCGCAATGATTCCTCGCTACCAGCGCATTCTCTTCTGGATCCTCGCTGGAGCCACCCTGCTGATGGCCCTCGTCCTCCTCCGGGGATGCGAGCAGGCGCGCGAAAAGCTGACCCGCCATCGAGATGAAACACCCCTGGCCGCGCCCGTCGCCACCGCCAGCGGTACCGTCCGCCTGGCGATGGCCAACGACGTCGACGGCTCCATCACCCTCGAAGACCGGGACCTCGCTCTGCCCGATGAGTCAACCGCACGCGCCCACGCACTCCTCGCCCGTCTCATCGCCGAATATTCCTACAAAGACTCCGCCCACCCCATCGAAAGCGGTCCGGCCGTCGACGACGTATTCCTGCTCGACCTGCCGCTGCGTCCGCCCGTCGCCCTCGGCACTCCCGCAACCCAGCAACCCGACCAGCAGCCGCCCGCAAACGACCTCATCGAACCGCACGGTCCCGGCGCCCAATTGGCCGTCATCAACCTGCGCGGCACCTTTGCCGACCACCACCCCTCCGGCATCGAGCCTGAAATGCTCACTATCGATTCCATCATCGGAACCCTCTACGCAAACTTCCCCCGCATCGAGCAGGTACGCTTCCTCGTCGATGGCCGCCCCCGCGAAACCCTCAACGGCCACGCCGATCTCACGCGCACCTACTCCGTCGTCAACACCGCCAACAAGACTGCTCAGGAGGCCCATTAGTGGCCATCACCATCGGAGTCTTCGATTCGGGCTTTGGCGGCCTCACCGTCCTGCGCGAACTCCTTCCCCTGATCCCCGGCGCACACTACATCTACCTCGGCGACACCGCGCGCCTCCCCTACGGCTCCAAATCGCAAACCACCATCGCCCGCTACGCCGCCGAAAGTGCCCGCTTCCTCGAGTCCCAGGGCGCCAGCCACCTCGTCATCGCCTGCAACACCGCCTCCGCGCTCGCCATGGATGAGATTCGAGATGCCGTCGCAATCCCCGTAACCGGCGTCATCGAGCCGGTCGTTGAAGCCGCGCAAAAACGCCATCCCGACGCCGATGTCCTGGTCCTCGCCACTCCGGCCACCGTGCAGTCACACGCCTACCAACTCCACTGCGCCGGCCATGGCCTCCGCGCGACCGAGAAAGCCTGCCCGCTGCTCGTTCCCCTCGTCGAAGAAGGTTGGGTCGGCCATTCCATCACCAGGCAGGTCCTCCGCATCTACCTGCGCGAGGCCCTTGCAACCTGCGCTCCAAAAGCTGTCCTCCTCGGCTGCACCCATTACCCTCTCATCGCCCCCGCCATCCAGGACACCCTGCGCGAGCTAGGCTCTCACGCTGAAGTCATCGACTCCGCACGAGCAACCGCAGCGGCAATCGAAAGGGCCATCCACCTCACCCACCCTCCCTCCACGGGACCCACCACTTTCCAGTGCTACGCCACCGACTCCGTAGAAAAATTCGCCCGTCTCGGCAGCCAGTTCCTCAACCAACCCATCCCGACGGTGGAACTCCTAGACCTCGGCGGCTAAGCTACAATCGCTTTCAACTAACAACCGGCAACCTGCAACTGACAACTCCTATGCCCTACCTCCTCAAAACCGAACCCGACAAATACTCCTACGACGACCTCCTTCGCGACGGTGAGACCACCTGGGACGGCATCTCCAACAACACCGCCCTCATGAACCTCCGCAACATGAAGAAGGGCGAGAAACTCGTCATCTACCATTCCAACGTGGGCAAGGCCGTCGTAGGGACCGCAACCGTAGTGTCGGTCGACGCGACCGACCCCAAAAACCCCCTCGTCCGCATCAAGCCCGTCAAACGCCTGAAGCACGAAAAGACCCTCGCCGAGATGCGCGAAGCCCCCATCTTCCACGGCTCCATCCTCTTCCGCCAGTTCCGCCTCTCCGTCGTCCCGCTCAGCCAGGAACAATACGATTGGCTCACGCTCGCCTAGGATCCCACCACGATAACTGCCCCGTGCCGTGTTTACAGAAGCGTTAGTCCCTTAAACCACGCACCCCGCTACAACTTAAGTGCCCTTCTTTGCAATCCGCAATCTGGCTAACATTGCGGAAAGGTTGGGCACGCATGTACGTTTTCTCCTGGTTGGATAACCGTACCCTCATAGCCTGCGATCTCATGCTGGCGGTGGCCTTCGCTGCCGTCTTCTTCGGCATGAAGCGAAGCTATCCAAACCTGCGTGGGATTAACACCATCGCCGTCAGCTTCCTGCTGGGAATTCCAGGCACCTTTCTACTCGGTTCCCGCGGATCGATCCCAAACTTCGTCTCGATCACCATAGCCCACTGTTTCGTCTTCGGGTCTTTCATCTTCCTGTACCGCGGGATCCTCCGCTTCATCGGCAGTCGCCGCACTGCCATCGTTCCTATCGCCGTCTCCTGCCTCTCCCTCGCGATCCTTTTCTACTACAGCCAGATCCAAGACAAAATCGTCCCCCGCATCGTCGTCTTATCGCTCACCGTCGGTTTGATTCGCGGTCTCATCGCCCTCGAACTCTTCCGTAAGTCGCCCTCCTTCACCAGTCCAAGAGCCATGCGGTTGTTCGCGGCATTTATGACCTTCTTCGCCGCCATCACCGTCAACTGTGGCCTCATGGCCGTCCTCCACGGTTCGCCGGTGCGACTGCTGCAATCCAACGCCGTCGGCAGCGTGACTCTTTTCACCGGAGTTGTCTCTCTCTTCGTTACCGGCCTCTTCGTCCTGTTCCTCTCCAGCAGCGAACTCATCGCCCGCAGTGCGGACGAGTCGCAAAAGGACGCCCTCTCTGGCGCCCTCAACCGCCGCGGCATCGAGGTCAAACTCGCCGGCGAACTCAAGCAAATCCAGCGCGCCAAGCACAAACTCTCCATTGCCCTCATCGACGTCGACTACTTCAAATCAATCAACGACATCCAGGGTCATGCCGCCGGCGATGCAGCCCTCCGCGATGTGGCCGAAACCATCTCCACCCACCTCCGCGGACGCGACCACCTCGGCCGCTATGGTGGCGATGAATTCCTCCTCATTCTGCCCCAGACCCCCTGCAGCGTCGCCCTCGTCGTCACCGAGCGGCTCTGCCAGGCCGTCAGCAGTCTCGGCCTCCTCGGTCGTACCCTGCCGCTCACCCTCAGCATAGGCCTCACCGAGGCTACGCCGGAAGACGACGCCGTCACCCTCATCGCCCGCGCCGACAAGGCGCTCTACCAGGCAAAAAGCGACGGCCGTAACTGCCGCCGCGTCGTCACCGTAGACTCCGAATCAGCCGCAGCCGGCGAAGTACCGGAGAACGCCGCCATCGGTGGCATGCTCATCCCGCCCGTCCGCTCCTCCCTCCTCCAATAATCCCGTTCCATCCACATCCAGGGTATTGTTGGATGAATATCGAATTCGTCATCCTGAGCGAAGCTTCTCGCAGTCTCATCGCGAGCGACGGAGTCGAAGGACCCGCAACCCTCTCGCCAAATCGAAACATCTGATCTCTTTCGGACTAGGTTTCGCATCCCCTTGGCCATCCGGGTTGTCGATTTATCCAGATCCCCGACACCTGCCTCTCTACGCTGGTTCAGCCTCAAAGCCGACTTCTTCCGCTTCCCGCCCCCATCCGCTGGTATCCTAGAGATTCAGCACATTTCCGGGGAGCCGAATGATTGATTTGAAGGGAAAAGTGGCCGTCGTCTTCGGCCTCGCCAACAAGCGCAGCATTGCCTACAGCGTCGCCCAGAAATTAGCCGAGGCAGGGGCCACCCTGGTCCTCTCCTACCAGACCGAGCGGCTCAAGGCCGAATCCGATGAGCTCCTAAACGACCTCGGCCAGACCGGCACCGGCCGCACCTTCCAGTGCGACGTCTCCCGCGACGAGGAGATCGACGCCCTCTTCACCAACATCGCCGCCGCCTTCCCCAAAATCGACGTCCTCATCCACTCCGTCGCCTTCGCGCCCGCCGACGCCATTAAGAACGACTTCCTCCTCACCGCCCGCGACGACTTCCGTGTTGCCCTCGATGTCAGCGTCTACTCGCTCATTGCCATCGCCCGTGGCGCCGCTCCCCTCATGTCCGACGGCGGAGCCATCCTCACCCTTACCTACTACGGCGCCGAAAAAGTCTTCCCCAACTACAACGTCATGGGCGTCGCCAAGGCCGCACTCGAGTCCACCGTTCGCTACCTCGCCGCCTCGCTCGGCTCCAAGAACATCCGTGTCAACGCCATCTCCGCCGGCCCCATCAAAACCCTCGCCGCCCGCGGCATCGGCGACTTCACCCAGATCCTCACCGCAGTAACCGCCCGCGCCCCCCTCCACCGCAACGTCGAGCAGATCGAAGTCGGCAACACCGCCCTCTTCCTCTGCTCCCCCCTCGCCAGCGGCATCACCGGAGAAATCACCTTCGTCGACTGCGGCTTCAACATCACCGGCATATAGAGAAGTAGCGGCGGGCTTTTAGCGTGCTAGAAAAAGTGAGCGTCATTCTGACTCGCAAAGTCAGAATCTCCGTCGTTGCCCTTGGCAGTCGCACCGGAATCCGCGTCTGCCGTTACGCCCCAAACATTCTACGGCCCTATAATTCTCCGCAGCGCCATCGAGACTACCCAAACTCTGCGCCACCAACCTACTCGAAACGGAGAACCCCATGACCACCTCTGACCTCCTACTCCAGGACTACGACATCGAAATAGCCATGACCCGCCGCATCCTTGAGAGCGTCCCCGAAGGCAATCCGGACTTCAAGTGTCACGACAAATCCATGCCCCTCGGCAAGCTCGCCATGCACGTCGCCACCCTCCCCAAGTTTGGCAAGAAAATCCTCACAACGCCCAGCCTCGATATGGCCCTCCCTGGCCAGGAATGGCCGGACATGACCTTCCGCAGCCGCGATCTCACCTTGGCCACCTTCGACGAAGCCGCTGCCGATTGCCGAACTGCACTCTCTTCGCTCTCCGACGCACAACTGGCCGAGCCCTGGAAGTTTTCCTTCGGCGACCACGTTATCTCCAACAGCCCGCGCTCCCTCGCTTACCGGCACATGTGCTTCAACCACCTCATCCATCATCGCGCCCAACTCGGCGTCTACCTCCGCCTCAACGACATCCCCGTCCCCGGCGTCTACGGCCCCTCCGCCGACGAGCAATTCAACCCCGCAAAATAAAGCTCTGTTGTCCCATTCTTCGTGGCAAACCTAATAGTCCCCGGCAAGAACCTCGTGCCGACATAGGGAGAAAAACACAAAGTAACCACAAGTCACGCAGTGACCGCCCCACGCGCAGTGGGCCCGTCCGGCTGGACGTCCTCCTGATTTGTGCGTAAACCACCTACACGCCTTTGCCTCAAATCCGTGCTTCTATCTGCCTTGATCCGTGTTAAGTCTTCCCCCCAAGCACCGCCAAAAAACTGCTCAGCCTGCCAACACTCCGCCCGAAGCCGACATCTAATACATCAGCACCGGAGTAAGGCTATGACAACGACCCACCCATTTCCCGCATCTCAATCCCCCTCGCATGCCGCGGAGCTTTTCAGCTTCGTCGTCGCCCTTTTCTATTTCTTCGCGGAGGATGATTCCGCCACTATCGCCGTGGCAAAACCTGGTTCAAACCGAGAGGAGTGTAGTTTCCTATGACCCAGAAAGCGCGCAGTGAAATCGACGACTCGGCCTTCGCCTTCCCCAAACAGCGCAAGGAGCCACTCAACGACGCCTCCCACGTCCGCAACGCCATCGCGCGCTTCGACCAGGTCAAAGACGTCTCCGACTCCGACCGCGAAGAGGCCTTCCACCACATAAAAACCGCCGCAAAAAAGTTCGGCGTCGAAATGACCGAGACCCACTGGCGCGAACTAGGCAACAAACCCCACATCACAAACCAAGCCCACAAAAAAGCCAGCTAGGGCATTCACACTCCCTTTTCCTGCTTCGCGTTGGTCCTCCCGTTGGTCGGCAAAAAACCCATTTGCAACCAACGGGAGGACCAACGCGAAGCCCAATACAAGTCACGAAGTGACCGCCCCACGCGCAGTGGGCCCGTCCGGCAGGATAAACTCGTCTGGTTTGTCCTGTTAGCCAGCCTTCTCCGTCAGCTCAGCCCACCGCGCATACAGTTCATCCATCGCCGCTTGCGCCAACTCCATCTCATGCAGCGCGGCAGTCAGAGCTTCCGCATTCGTCGCCACGGCCGAGTCATCCAGCACGTCGCGCGCCGCATTCAACCGAGTCTCCGCCACATCCACCTTCTCCTCAATCGACGCATACTCCCGAGCCTCCAGGTACGACAGCTTCTTCTTCCCCCCACTCGCCGCCACACCTTTCGCCGGAGTAGCCACCGCATCCGCCGAACTCCCATCGCTGTTCGCCGACCCGCGCTCCCGTTGCCACATCTCCCACTGCGAATAGTCCGCAAATGTCTCCGCGTGCCCCCACCCATCCAGCCCCAGCACCACCGTCGACACGCGATCCAGCATGTACCGATCGTGCGTCACCAGCACCAGAGCGCCGGTGTATTCCAGCAGGCTCTCTTCCAGAATCTCCAGCGTCGCAATATCCAGATCGTTGGTGGGCTCGTCCAGCAGCAGCACATCCGCCTGCTCCAGCATTAACTTCGCAATCAGTACCCGAGCGCGCTCGCCACCACTCAGCCGGTCGACAGGCTGGTTCAGTTGTTCACTCGTAAATAGAAACTTCGTCGCATAGCTCGCCACATGCACCACCCGCCCCTGGTACACCACCGAATCAGAATCCGGAGCCAGCGCGCGCCGCAGCGTCACACCCTCCTCCAATTCCCGCATCTGCGAGAAATAAACAATCTTCAGCGCCGCCGCCTTCTTGATCGTCCCCGCCGTCGGCTCCAGCTCCCCCGTCAGCAGACGCAGCAGCGTAGTCTTTCCACTGCCATTCGGCCCCACCAGCCCCACCCTCATGCCATTCGTGATGAGAAAGTTCAGCCCCTCAACAATCTTCTTCTCGTTCGGCGGCTCCCCAAAACTCAGCGACACATCCTCGAACTCCACCAACCGTTTCGTCTGCCTGTCCGTCGCCGCAAAATCGATTCCCGCTGTAGCCGTCTGCGTCCGCATGTTCACATCGCGCAGTTGCCCAATCAAATCCTGCGCATTGTCGATCCGAGCCTTCGCCTTGGTCGACCGCGCCTTCGGCCCTCGCCGCAGCCATTCCACTTCAATCTTCACCCTGTTCTTCAGCGCGTCCTGCAGCTTCGACTGCGCCTCCAGATACGCCTGCTTGCCCTCAATAAACTTCGAGTAGGTCCCCTTCACCCGCAGCAAGCCCTCGGCATACACACGATTCAGCTCAACAATCTCCGTCGCCACATTCTCCAGAAAGTACCGGTCGTGACTCACCATCACGCAAGCAAACGAGCCCTCATTCAGCAGCTCTTCCAGCCACGCAATCCCCGCCAGGTCCAAGTGGTTCGTAGGCTCATCCAGCAGCAGCACATCCGGATGCGTCACAATCGCCTCCGCAATCGCCAGCCGCTTCCGCCACCCGCCGCTCAGCGTCGCCGCCTCCGCCGCCAGGTCAGGAAAACCCGTCCGCCCCGCCGTCTCGCGCAGCCGTCCCTCGTGCTCAGCTTCCGGAACACCCGCCCGTGTCAGCGCCGCATCCATCACCGCACGCACCGTCAATCCCGCCGCAAAGCTCGACTCCTGTAACACATAGGCAATCCGCGCCCGCTTCCGCGTAGCCACGTCGCCGGCATCAGGCTCCTGTTCCCCGCCCAACACCGCCAGCAGCGTCGACTTGCCCGCCCCATTCGGCCCAATCAGCCCAATCCGATCCCCCTCCGAAACCGGAAAGCTGATCCCCTCAAACAGCGCCACCGCGCCAAACCGCTTCGACAAACCCTGTGCATTCAAAATTGGCGGCATACCTCTAGTCTATCGTCTGCACCCCTTTTGTTTGTCATTCCCGAAGGGAATCTGTTTCTGCCCTCTTGTTCTTCATTCCCCAAGAGAATCCGCTTCTGCCTTTACGTGCGAAGCGCGTCGAGAACCGCACGAAGTGCCCACCAGCGAATAACTCATCCCCACCAACTCCTTCACCTCACCCCACCCAACCCGCCCCACATCCAGACGCAGCCCCACCCAACCTCGCGGCCCAACATACGCCGGCATATAAAACCGCTTCGGATTCGCCGCAATCAGCGCCGCATTCTCTCCCGGCAGCACTTTGCACCAGATCCCCACGATCCCATCCCCATGATGGTCGTTCAGAAAATAAGCAAACACCTTCTTCTTTACCTTGAAGCCCGCATGAGCCCCCATCGCCTCGCGCACCGCCCCCGGCATCGCCAGACAAATCTCCGCCACCCGCCTCAACCGTTCGTCTTCTGCCATAGCCTTTAACCAACGATTCAATCCGTGTCCATCCGTGCAAATCCGTGGTCAGTCCTTTGTCTTTGCTCGCCTCGAACTGGATCGGAGTCAATCGGTTTTAAGCCTCTAGTCGAGATCGAAATCCCGCAGCGGCTTGCCCGTATCCGGCGTCTCTTTCGCCTTCTTCACCGCCTCCGCAAACCTCTTCGCCATCAAATCGTCCTTGTTCTTCTGCGCATCCACGCTCTGCGCAAACAGCGACTCCCGCCGCGCATCCGCCTCGCGCAGCGCCTTCGCCGCATCCGTGAAGTCCTCAAACATGCGCTTCCGCGGCGCCGGAGTATGCGCAATAATCGCCCGCGTCACCGGATCGACCTTCAACATCGCCCCGCAGTCCGGACAAGTCACCTCAAACGCCTCATCGCTCATTCCCATGGCCCGCTCACCTCACAGCCAACCATTCTAAGACAGTTTGCCCGGGTGTCAGTTCTGAAGGCGCGCCGCCAACCCGGAGACGACCCATGTATCTTCCGTAAACGACCACCGCATTAGCCCTGATTACGTGGTTGCAAGTAAGCCAATACTAAAGCCGCTACTAAGCAGACAGGTGCCGCAGCAGATCAAATCAAGAGCTTGCCTGTTAGCCTTCAGTTCCGGACGCCCATGAGAACAACGAATCTAATGCATGCTCTAAGAACCAAACCGTCCAGGGAAACTTCACAAGAGCTACCGAGAACTCTCCCTGTCAAAGAGGACGATCGCATCTGGTGGAGGCAGCGGATTGCACCCGCACGGCTCCTCGTGTGGCACGAATTGATGCATGCCCAGTCAGTACCCCATGTCGCCCAGCCGGACTACCATCAGGAAGTACACAGCGCGCTCTTACGCTCGTTCCTGGTAACAAGTCAGCCGCGCCGAACCTCCATCTGCTTCAAGTAATCGAGTAACCCAGCCTTCTCCGTGCTCTCTCCGTTTCTCAGTGATCTCTGTGATTCGTCTTCACGCGAAGCGTCGAGAATTGCAAGAAGTGCCCGTTACGCGAACTCGCTCCATTGAAATTATTGACCCATTCTGCCGATAGACGCTAACGAAAGGTGTCTATGGCTACTCTGGCGTCCCCACCTGAAACGTCCGAATGGACGGAAGGAATGCGATACGTGGCGCGCCAGCCAATCCTGGACCTGCGTGGTCGGGTCCATGCCTACGAATTGCTCTTCAGGGCGGGACCGGAAACAGCCTTTCGCGGAGATGGCGAAAAAGCCACCTGCACCATGCTCGACAACGCCGTGATGTTTGGGCTGGACACACTGTCCGGTGGCCTGCCGGCGTTCATCAACTGTACCGCGGAGACGCTAACCGAGGCTCTGGTTGACGTCTTGCCGACCACGGCCGTCCTCGAGATCCTCGAAACAGTGGAACCGACACCCAATCTGATCGCAACCTGCCGCAATCTGAAGGCCCAGGGCTACCGCCTCGCGCTCGACGACTTTGTGTGGGAGCCGAAGTTCGAACCCCTCGTTGAGTTGGCCGACTACATCAAAGTGGACTTCGTTCTGACCGGGCCGGAACAGCGGCGCAAACTCTTCCAGCGTTTGCGCAACCGGTCGATCGCCATGCTGGCAGAGAAAGTGGAAACCCAGGAGGAGTATCGCCAAGCCAGAGAAGAAGGCTTCACCCTTTTCCAGGGCTACTACTTCTGCCGGCCGGCCCTGGTCACAAACCGGAAGATTCCCGCCAACCGGCTCCTTCACTTCGAGATTCTGCAATTGCTGCAGAGCGGTGACATCGACCTGCAAAAAGCGGCCCTGCTGATGAAACGCACCGCGTCCCTAACCTACCGGCTGCTCAGGCTGGTTAATTCGTCCGCGTATGCCATTCGCAAGCAGATCAATTCCATCCCGGAAGCGCTTCTGGTGGTAGGCGAGGACGCCTTCCGGCGCATCGTCACCCTGGCCATCGCCAGCGACCTTAACGGCGAGCAGCCGTTGGAGATTCTGCGCATGGCCTTTCTGCGCGCGCGGTTTTGCGAACTCGCCTCGCAGCGATGTGGGCTGAATCCCGGCGAACAGTATCTGCTCGGCATGTTCAGCATGCTGCCGGCCATGATGATGCTACCCATCGAAGACCTCACGCCGGCGCTGCCGCTGAGGCAGGAAATTCAAGCAGCGCTCAAAGGCGAACCCAACGCCGAGCGCCTCCTGCTCGAATGGCTCGAACACCACGAACAAGGCGACTGGGCTGCCTGCGACGCCTTGGTCGAGAGCAATGGCCTCACCGAAGAGGAAATGATCGGCTTCTATCGCTCGGCCCTGCCGTGGGCCTCCGCAGCGCTGGGATCGACCGTCTGAAACCCATCACCCCCCTGTGATGTGCCTTTGCTGTTACACGGAGCGTCGAGAACAGCACGAAGTGCCGAGAACAGCACGAAGTGCCGAGGACCGCACGAAGTGCCTAAAACCGAATCACTATATGCCCAGGACACTGACTCGCCGCCTCTTCCACCAGCCGCGCAATCAGTCCCTCCGCACTTCCACCCTGAGCCTCGAACCCCGCCACGAACCACACTCCCGCAATCACCCGTTCCTGTGGATGCCCCTCAGGAAACAGATGCAGCGTCATCGCCTCCGCATGCTTCTTCAAACTCGCTTCCTTCTGCAACTCAAACGTAGCCGCCATCCGCCGCAGCCGGTCCATCTGGTATCGCATCTTCGAAGCCGACACCTCGGCCGACTTCCCCAACCCCGCATCCAGCGTCCCTAAATAATCCTGAGCCGCCACCAGCGCCTCATCCAGAGCATTCCCCGCCGCCGCCAGCTTTCTTTTCGCCTCAATCGGCATCGCCCGAGCGCCCAGCCGCTGCGCCAGATCCTCCGCCGTAGTCATCGCATCCGGCAGGCTCACCTCGTGCTGCGCCATCACCGCCCCAATCGCAGGCTCAATCAACGTAGCCGACAGCCGCGGCAGAATCGGCGTAACCCGCCCCTTGCCGTCCTTTGCAGAAAAAATCCGCTCATACAGCACAGCACTCTGCGCAAAATAAGCCACCTCAGCCGGTCCGCCCACATACGCCACCGTCGGCAGAATCGTATCCTGAAACACAGGCCGCAGCAGCGCATTCGGACTCAGCCGCTCCGGTGCCTCCTCCAGAATCCCCAGCAACTCCGCAGTCGTATAGCTCCGCGCCCCCGCTTTCCAACTCCCATCCTGCAAGCGCCGCAGCGCCTCGCGCCTCTTCACCCCGTCCACCTCGCTCACCAGAAACAGCAGCGAAGCCCCCACCTTCACCAGCACCTGCGCGTGATACCCGGCCGTCTCCAACTCACCCGACCGCGCCAACAGCGCCGTCTCCAACTCTTCCGCCCGCTCAATCGCCGCCCGCAGCGCCACCGCACCCAGAGAATGAAAATCCCGTCCCGCCGCGTCCATCACAATCAATCCCTGCGCCGCAAACAGCCGAGCCATCAGCCGCGCAAACGCCCCGCCAAATGTCCCGGCCGGCCGATAGCACTCCCGCAGCAGCTCACACACCGGCGCATACCCCAGCAGTTCGCTGGCCCGTTCCAGCAACCCATCTACCGCCTCGCCCAACCTCACATCCCCTACCGGAGCCTCGTGCGACCGCACCTCCAGCCGCAGCGTCTCCACCGCCGACTTCGTAATCAGCGAAACCTGGTCCACCTCCTCCAGATCGTGATCCTCCGTGGCCAGCCAGAACACCGGCACA
>Ga0302276_10003260_pt1 | contig 14034 bp, 9 predicted proteins | sample III_Bog_N2_3_FD_198768 | JGI IMG/M metagenome (GOLD analysis project Ga0302276, IMG submission 198768) | Peat permafrost microbial communities from Stordalen Mire near Abisko, Sweden - III_Bog_N2_3 | ecosystem: Environmental > Terrestrial > Soil > Wetlands > Peat | place: Sweden: Abisko...
CGCGCTGATGCTGGACAAGCTGGGGTCGCCCTGGTCCGGCAGCAGTTTTGTGGATCACGACAACGTTGGGGGATGGGGAAAAGACGCGCTGGTGCTGGTGTATACGGCTTTCGACCGCAAGACGCAGAAGCAGGTGCAGTGCCTCGCTTACAGCACGGACAACGGAGTGACCTTCACTCGCTATGCGGGCAATCCGATTGTGGACACGAACCGCGAAGTGGGCTCGAACGACACCAGGGATCCGCATGTGTTTTGGTACGCGCCGACCAGGCATTGGGTGATGGTTCTGTTTGAGAAGGACGGGATGTCGATCTTTACTTCGACCGATCTGAAGGCGTGGACGCGGAAGAGCCATTTCAAAGGTCTGCATGAGTGCCCCGACCTCTTTGAACTGGCCGTGGATGGAGACAGCGGTCACAAGAAATGGATTCTGCATGGAGGCTCGTCGAGCTATTACATCGGCAGCTTCGACGGCGAAACCTTCAAGCCCGAATCTCAAGAGCTGCGTTATGCAGAGGGAACCAACGCGCATGGGGACGATACTCTCTATGCGTCGCAGTCCTTTGCCGAGATGCCCGATGGAAGGCGCGTGCAAATGGCATGGGGAAGAATTGAGCCGGAGGGAATGGCCTTCAACCAGATGATGCTGTTCCCCACGGAATTCAAGCTGGTAACCACGCGGGACGGCCTGCGCATGCGCGCTACTCCCATTGAAGAGATAGAAAGATTGCGTGGAAAGGCGCAGACGTGGTCCTCGATCACGGCTGCTGAAGCCAACCAGGCGCTGGACCGGGCTGGAGCTGGACCTCTGGACGTGCGACTCACGGTGACTCTGGAGAAGGGGAACGATCTGGTCCTTCGGTACCAGGGGACAACGCTGGCTACGATCCATGGCGCGGAACTGGAGAAGAACCAGGGCTCGGTGGAGGTCCTGATCGACAAGGCTGTGGCGGAAATTTTTGTGGATGGGGGAGCGCGCTACATTGCACGAGAGATACCCACAACCACGGGCGGACACGGACTGGAGTTTGATTTGGGGAAGGGTGCGATTGATCGGCTGGAGATCAGCCCCATGAAGTCGATGTGGAGGGCGCAGGAGTCGAGGCAGAGATGAGCGTCTCTGGCTTGATCGGACGCTCGGCGGACTCATGAACGGGGCCGGATGAGGGTTGAGGTTTCCCACCCTTGCGACAGAAAAAATCGCAAGGATGGGGCACCCACTTCAGTGGCGGGGATCGGGTGGGCCACCCGCCACCCAGAGTAATTCTGCTGGTGGAGCGTACGGCGTGGACCGGGAGGTCCACGCTACAGCCGACCGGGAGGTCGGCGTTACTCAACCCCAAAACACTATGGCTTTGAGGAGTTGTAATTGGGGATTCTTGGGGTGAGCTTGCGGACCACGAACTCCTGAAAGATGTTCTGGGCGGCGCCGGTGGCTTTGTCGATGAGAAAGTTTTCGAAGGTCAGAGACATGCCGTTGCGATTGGCTGCCGGGTAATACAAGTTTGAAATGCCGGCGGAGGCGAAGCCGGCTGTGATGCTGGAATAGTTCGGCTGCCAGCGGCCGCTGTCGCTTTTGCAGATGACCGCATTGGCGATGGCGTAAAGAATGCGCGAGCGGACGGTTCCGGTGCCTTTATAGAAGTAGCGCGGGTCCTGTTTGAGCAGGGAGGGCAGGAGGGCACTGCCGAGCATGGTGCCGATGAAGTTGTCGGCATAGCCGGCCGCGTAGCGTTTGGCGTAGCCCTCGGTCCCTTGTCCCCAGGCGCTATAGCTGTTGGTGGCCTGCTCGATGCCCGCGAAGGCTCCGGTGCTCAGGAAGGTGATGGGGTCGATGGAGGTCTTCCAGGCCATGCTGAATTTCTGCCTGGAGGTGAGGGGCGGGGCGTCGTGCACGTAAGTGACGTAGAAGTTGGGAATGGCGCCGAGGACGCGCTGCTGTTCCTCTTCCCTGACCTGCTCTTCGGCCACTTCCACGCGCGAGGCGGTGACTTGCACTTCGCTGGACGCGGTCGAGACCAGCAGGACGATGGGCTGCGCCTCAAAGCTTTCGCCGGAGTGGAGGACGCCGGAGACGGTCTGGGATGCGAATCCACTGGACGAGAAGGTGAGCTGGTAAGGACCGGCGGGCACGTCGCCGAAGACGAAGCGGCCTTCGCTGTCGGAGATTGCGGTGCGTGCGGGGGAGGCGGCGGGGCCAGCCTGGACTAAAGCGATGTGCGCGCCTTCGCAGACGGTGCCTTCGCGATCCAGGACGACGCCGTGAATGCTGCCCGGAGTGACGGGCGCGGAGGACTGCTGGGACGTTGCGGAGGAGACGAATGTAACGAGCGCGAGGAAGACGGCGATTACGGCAGGGCCGTGAAAGCGCCGAGGTGGGCCGATCAAACCGTTGTGCCGTTTTTTGAGGTTTTCGATAAGTGCGGCCTTATCCCTGCTTCGCGCGCGAGTTCCTAGTCCGAGGATAACTTGTGCGAGGGTAGACGCGCCGGAATAAATGGGGGCTGGGTTCGGGAAAGGGAAGGCGGCGGTTCGGCATTCCCTCGATGGCAAAACAGGCTGCGGAAAAAGCCGGCTTTTGCGGAAGAGCCGCGAGAAACATCCCTCCGGGGCTAAAGCCCCTCTGATTCTGCTGGCTTATGCGGGGGTTAAAACCCCCGCCTCCCTCCGGACGGAGTTTTCCGCAGCCTATAAGCCCCCTTTGTTTAAGCCACTTATGGCACGACTGAATTCGTGCCCGGTCAAAATTGTGAATCGCTCGGAAACAGAACTGCGACTTGCTCGGAAACCGTTTAGAAGCGCGCTTCGAAGGCGCGGAAGCGGCGTTCGAGCTCCCATTGGGCGGCGGCCTTTTCACTGCCGTCGAGGAAGGTTTTGCAGGCGGGGGCGGGCTTTTCGGCGCCGAGGGGCTGGGCTTTGCAGGCGGCGGCGGGGGCGGTGAAGGCGTCCGGTGCGGCCCAGAGGCTTTCGCCGGGCAGGAAGTTGTGTTCCATGCCGGTGCGGGCCAACTGTTTCAGATCCGGGTAAGTGAGGCGGTAATCGAGGGCGGCGCGGACGTATTCGCCGGTGATCTCGATGCGGCTAACGCCCTCGTCGTCGGTGGAAAGGGCGACGGGAACGTGGGCTGCACGGTAGAAGGGGAAGGGGTGGTTGACGCCGTAGATGTCGAGAATGGCTTCGTTGGAACTGAGGTTGACCTCGACCATCACGTGCTTTGCCGCCATCTCCTTGAGCAGGGCGGGAGCGTCGTCTTCATACAAGATGTCGACGCCGTGGCCGATGCGTTCGGCGTGGCCCAGTTCGACGGCCTGGCGGATGTGGAAGCGCAGGCCTTCGGGCGGGACGAGGCCGGGAGCGAGTTCTCCGGCGTGCAGGCTGATGTGGACCTTGGGGTAGACGGAGTGCAGATAGTCGAGCATCTTCATCTGCAAGGTGTAGTCGCGCATGGAGAGGAAGCCGTCCTCGGGCATGACGAAGTTGATGCCGAGGAAGCCCGGCTCGTGGGCGTCGATGGTCTGCTGGACGGTTTCAAAGCCAAGCAGGGACTGGGCAAAGACCTGTTCGGGCGAGTTGCCGCGGAGGACCTGGTAGATATAGCGGATCTGGACCTGGCAGGCGGGCGCGGCCTGGGGTGCACCGCAGTGCTCGATGTCGCGGCGCTGGGCTTCGGCGGAGCGGACGTGTTCGCGGTCGAGGGAGATTTCGTCGCGCAGGCCGAGGGCGAGGAGAGACTCGCGGTACCGGGCGAAGTCGAGGTTCAGAGGGTTCTCATGGGCGATCTGGGCGGCGTGGGTGAAGGGCGGCGTCTCCATCAGCTCGACATACTGCTGGTTTTGCGCGGCGGCGCGGCTGGCCACTTCGTCGACCCACTCGCCCGTGTGATTTTTGTTCAGTCCGGAGAAGCGGGCGAAGGTGGAGAAGAACTGGTCGTGGCCGCTGAAGCCGGGGGTGGGCACGAAGCTGCGCATGGAGAAGGCGTTGACGAGGCGGTCGTAGAGATCCTGATTGGCGGGGAGCTGCGCGGCGGGGACCAGCGGAGCCGTGCAGGGCGGCTTGGCAAAGCTGAGGGCGGCCGGATCGACGCACAGGCCGTCCTCGCCGGCGTCGCGGATAAACGTTTCCGCATAGATTGCGCCGGAGAGATGGACGTGCAGATCGGCGCCCTTGGGGAACTGGGCCAGGAAGGCGCGGAGGGCCAGGGGTCCGGCCTGTGCCGCGGTCTGATAGGCGCGCGCGGCGCGGGCTTCCGGCGACGGGGCCTGGGCGTGGACGGTGAGAGCGGCGAAGACGAGGCAGGCGAAAAGGCGTGCAGGGCGGCGCATAGTGCCTTCCAGTGTAGAGCAGGGAGGGCTGGATTTTCGACAATGCGTTCAAGGATTTGCAGGGATTGTGGCATATGGGTTTGGCGGGCCGGATGGGGACTTGGTATACTGATTCAGTTGTTGCAGGATACTGTCCGGGGAGCTGCCACCTTTCTCCGGCGACGCCGAAATCCGCGCAGGAAGTTGCAGCAGGAAGTTTGCACTGAGGCCAGATAGCTCAGTGGTAGAGCGCGGCCCTGAAAAGGCCGGCGTCGGCGGTTCAATCCCGTCTCTGGCCACCACTCTTTCAAGAATTTGCGACACAGTAAGTCCGCGTTTTCATTCCAATTCATTCCAATTGACACGGAGGGCTTCGCCTGTTTGCAGGCGGGGACCGACTCGGTCTTCAATCGCACAGGAATAGACCCCTACTCGGCTCAAAACGAGGTTGGGATGCGATTGGTGTGCCGTCAAAACCACCGAGGTTCCTGAGCACGTCGATTTCAATTCAGTTTCAGTATCAGCCCGACCCGAAGCGCAGACCACTCGACCAAGCCGAGCACAAGATACCCCAGGTACTGGAGCATCCAATGAGCGACTTCCTCCCCGAGGCTGTAAAGAGCATTGTCGAAGAATGGATCGAGTGGGCGAACGCGCCGAAAGAAACGGAGGAGCTCTTCCGTTTGTTCGGGAGTCCCAATGAAAAGGTCCTGTTCACCTGCAGAGCAGGTTATATCAATAGCCAAAAAAACTTGGACAGACCAGCGGGCACTCTACTGATAACGAGCTCCCGCATTCTCTTCCTTGCCAAGAACAACAACAACTTTATGTGCAGGACGAAATGGGTGAAAATTCCCATCAAGTCCATCGAAGACCTCACATGCGTCAAGTATCGGGCCGCCTACAAAATTGTGATCACGTCCGGGGGCCGCGAATACTGGTTCATGCTCCAAAACCAACTGTGGTTCAAATCAAAGGAAGAGCACGAAGCAGTCGCGAAAATCATCGCTGATGCTTACGAAGCGCTCGAAGCGGTTTGACTCATCCTCGTATGCAGACCCCATACCATCATGAGACTGTGTAGAGCCGGTCAATCACGGGTTTGGGTTGCGCGGATATCTGCTCCTGCAAAAATCAACAGCGGGAGCTTTTGACTCGACGCTTCGTGACTGATTCTTTCCTGGGCAGACTCTTGACGACGCTCTTGCCTGGGCCTCCCGCGGACGCGGCGTCGCCCAACTGTTCGATGGAAGCGCGGATATAACGACGCACAAAAGGCCTCTCCAGATCGCGCTCACTCGCAAATTTGATGTGCCGCATGGTCTTTCCATCGCCTTCCAGAACACGATTCGGGTCGGGAAGGGTCGAGCCGCGCGGAAAGCCGAGATTGATGTGCCGCGCGTTGGTGGTGATGTAGCAGAACATGTCCTTCATTTTTTCGCTGAAGCCAAACCAGATCGCCACGGTGTAGACCTGATAGATCGATTCGGACGCGTCGGGAACTTCTTCGAGGATGATTTCGCGAAGCGCGAGCGCGAGATCGACAATGTGCCGATCGTAGGCTTCCAGAAATGCGATGAGTTGAGGATCGGGCGGACGTCGCATAGCAGGAAAATAATATACCGCGGATTACGGCTCGCGCGAAACGGGGTTTTGAGCCACCACAGGACGGCCGCCAATCTTCGCCTGAACCTTTCGTTTCGAGAGATCGAACGGCCCCTGAAAACGCCAGCGTTGGCGGTTCAGTCCTGTCTCTGGCCACCGCTTAAGAAAGTACCTGGCTCAAAATAGATCAAGATACTTACCCCTCGTTCACTTGGCACTCGTGATTGAACCATCGCAAGCGGCGCGGAAAACGCCGTCCGCCTATGGTCCTGCGCGATGATTTTTCTCTCCGGGTTCCCAGCGACAGGTCTTTGTCGAGGGGGTGGAAGAAGATGCACGCCGCGTGGCTTTCAGGCGGAAACCTTTGAATCGAAAGCGCTCTAGCCGGGTCTTGGCTGGCCTGATTTTCTTGCCTGACGTCCTCTGTCTCGGCCCGGTAAACAGGCGCAGGAAGGCAAGGTCAAATCTGCACATACACGAGAGTGAAAACGAGATACGCTGCGGCAAATAGGCACGTAGGCAAGTAGAAAAGGAGACCATTGTGTTCCTATTCACTCCCCCTCCCCCTCCCCCACCGTCGCCCACAACGGCGATCGTCTATGAATCCACGCAGCCGGCTTCGCTCATTCTGGAAGCTCTAAATGCGACCTTCACCCTTAACCAGGAGCCAGAACCAAAGCCAGCGCCAGATCCGAAGAAGCCGAAGCCGGACCCCAACCCTCCGACAACGCCGCCTCCGGCTCCCGCGCCGACCCCGGGCACGCCCCCGGCGCCGGCCCCGGCACCGCCTCCAGCGCCCACGCCGCCACCAACTCCCGCGCCGACCCCTGACACACCACCCACGCCGCCTGCGACACCGAAATAAGAGTGCCGTAAGCAAAAGCCGCTGGCCCTCAGATTTCGCAAGCGAGACCTGAGGGCCCGCGGTGGCGTTCGCAGACCGGATCGCGACCGAACTTTCGAAGAGCCGCTGCGCTGGAATCCCAGTTGTGCGTGCCGGTCGCATCCTCGTTGTCCCGAATTAAATTCATACGCCACGATGCCGTTCACACGGTGAGATTCGCGGGCTCAGTCCTGCTGCGTGCTCGCGGAGGTTTGCGTGTATTCCATCGGTATTGATGACGCCGATGCAGATGGCGTGCGTCTACTCGCCGGATGGGGGAGAGCGGGCAGGGCCTGAATTCAGGCGCAAAAAAGCCCGGCGTGAAGCCGGGCTCTTTTGCTTGCCTTGAACTACAAGTTACCGCTGCTACTTGGTTGCCTTTTTCGCAGTGGTCTTTTTTGCGGTGGTCTTCTTTGCCGGGGCTTTCTTGGCGGCTGCCTTCTTGGCTACAACCTTTTTTGCCGGGGCTTTCTTGGCGGCTGCCTTCTTGGCAACAACCTTCTTTGCCGGGGCCTTCTTGGCCACTGCCTTCTTCGCCGAAGCCTTCTTGACAGGAGCTTTCTTCACTGCTGCCTTCTTGGCGGGCGCCTTCTTTGCTGCCTTCTTAACTGCCAACGGATTACCTCGTTTGGTGGGTTTGCTGGCGCGCTTGCCAGCCGCGGCCTTCTTGGCCACAGCCTTTCCGCCCTTTGCGCCAGGACTGCTCTTCTTTCCGGCGGACTTCTTTGCGGCCTTCTTGACCACAACCTTTTTGGCGGCTGCTTTCCTGGCAGGAGCCTTCTTCGCAGGAGCTTTCTTTGCGGCGGACTTCTTTTTTGCTGCTTTCTTCACCGCCGGTTTCGATGCGGGCTCATCCACGATAACAAATACCGCCTCTTCAGCTACTCCCTCATCGTCATCCGAGGAGGTCATCACACTGGAGGTTTCAACTTCTTCATCCTCTTCAAAGTCGTCGTTGTCGTGGTCGGGGTCCAGCTCTTCCGGCTCAGTGTTTGGTTCGCCGTCGCTCATCGCGTACATCCGGAACACTTCATCCATCCCATTGCCTCCAGCGGCTTGCCGCTGCACTTGTTCGCGTTTCACTTCACGCGGCGGACAATTGCGTTCCGCGCGCGGAAGCTATTGTAGCAATAGCTTGCACGCAAATGCCATCAAATGACAAGTGGTTAATGAGATGCGCGTCTATTTTTGTTTACGCTTGTGGGACTTTGCATGCGCGGGAAGCTTGTCGCCGCTCGGCTTTTTTGCATCGGAGGCAACTCTCTTCTTTGCGTTGGCCGCGGGCTCGGAACTCTTCGCAGTTCCCTTTTTCTCAGTCACTGCGCCGCCCTTCCTGACGCCGGAGCGAGACTTGCGCCTGGGCTCGTTCCCCTTTGTTGGCGCGGCTTCCGCGCTCTGGGCACTGGCTTGCGCGGCGGCGCGGCGATGGCCGCGTGGTGTAACCGTGGGCACACTCGCAGCCTCGGCCACATGCAGACGGCGGCCGGCCACAACCTTGATGCCGGTCATCTTGTTCCAGCGCCGCAACTGATCCAGCGATACGCCGAAGCGATCCGCGATGGTGACCAGCGTGTCGCCCTTGTGCGCGGTGTAGAGGATGGTGTGCGCCGAGGTCGCGGCAGCGGGAGACTGCGGAATCACCAGTGCTTCGACTCCCTTGATGTCGTCCGCTTCGCGCAGTTGATTGGCTGCTGCGAGGTCGGTTGCGTTCACGTGATACTCGTGCGCCACCGAGGCCATGGTGTCTCCCGCGGCCATGCGGTGATAGCGCCATCCGTTGCGCTTGCTCTCGGGAATCGCCGCGATGCGCTGCTCAAACAGTGTCGCCGTACCGGCAGGAAGATGCAGATCGAACGGTCCATCGGTGGGCGTAACGGAGCGCAACAGGCTGGGGTTGAGGGCCACCATCTCATCCATCGGCGCGCCCACAATGTCTGACACCAGGCGCAGATCCACCTGGTAATTGATGGTCACCGTGTCGGTCAGCACCGGAGGATCGAGCGTGATGTCGTCGAACCCATACTGCGTGGGGTGATTGGCGATGATGATCGCGGCCAGAATTTCCGGCACGTAGTTTTTGGTTTCGGGAGGAAGATTGTTGCGCTTGTACAGCTCCCAGAAATCCGCGTAGCCGGTCTTCTGCACTGCGCGCTGTATATTGCCCGAACCCCAGTCGTAGCCTGCCATTGAGAGGTACCAGTCGCCCAACTGGCCGTAGATATATTTCATGTAGCGAGCGTAGGCGCGGGTGGATTTTTCCGGATCGAAGCGCTCATCCACATACGAATTGCGAACCAGCCCGTAGTTGCCCTGCGGCATAAACTGCCACATTCCACCGGCTCTTCCGCCGGACCTGGTTTTAGGTCCGATAGCCCTGGGGTTGAAGCCCGACTCCGCCACTGCCAGGTAGATCAAATCCTGCGGCACGCCTTCTTCTGCCATGACGCGCTGAATCATGGCCCGGTAGCGGCCGCCGCGCTGGAACGAGTGGAGCAGGGTGTTGTGGCCCTTCTGCGTATTGGCGAAGAAGTTGATGTAGGCGGCTACATAGTCGTTGACCATCAGGGGTAGATCGGACTTGGTGGTGGCCAGGTCGGCCTTGGCCTTGGCCACAAAATTCGGGTCCACTTCAAAGGTTATGTCGCTGGCCACATCGGCCGGCGTGGGCTCTTCCTTGGGCACAAATCCGTTGCCCTGTTTCAGAGCTTCCATCTCCAGCGCGTTCACCGCATCCACAATGCGGTCGAACTCATCCTGCAACTGCGGGTCGCTCTTGATGGGAATGCCGCTCATGAGCATCAGATCCACGGAGCGATCGAACTCGATCTTGGCTTCAGGAAGTTTTCCCTTGCGATAGTCGGCTTCGCCGAGGGCGTAAGCCTGGTCCACCTGCTGAATCAGCGCGCGCACGCGACGCTGCTCCGCCGTGAGCTGCTGGCTCGAGTCAGGCGCCGGCGCGGCCGGCGCGGCAGGCGCCAGGGCCGGGGCAGTGGCCTGCGGCTGCTCACCCGCCTGGGGGTTGGGGGCGGAGGGAGTGCAGCCGGCGATGGAAAGGGCCAGCAACGCGCAGCAGGGAACTCGGTACTGAATCCAGAAATTGCTCATGAGGTATGCAGTTGCCGGTTGCCTTGAGGCCGCAAGGGGCACTATGCCGATGATAAGCTATGCCATGGAGGCTGCGCGCGCGACACGCCGCACAATGCCTTCCCGTCAGGCCTCCCATGGACCCTCGCTTCCTCAGAAATTTCGCCATTATTGCCCACATCGACCACGGGAAGTCGACGCTCAGCGACCGTCTGCTGGAATTCACCGGCTCAGTGACCGGCCGCGAGATGCAGGCTCAGATTCTGGACGACATGGACCTGGAGCGCGAGCGCGGCATCACCATCAAGGCCCACGCCGTACGCATGATGTACAAGGCCCACGACGGCAATACTTATCAGCTCAACCTGATCGACACCCCGGGCCACGTGGACTTCAGCTACGAGGTCTCGCGCTCCCTGGCCTCCTGCGAGGGCGCGCTGCTGGTGGTGGACGCCACGCAAGGCGTGGAAGCGCAGACCCTGGCCAACGCATACCTGGCCATCAACCACGGTCTCGAAATCATTCCCGTCATCAACAAGATCGATCTGCCCTCCGCCGACATTGTCCGCACCCAGGAAGCGATCGAGAAAGCCGTTGGCCTGGACGCCACCGACGCCATCCCGGTGAGCGCCAAGACGGGCGTGGGCGTGGCCGAGGTACTGGAAGCCATCGTGCACCGCCTGCCGCCGCCTACAGGCGACCCTGAGGCCCCGCTACAGGCCCTTATCTTCGACTCGTGGTTCGACCCCTATCGCGGCGTCATCGTCCTGGTGCGCGTGATGCAGGGCGTGCTGAGCAAGGGCCAGCGCATCCGTTTCATGTCCAACGGCAAAACCTTTGAAGTGGAATCCATGGGCGTGCTTTGCCCCAAGCCCGTCGAGATTGCCGAACTGCGCGCCGGCGAAGTAGGGTTCTTTGCCGCCACCATCAAGACCGTCGGCGATACCAAGATCGGGGACACCGTCACCGACGACACGCGACCTGCCGCCGCGCAGTTGCCCGGCTTTGAAGACATCAAGCCGATGGTTTTTGCCGGCCTCTATACCGTGGACTCCCACGAGCACGCGCTGCTGAGGGACGCCCTCGAAAAACTCCGCCTCAACGACGCTTCGTTCTTCTTCGAGCCGGAGAGCTCGGTGGCCCTCGGCTTCGGCTTCCGCTGCGGTTTCCTGGGACTGTTGCACATGGAGATCATCCAGGAGCGGCTGGAGCGCGAGTACCAGCTTGACCTGATCACCACCGCCCCCGGCGTGCGTTACCACATCGCGCTTACCGACGGCACCGTGCTGGAGGTAGACAATCCCTCGCGCTGGCCCGACCCCACCAACATCGACGCCATTTACGAGCCGGTCATTACCGCCAAGATCCTGACCAACGAGGAATATGTCGGCGGCATCCTCAAACTGACTGAAGAGAAGCGCGGCAAGCAACTGAACTTTGAGTACATCACGCCCACGCGCGTCCTGCTCACCTACGAGCTGCCGCTGAATGAGATTGTGCTGGACTTCTACGACCGCCTGAAGTCGGTCTCCCGCGGCTATGCCTCGCTGGACTACCAACTGGCGGGCGAGTGGGAGTCGCCCATGGTCAAGATGGACATCCTGGTCTCCGGCGAGCCCGTCGACGCCCTCTCCATCGTGGTCCACAAGGACCTGGCTTACGAGCGCGGCCGGGCGCTGGTCTCGAAGATGCGGGAGCTGATCCCCCGCCAGCAGTTCGAGGTCGCCATCCAGGCCGCCATCGGCGCCAAGATCGTGGCTCGCGAAACGGTGAGCCCCCTGCGCAAGAATGTACTGGCCAAGTGCTACGGCGGCGACATCAGCCGCAAGCGCAAGCTGCTGGAGAAGCAGAAGGAAGGCAAGAAGCGCATGAAGCGCATCGGCAAGGTCGATATCCCTCAGGAAGCCTTCCTGGCCGTACTCCGGATCGGCGAAGAAGCGCAGAAATAGCGGCCTCCTGGCAAGCCGCGCACGACCCAGTCACATTACATTCATCCGCATCTGTGGATAACCCTCGTAAGCAGGCAATTGGTCCCCGCTTCGTTCAGTTCCGCGAAGGGGCAAATTTAGCGCTATTTATCGATTGATAAATAAGGAGTTGTTCTTTGTACCAGAAAGCCACAAGTTTTAGCAAGACAGGAAAAGGTAATATTACCAACGAATTCTTTAAAGTTATCCACAGAATTATCCACAGGGCGGCCTGAAACCAGAAGCCTTTTCACTCTTGGTAGAGTGGACTGCTTTGTTCCCGTACATGCAGCTCAAACGAAACCGAGGGCTCCGCGGTGCGGAACCCTCGCCAACGTTGAATCGACCGCGTCCTTAGTGGGCGGCGGGAGCCTTGGGAGCCGGCTTGGGTGCTGCCGGAGCCGCGGTGCCTGCCGGAGGAGCGGGAACGCCCGACTTCACGTTGTAGGCATCGATGATCTGCTTGGTGATATTGCTCGATTCACTCGCATAGAGCACCGGGTTCTGCTGCTGGGCCACGTCCAGCACCAGGGTAAAGCCCTGCTGCTGCGCATAGCTGGCCAGCACGTCGTATACCTTCGACGCCAGGCCGTTGTAGAGTTCCTGCATCTCGCCCTGGAAGTCGTTCTGGGCATCCTCGGCCTGACGCTGGAGCTGCTTATCCTTCTCGTCGATGGTCTTGGCGCGAGTGGCGCGTTCGGCGTCGCTCAGCTTGTCGCCCTGGGCCTGAAGCTGTTTCTTCAGGTTGTCGACCTCATCGCTCAGACCCTTCAACTGCTGGCGCTTGGGGTCGTACTTTTTCTGCAGGTCGGCGAAGTTGCGCTGGCCTTCGTTGGTTTGGGCCACGGCCACCTGGAAGGCGATGACGGCAATCTTTGCCGGTCCGGCGGGCGCTGCGGCGGGAGCAGCCGGGGTTTGTGCAGCGGCGCTCAGGACCAAGCCCAAGGCCAGCGTAGCGATAAGTGCAAAAGAGCGCTTCATTCGAGTCGAAAACTCCTTCGGAATTCCTGTGTGGCTGTTCGCGTTTCAGCGCAAAACGAACCTGTGCCTCCTGAGAAACCTCACGGTCCTTCTTGGGAGGCTCTGCACCGGAAGGCGCAAAGGCAGGAAAAGACGCGAATGGAGACGTCAGCAGGAACTATGAGAATTATAGGAGGGCAGGGTGGGAGCGTCAAACCAGCAAAGCGTTAAATCTGCCCGGCCGGAAGGGTGCACACCACACCGCAAGATGCCTCTCAAGTGACAAAGACCCCGTTGAGCGGAGTCTTTGTCGGGATGAAAGAAAGGATTGGTTTAGTGCGCGGCAGGCTTGGCTGCGGCAGGCTGAGGCGCTGGCGCCGGCACGCCCGACTTCACGTTGTACGCATCGATCACTGCCTTGGTGATGTCGGTGGAAGGGCTGGAGTAAAGCACGAGCGGGGCCTGCTGCTCGCTGGTACTGGTGTCGACCACCAGGGTGAATCCCTGCTGGCGCGCATAGGTATCCATTACCTCGCCAACCTTGTTGGCAACGCCGCCGTAGAGCTCCTGCATCTCTTTCTGGAAGTCGCCCTGGGCGTCATCGAGAGAGCGCTTCAACTGCTTTTTCTTCTCATCGATGGACTTGGTGCGGCTGGCGCCTTCGGACTGGCTCAGCTTGTCTGCCTGCGCCTGGAGCTGCTTTTCCTGCTCATTGATCTCGTCGCTGAGGGCTTTCATATCCCGCCGCTTGGGGTCGTACTTCTTCTGCAAGTCGGCGAAGTTGCGCTGGAACTCATTGGTCTGGCTCACCGCCGCCTGGAAGGCAATCACTGCGATCTTGGCCGGGGCGGCGGGAGCCGCGGCGGAAGTGGCTGGGGTTTGGGCGGCAGCGCTCAGGACCAGGCCCGAGGCCAGCGTAAATACGATTGCAATGGTGCGCTTCATGTGAATGGAGAACTCCTTGGGTGTCTATCTTCTTGGACGTACCGCGGCGCGAAATGCGTCTCTGTTCATTGAAACAGGCTGAAATACGGGCCGATCGGCTGCAAATCTTGCCGATGGGTTCCCGGTCGAAAGGAAAGGGCCGCATATTGCGAGCGGCCCTTTGGTCAGATCCTGAAAATAAATGCAGGAATCAGAAGGTCGTGGAGACAGTCAACCGGAAGGTCTTGCGCGGTTCCCGGAAGAGGTTGCGCGCTCCGTAAGCCTGGATCGCCTCCTGATAAGTATAGTC
>Ga0302276_10003262_pt1 | contig 14033 bp, 9 predicted proteins | sample III_Bog_N2_3_FD_198768 | JGI IMG/M metagenome (GOLD analysis project Ga0302276, IMG submission 198768) | Peat permafrost microbial communities from Stordalen Mire near Abisko, Sweden - III_Bog_N2_3 | ecosystem: Environmental > Terrestrial > Soil > Wetlands > Peat | place: Sweden: Abisko...
TAAGCTTCAGGTTCGGGTCATTCTCAAGGCTGAACGCTTCCGCTCCTCGAAGGAGATCGTCGAGCTTGCCGACCGTTATGTTGCCGAACACCCCGCAAACTGGGAAGTCCGCGAGTAGCAATCTCACGGTTTCAGAAAACTAGATCTGAACGCCTATGCGCAACGCCAAACGTTCCATTCAATCCGCGGTCACCATCGATGGCACTGCGCTGGTATGGCATCTGCATCGCGAGCAACTGGGCGAGGACGACGAGGACTCCAGGGGCATTGCCATCCATGTCAGAGTCGCGGAAGGCACCCGGCGCGAGCTTCATCTGGAGTACCCGCCCGCCAAATCGCAAAAGGCTGGCTACCTATGGACTCCGCCCCCGCGGCCAACCGTCGTTACGGCCAAGGTCACCGCGCATATTCGAGAGGCGATGGAGGCGGGCTGGGATCCCGGCTCGCGCGGCAAACCATACGTCTATCAAGTGTCCGAGTTGCCGAATTGACCTGGAGAGCGTAACTCATGGCTGGCAAAGGTTTTACCGTCAACAAGGAGTGGGACAGCCCCATCGACCACGCCATGCCCGCTGAAGCGCGGGTACCGGCGGAGGTGCGCATTGGGACGGTCCTCGTCTCCCCGGCTACGGTGCTGGCGCCCATGGCCGGGGTCACGGACACGGTCTTCCGGCGGTTCATTCGCCATGCCAGCTTGTTCTCCGCGGGCGCGCAGGCTGAAGGAGCGGGTCTCGCCGGAGATGAAACGCCCGAAGGGCCTACCTCGGGGGCTAAAGCCCCGGGGGTTGCGGGCGGATCAACGTACGGGCTAAAGCCCGTACCCTTCGACCCCTCAAACACCTTCGACCTCTCAGACGAGAGCCCGGCTGCGGCTCTGATCGACTCCGCCGTCAGCAATGCTCAGTCGGGCTGCGGGCTGCTGATGACCGAGTTCACTTCGGCCGACGGCTTGGCCCGCATGCGCGAATCCAAGCGGCGGCGCTACCTCACGTTCTACGACGACGAACACCCGATCGGCGCGCAGCTGTTCGGCTCGAACGCGGAGACGCTGGCGGAGGCGGCCCGTATCGTCGAGGAGACTGGCTTTGACACGGTCGACCTGAACCTGGGCTGTCCGGCCAAGCGCGTGGTCGGCTGCAATGGCGGCTCGGGGCTGTTGCGCGACCTGCCCAAGATCGGCGAGATCTTTCGCGCCGTGCGCAAGGCCGTCAAGATTCCCTTCACCGTCAAGTTCCGCATGGGCTGGAACGAAAAGCAGATTGTGTGCGTGGAGCTGGCGCGGATGGCGGAGGCCGAGGGCCTGGCCGCTGTGGCCTTGCACGCGCGCACCCGCGAGCAGGGCTACAGCGGCCAGGCGCAGTGGCAGTGGATCGCCGCCATCAAGCAGGCCGTCAAGATTCCGGTGATCGGCAACGGCGACATTCGTACCCCTGAAGACGCAGCGGCCATGGTGGCCGAAACCGGCTGCGACGCGGTGATGATTGGCCGCGCCGCCCCGGCCAATCCCTGGATCTTCCGCCAGATTGCCCAGTACACGGCTACCGGCGCCTATCCGCGGCCGACGGTGGAAGACCGCTATCGCATGATCCGCACCTATTTCCAGATGCTGTTGGACGAGCAGGAGGCGACCAAGGACCTGCCCCGCAGCGACCGCATGGGCGAAACGGCCGGGAAGATGAAGCAGTTCGCCACCTGGTTTACCCGTGGCGTGCCGGGCGGCGCCAAGCTGCGCGCGGCTATCTACCACGCGCGCACCGGCGCCGAGGTGCTGGGCCAGGTGGAGCAGTTCTTCGCGGCGCGGCGGGAAGACGGGGCCTGCGAGGACTCCACAACGGAGCCCGAGACGCAGAGTTTTCCCGAAGACGCATTGGTCTGCGACTGAGGCAGTGAGTACAGTTAAGTGCTTGAACAGTATGGCATTGTGTCAGGGGACGACTTCAGTCGTGCCGTAAGGGTCTCGAAATGAATAGGGGCTTCAGCCCTTGCGGGGACAAGGCTGCTTTCCGTTGGGAATACCGGAGAGCATGCCGCAGGGGCTAAAGGCCGCCTACCTCTGCTGCATCTACGGCACGACTGAAGTCGTGCCCTGACACGAACAGAAGCCGGCATTGATGAAGCAGTTGTTTATGCACAACTCCTAAGCGGAGCCAGAGCGGTCACGGCCCGCGGCGCCGGCCTGGCGGCGCAAAGCTGCGCCCGGCTGTGATTCGCCAGAACAGACCGGGTATATAGTGAACTCATTCCAGCAGAAAGGGTTCGCATTGCAAACTGTGAGGCGGAAGCTGAGGGGGATCTTCAAGACCTGGGTATGCGGGCTGGCCGCTCTGGGTCTTGCCGCGTCCGCTGGCCTGAGCCAACAATACAGCTTCAGCACCATCACCGAGGGGCTGGGCAACCTCAACGTCAATTGCATTGCGCAGGACCTGTCGGGCTACATCTGGGTGGGCACGGAGAACGGCCTCTACCGTTACGACGGCCGCGAGTTCCGCCAGTTTGGCGCCGCTGACGGGCTCCGTGGGCATATCATCCAGAGCCTCTTCTCCGGCCCCGACGGGACGCTGTTTGTGGGCACCACCACCGGCATCTATTACGAGCGGCCGGGCGGGCAATTCAGCCAGATCCATCCCCCGGCGCCGGTGACCGACTTCGCGCAGCGCATTGGCTCGGTCTTCACCGCCCTGGCCCCGGACCAGGTGGTCACCTCTGACCGCAGTGGGGCGTTCCTGCTGCGCCGCAAAGGGACCGGCAACTGGGCCGCCGAGCCCATGCGCCTGCAGGGCGCGGCAATCTGGAGCGTGTTGGCCACTCCAGACGGTGCGCTGTGGTACGGCTGCGACGACGACCTGTGCCGGCTCCGGAACGGCAAGACCACGCACCTGGGCGCCGCGCTCAACCTGCCCGAGGAACATTGGCTGCACCTGCACGTGGCGCGCGATGGCCACCTCTGGATTCGCGGGTCCACGCACCTGGGCGAGGTGATTCCCGCAGAAGACCGTTACGAGGAGCACGAACTTCCAGGCCGCTCCAACAGCGTGCCCTACGCGGAACTGACCGAGGACTCCCACGGACGGATTGTGGCTTCGCAGGGATCGGCATTCGGGCTATGGGAAAACGGCGATTGGCGTATGGTGACGACCGCGAATGGCCTCTCGCGCTATGACATTTCCGAACTGTTTGTGGACCGCGAAGGCTCGTTGTGGATCGGTGTGGTGGGCCATGGGCTCATGCGCTGGGTGGGTCAGGACCAGTGGGAGGCGTATACCGCGGCCAACGGATTGAGCGACGACATTATCTGGGCCACGCTGCGCGACCAGGCCGGGCGGCTGTGGATTGGCACCGAGTCCGGCCTCGATTACCTTCCCGCCGGAGCCAACTCTCCCAAGACATGGCTGGCGCCCGGCATCCTGACCGCCCGCTCCGTCTCCCTGGCAGAAAGCACTGACGGCGCCGTCTGGATGGGCTCTGCGGCCGGCAACTTGGTGCGCATTGACCCCAAAACCCTGGCCGGGAAGCAATGGAAGGTGCCGGAGGTCTTCCGCGTCCTGAGCGATGGCGGCGATCGGGTGTGGGTGGCGACCGACAGCGGTCTCTTCGTGGTGGATGCCGCGGCCGCGGACCGCTCGCCGCGCCTGGTGGAAGACGCTGGAATCGCCCATCCCCATCAGCGCTTTACCGACCTCAGTTTGGACAAGAAGAATCGCCTCTGGGCCGCGACCGACAAGGGCCTTTACCGGCTCGATCAGTCCGGCTGGCACGCCATCGATCCCGGTCTCTCCGGCGTGACTCCAACCGAAATCGCGGCGGACAACAACGGAAATCTCTGGGCGTCGGGCGCCTTTCCCGGCGTGATGCGGCTGCGCATCGCCAACAACCGGGTGGTGGAGTCGGAGCACATTGTGCGCCCGCATCTGCTCTCCGAGCAGGTGGTCTCGCTGCTGGTGGATCCCCGCGGCTGGCTTTGGGTGGGACAGGATGCGGGGCTGACGGTCTACGATGGCCTCACCTGGCGCAGCTTTACCCAGGACGACGGCCTGATCTGGAATGACACCGACAGTTATGCCCTTGCCGAAGATCGCGACGGCACCCTGTGGATCGGTACCTCCGCCGGCCTGTCGCACCTTATGCGTCCCCAGGCGGTTCCCGCAGCGCCTCCGGCCACTCCGGCCATTGCGAAGATCATGTTCGGCACGCAGTCCATCGCCAACGAGGCTGAGGTCTCCTGGAGCGCCAGCCCGCTGGCCATCACCATCTCCTCGCTCAACTTTCGCGACGCCAGCCACGTCCGCATCCGCTACCGGCTGCTGGGGCTGGAGTCGGATTGGGTGGAAACGGCCGAGCGTAGCGTGCGCTATCCCCGCCTCGAGCCCGGTGCTTACCGTTTTCAGGCCGTGGCCGTGGATGGAGCCGGTGGCGCGGTTTCGCCGGTAGAAGAAGTCTCCTTTGTCATCGCTCCACTCTGGTGGCAGAGCGGGCCGTTGCGCCTTGGCTTCATTCTGGCTCTCGCGCTGGGCGTGGTCCTGGCGTGGCGCTGGAGCGTGCATCTGCTGGTGAGCCAGAAGCGGAACCTGGAACATGCAGTGCAGCGCCGTACCGAAGACCTGGAGCGGGAAAAGATTGAAATGGTGCGCGCCCGCGAGCAGATGCGCCACTTTGCCGAACACGACGACCTCACCGGACTGTGGAATCACCGCATCATCATCGACCGCCTGCGCCAGGAGGTAGACCGCTCGCGCCGCGAAGGCGCGACGCTGAGCGTGATCCTCGTCGACCTCGATCACTTCAAGCAGGTGAACGACAACTATGGCCACCCGGCGGGCGACCTGGTCCTCAAGGAGGTCGGCGCCATCTTCGAGCGCTCGGTGCGCTCCTACGACTGGGTTGGCCGTTACGGCGGCGAGGAGTTTCTGCTCATTCTCCCCGGCTCCGGGTTTGCCGGCGCCCGCCTGCGCGCCGAGCAGTTGCGCCTGGAGGTGCAGGCGGCTCACATCTACGACGGCGTGCGGAATATTCCAATCACTGCCAGCTTCGGCGTCGCATCCGGCTTTCCTTCGAACTACGAGCGCCTGATCCAGGCCGCAGACGCGGCCTTGTATCGCGCCAAAGGCAATGGCCGCAACTGCGTGATCGCAACTGAGATTGAGGCCGAGCGTAACGAGGAAGCCCAGGCGCAGGGATAGGGGATGAAGTCCTTGTTGAGAGAATTGGCCACTGCTTGGCCCCATCCAGGCGGCGAAGAATATCGACTCTCCTTCGATTGACCCGATAGACCGCGATGAATGGGGTGCGGCCAACTACCAGTTCGCGCGTTCCTTCAACCCGGCCCACGCGGCCCATCAATGGATACTGGGCCAATAAATCAGTCTGGCGTTCAATCTCTTCATCCAGCCGGATGGCAGCCGAGGGACTGTCCTGGGCAATATAATTTAGTTGCTCAAACCGGCTGCGTTGTGCGGATTTGAGCCAACGAACGATCAAACCGCAGCCTTTGCAAGAGCAGCATCCAGCCAGCGAGCCCGTTGGGTCGCGCTCGCGCGCTTCGCTTCTAGCTGGGAAACCCATTCGGCATCAGGACTGCCGGCTTCTTCAATCGCGAGCGCCACTTGCTGCCTGAACCAGGCATCGTGCGCGGCAGCTTGATGAGCACGTCGTTGCCTTTCAGCAGTGGCAGGACGTTTGCGCCCCTCGACAGAGGCTTGTTCTGGGCACCAGGCTTCGGTATCGACCTCGACTCGATGCGCGCCCATCAAGTGCAGTATCTCGATGGCCTTGGCCGGATTGCGAAATGCACGCGGCTTGTTGCCGTGCGTTGTGGCCAAGGCGATGCTTCCACCCGAACGAGGCAGCGCCGCAACAAAGAACAGGCCCCCCGAGGCGGACAACAAAATTGAGCCGAAGCCTCCGGCACGAAACACGGAGCGAAACTGGTCAAGATTAAGAGTGGATTTCACCGGATTCCTCTGTTTATCCAATATCCAACTCTGCAGATATATAAACGACTACGGCAACGCCAGCGGCAGCCGGATGGTAGCGCGTGCGCCGTCGCCGTCTTCGCGGTTGAGCAGGCTGATTTCGCCGCCATGGGCGCGGGCGATCTGCTGGGCCAGCGCCAGGCCTACGCCGCTGCCGGCAGGCTTGGTGGTGTAGAAGGGCACAAACAAATTCTCGGCGTTGGCAATGCCTAGGCCTCGGTCCTCCACGGTCACCAGGACTGCTGACTCGTCCAGTTTCCAGAAGACGCGTACCGGCTCGCCGCCGTTGGCCAGCGATGCATCCACCGCGTTGCGCAGCAGGTTGATGAACATCTGCTCCAGCTGATCCGGATCGGCATCGAGCGCAACCGGGGGCCCGGCTTCAAACTGAATGGGCAGGCGCTGTTCGAGCAGCACGACGCGCTCTAGCAGGGCCCCCAGAGGCACCGCTTTGAACTGCGGCGGAGGCAGTTGCGCCAGCAGCCGATAGGACTGCACAAAGCGATGCAGCGCATCGGCCCGGCTCTCCACCACACCCAGGCCGCGGCGGAAATCACGCAGCGTCGCGTCGTCGCCTTCCATGTTGTCAACCCGCGCCAGCAGGCTGCCGGCTATGGACTTGATGGGCGCAAGCGAGTTCGAAAGCTCGTGCCCCAGCACGCGGATCAGCCGCTTCCACGCGATCTGCTCTTCTTCCTGGAGCGGCAAACTCACATCGGCCAGCAGTAGCAGCGTGTGCGGCACGCCATCCTGGCGAAACACGGCCCTGCGGAGCAGCCAGCGCGTGGATTTTGCACCGAACGAGTGAATGCTCTGGTCCGGCGCGGCCAGCAATTCTTCGAGTCCCAGTTCGCGCGCGGAGTGGCCAAAGGAGCGCGCATGGGAAAGGCCGAGCAGCTTGACTCCGGAGTTGTTCACCAGTTGCAGAAGGCTCTCGCGATCGAAGGCGAACAACGGCGCATGCATCACTTCGAGGATGCGCGCCAGCAGGGCGGTGGCTTCCAGCGAGCGCACGCGCTGCTTTTGCAGCAGGTCGGCAAGAAGGTTTACTTCGCCGGCCAGTTCACCAAACGCATCCTGAATGCCGGCGCCGCGGGCGCGAAACGAGTAGTCGCCCTCGCGCAGCGACGAGACCACGTTGGCGAGCGTTTGCAGCGGCCGGACCAGCCCTTCAATCAGGGCCGCGGCGATCAACGCAAGGTAGAGCAGCAGGCACCCGATCAGCAGCAGCGCCGGCGCGATCGATATTTCCTCCCGATAAAAGTAGACCGCCGCAAGGGCCAGCCCAGGGAGCGTGAGCAGCAGGCAATAGAGCCACGCCCGGCGAACGGCCGAGCGGGGACGGCGGCGCCGTACCCGTTCAGATGCCATATTTTTCAATGCGCCTGTAGAGCGCCGCGCGGCTCAGTCCCAGCGACTCGGCCGCCTGGGATATGTTACCGTCGCAGCGGCGCAGCACCTTGCGGATGAGCAAGGCTTCCACGTCGTCGATGCTCATGTTCTCGAACGACTGCGGAGACGATTTGGCCGCCGCGATGGCCAGGTTGGCCGGCTCAATCTCTTGTCCGCGACACAGTAGCACGGAGCGCTCCACAGTGTGCTCCAATTCGCGCACGTTTCCCGGCCATGCATATTGCATCATTTGCTGCATGGCCGCGGTCGAGAAGCCGCTCACCTGCTTGCGGTAGCGCGTGCGGCTGCGGTTGAGAAAGTGCGCGGCCAAGAGCGGAATGTCCTCGCGGCGTTCGCGCAGCGCGGGCAAATGAATCTCAACCGTGTTGATACGGAAGAGAAGGTCCTCGCGGAAGTTGCCGGCCGCGGCTTCCTCGTGCAGCAGCGCGTTGGTGGCGGAGAGAATGCGCACATCCACGCGCCGGGTCTGCGAAGAACCCACGCGCTCCAATTCGCCCGTCTCCAGCACGCGCAACAGCTTGGCCTGCTGGCGCAGCGGGACGTTGGCAATCTCGTCAAGAAAGAGTGTGCCTCCGTTGGCCAGTTCGAAGCGGCCGATGCGGTCGGTGCGCGCGTCGGTGAACGCGCCCTTGACGTGGCCGAATATCTCGCTTTCAAAAGTTCCCTCCGGCAATCCGCCGGCATTGACGGCCACCAGGGCCATGCGCGCGCGAGGCGAGGCCGCATGCAGCAGCTTGGCCACGATTTCTTTTCCGGTGCCGTGCTCGCCGGTGATGAGCACGTTTGCATCCGACGGGCCGACCTGCGCAATCAGCTCGAGCACCGGCTGCATGGCAGGCGCGCCGGCCACAAACTCCGGCATGCCTTCAGCGCGCAGCAGGCGGTTTTCAAGTTCGAGATGACGCGCACGGCGCAGCGCCGAATGCAGCTCGGCGTGCACGCGGATGAGCGAGGTGAGCCGCTCGTTCTCCCATGGCTTCTGCACAAAGTCGCGCGCGCCGCGTTTGATGGATTCAACGGCCAGGTCGATGTTGCCCCAGGCCGTCATCACGATCACCGGCAGGCGTGCGTCGTACTCCTGAATGCGGGCCAGCAGGTCGAGCCCTTCCTGGCCGGAGGTGGTGTCGCGGGTGTAGTTCAGATCGATCAGCAGTACGTCGTAGTCGCTCTGGCCCAGGGCCTCAAGCAGAAGGTGCGGCGAGCGCACGCAGTCCACCGCGATGCCCTGCGGAGAGAGCAGCAACTCCACCGCCTCCAGAATGTGCGGCTGGTCGTCGGCAACCAGAACCCGAATTCGTTCCTGCTTACTTGGAATGGTCCGCCTCCACTACGCCGCTGCGCGCATCGCTGATCGAGATGCCGTACTCCTCTAGAATGGAGCCGGTGGCGCGGCGCACCTCGATGCGCGCCTTTTCATACGACGTCTCCGCAACCACCAGCGCCAAATCCGCCAACGCCAGGTCGTGCTCGGACGAGAGCGTCTGCTGGTTCGAGCCGGCGCCGAGTTTCTGCTCCTTCTGCATGATATCCAATGTCTTTGCGGCCAGGTCGCGCGCCTTACGGGCTGCATCCACGCGGCTGGCTCCCTGCTCCAGCGCGTAGCGCGCGTTCTGCACCTCGATGCGGATCTCCTTCTTCCTCTCCTCAAGGTACACCTGCGACTGCCGGTACTCGAGCTCCGTCCGGTACTGGTCGGCCTTGGCAATTCGGTTGCGCAGGGGAACACTCAACTGCAACCCCACCTGGTATTCCGGCGAAGAATAGTTCAGCGCATTCGCAACCGTTCCACCAAAACCGCTGGGCACATTGTTGGCGGAGGAACTCGAGGAGGAAGTCGTCCCTCCGAATCCGGTGCCTGCATAGAAACCGTATGCGGAGAGTGAGGGCAGCAGATTGTTGCGCGCGGTCTTGCGGCTCAGTTCGCTGTTCTGCAACACCAGGCTTGACTCCAGTAGCTCAACGCGATTCTTGAGCGCATCCGCGATCATGTCCTGCACCGAAGCGGTGCTGGTTTCAATCTGCCCTCCGATGTGGTCGGTAGGAACGACCGGCATCTCCTGCAAGGCCGGATCGTCGAGCGATCGTGTGATGGCGTTCTTCATGTACAGCTCTTGCAGCTCGAGATTGGTGCGCGAAACGGTCAGGTCCTGCTGGCGCGTGGCCAGATCGCCCTCCGCCTTCAGCGCATCCATCTCCGGAATGGCCTGCAGCTCGACCTGCTTGCGGCTGGTGTCCAGCGTCTCGGTGGCGAATGCCACGGAGCGTTCCTGCACCTGCTCATCATCGTAGGCGCTCACCAGGTCCCAATAGAGATCGCAAATCTGCGTCACGGTCGCAATCACCTGAGCGCGGAACGCAATGTCGGAGACTTTCTGATTGGTCTTGGCGATGCGCAGGTAGCGCAGGTTCGGTCCCAGACCGAAGCCGGCGAGCAACTGCTGCTGAATAACGACCTGAAAATACGACGTCAATTGCGGATTGATGCTCTGATTGGGACTGTTGAAGGTCTGCCGTTCGTTGTCCCACGTCACCTGTACGCTGCCGCCAGTAGGAAACGCCTGCTGATAATTGATGTTGCCGAGAATCGTGTTCTCGTGGATGACGGGGACGCTGTAGAGGGTCTGGTTAGGCAGCAGTTGCGTCAGGTGATCCACATATGTGTTCGCGTTGATGTACGGATCGTAACTGGAGACCAATGAGCCCGTGCCGAGCGTAGATGTGACCAGTCCGGAAGCGCCCGCACCCGCGCCGCCCGCGCCGCCCGAGGTGCCGCCCGCGCCCGCGCCGGAACTGCCGCCAAAGCCGCTCACGCCCGTGCCGCCCGGTGTGCCCGACACTACCCCGGTGTTTACGCCGCGCACCGATCCGCCCGCCGAAGTGCGCAGAATGTCCATCTGCGCGATGGGAATGTTGTAGCGCGCAATGACCAGGTCGAGATTGTTTTCAAGAGCCAGATCGATGGAGTTCTGCAGCGACAAATAGAGCTTGCCGTCGTGGATCAGCGAGTCGAGGCGCGGCGAGTTGGCCAGGCTGGGCGGCGCAACGGTGGTGCCACGATAGGCATTGATGGGATTGCGCGAGGGCCGCAGCATCTCATTGAATGGAACTTGCCCGCCGGTTGATGGAACCGGTGCGGTGGCCTGCTGGGCCGTGACTGTGGCCGCAGCGGACACGGGAGCCTGCCGCAAAACTGGCTCCGCGGCCAGCGCCAGGTTCACCTGCAACAGAAGCATCGCAGCCGCGGCCTTCAAGCTCCGGCCCGAATTCGAGTTAAACTGATTCACTTGGCGCCCACCTCAGTTGCCCTCGGCTCAACGGCTTCATCGCGCGTGAGCCATCCGTCGCGCAGCTCCAGAATGCGTTTGCCGTAGCGCGCGTTCTCTTCTGAGTGCGTCACCTGCACAATGGTTGTGCCGGCGCGATTGAGCTGGCAGAAGAGCTCCATAATCTCGCGCGCCTGCGTGGAGTGCAGATTGCCGGTGGGCTCGTCGGCGAGAAGCAATGAAGGCGCATGTACAACTGCGCGCGCAATGCCGACTAACTGCTGCTGCCCGCCGGAGAGCTGGTTGGGATATAAGTCCTTTTTGGCCACAATCTGGAAGCGGTCGAGGATGTCGGCCACCATGCCGGCCCGCTCTTTGGCAGGCAGATTCTTGTAACTCAGGGGTAAGTCGATGTTCTCGGCGACGGTCAGATCGTCGAGCAGGTGATAGCTCTGGAAGACCATGCCGATGCGCTGGCGGGCGAGATCGGCGCGCTGCTTGCGATTGAGCTTGTGGACCGGCGTCTCGCCGAACCAGTACTCGCCGAGCCAGCCGTCGTCGAGCAGGGCGAGGACATTTAAGAGCGACGACTTCCCTGCTCCGGACGGTCCCATCACGGTGACGAATTCGCCTTCGTTGATGGTGAGCCGCACCTGGCGCAGCACCCAGGTTTCCGTGTGGCCGGTCTTGTAACTGCGTTCAATGTTCTTCAGTTCGATCATGATTTTCTGTTACTCCGATCTCAAAGCGAGAATGCGATTGACAGCTCCGCATCCGGTATAGCACGGAATCCTACTCGTTGCGCAGCGCCTGCATGGGTTGAACGGCTGCGGCGCGGCGCGCGGGCAGTGCGGCGGCAAGCGCAACCATGATGGCGGTGAGCACGAGCGCGCCGCCCAGCGTGACTGGATCAAATGTCGTGACGCCGTAGAGCTGGCTGCGGAACAGTTGCGCAAGGCCCACGACCGAGGGCAGGGCCACCAGGACGGCGACACCGGCGATGACGGCCATCTCGCGCACGACCAGCAAGACTACGCTCGAACGCTGCGAACCAAGCGCCAGCCGCACGCCGATCTCGCGGGTGCGCTGCTCGGTGGAGTAGGCCAGCACGCCGTAGAGCCCGACCGCAGCCAGCATCATGGCCAGCAGCGAGAAGCCGACGGCGAGCAAGGCGAGGGCGCGTTCATCCGATGCGCTGCGGCTGACCTGGTCTTCCATGGTGCGCAGTCCGTCGACTACGAGCGTGGGGTCGAGCTGATGAATCACCTGACGAATCGCCGGCTCGATGACCTGCGGCGGTCGGAGCGTGCGTAGATAGATGGTGACGCCGGCGGGATGATCCTCTTGCAGGTAGGGCAGGTACACTGCCTGCCCCATCGGCGTGCGCAGGTCGGTGTGCCGGATGTCGCCCACCACGCCCACTATGCTGGTATCGAACTTTCCGGCTTTGGCGTCACCGAATCCGATGGCCCGGCCAAGTGCATTCTGCGGCGAACCGTAAAAACGTTTGGCGAAGGCCAGGCTGACGACGGCGACGCGGGGCTGGCCGGCGGCGTCGGCAGCAGTGAATTCGCGGCCGGCGAGAATTGGCTGGTGCAGGGTTGCGAAGTAGCCCGCCGTGGGACTTGGCCGCTCGACATCCATATTTTCTTCCTCCGCGGGCTTGTAGCCCTGCACGGAGACATCGGACTGATGGGAGTTGCCGGTGAGTTCCGGGTCAGTGGTAGCGGCCACTGAAGCCACGCCGGGAAGGCCGCGCAGCGCGTCGAGGGCGCTGGTGACAATCTGCAAGGTACGCTGTTCACTGTAGCCCGACCTGGCCGGATTGAGCGAGAACACAGCGAGGCTGGCGGTTTCAAAGCCGACGTCCTGGTGGCGCAGGTTGTCGAGCGTGCGCACAAACAGGCCCGCTCCGCCCAGCAGCATGACGCTGAGCGCAATCTGCACGCCGACGGCAAGCTTGCGGAAGCGTTGCGAACTCTTCGATGCCGTGCCTGTGTTCTGGCGCAGCGCGCTGGCCAGGTCGGGACGCAGAAAGTGGAGCACCGGCGCGATGCTGAAGAAGATGGTGGCGGCGAGCGAGACGGCCAGCGTGAAGAGAAGAATGCGGAAGTCGATGGTGGCCGCGTAGGGCTCGGCGCCGGGATCGGAGCTGGTCATGAGGCGCACCAGCGTAGTGGCCACTATGGGAGCCGTCGCCAGGCCAGCGACAGCGCCGGCCAGGCCGAGCAAGCCGCCTTCCACCAGCAACTGCACGGCAATGCGACTGCGGCGGGCCCCGAGCGCGTAGCGCATGGACATTTCGCGGGCGCGGCCGGCGGCGCGCAACAGCAGCAGCGTGGCCACGTTGATGGCGCAGAGCAGAACCAGCAGGCCGGCCATGCTCATGAGAATGACGAGAGGCTTTTCGAGATCGAGCCGGTCGGGATTGAATCCCTTGGAATCGTCAAGGACTTTGAGGTGGGACTCGTCGACAAAGCGCTTTTTGAAGCGCTCGGAGGTCGATTTGTACAGAGTGAACTCATTGCTGCGGAGCGCGTGCCAGAGCGGTCCCAGACCGGCCTCAGCCTGTGCTGTTGAGACGCCCGGCTTGAGACGAGCCACCAGGGTGAGAAACACCGACATGTGGTTCTTCAGATCGTCGCGCTCCGCCGCCTGCGGCATGGCCACCTCGACCATGCTCATGGGCAGGAAGACGCCGGGCCGGTAGCCGCCGATGGCCGAGTCGAAATTCTCAGGAGCGACGCCGAGGATGGTGAAGGCGTGGCCGTTGATCAGCAGGGTCTGGCCGGCCACGTCACGCGATGCGCCGAAGCGGGTCTTCCAGTAGTTGTAACTGAGCACCAGCACGGGGTTCGCGTTCTTCGCCGTGTCGTCCTGCTGGGTAAGCAGGCGGCCGAGCGCCGGTTTGAGGCCGAGCAGGTCGAAGTAATTGCCGCTGACGATCTCTGCGTCTTCGTTTTCGGCCTGGCTGTGCCAGGTGACGCCCACGCCGATTTTGTCCGCTGCCAGCACGCTTTGAAAAACCTGGTTCTGATCGCGCAGGTCCTTGTACATGGGATAGGAGAAAAAGTTGAGGTGGCCGGGCTTGTCGCCGCCGAAGCTGCTCATGGATCCGGCGAAGGCGCCGCTCCACTCAAAGCGCACCAGCTCTTTGGGCCGGTTGACGGGGAGCATGCGGAGCAGCACCTGGTCGAAGAGGGTGAACACGGCGGCGTTGGCGCCGATGCCGAGAGCCAGCGTGACGATCACGGTGAGCGTGAAGGCCGGCAACTTGCGCAACTGGCGCAGCGCGTAGCGAATGTCGTTGAGCAGCGAATTCATCTGTGGTCTACCTCGTGGAACTACCCATTGGTGCGCGATGGTTCAAAATGCCTACTCAGTTCTC
>Ga0302276_10003268_pt1 | contig 14018 bp, 14 predicted proteins | sample III_Bog_N2_3_FD_198768 | JGI IMG/M metagenome (GOLD analysis project Ga0302276, IMG submission 198768) | Peat permafrost microbial communities from Stordalen Mire near Abisko, Sweden - III_Bog_N2_3 | ecosystem: Environmental > Terrestrial > Soil > Wetlands > Peat | place: Sweden: Abisko...
TCAACCAAGTGACCGAGACCTACCGCGTGATCGAGTTGGCCGAACTCATCGCCAAGGAGACCGGCGTCGCCATCGCGAACCTGCCGAACCCTCGTAAAGAGGCGGTGGAGAACGAGCTCAACGTCAGTCGCGATCGCTTCATCGCGCTCGGACTTGATTCGACGACGTTGAACGAAGGCCTCCTCGAGGAGATTCGCGACATCGCCAACAAGTACAGCTACCGCGCCGACACGACGAAGATCATCGCGCGTTCCGTGTGGAACCAAGGCATGGAGACCTCGCCCGACCTGGTTCGCTAATCGTCAGTGCGTAGGACACTTCGACGGCCGACTCAAGGCGCGTCGATGATCGGAAGGAATTCGCGCCAGGGACCGACGGCGTCGCGATACTGCTTTGCCATCGTCTTTACAATCTGATCGAGGTGATTCAGGTCGTGCACCACCCACGACGCCAGAAGTTGGCGCAGCGTCACCTCGCCGAAGGTGGGGTGGATGCCGATTCGCTCGAGGTCATTGATCGATACCAGCGCGGCGAGTTGTTCGAGGTTCGCCGCACGGAGCTCACTGAAGTGTTCCAGCAGATCAGGCATCGACCACCCTTCGAACCGCGCGAAACCGGCCTCGCGGTCCACCGGTTCGAACGTACGCGGTTCGCTCTCGGCGAGCATCTTTATCGTGCGGTCCATCCAGTCGGACTCTTCGATGTAGGCCATGTGTCCGAGTACGTGATACGGCGACCAGGTGCCCGGTCCCTCGTCGGACGTGGTCCACTCGTCGGGGATGTCCAGTAACAGGGTTCGCAAGGTCTCCGGTGTCCGAATGAGAACCGCACTGCTGCGTTCGAGTGAGAAGTCCATGACGCCATCGTCGCACAGGTACTCACTGGCCGAGATTCGTGTGAGAATTCCGGTATGCCCAACATCTACAACTACGTTCGACATCCTTGGGTCGAGGAGCGCAGACTCGCGACCCCGACGAAGACCCGCGACCTGCGTCACCTCGATCATCCGAACCCATTCATCCGCTTCAACGCGAGGTTCGGGCTTCGCATCACCCTGGTGGTCGGCACCATGTGGATGGCGTACATCTTCACGATCATCGCGCTCTTCGCCCTGCCCGACGCGATCAAACAGGGCACGTACTTCATCATCGTGTGGCTCTCGAGTTCGTTCCTCCAACTGGTCCTACTGCCGATCATCATCGTCGGACAGAACATCCAAGCGCGTGCCGCCGACAAACGCGCCGAAGACACGTACAAAGATGCCGAGGCGGTCCTCAAGGAGTCCGAGGAGATTCAAAAGCACCTGCTCGCCCAGGACCTCGCGATCTCGAACATCCTCGAGCGTCTTGAGACGTTGATGGCCCAGCAAGAGAAGAAGGCGCCGTGACGAAAGGGTGCGTTCGTAGTGGTCCCGGACGCGTCGGGGTTTCGCGTTGAGTGGTTTGATCGACGCCTTCAATACGACGACGACCATCGTGAGCGTCCATCGCGGGGTAGTGCTGCCCGAGGCGCGCGTCATCATCATCGTCGTGCCCGTCACGGTCTTTTGCATCTACTGGTTCGTGCTGCGTAAACGTCCCCGGCCGTGAGCGATTTCCCCTACGTCCCGCTCGAGGCCAAGGGCTGGCGCATGGCCATGGGACTGCGACCACTCGACATGGACCACTGGCTCGAGGTGGACGAACACCGCGACGACGAACTCGAACAGAAGCGACAGCTCCTCGATACGTCCTACGACGTCGTCGTGGCGACGAATCCCGAAGGAGACGCGGGGAGTCGAGAACTGCTCGCCGAGGTGACGGCCTTCCTCGACGTCCACCGACCACGGATTGCACTGAGCGTTCGAGAGGACGACCATCCCGTGGTCGCGGCGGCTCGACTCGTGCAGGAGGACCTCTGTGTGCTCGTTCGTTCCGACGTGTGGCGACTGCAGGCGGCCTGCGTCTGCTTCCCGTCGCGGTGGAACCTCGCGTCCAAACTAGGAACGACGCTCGACGACATCCACCGACCGGTGCCGACCTACGACGTCGAACTCAGCCGACCGACGAACGCCTTCTTCGAACGACTCAAACCGGAACGATCGTTTTGGCGTCTCAACTGGACGCTGATCGACTCTCCGACCTTGCATCAGCCAATAAGCGCACGACGGAGCCCCCACGGTGAACTGGCCGACTGGTTCTTCCGGGTCGAGCGCCAGACACTTCGCCGTCTGCCGGTGAGTGACGCCATCGTCTTCACGATTCGCAACTACGTGGCGTCGGCGAAGGAGCTCTACGAGACGAACGAGGAGTTCGGCGCGACGTTGCTCTTGAATCTCGACACGGCACCAGAAGCGATGCAGTCCTACAAGGGTTGGAACGGCGTCGCCGATCGACTTCGCGCCTCGCTCGGTGGTTCGACGAACTAGTCGCGAACGAGGTCCTTGGCGATGGCGATGACCTGCATCTCGTCGGTGCCGGCGTAGATGCGAAGGACGCGCGCGTCGCGGCTGAGTTGTTCGACGCGGTACTCGGCGATGTAGCCGTTGCCGCCAAAGATCTGAATCGCGTCGTCGGCGACTTGGCAGGCCGCCTGTGCCGAGTAGAGCTTCATCGCGGAGGCTTCGGCGAACGTCGGCACCGCACCGTGCGACGAACGCTCGATGTGGGCGAACACCATGTTGCGTACGTTGACGCGCGCCACTTCCATGTTGGCGAGTTTCAGTTGGATCAGCTGGTAGTCAGCGATCGCCGTTCCCCAGAGCCGGCGCTGCTTCGCGTAGTCGACGGAGAGTTTCAGACACTCCTCGATGATGCCGAGCGACATGGCGGCCACGCCCGCGCGTTCGGCGACGAAGTTGTCCCTCGCGCTCTGTCGGCCACCACCTACGGGATCCTCGCTCTCGCCGAGGAGGCGGTCGCGACCGACGCGCACGTCACTCATGAAGACTTCACCGGTCGGCGAACCGTGCTGGCCCATCTTGCGCATCGGCGCGGCCTGCACGAGTCCGTCCATTCCCTTGTCGAGCACGAACGTCAGGACCTTGCGGTTGCGCATCTCCTCGCCGCTGCCGTCGTCGAGCTTCGCGTACATCACGATCGTGTCGGCGTAGGGACCGTTCGTGATCCAGGTCTTTTGGCCATTGAGGATGTAGTCCTCGCCATCGCGTCGCGCGCTGGTGCGCATGCCGCCGAGTGCGTCCGAACCAGAGTCGGGCTCGGTGATCGCCCAAGCGCCGATCTTCTCCAGGGTCATGAGATCGAGTGCCCAGCGCTCCATCTGCGCCGGCGTGCCGAGCTTGTTGATCGTCCCGGCGGCGAGTCCGCTCGAGACGCCCAGTGACGTGAGCAGCCCCGGGCTCACCCGACAGAGCTCGATCGTCGAGATAAGTTGCGCGGCCGGGTCCGAGCCGCGACTCTCTCGGGCCGGCTCCTCGCCCGAGATCTTGCGATCGAGTTGGCGCGCGAAACCCTCCTTCGCCATCTCCTTGAGTCCGAAGACGTCGTACATCTTGCGCAGGATCGCGTAGGGCGGCATCCCGTTGTGCTCGAGATCATCGAGTTGCGGGCGGATCTCCTCGTCGACGAAACGACGCACCACGTCGATGATGGCCTGTTGTTCCTCGGTCCATTCGTACATCTGTTATCTCCTTTGACGAACCGGTCTCAGTGTGGGGTCGCGGTGACGATCACGTCGTGGTCAAGAAGCGATCGGCGACGACGGCGGCGACGAGGTCAAGAGGTGGTCGATCAGTGTGGTCACCCACTGGGACTGGCCGGCCGCCACGATCACCGGCGCGACGCACAGCCACGTATCGGCGTGGAACTGCGCGATGAAGAGCGCCATCAAGACGACTTCCGCGCCAACGCGCCGGAGCGGTCTGCCCCCGAGTCGCTGCGTGACGACGACGTTGACCATGAAGAGGTTGACCCCCGGGACGAAGGCCCACGGTGTCCAGTGGCCCTCGAGTTCTCGGGCGGCAAAGGCAAAACAGGCCGATCCGATCAACAAGAGCGCGAGCGCGACGTTGCTCGCCGAGACGGCGAACCACTCCGAGACGGGGTGCGCGGTGCCGGGCCAGTGTGCCAGGACGCTCACGAGAATGCCGATGCCCGCGAAGTTCCCGGCGATGCCGTAGCGCACCAATCGGTGGAGCGCCTGTATCAGCGACAGGTCGGTCGCGATGCTCGGTGCGGGCGCCGCCTCGCCGTACGGGCGCGTCAACTCGGACCACTGCGAACCGGTCCAGACACGCCATTGGCGCGCGCCCGAGGGATCGGGATACCAGCCCGAGGGGACGGGAGTGCTGGTCGTACTCACGGGACTAGCCTCGCATAGAAATGTAGGGGAGGGTCAACGTGAGCCAAACACGCGGGGCGGCGGCACCAACATCCGGTGACCAAGATCACGTCTCTTTTGATGAATCGGTGCTGGACCGAGTGGTGAGCGAGGTCGCCGCAAGGGCACAGGAGTGGTCAGCGACCACGCCGCGCCAGCGCGCGGCACTGCTCGAACGGATCGTCGCCGACACCCTCGCGGTCGCCGAAGAGTGGAACGCCGCGGCCTGTACTGCGAAGGGCCTGAATACATCGAGTCCCGAAGGCGGAGAGGAGCTCTTCGCGGGTATCGGCACGTTCGTGCACATGGCCCAACTGTTTCGCTGTTCTTTGAAGGACATCCCTCGTCGCGGCCGACCTCGTTACCCCGGACCGGTACGACACAAGCCGGGCGAACGCATCGCGGTCCAAGTCGTCCCCTCGACGGTCTTCGATCGACTGCTCTACGCAGGGATCACTGCCGAGGTCTGGATGGAGCCCGGCGTCACCGAGGACGAGGTGCAGTTGACCCAGGCGCTCGCCTATCAGTCGCCCAGTGACTACGCGGGCGTCTCGCTCGTGTTGGGTGCCGGCAACGTCGGGTCGCTCGGACCGCGCGATGCGCTCACGAAGTTGTTCGCCGAAGGCAAGGTCGTCGTCTTGAAGGCCAACCCGGTGAATGACTACCTCGTGCCGTATTGGGAACGTGCGCTCGCGTCACTCATTGACGCGGGGTACCTACGCATCGTGAGTGGCGGCGCGCAAATTGGTGCGTATCTCGTGGGACATGAACTGGTCACTGATATCCACGTCACCGGATCGGACAAGACGCACGACGCGATCGTCTTCGGCGTCGGTCCCGATGGCGCTCGCCGCAAGGCGACCAACGAGCCGCTCGTCACGAAGCCGCTGAGCGCTGAACTGGGCAACGTCTCGCCGGTCGTGATCGTGCCGGGCCTGTGGACGAGTGCCGAGATCGAGTACCAAGCTCGTCACGTCGCAACCATGGTCGCCAACAACGCCGGTTTCAACTGTCTCACGCCGCGCGTCATCGTCACGCACGCGGGATGGGCGCAGCGTGAGGAGTTCTTCACGGCGCTCGAATCGGTCTTCGAGTCGCTTCCCACTCGCGAGCCCTATTACCCCGGGGCGAAGGATCGTCGGGCGGCGTTCCTCGATGCGCACCCGGACGCCCACGAAGTCGGAACCTCGAGCGAAGGAACGTTGCCGTGGACGATCATTCGCGACGTCGATGCGACGAAGGTCGATGACATCTGTCTCAACGTCGAAGCCTTCTGCGCGCTCACGAGTGAGACCGCGCTCGCGGCCGATTCGACGGTCGATTTCATTCGCCGCGCCGTCGACTTCTGCAATGACGTGGTGTGGGGGACGCTGTCGATGACGTTGATCTGTGACCCGCGCACGATGAAGGACCCCGAGATCGGCACCGCGGTCGAGCAAGCAGTCGCCGATCTTCGCTACGGCTCGATTGGCGTAAACCTCTGGCACGCCCTGAGTTACGCCATGGCTTCGACGACGTGGGGCGCGTACCCGGGCCATCCGATCACCGATATCCAGTCGGGTAGCGGTGTCGTGGGGAACGCCTACCTCTTCGCTCGACCTCAGAAGTCCGTGGTTCGCGGACCATTCGTCGCGAAGCCGGCACCGGTGTGGTTCGCCACGAATCGAAATGCCGGCGTGGTGATGAGGAAACTCCTCGCCTTTGAAGGCGCACCGTCGTGGTCGAAGATGCCCGGACTCGTCGCGTCGTCGATGAAGGGCTAGGGCTTCAGCGCCAAGACGGTGGTGACGCCGATCGCGGCACAGATTTTCGATCCGCAGGCCACGTCGACGATTGGCGAAGGAACGTACTTCAGTTTCACCGCGGTAATCGATTTCGACGCGACCGTCGCCAACCAGGGCGACGAGTCCTTTTCGCCACCGACGACGCATCGATCGAGTGACGTGCAGGCGAACGAGAGGATGGAACTCGACAACGACGAGACCTTGGACCACGAGGTGCCGAAGTTGTGGGTCCGCACGATCTTCCACCCCGTCGAGAGCTTGGCCAAACCGAGGCACGTTCGGCCCGCGCACTTCAGTGACGTGAGCGCAGCCCACGTGAGGGTCGAAGGACTCGCCAGCGTTTCCCACGGCGTATCGCCGTCGAGCGACGCGGCGACAAGTATTCCATTGGACGAATTCACGAAACTCGCGATGCATCGGCTCGCGTTCTTGCACGAGAGCGATGACGCCGCATCGAGTGTTGGAACACCAATGAGGAGCGGAGCCGACCACGACACGCCGCCGTCGATGGTGACGAGAACTCTCGAACCGGCCTTCGACGAGTCGAGAATGGTACAGGACATCGACGCGTAGCAACTGATCGCGTTGATGCCGGTAGCGCCGGTCGGCGCCGCCTCCGGAGTGATCGTGTGCGACGTAGCGTCGTACAGCCACACCAAGTCACTACCTGACTGTGACCCGACGAAGAGACAACCGTCGTTCCAACACGACGAGGACTGGATGTACGTCGACGTGTCGGCGCTCGGCACCGTGATGGTCGTCCAGCGACCGTTCGTCGATCGATACTCGCCGACCGAGGTCGGACTCACGTCGAGGTTGGACGTGCCAATCGCCACACAGGAGTTGTCGGTCGTGCACGCGACGTTCGAAAGCGGCACCGAGATACTTATGGCGGGAAGACCGGCGACGTGCGGCGTCACCGTCGAGGTCACCGTCGAGGTCGCGCACGATGCCAATACCAGACCTGCGACCGAGCAGAGAGCCGTGATCCGTACCAGTGAACGCGCGTGGGCTGGCACTCGAATCATTGTTTCCTTGAGATCGTGACGACCGTTGTCGCTCAGTTGATGTTACTGAGTGGGCGGTCAGCGTCCGTTCTGGTTTCGCGAGGGAGCGGTCTAACTTGGAGTCCATGAACTGGGTCGATGTCCTGATCGTCGCGATCGTCATCGTGGCCGCGATCCGCGGCTGGTTCCAGGGCGCTCTGCGACAGATCCTCGGTTGGATTGGCCTGATCGCGGGGTTCTACCTGGGTATCGCGATCGCTCCGACTCTGTCGAGCAAGATCACGCACGGGTCGTGGCGTCCGGTCGTCGCCCTGCTCATCGTCCTGGTGGCCGCGTACGCCGGGCACTTCCTCGGTCACGTCTTTGGCGCCTCCATTCGACGCACCGTGATGATGGTCAAGTTGGGCGTCATCGATTCGGTTGCCGGAGTCGTCGTGGGCGTCGCCGGAGCCCTCATCACCGTTTGGCTCGTGGCGGCTTTGCTCGTGGCCACCTCGTGGACGACGGCCGCGAATGGGATTCAGGGATCGCGCATCATCGGCGACCTCGACACAGCACTGCCGACGATTCCTTCGGCTGAGGCCCGGGTCCAGACGCTCCTGCGCAACGCCGACTTTCCGAGTGTCTGGGCGAGCATCGTTTCGCCGACGGTCCCCGCGTCCACATCGGCGCCGAAGCTCGGCGCCAACACGTTGTCGCCGCGTTCGCCGAGCCAGATCGTCAAGGTCCTCGCGATGGGATGTCCCGACACTCATCAGGGAACGGGCTTCTTCATTTCGCCGCACTTGGTGGTAACGAACGCGCACGTGGTGGCAGGCGCGAGCAGCGTCACGGTCGCGGGCGTCATCGCCCACGTGGCACTGTTCGATCCGGTCAACGACGTCGCGATCCTTCGGGTATCGGCGCTCACGAACGCAGCACCGATGACGTTGCAGTCGACCGCTCCCTCCTCGGGCGCGCACGCCGAGATCATCGGTTTTCCGCTTGACGGACAGCGAACGATAAGTCCATCGCTCATCAGCGGCGAGATCACCGCGGAGTCGAGGGACATCTACGACAAGGCGACGTTCGCGCGAACGGTACTGGTCGTCTACTCCAACATCGAGCCGGGCAACTCCGGGAGCCCGGTGTTGGTTCACGGCGACGTGACGGGCGTGGTGTTCTCGAAATCACTCAGTCAGGACGAGACGGCCTACGCCATTCCGGCGGCCACCGTCGAGAAGGACGTCGCCAAGACGCCGACGAGCGCAACGCAGTCGACGCAGGGTTGTTTGAACTAACTCGCCGATCGCACCGCGGCACCGAGGACGTCCAGTCCGTCGGCGAGCTGCTCGTCGGTGATCACCAACGGCGGCAACAGGCGCACGACGTTGCCGTAGGTGCCACACGAGATCGCGATCACGCCGTGCTGGTTGCAGTAGTTGACGATGGCCTTGACCGCGGCGGCGTTCGGCTCCTTGGTGCCGGGCTGCACGAACTCCATGGCGACCATCGCGCCTCGTCCGCGCACGTCTCCGATGATGGCGACGTCCTGGGCCAGTGATCGCAGGTTCGCGAAGAGGATGTCGCCGATCTCGCGAGCGCGCTCGACGAGGTTGCGGTCGCGCAACGTCTTGATGGTCGCGAGCGACGCGACACAGGCGACCGGGTTGCCGCCGTAGGTGCCACCGAGTCCGCCTTCGTGGACCGCGTTCATCAGATCCGCGCGGCCCGTCACGCCAGCCAGCGGCATTCCACCGGCGAGACCCTTTGCGGTCGTCACGATGTCGGGGATGACGCCTTCGTGGTTGACGGCGAACCAGTCGCCGGTGCGACAGAAGCCGCTCTGGATCTCGTCGGCGATGAAGACGACACCGTTGGCCGTCGTCCACTCCGACAACGCCGGCAGGAATCCGTCGGCCGGCACGACGAAGCCGCCCTCGCCCTGGATCGGCTCGATCAGGAGTGCGGCGACGTTCTTCGCCCCCACCTCGGTCTCGATCATCTTGATCGCCCGCGCGGCCGCGTCGGGGCCGCTCAGCCCGTCGCGGAAGGGATAGCTCATCGGCACCCGATAGATCTCGGGCGCGAAGGGACCGAAGCGGTCCTTGTAGGGCATGTTCTTCGCCGTCAGCGCCATCGTCAAGTTGGTGCGACCGTGATAGGCGTGGTCGAAGACGATGATCGCCTGGCGACCGGTCGCGAGGCGAGCAATCTTGACGGCGTTCTCGATCGCTTCGGCGCCGGAGTTGAAGAGCGCCGAGGTCTTGGCGAAGGAGCCGGGCGTCAGGGCGGCCAGCTCCTCACAGACTTCGACGTAACTCTCGTACGGGTTGACCATGAAACAGGTGTGGGTGAAGGCCGCCACCTGGGCGCTCACGGCGTCGACGAGTTCGGGCACGGCGTGACCGATTCCCGTGACGGCGATGCCCGAGCCGAGGTCGAGTATCTGGTTCCCGTCGACGTCGACGAGGATGGCGCCTTCGGCACGGTCGATGTAGATAGGGAATCCCTGGGTCAGTCCGGCGCTGACGACGGCGTGGCGGCGCTCGTGCAAGGCGCGCGACTTCGGACCGGGCAACTCGGTGACGACCTTGCGCTCAGTGCCCACTGATGTATCGACTGATGAGACCATGATGTTCTCCTGAGATTCGTCGGCGAACGCCGCACGAAACAAGCGTACTTGCATGACTGAGCAGCGTTCCCAGTGCAGAAAACGGGTGACCGAAGTCACCCGTTGCCCGCTGGCGGAGGAGGTGGGATTTGAACCCACGGTGCCCGGAGACACAGCAGTTTTCGAGACTGCCCGATTCGGCCGCTCTCGCACCCCTCCGTCGAGAAGTCTACAACGGGTCTTGATGATCACTTTTGGCGTAGCGAGTTCTCGTAAGTTCGTGGACATGGATGACGCGGCCAACGATGAACTGTTCATGCGCGCGGCCCTCGATATCGCAATGGTGGCGGACGGCCACGATGACGTGCCCGTCGGCTGTGTCCTGGTCGAGAACGACGTCGTGATCGGTGTCGGAGAGAACCGTCGCGAACTCGAACAAGATCCCACCGCCCACGCCGAGATCGTGGCCCTGCGCGATGCCGCGTTGTCACGACCCTCGTGGCGAATGGACGGCGTGACGGCCTACGTCACGCTGGAGCCCTGCGTGATGTGCGCCGGGGCACTCCTCAACGCGCGGGTGCGTCGAGTCGTCATCGGCGCGCTCGACGATAAGGCCGGCGCCGTCGGATCTCGCTACAACGTACTGAGCGACCCGCGACTCTTGCACGAGGCCTCGCTCACCTACGGCGTGTTTGGCGAGGAGTCGGCCGAGCTGCTGCGCACGTTCTTCCAAGAGCGTCGTTCGGACTAGTGCTCGCAAAGTGTTGTGTCCACGACACGTACTCGTCACCGTTACGAAACGTATTCGACCTATCTTCGCGACCGTGTTGAACGACATCGAGGCGACGCTGGAGGGACAGCGCGTCGTGGTCGTTGGTGGCGGGGTCTTTGGAACGATGCACGCACTCTTTGCGTTGGCCCGCGGTGCGAACGTGGTGCATCTCGAACGCGACCTCGTGCCGAGCGGCGCTACGGTGCGCAACTTCGGTCTCATTTGGGTGAGCGGCCGCGCCGTCGGTCGAGAACTCGCGTTGGCGCTTCGGGCGAGAGCACTGTGGGAGGACGTCGCCTGTGACGTACCCGACATCGGCTTTCGCGCCAACGGCTCGATCACGCTCATCAACGACGAGCGCGAACTCGAAGTCGCCCATCGCGCCATGGCGCGCGGCGACGCCGACGATCGCCAGTTCGAGATGCTCTCCGCCCAAGAGGTCACCGCGCGCAATCCAGCGCTGCAGGGTCTCTTCGCCGCCGGCCTGTACTGCGGTCGCGACGCGGCCGTCGAATCACGAGTGGCGCTCGGCGCGTTGCGAAGGTACATGGAGAACAGCCGTCGCTACGAGTACCTCCCGGGACACGAACTGGCGGGCGTCACGGATCACGCGGCGATCGATCATCGTGGCGTGCACTACGGCGGTGATCACGTGGTGCTCTGTCTGGGCGCGACGTTGAGCGGCTTCGCCGCCGAACTGTTCGAGGACGAGCCGCTGCGCAAGGTGCGCCTCCACATGGCGGAAACCGAGCGACTGGACGGAACCTTGACGACGTCGGTCGCCAACGGTGACTCCTTTCGCTACTACCCGGGCTTTTCCGAGATCGCCCGCGAGGTCTTGGCCGAACAGCCCTCACCGGCCGCGGACTACGCGATCCAACTGCTCTGTCAGCAGCGTCTACACGGTGGTCTCACGATCGGCGACACGCACGAACCCGAGGTACCCGGTCTCTTCGAGACGCTGGACCGGCCGATGGACATCATCGAAGACGCGGCTCGCACGGTGATCGGCAAGGCGTTGCCGCGCATCGAACGACGTTGGAGCGGCGTCTATCACCAGTTGGTCGCCCCGACGCCGAATCAGATCTATTTCCGCAAGCAGATCGCTGGCGGAGTAAGCGCGGTCACCGGCGCCGGCGGTCGAGGGATGACCCTCGCCCCGGCCATCGCGGAGGAGAGTTTCCAATGAACGACGTCGAGTTGATCTGCTTTGACATGGCCGGCACGACGGTGCTGGACAACGGACTCGTGCTCGAGGCCTTCCGCCGGACGATCGAAGACCTCGAGGTCGGTCCCGACGAGGCCGTCTCGGCTGAGGCGTACGTGATCGAGACCATGGGTCAGTCCAAGATCGAGGTCTTCACGGCATTGTTCGGCGAGCGCGCGTCGAGCGCCAACGAGACCTTCGAACGCAACTTCGTCGAGTCGGCCCAAGAGCTCGGCGTGAGCGAGATCCCGGGCGCTCGTTCGACCGTCGAAACATTGCGCGACGTGGGTCTGCAAGTGGCCCTGACGACGGGCTTCTCACCGACCACACGTGAAGTGCTGATCGAGGTCCTCGGATGGGGCGACCTCTTCGAGTTGCGTGTGTCACCGGCCGACGCCGGTCGCGGTCGCCCCGCTCCGGACATGCTGTGGCACTGCGCGCTGAAGTCCCGGATCACCGCGGCCAGCTCCATGATGGTCGTGGGCGATACCGCGTCGGACATGATGGCGGGACTGCGCGTCGGTGCCGGGTACTGCGTCGGGGTTCTGTCGGGCAATGACGACCAAGATCGATTGATCGCCAACGGCGCCGACGACGTGATTGACTCGGTCGTGGACCTACTCGCCTTCGACCTCTTGGTGTCGCCGCATTAGGCCCGTTCGCACTCGGTGGCGTGGACAGGTCACGCGGGTCAACGACCACTGGAATTCAGGATGGTCGTACTCGCGAAGGTCCGCGGTGTTCAGGGCCTCCTCGCGGCCCATGTGGTTTATTGTGCGGCGTCGAACAGTTCCACGTGATGACAGTTGGCGCAGCTGTAGGCACTGACTATCCAATTCTTCTCTTGCATCTCGGCCAGTTGACCGAGGAAGAACTTCGCCGTCGCCCCGGAACCGCCGGTGACAATCGATTCCTGGCCCAAAGGCTGGAGAGCGCCCTGACAGCGCAGGCACTTCATGGTGGATGGATCACTCATTGGGTTCCTCTCACGCCGAAACGTTCGCAAAGAGTCCGTGTAGTCGTCACACTCGTTGCTCCGTAGTGTCACACTCGGCTAACCCTCGCAACTTACTCTCGTCGCGAGTCACCAACCCGGTGCACTCACCTTTAGGAGGACGACGAGTGTCGACAAAGAAAATGAAGGTGGCGGTCGCCGCTGGACTGGTGAGCACCATGCTGTCCGGTGTTGCATTGGTTAGTGGAGGCGCGAACGCAGCCACCAAGAAGGTGAACTGGGCGACGGTGACGTCGGCCAAGGCAGGCGGTGGAATGACCGCGTTGGTCAAGGCCGCGAAAAAGGAAGGTCACGTCAACGTCATCACCATCCCGCTCGCGGGCTGGGCGAACTACGGCCTGATCATGAAGGACTTCACGAAGAAGTACGGCATCAAGATCAATGACGCCAACCCCAACGGATCGAGTGCGGAAGAGATCACCGCGATCAATCAGGACAAGGGGCGCGCGGACGAACCGGACGTCGTCGACGTCGGAACGAGTTATGCCACGTCGAACTTAGGACTGTGGGCTCCTTACAAGGTCGCGACCTGGAGCTTGATCCCTTCGGCCTCCAAGGACTCGAACGGTCGTTGGTTCGATGACTACGGCGGCTACGTCGCGATCGGCTGTGACACCAAGATCGTCACGACCTGCCCGACGTCCTTCGCGGACTTGACCAACCCGATGTACAAGAACGAGGTCGCCATCAACAACGACCCGACGTCGGCGTCGGCCGCGTTCTACGCGGTGTGGGCGGCGGCGATCGCCAACGGCGGCTCGTACTCCAACATCGAGCCGGGCATCACGTTCTTCGCCAACTTGAACAAGATCGGCAACTTCGTTCCCGGTGGTACGGCCCAGACCGCCGCCTCCGGTGCGACGCCAATCTTGATCTGGTGGGACTACCTGCAAAACGGTGTCGCTGCGAGCGTCCCTGGCTGGAAGTCAGTGATCCCAACCGACGGAACGATCGCGGCCTACTACACCCAGGCGATCACCAAGAACGCTCCGGACCCGGCAGCTGCGCGCCTCTGGGAGGAGTTCCTGTACTCGTCGCTCGGACAGAACCTGTTCCTGCAGGGGTACGCCCGTCCGATTGAGTTGCCCGGAATGATTGCCAATAAGACGGTCAACCAAGGTTTCTTGGCGAAGTTGCCGGCCGCTCCGAAGGGCGCGTTGACGTTCCCGACCCCGGCGCAAGTCACCACGGCCGGAACCACTGTTGACGCCAACTGGCCTGGCGCGATCAGCGGCAGCTAAGTCGTAGTTCCCAACCACCATGTCTGATCTCATCACTGACGCCAGTCCTTCCCCTTCCGGCGTCAGTGATGAGATCGGCAGC
>Ga0302276_10003279_pt1 | contig 13995 bp, 7 predicted proteins | sample III_Bog_N2_3_FD_198768 | JGI IMG/M metagenome (GOLD analysis project Ga0302276, IMG submission 198768) | Peat permafrost microbial communities from Stordalen Mire near Abisko, Sweden - III_Bog_N2_3 | ecosystem: Environmental > Terrestrial > Soil > Wetlands > Peat | place: Sweden: Abisko...
CAGAGGGCAACTGACAAGAGCACCCGAACGAGACGCGTCATGGCTGCCAGTCTACTCCCCAATAGGCGCCGAACGGCAATCGGTTTCAGGCGGGTTTCTCCACAACTCGCACAGATTCGTGGCAAAACTGCACCATTCCTGCGCCTTGTCTCCGGCCTCCGCCGGCGCTACGCTTGTCAATAACGCCAAAGTGGGCTGCGGACCAAGCCAGCACTGCATTTGCGGCATTTTTAGCCGCCCAACTCCGCACCATTCCTGAGGCTTGCGAGCTTTCCACAGGCAATTGCCGCTGTTTGCGAATCGGATGCCACAAATGCAAAGAAAATACAAGATATTGTGGTTTGTTGTTGACATGTACCACAGGGAGCGCTATTTTTTCATCTGCGGCTGTTAACGGATTGTAATGAACCAGGGTGTGACGAACCCCGACAGCAGGCACCGAGAATAGAGTTCGAGGCAACTTCGCCTCCCCCGCTTCCCGTTCTTTGCAAGAGATTCATCCTGCACCCTTTCTGGCAGTTTCCATGTCAATCGGGCAGGAGATTCACCGACTTTTTGCCTACAGAAAGGATTTCATGAACAACGTGCAGGAAAAGACTTCCACAACTGCTTCTCAAACCCCAAAGGCCCAAAAGGGGCTGGTGATTCCCCGCCGCTTTTCCACCAAAGGCGTTTCCCCCTATGACGATGTCCAATGGGAACGGCGCACCGCCTCCATCACCGATACCAAAGGCAACACCATCTTCGAGCAGAAGAACGTTGAGGTCCCGCTGGACTGGTCGATGACCGCCACCAACATCGTGGCCTCGAAGTACCTACACGGAAAGCTGGGCACCGCGGAGCGTGAAACCGGAGTCCGCCAACTCGTTAGCCGCGTGGCCGAGACCATTCGCGACTGGGGCATGGCCGGCGGTTACTTTGCCAGCGACGAGGATGCCGCGGCCTTCCACGACGAACTTACGCACATGCTCCTCACTCAAAAGGTGGCCTTCAACTCGCCGGTCTGGTTCAATGTGGGCTGCGATCGCCTGGAGCCGGACGCGGAGGGGCAGAACTGGCACTGGGATCCAGCGACCGGCGGCGTGCGCTACTCCGCTACCGGCTATCGCAATCCGCAATGCTCGGCCTGCTTCATCAACTCCGTTGAAGATTCCATGAGCGGCATCATGGACCTGGCCCGGACCGAAGCCATGCTCTTCAAATTCGGCTCGGGCACGGGCACCAACTTCAGTTCGCTGCGCTCCAGCAAAGAATCCGTTTCTGGCGGCGGCACCGCCAGCGGCCCGCTTAGCTTCATGCGCGGGCTCGACGCCTTTGCCGGCGTCATCAAGTCTGGCGGCAAGACGCGCCGCGCCGCCAAAATGGCGATCTTGAACGTTGAGCATCCTGACATCGTCGACTTCATCGAGTGCAAATCGAAGGAAGAAGCCAAGGCCTACACGCTTATCAAGGCCGGCTACGACGGATCGGGACCGGATTCAGAGGCTTATTCCTCCATCTTCTTTCAGAACGCCAACAACTCCGTTCGCGTCAGCGACGAGTTTATGCGCGCCTATGAGAGCCATGGCGACTTCACCACCTATACGGTGAAGGGCCACGAGCCGGTAGCGGCCTACAAGGCGCGCGACATCATGCAGAAGATCGCCGAAGCCACCTGGCTCTGCGGCGACCCCGGCATGCAGTTCGACACCACCATTAACAAGTGGCACACCTGCAAGAACACAGCGCGCATCAATGCTTCGAATCCTTGCTCGGAGTACATGTTCCTGGACAACTCGGCCTGCAACCTGGCCAGCTTCAACTTGATGAAGTACGTCAACGCGGCGGGCGTCTTTGACATTGCGGCCTATCGCGACTCGATCTCTGTGGTCATCACGGCCATGGATATCCTGGTAGACAACTCGGGCTACCCCACCGAGGGCATCGCCAAGAACTCCCACGATTACCGTCCGCTGGGCCTTGGCTACGCCAACCTGGGCGCGATGCTCATGGCCTTTGGGCTGCCCTACGATTCGGTCGCCGGCCGCGACCTGGCAGCCAGCCTCACCGCCATCATGTGCGGTCAGGCTTACCTGCAATCGGCGGTCCTGGCGGCCAACTGCAAGCCGCTGGCATCGGCCACCCCGCTCACGGCCTCTGTCGAACGAGAGGGTGGGGCTTGCCCTGGTTATTACATCAACCGTGAGCCGTTTTTGGATGTGATCAGGATGCACCGCGCCGAGGTGAACAAAATCGGTAAATCGCGCACCGTCGGCGAGCCGTTCAATGTCCCTCAACTCGACGCCCTCATCGACGCCAGCCGCGAATGCTGGGATATGGCTTTGCAGCAAGGCGAGCGCTACGGCTATCGCAACTCCCAGACCACGGTTCTGGCACCCACCGGCACCATCGGCTTCATGATGGACTGCGACACCACGGGCATCGAGCCTGACCTGGCATTGGTGAAGTACAAGAAGCTGGTCGGCGGAGGCATGATCAAGATCGTCAACAACACCGTGCCCGCGGCGCTCTTCAAGCTCGGGTACAGCAACGAAAAGGTGGACGCCATTGTCAGCTACATCGACGCCACGGGCACCATCGAGGGCGCGCCGGGCATCAAGCCGGAACACCTGGCCGTCTTCGATTGCAGCTTCAAGCCTTCCAAGGGAACACGCTCCATCCACTACATGGGGCACATCAAGATGATGGCGGCGACGCAGCCGTTTCTTTCCGGAGCCATCTCGAAGACCGTGAACCTGCCTCACGAGGCCAGCGTGGAAGATGTCGCCGAGGCCTACGCCGAGAGCTGGCGTCAGGGCATCAAGGCTGTGGCCATCTACCGCGACGGCTCCAAGGGCACCCAACCGCTGAATACCAGCATGGATGCCAAACGCGAGCCCTCGCCGCTCGACGCCGCTGCCGGCCGCGTGTTTTCGCAACTGGCAAAGGGCCAGCAAGCCAGCGAGGCCGATTTGAAGACCTTGGAGGCCAAGGTCGGCGAAAGGCTCGAGGTAACCGCAAAGCAGGTCATCGCCTCTGCCGCCTCGTTCCAGCGAGCGTTGGAAGAGCTGTCGAAGGCCGCCGCGCCGGTGCTTGTATCTTCACCGGCCGTCGAAGCCGCGCCGCTCAAGGACCCGGCGCAGGATCCCAACGGGCCGCCCCGCGCGGTGCGCCATCGGCTGCCTGAAGAGCGCGCTTCCATCACCCACAAGTTCTCCATCGCGGGCCACGAAGGCTACATCACGGTTGGTCTTTACCCCACCGGCCAGCCCGGCGAGATCTTCATCAAGATGGCCAAGGAAGGTTCCACGGTCTCGGGGCTCATGGATTCCTTTGCCACCTCGATCTCCATCGCCCTCCAGCATGGAGTGCCGCTCAAGGTGCTGTGCGAGAAGTTCGCCCACACCCGCTTCGAGCCTTCGGGCTGGACCGGAAACCCGACGATCGGCTACGCCAAGAGCCTGATGGATTACATCTTCCGCTGGCTCCATCTGCGCTTCCTCTCCGGCACGCAGTTGACGCTCTTTGCCGGTCTGACGCCGCAAGCGCCCCAACAGTTGCCGGCATCGCCCAGCCTGCTTCACGAGAATGAAGCGGAGGAGGACGAAGCCGCGTCGCAGCGCCACCTTGAGAAGCTGACCGAGGAGGTTGTCAGGCGGCTGAATCAGGGAAGCGGTCATGCCACCGCGGCAGGTGGGGGCGGCATCGCGCCTGAAGCGCAGACCTGGCAATCGTCGTCGAGTCCGGCGTCAGATCCCGGCATCAAAGACCGCGGCCTCTACCATGCTGCCGAGGCCATGCGCGAAATGTACGATATGGGCGACGCGCCCAGTTGCGGCACATGCGGCGCCATCATGGTCCGCAACGGCAGTTGCTATCGCTGCATGAGCTGCGGCTCAACAAGCGGTTGCAGCTAAGGCATCTTCACTTGTGGTGGTAGAAAATGGGATCCCACCCTCGGCGCGTCTTTGTTTTTGCGCCTAGGGTGGGATCCCACAATTCCCCCATTGCAGAATCACTGGGGATGCTCTAGCCTCCGAAAGAATTCAGGCTCGCCAACCCGCCTTCTGCCGTCTCCGACAATGTCTGAAATGCTACTCCAAGCTCCCAGGGCAAACGCATTTGAATCTCCCTGATCACTATCCCTGATCAGTTTTGTAAAAGGGCACGACTTCAGTCGGGCCGCCACCGAAGCACTGGATAATAAGGGCTTTAGCCCCTGCCAACCTTTCCATGTCCCTTTGCCGATTGGCGGCCGATGCCGCATACAGGGGCTAAAGCCCACCGTGTTTCCTTTGCCGATGTGCGGCCCAACTGAAGTCGTGCCCTTGTTACAAGGCGCATGAATTCAATTTTTGCGCAGTGTTTTTCTCTTTCCTTACAGGAGCGAATTCAGGTGCGTTTGCCCCGTGCAGCTCCCGCCCGGGTCGATTCATTTCCCACCTTGTGCTAATTTAGAGTCACCTCGGTATGCATGACGTTCCGGCGCCGGAGCCATTCTGCTTTCTCCCCAGCCGGATCAAAAGTCTCTTTCCCAACTCTGGAGCCTGACTTTGAAATGCATCAATTGTGAAGCGACGACCTTTCGTACATCGAAATTGCGGCTGACGGACATTGCAAGGTTGCTCTTCATGCAATACCCTGTGCGCTGCCGGCACTGCCACGCTCGCAAGTTCGTGAGCGCAGTTGCGGCGTATGGCCTTTACCGCGCCCGCAAGCAACGCCGCCAGCAGGTGGGTCGCCCCGTTGCCCCGTAAGGCAGCCGTCGATCAGGCAGGCATGAGTCAAACCCTGCGGCGCTCCGTTAGACTGAAAGTGCGATGAGAACGGTCTGCAAACTCGGTTGGGCCGCGCTGCCCGCCGCTCTCGGAATCCTCTCGATCATCTCTGGCTGCGGTACGCCGGGTGCGCCCATGCCGCCTTCGCTCAAGCTGCCCGACCCGGTAACCGATCTCTCCGCCCTGCGCACCGGCAACCAGGTCTCGCTCACCTGGACGATGCCCAAGAAGAACACAGACAAGCTGCTGTTGAAGGGCAATGTTGCAGTGCGCGTTTGCCGCAAGCAGGACGAAGGGGCCTGCGAGCCTGTAGCCGGCAGCCTGTTGCTTGCCCCCGGAGCAGACGGAAGCTTTACCGAGACGCTTCCCCCGGAGTTGGCCACCGGTTGGCCACGCAAGCTTTCCTATTTTGTCGAGCTGACCAACCGCAATGGCCGGTCGGCAGGCCCGTCCAATGCCGCCGTGGTGCTGGCCGGCCAAGCGCCCGCCGCAGTGGTCAACCTGACCGCGGAGATGCGCAAAGAAGGCGTAGTCCTGCGCTGGACGGCCGGCTCTTCAGGCCCGCCGCAGTTGAAACAAGCATCCATCCGCCTGCATCGCCTGCTGCTCACGCCTCAATCGGACGCGAAGCCCAAATCCCGGAAAGGTATCCTTGCCCCGCCGCCCGAGCCTGCGGAGCAAACTCTGCTGGTGGAGGCCAACGCCAATGGCCGCGCGCTCGACAAAGACATTCGGCTCAGCGAAACCTATGAATACCGGGCCCAGCGCGTCGTTCGCGTCAATATCTCTACGAAAACGGGGAACGCCAAGACGGACGAGAGCCAGACCCTGGACCTGGAGCTGGCCGGCCCGCTCTCCGATCCGGTTCGCATCGAGACCCTCGACGTCTTTCCACCCGCAGTCCCCATCGGTCTGGCAGCTGTCGCCACTGTCGCCGGCGCCGGCACAGAAGCGGCAATCGACCTCAGTTGGCAGCCGGACACAGAGGCCGATCTGGCCGGTTACGTCGTCTATAGGCGTGAAGGCAGCGAGGGCTGGCAGCGGATTTCTCCCACGCAGCCCGTCGTCGGCCCAGCCTTCCATGATGCCCATGTACTGGCCGGCCACAGCTACCGCTACGCCGTAAGCGCCATCGATCAGGGCGGCCGCGAAAGCGCCCGCTCGGTCGAGACTGAAGAGACCGTGCCCAACCCATAAGCCATTGTCCAGTCAGGAGCGAACCCCATGAAGTATTGCCGCTTTCTGCTCGATGACCAGATTCACTATGGCGCTGTCGAAGACCGCGACGGCGAACCCTGGATCGTTGACCTTGCCCGAGCGCCCGAAGAGGATCTGGCCTTCCACCTGATCCATGGACGAGCCACCGCGCTTGGTCTTGGCTTTGAGCCGTTGGCCCTCAGCACAGCCAGCTTGCTGCCTGCTGTGTCGCCTTCCAAGATCGTCTGCGTCGGCCGCAACTACCGCGACCATGTAAAGGAGATGGGTAGCGAACTACCCACCGAGCCCCTGATCTTCTTCAAGCCGGTGTCTTCCTTGCTTGCCCAGGAAGGCATCGTCCGCATGCCGGCCGCCTCCGCTCGCGTGGACTTCGAAGGGGAACTGGCGCTGGTCATCCATCGCCGCTGCCGCAATCTCAAGCCCCAAGACTGGCGCAGCGCCATCCGCGGCTATACCCTGGCCAACGACGTGACTGCGCGCGACCTGCAAAAGATCGACGACCAGTGGACCCGCGCCAAAGGCTTTGACACCTTTTGCCCGGTTGGCCCCATCGTCAGCGACGAATTAGACCCCGCCTCCGGCCTCACCCTTGAAACGCGCGTCAATGGGGAACTCCGTCAGCGCGGCTCGACCCTCGACTTCATCTTCCAGATTCCCGAGCTGCTCGCCTACATCACCAGCATCTTCACCCTCGAACCAGGCGACCTTGTGCTCACGGGAACCCCCTCCGGCGTCGGTCCGCTCAAGGCAGGCGACCGCGTAGAAGTTTCCATCCCCGGTCTCGGCGTCCTGGCCAACACGTTTCAACCGGAAGAGCGCTGAGGTGGAGTCACTGCATGATGACAACCGAAATCACAGAATGAGGCTTTGGGATTAAGATTGGACGCAGCCCGATTCCTCCGCTGTACAGCAGTCCCCCGCGGCTGTCAGCATATTGGCGATTGGGTCGCAGGCGGGAAGGGTGGGGGCATGCTCATGCGCGGAAGTGTTCTTGCAGTTGGTTTTGCAGTGTTGTTGATCGCCGGTTGCGGCAGCGGTAGTGGGGGCAGCGGGAACGTAACGCCGCCGGAACAGCAAGCCGCTACGCCGGCCTTCACCCCAACTGCTGGAACCTATACATCGACCCAGAAGGTGAGCCTCTCCGACAACACTTCCGGAGCTTCGATCTATTACACGCTCGACGGATCGACGCCCACCACCGCTTCGACGCTGTTTTCTCCGGCGACGCCGATTGCCGTCTCTTCCACTACCACCATCAATGCCATCGCGACTGCCAGCGGCTATTTGAATAGCCCAGTCGCCACGGGGACCTTCACCATCACTTTGCCGGCGGCCGCTGCTCCAACCTTCACTCCGGCGGCCGGATCTTTCACGGCAGCGCAGTCGGTGAGCCTGTCTGACGCCACCAACGGCGCTTCGATTTACTACACCACCAATGGATCGACGCCCACCACCGCGTCGACCCTCTATTCCCCGGCGGCGCCCATTGCCGTCTCCACCACCACATCGATCAAAGCCATTGCCGTCGCCAGCGGCTACTTGAATAGCCCGGTTGCCACCGGGACCTTCACGATCCTCGGGCCATCTGTATCCGTCGTCCTCAGCACGCACGATCAGACTCAACTAATGGCCGCGCAGCCCAGCATCAACTTCGTCACCGGCAGCACGGCCGACGCCGGAACCAGCACCGTGGTCGTCGATCCCACCCAGCAGTATCAGTCGATGGAAGGCTTTGGCGCGGCATTCACAGATTCGGCCGCCAACCTGCTCATGCAGGTTGAGCCGTCGGCATCGCTGCCTGGAACCCTCAACGACCTGTTCACGCGCACCGGCAATGGCATCGGTCTCAGTTTCATGCGCATTCCCATGGGCGCATCCGACATTGCACTCTCTGTCTATTCCTTCGACGACATGCCGGTCGGCCAAACCGATCCTACCCTGGCGAACTTCTCCATCGCCCACGATCAAACCAGCATCCTGCCCCTGATCAAGCAGGCCAAGGCGCTCAATCCTCAGATGAAGCTCATGGCCAACCCCTGGAGCCCTCCGGGCTGGATGAAGGATCCGGCATCGATGAGCCCGGTTTCCATGCTGGGCGGAACGCTGCTCATGACCAGCTCCACCGAGACAGACTTCGCCAACTACTTCGTCAAGTACATTCAGGCATACCAGGCTGCCGGCGTTCCCATCGATTACATCTCGCTGCAAAATGAGCCGCTCTACGTCACCACCACCTACCCAAGCATGGGGATGAGCAGCAGCGCCCAACTGGCTTTGCTCCAGGGCTACGTGTTGCCTGCGTTGACGGCCAACAGCTTGTCCACAAAGGTGTTCGCCTACGACCACAACTGGGATACGCCGACCTATCCGCAATCTGTCCTTGCGGGACTGACGACCCAGCAACTAACGCAGATGGCGGGCACGGCCTGGCATGGGTATGGCGGCGCCGAAGGCGCGCAGCAACTGTTACAGAATCAGTTCCCAACCTTGGGCAATTGGGAGACAGAACACTCCGGCGGCACCTGGGTGGCTGACCAGTTCTCCTCAGACTTCCTTGAGATTACTCAGGTGCTGCGCAACTCTGGCAAGGCCTACGTAAAGTGGAGCCTTGCCCTCAACGAAAAGCTGGGCCCCAACCTCACGCAAAACGCCAGCCTCGGCGGTTGCAACACCTGCACGCCCATCGTCACCGTCAACAGCGTGACTGGCGCGGTCACCAAAGATATCGAGTTCTACACGCTTGGTCACTATAGCAAATACGTACTGCCCGGCGCGGTGCGCATCTACACCAGCAACACCCCCGCCATCGCCAGCGTTGCATTCCAGAACCCCGACAGCTCCATGGCCTTGATCGCCTTCAACAGCTCGGCTGCCAGCCAGACCTTCCAAGTGCAATGGGGCACTCAGGCATTCTCGTACACCCTCCCTGCCTCTGCCGCAGCTACCTTTACGTGGACAGGCGCGCAGACCGGCAGCACGCCTCCCGTGGCGGCGACGGCACAGATTCAGGGTTCCAGCTTCTCCAGCGAATCCGGGCTAGAGACGGAGAGCACCGCCGACTCGACCGGCCAATACGATCTCGGCTATCTCTCGCCCGGCTCATACGCCGTTTACAAGAACGTGGACTTCGGTGCTTCGGTCACCCAGGTCAATCTGCGCACAGCCAGCGCCGGCAGCGGCGGAACGGCCACACTATACCTCGACAGCATGACCAGCACGCCCATTGCCACAGTCACCCTGCCGGTAACCGGCGGCTGGCAAACCTGGACCGACACCACTGCCTCCGTCTCCGGCGCATCCGGCGTGCATACCCTTTACGTCGTCTTCACAGGATCCTCAAGCAGCATCTCAAACGTCAATTGGTTTCAATTCCAGTAGTTCCATTGCATGTGCTGCGGGGCCAAACAGAGTGCGGCTCAGGTCTGGATGTTCAGACCTGAGTTCGCCCAATGGAATGAAGATGGTCACCGGCGGCAAGAGCAGGGCTTGGCAACCCGCCAATGAGCACCAGAGAATATAAGCACATGAGTCTCTTGCAAAATCCCATTGGGACTTCAAACTGTGTCAGGTCACGACTTCAGTTGTGCCGAAGAAACGGAGGAATTATCAGGCTTTAGCCCTTGCGGTATTTGTTTTCAGTTATTTGCACTTCCGCAGCGGCTAAAGCCGACTCGTTTATTGGAGCTTTTGAGGCACGACTGAAGTCGTGCCCTGTTACAAGAACCATTTGGGAACACGCCTTTTCCGCAGCTTGGGTAAACCCATACCCTTCAGCGGCCCAAATGCGATTGCCCTGTATGGTTGGGGCGTTTCCCAGAAAGTGGGTTGGCAAACTGAGTAGAATGGGCGAGATGCGCACCGCGCAATGCACTTACACCAAGGAAAACAGCAAATGAGAAAATTCATGTTCCAGGTCGGTGCGTTCGCCATGCTGTCGGCAGGCGCCATGAGCGCGCAAGATGCAACCTCCGCTTGGCAGGGAACGTTTTTATCCGGCGGGGAGCAGCATCGCGCTGTGCTTCAGATGGCCAAAAAAGATGGCGGCGGCTGGATTGCCACGGCGTTTTATATCGAATTCTTCCCCGACGCCATTCATGTCGATTCCCCGGTTATGGACGGCTCCACGCTCAAGCTTTCGATCAATGAGGGCAAGGGCGCATACGAGGGGAAGTTCAGTGTGGATGGAGCGTCCCTGGCAGGCACCTGGACCTATGACCGGCATCCGGCGCCTCTGGAACTGCGGCGCACGGCCAAAGAGGCCTCGTGGCGCGTTCCATTTCAGTATCAGTATCACTTCAAGGATGTAACGATCCCTCGCCCATCGCCGGACGAGGCCAAAATTCCATTCTCGCCGAAGCTTGCTCTGGACTATATGGAGCAGGGCGCGCTGGCCTGGACTGGAGAACGCCAATGTGTGGCCTGTCATACCAACGGGTCGTACATGGTGGTGCGGCCCCTGCTGACTCCGCAGTTCGGGCAACCGCAAAAGGAGCTGCGCGATTTTTTCGTTTCCACGCTTCAGGAGGAGCTAGCCGCCGATCCCGCCGACATGCGCCCGGAACTGGATTCGACGCAAGCGGTCTATGTGGCGGCGGGGCTGGCGATTTGGGATGCTCACGTAGCGCACCGCTTGTCGCCCGAAACAGCAGCGGCGCTCGGCGTCATGTTCAAGCTGCAGCGGGATGACGGGGACTGGACCATCAGCGATGACAATAATCCGCCGCTTGAGTCGAGCAGGTATCAACTAGCGACCGTGGCCGCCAGAGCCGTGGGCAACGCTCCAGGCTGGCTTGCCCAGCAACGGGGAACGCCTGTAGAGGACAAGGTCAAGCGGCTGGAAGATTATCTGAGAGCGGAGCGCAAGCTACAGGGCGATTACGATCGAACCGATTTGCTCTGGGCAGCTACAGAGCTTCCCGGCCTGCTCGATGCCCCGCGGCAGCAGAAACTTATCCAGATGATCTTCAACCACCAGAGATCCGATGGCGGATGGTCGATGCGAACCTTTGCGCTGCCCGAAGAGTGGGCGAAGGGCAATCGAGCCGAGAAACTCAGAGCCGAACTCGAGTTTGCGGATCCTCCCAGCGACGGCCATATGACCGGCCTCGCAATCATCGCGTTGCGCAAGGCAGGCGTACCTTCGAGCGATCCTCGCATCCAGCGTGGCGTGTCCTGGCTGCTGACCAACCAGCGCTCTTCAGGGAGGTGGTGGACGCGCTCGTTGAATAGGGATGGCTGGCAGTTTATCAGTTACAGCAGCACCGCGTACCCGCTGCTGGCCCTTGCCTTGTGCGATGCCTTGCCAAGTCGTCCGTAGAGCCTGTTAGGGGCACTTTGTGGGGATGGACGCGACGGGCTTAGGCCGCGGGCTGGCGCGCTGCAATTGTACCGCGAATTCGGAATCCCGAAGAAAGAACCGGCAGTCCTGCACCAGGCTATTCTTACTTCTATAGTTTGAATGTTGTTAATTTCGACGGCTCCTCTGCGAGGCTCTTCGCGCCGAAGAAGGGGTGCTTCTTGTTGAGCCACTGCTGAAACAGGTATATAAGCCACGAGACGATTCCGGTGGCAAGAATCCAAAGCGGGAACTCGACGTAATTCGGCCAACGCGATTCGGAGTTGCCGAATAAATATGCGAGAAAACCGCCGTAAATGATTGCCCACAGGAAGAGCGCCGATGGCAGTGCTGCGAAGCTGAGCATCAGGTAAGGACGAAAGGGCCTGAAGAAGAGCGCGGCAACAAGAAGCAATATTCCGAGAAGGACTGTTCCGCTGAGAAGGATGGTTAAGTACTCCCAAATGGGGAATTCCATATCCATATTGAAACTCCTGTGCGGAGCATAGCAGAAAGTGGGAAGCCAATCCGCATTGACTTGGCTCCCCGCTATCCCGTTTACTTATCCGTCAGCGCTTCCACGCCGGGGAGCTTCTTGCCCTCCAGGAACTCCAGCGAAGCGCCGCCGCCGGTGGAGATGTGAGTGATTTGGTCGGCTACGCCGGCCTGGTTGATGGCGGAGACGGAGTCGCCGCCGCCGATGATGGAGATGGCCGCCTTGTTGGCCGCTACGGCCTTGGCGATGGCATTGGTGCCCACGGCGAAGCGGGGGAACTCGAAGACGCCGGCGGGGCCGTTCCAGACGATGGTGCGGGCAGTCGCAACCACCGCTTCAATGGCCGCGATGGACTTGGGACCGATGTCGAGGCCCTGCCAGTCGGCGGGGAAGTTGACCGATGTATCCCAAGGCTGGGTAGCGGCGTCGGGGGCGAACTTGTCGGCGAGGATGTTATCGACGGGCAGCAGAAGCTGGACGCCTTTGGCCTTGGCTTTGTCGAGAGCGGCCTTGGCCATGTCGATCTTGTCTTCTTCAACAAGGCTCTTGCCAGTGGTGACGCCGAGGGCGCGCTGGAAGGTGTAAGCCATGCCGCCGACGATGACCAGCGTATCGACCTTGTCGAGCAGGTTGCTGATGACGTCGATCTTGCCGGAGATTTTGGAGCCGCCGATGATGGCCACGAAAGGCTTCTCGGGCGATTCGAGCGCCTTGCCTAGGTAGGTGATCTCCTTTTCCATCAGCAGGCCGGCGACGGCTGGCTTGAGGAAGTGGGTGATGCCTTCGGTGGAGGCGTGGGCGCGATGGGCGGAGCCGAAGGCGTCATTGACATAGACCTCGGCCAGCGAGGCGAGAGCCTTGGAGAAAGCAGGATCGTTGGCTTCCTCTTCGGCGTGGTAGCGGAGGTTCTCAAGCAGCAGCACCTGGCCGGATTCAAGCTTGGCGGCCAAGTCATTGGCTGCTTCGCCGATGCAGTCGGGGGCAAAGGTCACGCTGATGGGTTCGCCGAGTTCCTTGTTGAGAAGTTCGCCAAGCCGCGCAGCTACCGGCCGCAGAGAATACTTTGGATTGGGCTTGCCCTTGGGACGACCGAGGTGCGAGGCCAGGATAACCTTGGCCTTGTGCTTGAGGGCGTAAACGATGGTGGGCAGCGTGGCCACAATGCGCGTGTCGTCGGTGATGGTGGCGCCGTCTTCAGTGAGCGGCACGTTGAAATCGACGCGGATGAAGACGCGCTTGTTGGCCAGTTCGATGTCGCGAATGGAGAGCTTGGGCATGGGGTGAAGACCTTTCTGCAGTGAACAGTGGACAGTGGACAGTGGACACGGTGAATCAGTGAATGAGTGAACGAGTGAAGAAGTGAAAGAGTGAAGAAGTGAAAGAGTGAAGAAGTGAAGAGCTAGGTGCCGGTGGAGGATTCCTCGATCACGGCTTCCATCTCCATCTCGATGCGCCATTTGGGATTGAGGAGCGTGGCGACCACCATGGTGCTGGCGGGGCGGATGGTGCCGAAGAACTCGCCGTGGACGCGGCCAATGGCCTCCCAGTCCTCGGCATGGGCCAGAAACATGCGGGTGCGGACAACATCTTTGAACGATGCGCCGGCCTGGGCAAGAGCCTCGGCGGCAATCTCGAAGACGCGGCGGGTTTGGCCGGCAGGGTCAAGATCGTCCGCGCCAACCGGGCCGGTGCCGGAGAGATGCACGGTGTTGCCCACGCGAACCGCGCGGGAGAAGCCGATGATGGGCTCGTAGGGAGAAGTGCCGCTGATGTTTTTGCGCATGGGTTTAATTAGGGATCAGGGATCAGGGATCAGAGCACTGCGGGCTTTTTCCTGATCCCTGATCCCTGTTCCCTGTCTTTACAGCCCCTTCTCAACCAGGAAGCCGATCAGGTCGACGACGCGGCTGGAGTAACCCCACTCGTTGTCATACCAGCTCAGCACCTTCACGCTGTTGCCGACCACCTTGGTCAGCGGGGCGTCGACAATCGACGAGAGCGGGTTGCCCTTGAAGTCGGAGCTGACCAGCAGGTTCTCGTCATAGCCGAGGATGCCCTTCAGCTCGCCCTCAGAGGCGGCCTTGAGCGCGGCGTTGACGGCCTTGGCGTCTGTGGTCTTCTCGCTGATGAAGGTCAGGTCGACGATGGAGACGTTGGGGGTGGGGACGCGGATGGCGAAGCCGTCGAGC
>Ga0302276_10003281_pt1 | contig 13992 bp, 9 predicted proteins | sample III_Bog_N2_3_FD_198768 | JGI IMG/M metagenome (GOLD analysis project Ga0302276, IMG submission 198768) | Peat permafrost microbial communities from Stordalen Mire near Abisko, Sweden - III_Bog_N2_3 | ecosystem: Environmental > Terrestrial > Soil > Wetlands > Peat | place: Sweden: Abisko...
TGAAACGCCGGATACCCGATTGGATCGACCGCCCGGCCGGCCGCATCGCCGCAAGCCTGCTCGCCGGCCTGCGCCACACCAACCCGGAGCGCGCCTCCGACCTAAGCGGCGCCGTGCTGCGCCGACTCGGCCCGCTGCTGCCTGTCCACCGCACCGGCGAACGCCAGCTCCGCGCCGCCTTCCCCGACCAGGACGATGCCTGGATCGCCGCCATCCTGCGAGGCGCGTGGGAAAATCTCGGGCGGGTGGTCGGAGAATACCCGACCCTCGACAAGGTCTGGGACTTCGATCCAGACCGTCCGAACACCGGCCGCATCGAGACCGACAGCGCCCCGCTGTTCGCGACGCTGCGCGACGACGGCAGACCGGCACTGTGCTTCGCCGCGCACCTGGCCAACTGGGAGCTTCCGGCGCTGGCCGCCGCCCAGCACGGCATGGCGTCGGCCGTGGTCTACCGGATGCCCAACAACCCGTCCGTGGCGGCCGAGATCAGCCGGATCCGCGCACCGCTGATGGGCAGGCTGATTCGCAGCCGGGCGGAGGCGGCGCTGGAAATGGCGGCGGCACTGCAGGCCGGCGAGCATCTGGGAATGCTGGTGGACCAGCACTTCTCCCGCGGCGTGGACGTGACGTTCTTCGGCCGGCGCTGCAAGGCCAACCCGACCATCGCACGGCTGGCCAAGCGGTTCGACTGCCCGGTGATCGGGGTGCGCGTCATCCGCCTGCCGGACCACCGCTTCCGCGTCGATGCGGTGGGTCCACTCGACCTGCCGCGCGACGCAATAGGCGAGATCGACGTGCCAGCGGCGATGCAGGCGATCACCTCGATCGTCGAGGGCTGGATCCGCGAACATCCCGAGCAGTGGCTATGGTTCCACCGCCGCTGGCGATGATCGTCCCTTCCGGAGGCGCCATCCGTAGCGGCGCACCAGCCGATGGCCGACAGCAAACGCCCACCCGGGCGCCTGCTGCCGGCCTTCAGCGATGGCGGGCAGCTAGCGGGGGGTAGGCGTGTAGCGCCAGACCGAGGCGGGCGGGAAATTCAGCGGCGTCCAGGCCTCGCGCTTCGCAGCAAGCTCGTGCTTGCGGTAGGGCAGCGGCGAGGTGACACAGTACGAATAGTGCAGAAACCCCTTGCCGGGCGCCACCGCCTCGATCGCATCAATGAACCGCCGCTGCTCGGCAACCGGCAGCAGCACCAGCGGAATGCCGCAGATCACCGAGCCGATCCGCCCATGCCAATGCTGCGACAGCAGCGTGGGAAGCTCGCGCGCGTCGCCTTCCAGCACCTCCACGCCGGGCAGCACATCGCGCAGATGCCGGGCCATGTCGGGCACGATCTCCATCACGATCAGCCGTTCGGGCGGCATGCCGGCAGCGAGCAGCGCGCGCGACACAACCCCCGTGCCGGCGCCTAGCTCCAGCACCGCTTCGTCGGCCGAGCGGCGGGTCTGCTGGACGATCCGGCGGCACAACGTCGCCGAGGACGGGACGATCGAACCCATTTGCAGGGGATTGGCGAGCCACCGGCGAAAGAACATGCCGGGGTTGGCGATCAAACGATCATCGGCGCCGTTGGCGAGTGCGGCGCTGCCGGATGTGGATGTCAGAAGCCTTGTCATTGATTTGTAACTTCATTTTGGAAGAACACACGGGAAAGAGCCCCCTACAGGAAACCCGGCCGAACCGAAAGCCTCCTTTGGCTGCCCTTCGCCGCCTCGCAGCGGTGATGTAGAATGGGGACGCGGCATCCGCCGCCGCCACGAGGGAAAGTCCGCCGTTTCCGATGACCGCCCGCATCCTGATCGTCGATGATGTGCCGGCCAACACCCGCCTGCTGGAGGCGAAGCTGTCGGCCGAGTATTACCAGGTAGCCAGTGCACGGAACGGCTTCGACGCGCTGATTGCCGCGAAGGACTGGCAGCCGGACCTGATTCTGCTCGATATCATGATGCCGGGCATGGACGGGTTCGAGTGCTGCCGTCTGCTGAAGGTGGACCCGGCGACACTGCACATTCCGGTGGTCATGGTCACCGCGCTGGGCGACGCGAGCGAGCGGCTGCGCGGACTGGAAGCCGGCGCCGACGACTTCCTGACCAAGCCGGTCGAATACGACACGTTGATGGCACGGGTGAAAAGCCTGGTGCGGCTGAAGCGCCTGCTGGACGAGTGGCACGCCCGCGGCGACACAGCGCGTGCCCTCGGGATCGCCACCGACCGCGTTATCGTCCCTTCGGTGTCCGGTGCCCGGGCGCTTGTGGTGGACGACTGGGACGTCGGTGCGAAGACCGTTCAGGACGCGCTCGCCCTTGAGGGCATCCTGCCCGCCCGCGCCCGAACCGAGGCCGAGGCCCTGGTGCTGACCAGCGCCATCCCGTTCGACCTGATCGTGCTCAGCCTGTCGCTGGCCGGAGAGGACGCACTGCACCTCGCCTCGCGGCTGCGCGCTGCCGACGCCACACACGATATCCCGCTGCTACTGATTGCCGCGCCGGAGCAGCGCCACCGCATCCTGCGCGGGTTCGACCTCGGCGCGAACGACTGGCTGCTGCTGCCGGTGGACGAGCACGAGTTGCGCGCCCGCGCTCGCAACCAGATCCGCCGCAAGTTCTACCAGGACCAGCTTCGCGCCGACATCGGCATCGCCCTGGACCTGGCGCTGACCGACCCGCTGACCGGGCTGTACAACCAGCGCTACCTGATGCGGCACCTGCGCGGCCTGCTGGCTGTGAAGGAGGCGCCCGAGCTCGCCGTGCTGATGATCGACGTCGATCATTTCAAGCTCGTCAACGACGAGTGGGGTCATGCTGCCGGCGACCGGGCGCTGCGAGCCATCGCCGAGACTCTGCACAACAGTATCCGGGTGTTCGACACGCTGGCCCGCTATGGCGGCGAGGAGTTCCTGGCCATGATGCCGGGCATACGCAGCGACACCGCAGCCGCCACCGGCGAGCGCGTCCGCGCAGCGGTCGAGGCGATCCAGTTCGAGATCGTCCCCGGCACGCAGGTTCGGCTGACCGCGAGCATCGGGATCGCCTGCAGCGGCGGCCGGCCTCACACGCCAGAATCGCTGCTGCATGCCGCCGACCAGGCGCTGTACGAGGCCAAACGGGCCGGCCGCAACCGCGTTGAAGTGGCTTGCGTCCTGCCGCAGGACGCAGGCTCTACTTGATTTTGGCTTCTTTGAACGGAACGTGCTTTCGGACGACGGGGTCGTACTTCTTAAGTTCGAGCTTGCCCGTCTGGGCGCGCGCGTTCTTCTTCGTCACATAGAAGTAGCCCGTGTCGGCGGTCGATATGAGTTTGATCTGAACCGTGTTGGTCTTGGCCATGGCATGTCTCCGGAAGGCGCGGAAAATGCTCAACCCGCCCCGGCGGGTCAAGCCCTTGGTGTCGGGTGCTTGGCATCAGGCCCGGATGGCTCAGGCCCGCGAGGTCGAGGCATGCCGGATACCCACCGTCCGGGAAGCCGGGTGCTGACCGGCCGTTGTGCTCACAAGCCGGCGAGACCAGGGTTTGTTGATCTGCGGGCGCCGGAAACAGCGGTAGGTTCCACCATCGGACCGAATGACCGGCAACGGAAGAGGACGCAACACTATGTTTCGGACGTGTTTGACCGGCGTGACGCTGTCCGCCGTGGTGCTGGCCGGCGGACTTCCCCCCACTGGCCTGACGGCGACAGCCGCCGCGGAGCAGGTGACGTATCAGGCCAGGCTGAACGCCGCCTCCGAAGTGCCGCCGAACGATAGCAAGGGTACCGGCCAGGCGGTCGCCACGCTCGATACCGCCACGCGGCAGCTTGTCTACACCGTCACGTTCCAGGGGCTGACCGGCCCGGCGAGCATGGCGCATTTCCACGGCCCGGCGGCAGCGGGCGCCAATGCCGGAATCACGGTGAAGCTGGGTGACCATCCGACCAGCCCGATCAAGGGCTCCGCCCAGCTCACCGAGGCGCAGGTTGCGGATCTTGAGGCCGGCAAGTGGTACGCGAACGTCCATACCGCCGGGATTCCGACAGGCGAGATCCGCGGCCAGATGGAACGCGCGGAGTAGCGCTTACGGCGGTAGGGTGGACAAGCGAAGCGCCGTCCACAATTGCCGCAAGCCCGAATCGGCGGACGGCGCCACGCTTATCCTCCCACCGCCGGTCGCATCACCGCTCGAACCGGTAGGGGCTCACGCCGGTCGAGTTGGGGTCCAGCGCCAACCGGTGCTCCAGCGGGGGAAACGCGCGGCTGCGGCAGTCCGGACGGTCGCACAGCCGGCAGGACAGGCCGATCGGCACCTTCGCGTGCTCCAGATCCAGTGCGTCGCCGTAGACGACATCGGAGGCATGCGCCAGCGCGCAGCCCATCGCCACCACGTGTACCGGCGGCGGATCGCCCCAGCGCGAGGCCGGCCGTGTCACGGTTCGTGCGAAGCACAGGAAAGCGGCGCCATCCGGCAGCTCCGCGACCTGGACCTGCACGGCGCCGGGCTGGGCGAAGGCGGTGTGCACCACCCAGCGCGGGCAGGCGCCGCCGAACCGGGCGAACGGAAACCCGGCGCCGGAGAACCGCTTCGACACGTTGCCCGCCGGATCGACGCGCAGGAAGAAGAACGGGACGCCGCGCGCGCCGGAGCGTTGCAGCGTGGACAGCCGATGGCAGGCCTGCTCGAACGACACGCCGAAATGCGCCTTCAGCGACGCCATGTCGTGGCGAAGCGTCTGAGCGGTCTCCAGAAACGCCGCATAGGGCATCAACACCGCGCCGGCCACATAGTTGAGCAGGCCGATGCGCACGAGCATCCCGGCCTCGGGCGAACTGAGCCCGGCGTCCTTCACCGCTGTCTCCACCACTTCGCGGGCCTCAAGCAGCGCGAGCTGGAACGCGAGCTGGAAGCCGCGGCTCTCGCGCGGGAGTTGCTCCGACAACGTCAGGGCGTGTGTGGCCGGGTCATACCGGCGCACCGCGCCCTCCATCCGTTGCACCGTCACGGTCAGGCCATGGCGGCGGCGCAGCCGCTCGGCGATGGCGTGGTTGGTCTCGGCCGGCACCGCCCGGGCGGGCAGCAGGTCGCTGGCGATCGCTTCCGCCGCCACTTCCAGCGCCGGAAAATGGTTGGCACGGTCGTCGAAGAAGTCGCGCGCCTCCTCGTTCGGCAGCATGACCCGGCGTCCGGACGGCAGCGCGATGCCGGCGGCATCCTCGCGCGCCACCCGCCAGGCGCGATACAGCGCCAGGACCGCGCGGGCCGCGTTCGGCGCGCTGGCCGCCACCGCCTCGATCTCGGTGTCGGACACGGCGTCCGCAGCCAGCAGGGGGTCGGCAAACGCCTCGCGCATTCCGACCTCAAGCTGGCGCTCCTCGGAGCCCGACAACGCAGCGAGATCGACCCGCAGGGTTTCGGCCAGCTTGATCAGCAGGGAGGCGGTGACGGTCCGCTGCTCATGCTCGATCAGATTGAGATAGCTGGGAGAAATCCCCAGCCTGGTCGCCAGCGCCTGCTGCGACAGCGACCGCTCGGTGCGCAGCCGGCGGATCGTCCGGCCGACCAGGGCGCGGGCCATTGTTCACAACCTTTACAAATTCCCGACTCGAGCAGTAGGGATCATCACACCATTCCGGCGCTCATGGCAGATATGAGCTGGCGTTAGCAGCCGCAATGTCAATATTTGACTACCTACCGCATTCCGCCATGAGGAGGTTCCAGTGTTCGATCATTTGCAGCCAACCCGTTCTCCCGACGGCCTGTCCATGGGTCCCGGCGATCCCGCCCGCTTCGCGGGGATTCGCCGCGATTATACCCCGGCAGACGTCCAGCGCCTCGCTGGCTCGTTCCAGATCCGCCACACGCTGGCGGAAATGGGCGCCCAGCGGCTCTGGCACCTGCTGAAGACCGAGCCGTATGTCCACACGCTCGGCGCTCTGACCGGCAATCAGGCCGTGCAGCAGGTCAAGGCCGGGCTGAAGGCCATTTATCTGTCCGGCTGGCAGGTCGCCGCCGACGCCAACAGCGGCGCGCAGATGTATCCGGACCAGTCGCTGTACCCGGTCGACTCGGTGCCGACGGTGGTGCGCCGCATCAACAACGCGCTGCGCCGCTCGGACCAGATCGGCCATAGCGAGGGTGGCGACGACACCTATTGGATGGCGCCGATCGTGGCCGACGCCGAGGCCGGCTTCGGCGGTCCGCTGAACGCCTACGAGCTGATGAAGGCGATGATCGAGGCCGGCGCCGCCGGCGTGCATTTCGAGGACCAGCTCGCGTCCGAGAAGAAGTGCGGCCATCTCGGCGGCAAGGTGCTGGTGCCGATCAGCCAGCACATCCGCACGCTGAACGCCGCGCGCCTCGCCGCCGACGTCGAAGGCGTGCCGACCGTGCTGCTCTGTCGCACCGACGCGCACTCGGCGCAGTTGCTGACCAGCGACGTGGACGAGCGCGACCGGCCGTTCATCACCGGCGAGCGCACCCCGGAAGGCTTCTTCCGCATCCGCGAGGGCAAGGGCGTCGAGTATGCGATCGCCCGCTGCCTGGCCTACGCGCCTTACGCAGATCTGCTGTGGTGGGAGACCTCCGAGCCGAACCTGGAAGAGGCGAAGCAGTTCGCCGACGCCGTGCACAAGCAGTTCCCCGGCAAGCTGCTGGCCTACAACTGCTCGCCCAGCTTCAACTGGAAGAAGAAGCTCTCGGACGAGAAGATCGCGTCGTTCCAGCGCGAGATCGGCGCCATGGGCTACAAGTTCCAGTTCGTCACGCTGGCCGGGTTCCACAGCCTGAACCTGTCGATGTTCCAGCTCGCCCGCGGCTACCGCGACCGCGGCATGGCGGCGTATTCGGAGCTGCAGCAGGTCGAGTTCGCGCTGGAGAGCGAGGGCTACACGGCAACGCGCCACCAGCGCGAGGTCGGCGTCGGCTATTTCGACGCGGTGGCGATGGCGATCTCCGGCGGCAAGTCGTCCACCACGGCGCTGCACGGCAGCACCGAGGCGGAGCAGTTCCACGGCGAGTCGCACGCGGTGGAGGCCCACTCGGCCCGCGACCGGCACGATGACGGCCTGGTGCACAACCACGAATGGGCGGTGACCGCGAAGTAGGGTTGCTCCCGACGGGCCGGCCCGGTGCCAGGCAGGCCTGCGAATGAGATCGGCGTCCGGTCTACGCGGACGCGCCTGAGGTGGGCCGGATAAGGGTGAGGCGGCACCTCCCTTGTTTGGCTTCGCTGGTGCACGGCGTCTTTGCCCGCTCGCGGGCGAAGGTGCCGTGCTCTCAGCGCTTCATCATTCCTCGCCTGCCCCCTTGGACGGGGACCGCAACGTCTCGGCACTGCCGGACGTCACTTTCGGAGGCGGGCAACCTCGAAGCCACCGCCTTCAGTCAGGCTTATGAACTCCAGCTTCAGCATGAGACTGTCATATTAACCGCAACGTGGGGCCATTGAATTATTTCGACGTTGACTTCGTTGAAGGCTTCCACATTCAGGATCCCTGTCATGAATATTTGACCGAGGTGATCCGTTTTGAACGTTTGGAAGTAGGTCTTGAGTTCGGGACTCGCCATGGTCAGTACCTCCTGTCGGTGAGTGGTCAACGAACCATCCCACGGGGACCGTCGATATCTGCGCAGCGCTTGCCGCTGCTTATAGCGCCTGCTCACCATGGCACCGATTCTACGCTTAGCGAAATGATTTTTCGTGAGGTGCCTTTTCAGGCTCACCCCAGGAACCTGTCCCGCTCCAGCCCCAGCAGATCGCCGATCCCTGGCAGCGTGATGTCGGCCGGCGGATACGCCGCCATCTGGGCCGGATCGAGCGCATAATGCCCCTGGCGCGGGAACACCGTGGTGACCCGCTCGCCCCAGGCCTGCCTGAGCGCGTGCAGAATGCGCAGCTTATCGTCGATCATCACGTAATGCCGCGCCGGATACAGCCGTTCGACGTCGTCCAGCGCTTGCTCCTTGTGGACATAGATCAGCACGTCGTCGCCGAACACGTGCCAAAGGCCCGAGCGCTCCACCTTGCGCGGCTGGAACACGGCGTCGCCGTCCGATAGAATCACGGCCGGTCCCCAGGACTGCACCCGTCTCACCGCTGCGATCGCATCGGGGTACAGCCGCTCTGGAAACGGATAGTCCACAAGCCAGTTGGCGATGCGCAGAACGCACGGGTTGTGTAACTCTTCCAGCCGGTAGCGCTGCAACGCGCCAAGATAGTCGGCGTAGCCCAACTCGGTCCGCAGCGCTTCGAACAGCGCCCAGTAGCGGTCGCGCGTGGAAGAGCCGAAGGCGCGCGTCAGATGGTCGCTCAGATCCTCCTGGACCTTGTCGTTGTCCAGCAGCGTGTTGTCGACGTCAAACAGGAAGACGATGTCGTGCATGACAGGGGTGTTCACGTGCCGGGCCTCGTGCTGCCAAGCATCCTAGCATTGTCACGTTGTAACCTGCCGTTTGATGCAGATCAAAGCGGCGAGCGCCGGACGGGAGGATGTTTGTCACATGGACGTGACAACCCTCATTGCTAAGTACGACAGGCGGGTTCCTCGTTACACGAGTTACCCGACCGCTCCGCACTTCTCGGCCGATGTGGACGCTGCCGTCTATGCCGGCTGGCTCGCCGACCTGCCCGATACGGTGCCGGTCTCCCTTTATCTGCATGTGCCGTTCTGTGCGCAGCTCTGTCTGTTCTGCGGATGTCACACCACCGTTGTGCACCGGCCGGAGCCGCTGCTCGCCTATGCGGAGACGCTGCAGGCGGAGATCGATCTGATCGCCACGACGATCGGGCGGCCGCTCACGGTGCGCCACGTCCATTGGGGCGGCGGCACGCCGCACAGCCTGCCCGGCGCTTCGATGGTCGCCATCCAGGCCCGGCTGCGGGAGCGCTTCGCCTTCGCCGCCGATGCCGAGATCGCCGTCGAGGTCGATCCGCGCACACTCGATGATGAGGCGTTGGACGCGATGGCCGCCATGGGCGTCACGCGCGCCAGCCTGGGGGTGCAGGATTTCGACCCCAAGGTGCAGGAGGCGGTCGGCCGCCTGCAATCGTTCGAGGCGACGTCGGACTGTGCCAACAGGCTGCGCAGCATCGGTGCCCGCTCGATCAATCTCGATCTGGTCTACGGCCTGCCGCACCAGACCGAAGCCGGCGTCCGTCACACTGTCGCCCAGGCGCTGGAGATCGGACCCGACCGCGCCGCGGTGTTCGGCTATGCGCATGTGCCGTGGATGAAGAAGCAGCAGACGCTGATGCCGGAAGACGCCCTGCCCGGCCCGGCCGAGCGCTTCGCCCAGCGCCAGGCGGTGGAAGACGTGCTCGTCGGCCACGGCTACGCCCGTATCGGGCTGGACCACTTCGCACGGCCGGAAGACACCCTGGCGAAGGCCGCCAGCGACGAACGGCTGAAGCGCAACTTCCAGGGCTACACCACCGACGATGCGTCGGTCCTGATCGGTCTGGGCGCGTCGTCGATCGGCTCGTTGCCGCAGGGCTACGCGCAGAACCAGTCGGGTGTGCCGGCTTGGCGCGACGCGGTCCGCTCAGGCCACGTGCCGATCGCGCGCGGTATCGCGCTGTCGGCCGAAGACCGGCTCCGCCGCGACGTGATCGAGCAGGTGATGTGCACCTTCTCCGTCGATTTGCAGGCGACCGCCGCCCAGCATGGCGCCGACCCCGCACGGCTGATGGACGCCGCGCCGGCGCTGCAGGAGCTGGCGCGCGATGCGCTGATCGAGTGGGACGGGCGCCACGTGAGCGTCACCGATCGTGGACGTCCGTTCGTCCGCGCCGTCGCTGCCGCATTCGACACGTATCTCCACGCCGGCGCCGCACGGCATTCCGCCGCCGTCTGAGGCGGCGGAACCTGCCGGGTTTGGACGGTTGCTGGGCCCGCCGCGCAGCGACCGTCTGACCGGGGGGTTCGGGCAAATTTTGGACTCGGCCCGTCCGCAGACACGCTGATAGCGACGCGGCGAAGGAAGGGCGCTCACTGACACCACGAGCAAGACGGCTGCGGCATCTATCTGAACGACGGCGGGCGCTGCGCGGTTCTCGGACGACATCAAGGACATTGATCGCCGAGGTGCCCTCTCCTCGCCGGCACGCTGATCGCCTTTCGCCTGTCGCCACAGTCCGGGCATGGTCATAAGCCATTTGACGGGATACCGTGATCGATCATTGGATGGTCGATCGCGCCGCCGCAACGCGCGAGATAAGGAACGACGTGTTTTCCGCCGTGGTTAATAGCCTGGTGGCTTGAGCGGCTAACCGACCCAGCCACCGCACCGTCCGCCATTATGGACGGGCAATCTGGTCTCAACCTGGTCCCTGCTCCTCGCACCGTTATCGGTTCAGGGGTTAGAGCATGACAGGCCCGACCTCAACTTACCGGCACCAGAGGGCGCCCGTGGGTGCCCTTGTTGGTCCGCGAGCGGCATCATAACACTGATTTATAACGTATTTTGTAGGCCAGGGAACCCAAACCTTCCCAAAAAATATACATTTCCCCGCCGATTGGAAACGCTTGTCATATGGTCCGCCAATCGTTAAAGATACGATAATGCTTCGATGTGGTCGCGGGCGGCTCGGTGTAAGCCGTTCTGGTTCTGTAATGGCTTTGTAACGATTCCTCGGGGGGCGATATGGGAGCCGTATACGACGTATATGTCTATAGTGGTCAGTCTTACTACGACTATACGCCAACGTCAGCGTATTATACCAGCGTCTTCTATGGCGGCACAGAATACGTTTACGACTACGGAGCCGACTATTACAGCACGGTTTACAATGGCGGCACTCAATACGTCGATTACTCCGGTCTCGCCTATGATACTGCGGTTTACGGCTACCAAGCTATCAATTCCGCCGGCGTCGCCGACTATGCCTACGTCTATTCGGGCGGAGACCAAATCGTCTGGAGCGGCGGAGTCGGCTACGACACATACGTCTTTTCTGGTGGCATCCAATATGTCGAATCCGCGGGCGTCACCGACTATGGCTATATATATTCAGGCGGCGACCAATACGTCTGGTACGGCGGCTACGCCTCTGGCACCGATATATTGTATGGCGGCGTGCAATATGTCGAAGCGGGCGGTGTCGAGTCGTCCACTTATGTCGGCAGCGGCGGCGCCGAATACGTCTACGGCTCATCCTATTACGCCAATGTGGCATCTGGTGGCTTCCAATATGTTGAGTCCGGCGGCTATGCGGACGGAACCAACATAGGCTGGGTACAGGACGTCTATCAGGGCGGCGTGACGTATTACGCCTCGGCCCTGAGTTATAATGGCGGACAGTATGTGTATGGGAATGCCTACTATACCTACCTGTCCGGAGGTGGCGCCCAATTAGTCTACAGCGGCGGAGTCGGCTATGGCACCGACATCGCGGCCAGTGGCTACCAATATGTCCAAGTGGGCGGGACCGCAGACTATGCCTACCTGTACTCGGGTGGCTACCAATATGTCTGGAGCGGCGGAGTCACCTATGGCACCGACGTCTTTTCCGGTGGCGTCCAATATGTCGAGTCCGGCGGGACCGCGGACACGACTTACGTATACTCAGGCGGCGACCAGTACGTCTGGTATGGCGGAAACGCTTCCGGCACCCAGGTCTATTCCGGTGGTACGGAATATGTCGAAGCGGGCGGTGTCGAGTCGTCCACCTATGTCGGCAGCGGCGGCGCCGAATACGTCTACGGCTCATCCTACTACGCCACCGTGGCCTCGCTGGGCAACCAATACGTCGAATCCGGCGGCACTGCGTACGACACCAATATCGGCTGGAACCAGTGGGTCTATCAGGGCGGCCTGACCTATTACGCCTCGGCTCTGACCGGCGCCGGCGATCAGTATGTTTACGGGTACGCCGACTACACCTACCTGTCCGGGGGTGGCGGCCAGTACGTCTACAGCGGCGGAACCGGCTGGGGCACCAGCATCGCGTCCGGCGGCTTTCAAGATGTCGAGTTGGGCGGTACCGCCTATTACGCCTACCTGTACTCGGGTGGCGTCCAAAACGTGTATTCCGGCGGAATCGCCGACTACGCCTATGTGTACTCGGGCGGCGCCCAATACATCTGGAACGGCGGCTACGCCTACGGCACCGAGGTCCTATACGGTGGCGTTGAATACGTCGAGGCGGGCGGTGTCGAATCGTCCACCTATGTCGGCAGCGGCGGCGCCGAGTCCGTCTACGGCTCGTCCTACTTCGCCAATGTGGCGTCGGGTGGCAACCAATACGTCGAGTCCGGCGGCACTGCGTACGATACCAACATCGGCTGGAACCAATTCGTCTATACGGGTGGCCTGGCGTATTACGCCTCGGCCCTGAGTGTCGCTGGCGATCAGTATGTTTCCGGGGGGATCGCCGACTACACCTACCTGTCCGCGGGTGGCGGCCAATACGTCTTCAGCGGCGGACTCGGCTATGGCACCACAATCGCGTCCGGTGGCTTCCAGTATGTCGAATCGGGTGGGACCGCCGACTACGCCTACGTGTACTCGGGTGGCGCCGAAGACGTCTATTACGGCGGGACTGCCTACGGCGCCTATATTTACACGGGTGGCACACAATACGTCTGGAGCGGCGGCATCGCCTCCAGCACCGACATCCTCGCCGGTGGCGTGGAATACGTCGAAGCGGGCGGTGTCGAGTCGTCCACCTATGTCGGCAGCGGCGGCGCCGAATACGTCTACGGCTCGTCCTACTTCGCCAATGTGGCGTCGGTTGGCAACCAATACGTCGAGTCCGGCGGCACTGCGTACTATACCAACATCGGCTGGAACCAATTCGTCTATACGGGCGGCCTGGCGTATTACGCCTCGGCCCTGAGTGTCGCTGGCGATCAGTATGTTTCCGGCGGGACCGCCGACTATACCTACCTGTCCGCGGGTGGCGGCCAATACGTCTTCAGTGGCGGACTCGGCTATGGTACCACAATCGCGTCCGGTGGCGTCCAAGTTGTCGAGTCCGGCGGAACCGCCAACGACTCCTATGTGTACTCGGGTGGCGTCCAAGACGTCTATATCGGCGGGATCGCCAACTACGCCTATACGTATACCGGTGGCGCCCAATACGTTTGGAACGGCGGCTACGCCTACGGCACTGACATCCTCGCCGGTGGCGTGGAATACGTTGAAGCGGGCGGCGTCGAGTCGTCCACCTATGTCGGTAGCGGCGGCGCCGAATACGTCTACGGCTCGTCCTACTTCGCCAGTGTGGCGTCGGGCGGCAACCAATACGTCGAATCCGGCGGCTATGCGTATGGGACCAACATCGGCTGGAACCAGTGGGTCTATCAGGGTGGTCTGACCTATTACGCCTCGGCTCTGACCGGCGCCGGCGATCAGTATGTTTCAGGCGGGACCGCCGACTACACCTACCTGTCCGGGGGTGGCGGACAAATCGTCTACAGCGGCGGACTCGGCTATGGCACCACCGTCGCATCCGGTGGCTTCCAATATGTCCAATCAGGCGGGACCGCCAACTACGCCTACGTCTACTCGGGCGGCGCCCAATATGTCTGGAGTGGCGGCATCGCCTCCTACGCCGACATCTTTGCCGGCGGCTCCGAATTCGTCGAGGCTGGCGGATCGGCGTACTACGCGTCCGTCGGGTCGGGCGGTTCGCAGTCGGTCGCGGGCTTCGCATATGACACGGCAATCTCGGCCGGTGGCGTGCAGACAATCCTACTTGGTGGCGTCGAGGACTACAGCCAGGTCAGTGGCAAGGAGAGTGTCTCATCCGGCGGCCTGGCCTACGGCGACTCGGTTTACACGGGCGGTCTGGAGGTCGTCTCATCCGGCGGCGTCGCGGACTATGCCCGTCTTGCCGGCGGGCAGCAGCTGGTCTCGGCGGGCGGCGTCACCAGCGGCACCGCAATCTCCAGCGGCGGCAGGCAAGCCATCTACACGGGCGGCGTTGCGAGCGGCACGGCCATCTCCAGCGGCGGCAACCAATTCGTCTACGCGGGCGGCGTGGCGAGCGGCACGGTCATCTCGAACGGCGGCCGA
>Ga0302276_10003282_pt1 | contig 13989 bp, 9 predicted proteins | sample III_Bog_N2_3_FD_198768 | JGI IMG/M metagenome (GOLD analysis project Ga0302276, IMG submission 198768) | Peat permafrost microbial communities from Stordalen Mire near Abisko, Sweden - III_Bog_N2_3 | ecosystem: Environmental > Terrestrial > Soil > Wetlands > Peat | place: Sweden: Abisko...
ATCCAATCCGACTCCAAGCTGATCGAAGCCGCGCTCGCGAACATCGTGGTCGCAGACGAGTACGCTGACTGGCTGCTTGCCCAGCGCGGCTCTGTGAGCAAGGATCTCGATCTTGAGTTCTAGCGCAGCATTCCAGCAATCGCTGCGACGGCTGAAGCCAGAGAAACGACAGACGGGGCTCACGTTTCGCGACCGGTCCCAGTTGCGGTTTCTCAAAGACCTCAAGCCTCCGTTCCCGAAATTCCTCCTCGACACCACTGTCTATATCGACGCTCTGCAGGGAAGAGTTCCGGACGATATCGAGATTGCTCTCAGGACCGGGAGCCTCTGGCACTGTTCCGTTACGGAAGCGGAACTGGCGGCGCTCGCCGGTCTGTTGGACCCTGGGCATCCGGATACGGCGGGCGTGATTGCCAAGGTGGCCGCGTCCGTCGATTTGAGGCCGGCCCATCGCATTCTGACGCCAGACCGGGAGGCATGGCGCGAAGCCGGCATCCTGGCTGGGCTTTTGGCGCGGCTCCAGCAATATGGCAAGAGCGAGCGGCGCAGAGCGCTCAACGATGCGTTGATTTTTCTAACAGCGGCCAGGAATGGTTGCGTGGTGCTCACGCGGAACGTCTCCGATTTCGATTTGCTCATGCAACTCGACGGAAAAGGACAGGCCGTCTTCTATCACTCGATATAGGCCCGGCGGCGGGGTTTCTTGAATCCCATGTCTCCAGAAGGCGAGGCATGGGGCGTCCGTGCATTCTCAGGCCGGTAGGTGCGGGCCAATCGCTCATATTATTCCCTGGAAGTGTTCAGGGTCACGGCGGCGCGAATCAGAGCTTTCAGCGCCTTTTCATTCACGTTGTCGCCCTCGTGGAAGTCGATAGCGCGCCTCACGTTTCCTTCGAGACTGGAATTGAAGAGACCTGTCGGGTCGTCCAATGCGGCGCCTTTGGCGAAGGTTAACTTCACGGCACTCTTGTAGGTTTCGCCGGTGCAGATGATCCCGTCGTGAGACCATACGGCCACTCCCCACGGGTTGGAAGGTTTTATCCACTTGCACTCTTCGACGATTTCAGTGTGGGCTTCCATGACCAATGCGCGAAGGCGCGCAAGCATGTGGCCGCGCCAGTCGCCCAGGTGCTCAATCTTCGCGTCGATGAGGAGCGTACCGGATTCGACTTCCTTTGAACCAGGCTTTTTCATGATGGGTGTTCTCCGTTTTTGAGACATTGCGCCAAAAAAGGGTGGGACCCATCCGTAGATGGGTCCCGTTTGTGGAAGGTTTTTCTCCGCAAGCTACTTTGCGGCGACGGCGATTCCGGCCTGTTCCGCGAGGGCGGCTGCCTTGTCGGTGGCTTCCCAGGTGAAGTCTTTCTCGGTGCGGCCGAAGTGGCCGTAGGCTGCGGTCTGGCGGTAGATGGGCCGGCGCAGGTTCAGGCTCTCGATAATGCCCTTGGGCGTGAGCGAAAAGTTCTTGCGCACCAGTTCCGTCAGCCTGGTTTCGCTTACCTTGCCGGTGCCGAAGGTGTCCACGCGCACGCTGACCGGATCGGCAACGCCGATGGCGTAGGCAAGCTGAACTTCGGCGCGATCGGCCAGGCCCGCAGACACAATGTTCTTGGCGATGTAGCGGGCGACATAGGCAGCGGAGCGGTCGACCTTCGTCGGGTCTTTTCCTGAAAATGCACCGCCGCCGTGACGGCCCGCGCCGCCGTAGGTGTCCACAATGATTTTGCGTCCGGTGAGGCCGGTGTCGCCCATGGGCCCGCCGATAACGAAGCGGCCAGTGGGGTTGATGTGGTACTTGGTGTGCTCGTCGAGCCAGGCGGACGGTAGGACTGCTTGGATTACGTACTTGAGAATATCGGCGTGAAGCTCCTCGTTGCTGACGCTCTCAGAGTGCTGCGTGGAGATGACCACAGCGTCGATGCGGGAGGGCTTGTGGTTCTCGTCGTACTCGACAGTGACCTGGCTCTTGCCGTCGGGACGGAGGTAGGGCAGCTTGCCGGACTTGCGCACGGCGGTCAGTTGGCGCGTGAGCTTGTGGGCCAGCGAGATGGGGGCCGGCATCAGCTCGGGTGTTTCGTTCGAGGCATAGCCGAACATCATGCCCTGATCGCCCGCGCCGCCGGTGTCAACACCCTGCGCGATGTCGCCGGACTGCTTGTTGATGGTGGAGATGACGGCGCAGGTGTTGGAGTCGAAACCGTAAAGGGCGTTGTCGTAGCCGATAGAGGCGACGACGCCGCGCACCAGGCTCTGAAAGTCGACGTAGGCCTTGGTGGTGATTTCGCCGGCAATGACCACCAGGCCCGTCGCGGTGAGTGTTTCGGCGGCGACGCGGCTGTAGGGGTCCTGCTCCAGGCAGGCGTCCAGGATGGCATCGGAGACCTGATCGGCAATCTTGTCCGGGTGGCCTTCGGTTACTGACTCAGAGGTAAACAGGAAACGGTCGCTCAAGTTTGGGCTCCTCCCCATTGAAGGGATTTAATTGATGGTCACAACAATCGCTCTCGGTGCTTTGTAATTGGCAGGCAGAGAGATCTCTCGTTTCCCGCCACTCTCTCGTATCGGCAAAGAGCCCCGCACCGGCAGGCTCAGGCCCTGGGTGTATCTCTCTATGGTAATCCCGTGGGGCGGATGGGGCAAAGAGTCTCAGTGAATGGGGAATCTTCGGGGGTCAAGGGAAATGCCGGAGGGGTGGACTGCTGCGCCAAAATATGTCGATGGGTCCTAATGGCCAAGCCAGGATTCCACGCGAGTTACCGCACTGTGCAGAAAAGTGGACGCGGCGTGGGACAGGGCAGCGACGCGAGGCCAGGGCAAAAGGTTCGGCCACCAACCGGCGCGGACACCAAAGTAGCGAACAGTAATGAATCCGGCCACGGCCACCACGATAAGCAGCAGGATGGCGCCAAGCCATCGCAAGCGTATCTCGACGGCATCGTGGCGTAGGATGCGGGCTTTCCCGACATTGGATGCGAAGGCCATCCAACTGCGGTCGTCGTCCATCACCTGGCCGGACGCGACATAGGCCTTCATGAAGCGCTCGGTCCAGTCGTGCTGGTCAAGTCCAAGGGCGCCCGTGTAGCCGCGCACAATGCCCTTGCTGAGAATGCCTCCGGGCAAAAGGCGAAAGCGATCCTGCTCCAGCGCAACAAGGAAGTGCTGGCTGATCTTTGTAACCGCGGTAATTTCTTCCAGCGCAATGCCGCGAGACAACCGCTCCATGCGCAGGTCTTCGCCAAAGCTTCCCATCGAGGACCAGAAAACAGGTATAGAACCCGAGATGTTTTCCTCTTTCACAATAAACCGGGCCCTCTCTTCCGTCAAAAGGATTCATCGGATATTCCTTTGTTTTCATGAATCTGAAACTGCCTGGTTACTCATTGGTGTTGTTAAAGTAAGCAACATGGTCGCGGCGAGCCAAACCCGAGTTTCCGGCGATTCGGAGTCCGGCTGTTACCCTGAATGGGAACTTTCTTTCGGCGTTTTGCCTCACGGAGACCTGGTTAGAGAATGAACAAGCTCATCTTCGCCAATCTGATCCACCGGCCGGTGCGGTCCATCATCAGCGTGTTTGCCGTGGCCATTGAAGTGATCATGATTCTGTCCATTGTTGGCGTGTTCATGGGGATGTTGAACGACCAGAAGCAGCGCACCAACGGGATTGGAGCTGACCTTATGCTTTGGCCCTCCAACGCCAGCTATTTTAACGGCGTTGGCGGCGCGCCGATGCCAGCCAAGTTTGCCGACGCCATCCGCGTATTGCCCCACGTCGCTGTGGTCTCGCCAGTCATTCAGCATTTGACGACCGACGGCAAGATCGAAGTGCTCTTCGGAATTGACTATCCAACCTACAATGCGCTGAAGCCTTTTGATTTTGTGGCGGGTGGGCCGTTCCAGGGACACGACGATGTGATCATTGACGACATCGCCGCCAGCAGCGACGGGGGATACGGCGTGGGCAGCAAGATCACTATCATGAACCAGGTTTTCCGGATCTCGGGCATCGTCGAGCACGGCAAGGGCAGCCGCAAGCTACTGCCGATTACGACCATGGGCGAGATGATGGGAGCGGCAGGCAAGGCTTCGGTGTTCTACATCAAATGCGACAACCCGGACAATATGAATGCTGTCATCCAGGAGATCCACGCCACACGCGGCCTGGAAGACTATAAGACGCTGACCATGGAAGAGTGGAACACGACGATGACTCCCGACAGACTGCCGGGCTTCAACATCGCTCTCAGGGTGGTCACCTGCATTGCAGTTTTGGTTGGCTTCCTGGTCATCTTCCAATCGATGTACACGGCAGTGCTGGAACGCACCCGTGAGATCGGGATCCTCAAATCGATGGGTGCTTCCAAGGGGACCATTGTGGGGGTAGTGCTGCGTGAGACAGCAGTGATGGCAGTTGCGGGCGTGATTCTGGGAATTGTGGGCACTTACGGCGTAAGAGTTCTGCTGGGCCACATATTTCCCACGCAGCATTTCGAAATCACGGCTCAGTGGGTTGCACAGGGGGCGGCAATCGCCTTCGCTGGAGCATTGTGCGGCGCGCTCTACCCGGCATGGATGGCTGCCCGCAAGGATCCCATCGAGGCACTGGCGTACGAATAACCGATGGGGAGGGCAAAAGTACGGCTATGAATTTCCCGTAGGGGTTAACATCGAGTTGTCGGGATTCTGCCGGGAAAGGTGAGGATACGATGGCGACCACAGCACAGATCGCGCTCAGCGACTACCTGAAGACCAGCTACGACCCTGACCTGGAGTACGTGGACGGGGAACTGCGGGAGCGAAACGCGGGTAAGACAGATCATGCACGCGTACAGGCCTTGCTGGCTGCCTGGTTTTTCATTCACGAAGCGGATTGGGATGTCTTGGTTACCACCGAACAGCGCATCCGGGTAGCAGCGGATCGTGTTCGCATTCCAGACGTGACTTTGGTCCGCCCCGGTGCCCTGAATGAGGATGTACTCTCAGTCGCACCCTTGTGCGTGATTGAGATTCTGTCTCCGGACGACACGTATTCGAGGACGTGGGAGAAGGCGCAGGATTACAGAAAGATGGGCATCGAGAATATCTGGCTGATCGATCCCGGGACTCGGAGCGGCCAAGCTTCGACCGGTCACGGATGGCAGGACACAATGGAATTCGAGATTGCAGGCACGCCGATCAAATTGAGCCTTGCGGACATTTTCTCAAGGCTTGATCAATCGCGAATGGCCTAATACTACAGTTGAATTAGTTTCTTTTTGCAGAAAGGAAACAACGGCCCGGGCCTAAAGGCCGCGTTATTTTGCTCTATTTCAGGGGGTTAAAACCCCCTGCTCCCTCCGAATTCTCCGATCTACAACTGTAGTACTAAGCGGGACTAGTCCAGCGCTACTTCTTATCCAGCGCATACTCCATCGCCCAGATCGACCCTGGCCGCATGTACATGCTGGCGCGGAATAAGCCGTGGATGTCGTACGCCTCCGGGGTGCGGAAGAAATAGCCGCGGTCGCGCCACACCACGTTGTTCACTCCTTTGGCGGTGGCGAATCCCTCGTCGTTGAGGCCCTCGGCAATCATGTGGCTGGCGATGGCGAAGGTGCTTCCGGTCCACACCTCTTCAATCTGGTGATTGGTGTGCAACTGCGTGCCATCGGCAGCGATGCCGTTTACGGCGCCCATTTCGCCCTTGGCAAATTTGCGCACATTGGTGTCGTACACCTTGTGCAGCGCGGAGACGCGCATGGGTTTGGGAACCAGGTCGCCGAGTCCTGTGAGGTCGGCATACCATTGGCCGGCCAGTTGGTCGGCCATTACGGCTTCGGTATCCTCGCCTTTCACGGCATAGCGGAAGTAGGTTCCATTCCACAGCTTCTTGACATAGGCTGCGGAGGCCTTATCGGCCAAAGCGTCGTACTCTTTCGCGGTGTCCGGTTCGCCCAGCTTGTCTGCCATGCGCGCCGTGGCTCTCAACGCGGCAATGTACAGGCCGCCGGAGTAGGCGCTCTCACCGGTGGCGATCCATTCATCGTAAGTCTGGTCAGGGAAGCCGCCGTTTTCAATCAGGCCGTCGCCGCTGGTGTCGTATTGCTTCAGATGCTCCATCGACTGCTTCACCGCGCTCCAGCTATAGCGCAGGAAGGGCTCGTCAGTCGCGCCGGTTAGCGCATAATCGCGCCAGACCATTAATACGTACTTGGAGTTCAGATCGCGCCAGTTGGAGACATCCTGGTAGTTGTACTGGTTGGGATTGACGATCGGGTCTTCCTGCGGCGATCCCAGGTCGTGCGGGGCAGCTCCCGGCACTTTGCGCGTGTATTCCACCAGCTTGTTTTCGCGCGCACTTTTCCATCCCCACACATAGCGCTGCGGGTTCGATTCGGGAACGGTATCGGTGTACTCGCGCATCTCCTGCTTTTCAATCTCCGGCCAGAAACGCAGCAAGGCAAACGAGCCATAGAAACGGACGTCGAGGCTGCCGTAGTAGGAGTAGTCGAAGCATTCCATATACGTGAAGCTGTCTCCCACCTTTGCGGCGGGATGGTCGGGATTGCCGACGCCATCGCGCTCATGTCCCCAGACGGTGCCGCCGTCGGCCAGGTAGTAAAGCTCGTTGAAGAGCTCGCCGCGATACCAGGAAGGCTTGTGTTCGTCTGTGACGATCGGCTTCTGCCATGCATCGATTGCCTGGCTCCACTCCTGATTGTGCTCAAGAGCAGTGCGCGCCATTTCGAATGCATGTGTCCCCTCGGCGCCGAAGAACCCAGTGTAGTGGCGAAGCCACTTGCGGCCGCCGCCGTATTGCACAATGGGCAGATCCCAACTCAGGGACATGGGAACCGTGCGCTTTTCATGTGGACCCAGCGTGAAGCGAACCGCGAAGGCACCGGCAAGCGGGTCGCCGCTGGATGCAACCTGCTGTGCACTGTTCGGCAGGCGGCCGTCCTTCGAGAACGAATTCCAAACGTCCGACCCATCTCCGCCTGCGGGATAAGTGGCCAGATACGTGACCTCCGCGCCGTCGCCGGGAAGTGTGGCAATCGCAAACTGACCGTCCCACTCGTCCTGAACAGCGCCGTGACGCAGGCGATCGAAGACGATGCCGCTGATCTTCCCCTGCGTGGTCTGTTCGCTCACAACGCTGTTGAAGTTCTGGTCGTTCAGTGCGCCATCGAAGGTCTTCAGGTTGTCGCGAAACCAGCCCACCATGTTGGTCCACGAAAAGAGGATTGAAACTGTGACCGGCTTGTTGGATGGATTCTCCGCGGTCCAGTTGTACACTGCCACCGGGTAGCTGGTTTCCTTGTAATTGTTGGGCAGAATGGGCGAGAACTGCTCCACGGTGAGCTTGACCGGCAGCGCCCTGGTTCCATAGGCGAACCAGCTCTTGGGATAGAGAGCGGCATATTCGCCGTCGCCCGCCGGGTAGCCCCAGTTCCAACTGCTCAGGGGTCCGCCCCTGGGCTTGCCCACGGCCAGCGCCATGGAAACGGGCGTCCCGCCTTCGGGCTGCGCGAAGACCGCGAATTGGTTGGTGGGCACGTCCTGGTATTTGTGCGTACCGGCCTTGACGTGCCAGCGCTCAAAGTGTCCGCGATAGCTGCGGGAGAACGTACCCGCGCCAAATCCGCCCACGGGCGCGCCCTGCCAGTAACCGTCATCGATATTCGAGCTGTTGTTCTCTGGCCGCTGGGTGCCAGGGTTGGCCACGGGAGCTCCAATGGGAATGTGCCAGGCGGCAGATGGAATCGGGTTCTGAGCAAAGGCGACGGAGAATGACAGGGCGAGAACGGCCAGGACGGCGACGAGGGGGAATTGCAATTTGGACATCGGGGGCACGAGTCTCCTGAGCAACCAGAGTACCCCATGGAACGGGGAGCGCGGGCTTCATTGAGCGCTTCAGGCGTGCGGCGCCTCGGGGCGAGGCTGTTGGAGGCTATGGATTTTCGCTTTTTTTATTGTTCCTTGAACCTCTCGCGTCTATATTCGTTTTAAGATAATCCGCAGGTGACCCCTTCGTGCTCCCGCACAATGGCGTTTTTGAGTCATTTGGCATCTACTCGCTTCTTCTAGATGCCGAAATACATTTGTGACCGAGTGGAAGTTCAACGACAGCTTATAGAAAAAGTCGAAATGGCCAGCAAGCGGATGGCCGTACGAAATATCGATGGAACAAGTGTCCGTTGAAATAGTCCAGGGTGTTCATTCACATATTTTCGATCACTCCGAATCTGTGCCGTACCAATGAAGAAAGCCAAAACAAGAACAACTTCTTTCAGGAGAGCCATTATGAATTGTCGAAGTGTCTTTGTTCCACGATGTTTCCTCGCAGTCGTTTTAGCAATTGTGTTTCTTGCGGAATGGAGTGGCGTTTCCGCGAAGGCGCAGACTTCGGGCGCCGGCGCCATAGCGGGAACGGTAACGGACGCGAGCCATGCCATTGTCCCAGGGGCAGCGGTAACGGTCACCAACGTCGATACGGGCGTGGTTCACGATTACACAACCAATACAGATGGCCTGTATACGGCGCCCTTTCTGCTGCCCGGGCACTATACAGTGGTCGCATCGGGGACGAACCTGGGCTCGGTGGAAGCGAAGAACCTGATGCTCCTGGTGGGACAAACCATGACCATCGATTTGACGCTGGCGGTCAAGTCGGCCACGACGACCGTGGAAGTCACAAGCGCAGCGCCGCTTTTGGATACGGACAAGCTGGAAGTTTCGCAGACGCTGGACCCGGAGCTGGTGGCAAACCTGCCCGTGAATGCGCGCAACTGGAGCGACTTTGTGCTGCTGACTCCCAATGTGACCCAGGACGGCGGCAGCGGGCTGGTCAGCTTCCACGGCATCAGCGGCTTATACAACCAGAACTACGTGGACGGCGCGAATAACAACCAGATGCTGTTCAGCGAAGCGCGCGGACGCGCCTCCGGCGCCCCGTATGTGTACTCAGTGGACTCGATCAAGGAGTTCCAGGCGGAGGCTTCGAACTACTCCGTAGAATTCGGGCAGGCGGCCGGCGGGCAGGTAAACGCGATCACCAAAAGCGGCACCAACGGCCTGCACGGCGACCTGTTCTACTTTCTGCGCTATCCGACACTGAACGCGCTGGACCCGCTGACCAAATACAACGCGCTCTACAACCAGCCGAATCCGACGATTCAGGGATTCCTGCTGACGCAGCCAACGCACCAGCAACAGCAGTTCGGCGGTTCGGGCGGCGGACCGATGATCAAAGACAAGCTCTTCTACTTTCTCACGTACGATGGATTCCGCAAGGTTGGCAAAGCGCTGTACACGGATTCGAACTATATTTCGACGGTGCCCTCGGCTACGACGCCGCCACCTTCAAGCACCTCGGCCAGCAATACCATCACACCGACCCAGTGCCCCAACACAATCACCGCGACCCAGTGCACCGCCGGCATCCAATTCCTCATCAATGAGTCAACAGCGGCGCCTTCGCGCTTCCAGAAGGAAGACCTCTTCTTCCCGCGCGTGGACTACCACCTGAACAGCAAGAACGATGTATTTCTGGACTTCAATTTTGCCAATTATCAGTCCGCTTACGGATACAGCGGTGGCGTGACGTTCACCAACAGCTCGCCGTCGACCAACGGGCCCACGTACTACCATGAGCGGTTCCTGGTGGGGGGATGGACGAAACAGATCGGCAGCGCCAGCGTAAATGAATTCCACGGCCAGTACGGCCGCGATCTGGAAACGGCTGGGGCCTACGCCTCAGGCCCGTCGGTGGGGATGGGCGCCCTCACTTTCGGCATGCCGAACGCGCTTCCGCGCGCAGCAGAGCCGGACGAGCATCGCACCCAACTGAGCGATGTCTTTTCGAGCACCAAGGGCCGGCATACGTTGAAGTTCGGCGGCGATGCGAACATCGTCCATGAGGTGATGATCAATCTCTTCCAGGGCGGCGGCATTTACAGCTATGGTGACGCCACCAACCTGCTGAATTTCCAGGACTGGATTCAGGACGCCTTTGCCGGCCAGTCGGGCGACACCGATCCGTATGCCGGTTATCACTACAACACTTTGATCCAGACCGTGGACCAGGTGAACACGGCGCCGGGAACACAGGGCAAAGACGACTTCTGGATGAAGATGTTCGACGGCTTCGCTGAGGATGCATGGAAGGTGCGGCCTAACCTGACCGTAACCGCAGGCGTGCGCTACGACATTCAACTTACGCCTGACCCCGGCCTGGTGAATCACTTGTTCGATCCGATCTCATCGGAGTACACGAGTTCCATCAAGAATGTCTCCGACCGCGTTCAGCCTCGCGTGGCATTCTCGTGGTCCCCCTACAAGGGCACCGTTGTGCGGGGTGGATACGGGCTGTTCTCCGCTCTCAACCAGGGCAGCACGTATTATGCAATGCGCGTTGAGAACGGCGTGGTCCAGTTGAACTACACATTCTCAGGCTGCAAATCGAGCGTAGGCAAGTCGACTTCAACCTGCCCCACACCTCCGGCGAGCGGAAGCAGGTTGCAATATCCCGATCTCCCTTACCAGCCATCCGGTCCTGCGCTTTCAAACGCCCTCTACCCGACTGGCGGCACAGCGCCCGCCGTCAATCTTCCGGCGACATCCAAACTCAGTTACAGCTTCCACGGATTGGATCCGAACTTCGTTCCGCCCCTTGCGCACGAGATGAATCTGAGCGTGGAGGAGGCCCTCCCCGGCAAGCTCACACTACAGGTTGGGTATGTGGGCACGCGTGGGCTGCGGCTGCCGGTCTTCCTGGATGCCAATCTGATTGGCCAGAAGCCGAGCGGCGAGGCCAGCTACCTGGTGCAGGACGCAAGCAACAACATTACCCGCACGATTACGGTTCCGGTCTATCTGCCCACCGATCGCCGCAACACGGCATTGTCCAGCTTTAACACTGGATATAGCGTGGCCAACACCTGGTACAACTCGATGGCTGTTACGGTGCGCCGCCCGTTTGCAAACGGCCTTGAGGTGCTGGGCAACTATACCTGGGCTCATGCATCGGATACCGGCCAGGTGCAGGGCGCAAACGGCACTTTCTACGGTGGCGACGTCCCGTCGGACCCCAACAACATCCGTCTGGACAACGGACCGTCCGATATCGATATTCGCAATCGCGGAACCTTGAGCTTTGTGTACCAGCCCATGGTGATGGAGGGCAACAAACTGGTGAAGTTCATTCTGGATGACTTCCAGTTCTCCGGCGCCGAGATTGCTTCGGGCGGCGAACCGATCTTCCTGGGCGTCTCCGGCACAATCTACTCGGGCAACTCCAGTTCGTCCAGCTACGCGGACGAGGGCGGCATCTATGGCGGCGCCATGAGTTCAAGCTCCGGCGGCGCAACCAGCGGCCGTCCTCCACAGATTGGGCGCAACAGCATCTCCATGCCGGGATTCAACGACTTCGACGTCCGCGTAACGCGCAACGTGCCGATCCACGATAAGATCTCCATGCAATTCAACGCGGAGGCTTTCAACCTGTTGAACCACCAGATCGTCACGGGCGTGAACAGCACCTACACCACGTTTCTGGCGCCGGGAGCGAGCGCAACAGTGAGTTCCACAGTAAAGTACACATGCAGCACTGTTACGCCACCGGCTGGTTCGCGCGAGACAGGATGCTTTGTCCCTTACACGGGTACTGGGCTTTCAGCCTTCGGAACCACCTCAAGCACCAGCAGCAGTAACCTCTACGGCTCGCGCCAACTGCAGGTTTCGACGAAGTTGTTTTTCTAGTGCATTTTCACTTCACGTGTTGGCCTGGGGATCGCAAGCGAGGTGGCCTTTTTCACGGGTAAGAGGCCACTCGGCTTCCGGTTTCCATAACGAGAGGAAGTGAATAGGCTCGAATCGAAACAGTCCGACGAATAGCAAGGGGCGGCTTCAGCCGCTCCCTTGTTGTTTGAGCGCGGTGTTTGGTTGATTTGGGAAATCGGATTGGAGAGGTACACCGGGGAAACGGATCCTTTGGACGGAAAAATATTATTGACGCGGTATACTCGGAACAAACTCTCCTGGGCATTTATTTTTATCGGTCCGGCCAGGGCTCCGTTCTCGGAGAACTGTGCACCCAAAAGTCTTGTTGGAGGGGCATTCTTGCGGAGAAAAACTCATTGACGAGCTTTTCCAAGCGCTGTCTTTATGCGATTTGGCTTCTGGCGATCGGCGGCTTTGCGGTTCTGCACGCTCTGCACCTTCGCGCGGATTTTCCAAACCACACAACTTGGTATTGCGACTGGGCAAAATACACCGATGAAGGCTGGTATGGAAACGCGGCCGTTCGTGCGCATTTATTCGGCAACTGGTACATGCGCGGCGATTTCAATCCCGCACCGGCGGTTCCTGTATGGCCATTTCTCGAATGGGTGCTTTTCTTCTTTACCGGAGTCACAGTTGAAGCGGCCCGCAGCCTGGCCGTTGCATTCTTCTTCGCGAATCTGATCCTGAGCTATCTGCTTCTCCGGTCCAGCGGTTCGCGCTGGATGGCACTTTTGGCACTCACCCTGATTGCCACCAGCCCCTTCCTCTATTGCTTCAGCAGGCTGGCGATTCTGGAGCCGATGCTGGTTGCCTTTACGCTGGGAACTCTGAACCTGGCCGTCCGGCTTCCAAGGATGCGGCATCCGGGTTGGGCCTCGCTCTGGATCGGCGTGATTTTTACCCTGATGATGCTCACCAAGACCACCGCTGTGTTTCTGTTGCCGGCGGTGATCTGGGCCATGGTGCTGCCGCTTTGGAACCGCAGAAAGCTTGCTCTGCGCTGCGTGCTCACCGCGGCCGCCGCCTTCGCAACCACATTTGGCATTTGGATGGCGGTGGTAGTCAGCTTTGGCCTGCTCCGCGATTACGAATACCTTTTCTTCGTGAACAAGTACGTCAAGCCGCCCGAGTTCTACTGGCCGCTGGTCAGCCTCTGGTGGTCCTTCCATGGAGGGTTGTGGATTGACAGCATTCTGATTCCCCTGGCGGGGGCGATTGCGCTGGGGGCTGCGCTCGCCTGGCGGACCGCGCGAGGACGCAAATTGCTGCTTGATCCTGTGTTTGGCGCTTCAGCGTGGGCCGTGGCTGGATACATCCTTTTCATGACCATCCAAAACCATCCGCAGCCGCGCTATTTTGCCGTGGTGGCCGTTTTCAGCTTTTTTGTGCTGGCACTCGGAATTGAAGCGCTCGTGGGCCAGAACGCTCCCGCCACGCCCTGGCTGGCGCGCATTGCCGGCTATGCCGTGGTCGCGCTGACCCTGCTCGCGGTGGGCGTGAATGCCGTGCGGACCGAGCGCTTTGCGGGCCATCCTGAGTACACGTTTGTGAATGCCGTCGCCCAACTCACCCAATACATCGATGCTCATCCCAACGGCAACAGGCTTCTGGTTTCGATCAGTGGCGATGAGATTACCCTGATTAGCCACTTGAAATCGATGTGCGACGATTTCGGCACCCAGGATCTGGACTCGAGGCTCCCGGCAAACAAGCCGGGGTGGTATGCCACCTGGAACGACATCGATCCAGGCACGCTGCAGGACATCCACGATTCGTTCTCGATGGAGCAGGTGGCGAGCTATCCGGCGTTCGACGACCCGGAGCGTAACATGCTGGTGCTCTTCAAGTTGCACCCGCTTCCCGGCGGCAAGATGCGCGATCAGACGACACAGAATCTGCAAGTTGTGCTGCCTGACGACAAGATCGATATTCCCGTTGAATAGGTCTCGCGCGCGCTCCGCCGTAACCCTGTGATTGCAGTCACTCGACAGAGGTGTATGCGGATGATAGCCTTCCCCTTGCTTTTCCCCAGTGTCAAAAGAGGTCGCGTTTCCTGGGGTCGTTCGTAATACGGCTTCAAACCTTAACTCGGGAGGACTTGTGACTGTAATGAATTGGGTGGAATTTTTTCTGGCCGTGAGCGCTTTGCTGCTCGTTGTCCCATTTGTCTTTGCACGCCAGATCATCGGATCGGACACCGGAACTCCGGAAACGCTTAAGCTCGCTGGA
>Ga0302276_10003315_pt1 | contig 13934 bp, 8 predicted proteins | sample III_Bog_N2_3_FD_198768 | JGI IMG/M metagenome (GOLD analysis project Ga0302276, IMG submission 198768) | Peat permafrost microbial communities from Stordalen Mire near Abisko, Sweden - III_Bog_N2_3 | ecosystem: Environmental > Terrestrial > Soil > Wetlands > Peat | place: Sweden: Abisko...
CACGGTTTTCAGCTTGCCCAGATCGCTTGCCTCAATCGTGAAACCCTCCGAAGAGGCGATGGACCTTAGTCCGGACACCAGAAACTCCCGGCCAAGGATCACCACCGCGATCCAAACCTTCACGATCACCGGGTTGTAGGCCACCAGCGCAATCAGCGCGCCCGTCACCATGATCTTGTCGGCAATCGGGTCCAGCAACATGCCCATGGTCGTAATCTGGCTGCGTTTGCGTGCCAGGTAGCCGTCCAGGCCGTCGGTAATCGAGGCCAGCACAAACAGAACGGAAGCCGCAATCTCCTGCTCGCCGTTGCTTCCCTGCCACGGAAAATGAGACGACAGGATCCACAGAAAAAGTGGGATCATGACGATCCGGCTCATCGTGATTGAGTTCGGCAGGTTCATGGGATCGCGCTCACCGGAAATCAGGTCTCCCGGTTCTGCTCCATTATTGCACTGTGAATTCGAGTCCGCACCGTTCGCCCTGTTTTCCACGACCTCCATCCGCGTGCCTCCCGGCCAACACGATGGTGTAGCATAGCTTCCCATGGTCCTGATTGACACCCAGCTCACTGCCGGCCAGGTCCTTCACGCCTTCGATCGCGATGTGCCGTACCTGTTCCTCGGCGCTGCGTTCATAACGGTTGGATTTGTCTCCATCGGCTACTGCGCTCTGCGCCGCCGCTTTGACGCGCTCCTCATCTGGATGGCGATCTTCGCCGGCCTCTACGGCATCCGCCTATGGCTCCAGGCCCACATCATCGGCATCGATCTCGCATCCAGCTTCGTAATTGGCCGTCTTCGCGGGACCATTAGTTATCTCGTTCCCGTCCCCGCCTTCATGTTCTTTCGTGAAGCTGGCTTTCTCGGCCATGGCCGCAAAATCACAGCGCTGGCCTACACCATCAACGCGATCTTCCTCTGCATATTCGCCGCGGCGATGCTCGTGGGCCCGCTGCCTGTTTTTGACCGCGCAAATGGGGTTGTCGTCACTATCGCCCTGTGCATACTGTTGTTCCGTTCCATCGGCAGCAAGGCAACCCACGATCACGACTTCGCCGTCGTTCGCATAGGCGTCCTGTGCTTCGTCCTGCTGGCCCTGGTAGACAACCTCGTTGACGTGAAATGGCTGCCGTCCCACATCGAGCCTTATGGATTCGCCGTCCTGCTTGGCTGCCTGGGTTACGTGGCCGCGCGCCGCACGCTCAAGCGCGACATCGAATTGGGCGATATTCAGCAGGAACTGGAACTGGCACGCCGCATCCAGCTCTCAATCCTTCCCGGAGCATTTCCCGCGTCCGTAAGCTTTCGCGTTGCCGCCCGCTATGTCCCCATGACCTCCGTTGCCGGTGACCTCTATGACTTTCTCGTTGCCGACGGCTCACAAGCAGCCCTCCTCATCTCCGATGTATCTGGCCACGGTGTTCCTGCTGCCCTCATCGCCTCCATGGTCAAAATGGCAGCCATCTCGCAACGCGCTCTCGCAACACACCCTGCTCAGTTGCTAGCCGGCATGAATGCTGCCCTTTGCGGCAATACCCAGGGCCAATATGTCACCGCGGCCTGTGTCCATCTCGATGCCGACTCGCGCTCACTCCGCTATGCCGCTGCCGGCCATCCCGCCATGCTCATGCTCCGCAACGGCGCTGTAACCGAAATCTCGGAGAACGGCCTCCTGCTGGCCGCCACCGAACTTGCGACCTACTCCGAAATCACGCTCCCTCTCCAACCAGGAGATCGCTTCATGCTCTACACCGATGGCCTCGTCGAAGCCCGCAACGCCCAGGGAATTCTCCTCGGCGAAGATGCATTGTCTGCGGCATTCCTCGCCACAGCGGCTCTCGCGCCCGATCAGGCAGCCGACCACATGATCACCACCGCCGAACACTGGGCCAAATCCCAGGACGACGACCTGACCGTCCTGATCTGCGACTATCTTGCCGACCGAGGTCATGCCCCGCATGACGAGGCATAACCTCAGAAGAAGCAGCCTGGATGTGCAACAGGCACGGCTTCATCTGAGTATTGAAGTGCGAAGGGGCACGACTTCAGTCCTTACGCGTAGATCCCCCGCTGCTTGATGGTGAAAGCCACCCGATCAATCGCCAGCATATAAGCCGCAATGCGATTGTTCACGTTATGCGCTTCCGCGTACCGAACCACATCGTCAAAGCTGTCCCGCAGAATCGTCTCCAGTTGCTCGTTCACAATCGCCTCTTTCCAGAAGTAACCTTGCCGGTCCTGCACCCACTCAAAGTAGCTCGCCGTCACTCCGCCGGCATTGGCAAGAATGTCTGGCACAATGAAGATCTTCTTCTCTGCCAGAATCTCATCGGCCACTGCCGTCGTCGGTCCGTTCGCGCCTTCCACCACAATGCGCGCCTTGATGCGGTCCGCGTTGCGGCTGGTAATCACGTTCTCCGTTGCCGCCGGAATCAGAATCTCGCAATCGGAAACAATCAGCTCTTCGCTGGGCATCGCTTCTGCCCCACGAAATCCCAGCGTTGTGCCGTTGCGCTGCTTGTAATCGAGCAGGCTATGAATGTCGATGCCGTTGGGATTCGAAAGCCCTCCGTCCATCTCCGCTATGCCAACAATCTTGTACCCGCGTTCCATCATCAGCCGGGCAGCATTCGATCCCACGTTCCCAAATCCCTGAATGATTACGCGGCAGCCGTCAACAGGCATCTTCAGGTAGCGCAGGCTCTCGTCACAAACCACCAGCACGCCACGCCCCGTCGCTTCAATGCGTCCGCGCGACCCGCCAATGTTCAACGGCTTGCCCGTCACCACGCTGGTTACCGTATGCCCCATGTGCATCGAGTAGGTATCCATGATCCACGCCATGGTCTGCTCGTTCGTGTTCACGTCCGGTGCGGGAACATCCTTCTCCGGCCCAATGAAGTCGATGATCTCTGACGTATAGCGCCGTGTCATGCGCTCCAGCTCGCCCTGGCTCATTTGCTTCGGATCGCAAATCACTCCGCCCTTGGCTCCGCCAAACGGAATGTTCACGACCGCGCATTTCCATGTCATCCAGCTCGCCAGCGCCCGCACTTCATCCAAGGTCACTTCCGGTGCATAGCGAATGCCGCCTTTGCCCGGCCCTCGGGCAATCGAGTGTTGCACCCGGAACCCAGTGAACATCTCAATCTTGCCGTTATCCAAGGTAACGGGGAAGTGAACAATAATCTCCCGGGAAGGGGTGCTAAGCATCTTCCACAGCCCCTCCTCCAGGTTCAGTTTGCGCGCGGCAAATTCAAAGCGCGCGCTTTGTGCCTCCCAGGGGTTAATCTCCTGGTCCAATGTCATCGTCGGAATTGCAACTGCCATATATTCTCCAGTTCCCTTCTTCTTCCGCCGATTGCAAACGGCTTAGGGGAATAAGTCCATTCGCAGGTATCAGATGCAGTTCGGTTTGCTCCGAGAATTTCCCGGCCGCACCCCACCCGCTCCTGATGCGGGAATTTCTCCCGCCGGCTTCCGTTCGGCTTCCCGGTTGATCCGCAAAAGCCCAAACCCATGTGAGTCTAGGCCCGCCGCCAGAACACAGTCAAGCCATCCCGTACCTGCCTCGGAACCCCCGGGCCCCGTGCTTTTTCCCTTTCAGTATCGGGTATGAATCCGAATATCAAACCAAAATCGGTTTGGCCCTGGTCTTTTAAATAAGTGGTCTCGGAACTTGCAGTCCCGTCAATTCAAATCCTTCTCCCTTAAGTTGGATACCAACACCACTTCCAAGCGTGCGTGATCCAATCACCTACCGCAACTGCAGTCCGCCAAAAGCCCACTTAGAGCAAAACAACACAGAACCGCCTCTCGACAAAGTGTTACCGATGGTACACAAGCGTTTGATTCTTTGGGTACGATGGTGCAGCCCGGCTGTCCCGCCAAATCCCCATTCTAAGAATCTCTACGCCGCCTTGAACCTGGACCAGGTGATTCGACGATGAAGTCCTTCTTGAACCGGAAATTGCGGCTCGCCTTCGGGGTTACCATGGTCACCCTGCTGCTCATGGGTGCTGTCTCATACCGCTTGATGCTCATCTCCGACGAGAGCGGGGGGTGGGTGCTGCATACGAACGCCGTCTTGATTCAGATCAAGGATCTTCTCTTTTCCATGGAGAGCCTCGAATACAACAGCCGCCAATTTGTGTTAACCGGCAAGGAATCGGATCTCGAATCCTACCAGGCAAGCGTCATTAAGGTGGGGCTGGATGAGCAAGCCATTCGCACTCTGACGGCGGACAATCCCCTGCAGCAAAATCGGCTCGTCTCCCTTGCGGCCCTCGGCGGCGAAAACATTCGAAATGCGGAAACGATCATCGGTCTGCGCCGGGTCCAGGGTCATGCCGCCGCAGTAGGCGCCGTCTTGACCGGCCAGTATCAGGTCGGCATCGATGAATTCCAGGCCTTGGCCGTCACCATGCAGGACGAAGAAATCCGCTTGCGGACCCTGCGCCTCGCCAAGACTGAGCGCTATGCCAACCAGACTAAGATCGCCCTGATCCTGGGGACCCTCCTTGGGCTTCTAATCTCCGGCTGGGCAGCCTGGTCCGCATTGGGCGAGAGCACAAAACGAGAGGCCGCCGAAGACGCGCTTCGCGATAGCCAGGACAAATACCGCATGCTGCTTGACGGAGTTCAGGACTACGCCATCTTCATGCTGGACCCGCACGGTCGAGTTGCCAGTTGGAGCGCCAGTGCGGAACGGATCAAAGGCTACACCGCGGATGAAATCATCGGCCGCAACTTTTCCTGCTTCTTTCTTCCGGAAGACATTAAGCGTGGCCGGCCCGAAGAGGTTCTCCGCATAGCAGAAGCGACAGGCCGTCACGAAGAGTTCGGTACGCGCGTACGCAAAGACGGATCAGAGTTCCTTGCCAGCGTCACTTTCATTGCCATGCGGGACGAATCGGGAAGTCTGCGAGGGTTCTCTGAGATCTGCCGCGATTTAAGCGAACACAAGGAATCGGAGGCCAGGTATCGTGGACTCCTTGAAGCAGCCCCGGATGGAATGGTGGTAGTCGATCAGACAGGGAAGATCATTCTGCTGAATGTTCACGCGGAAAAACAATTCCGATATCACCGCGATGAGCTCGTCGGCAAACACGTCACCGACATCATCCCGAATGGCTTCGCCGAGCGGCTCATTGCCGATGGAACTCGCACGGCCGCAGAAGCGCTTGCGCAGCAGATGGGCACCGGGATTGAACTCATTGGGCGACGAAAAGATGGAAGCAGGTTTCCCATCGAGATCATGCTCAGCCCACTCGAAAGCGCAGAGGGCATCCTGGTCACCGCGGCTATCCGGGATATCACCGTCCGCAAAGTTGCTGAAAAAAATCTCGTACAAATGGAGGCCAGGTACCGTGGCCTGCTTGAAGCTGCGCCGGACGCCATGGTCGTTGTCAATCAGGCAGGAGAGATCGTGCTCGTGAATGCTCAGGCTGAAAATCAGTTTGGACACCGCCGCGATGAGCTTATCGGTCAGAAAGTCACAAACATCATTCCGGAAGGGTTTGCGGAAAGACTGATCGCCGATGGAACCCGCACAGCCGCCGAAGCGCTCGCTCAACAAATTGGGACTGGTATCGAACTCGTGGGAAGCCGGAAGGACGGTAGCGAGTTTCCCATCGAGATCATGCTGAGTCCACTTGAGAGCCCCGAGGGCACATTAGTTACGGTGGCGATTCGCAATATCACCGCTCGCAAAGATCTTGAAAAACGAGTTGAAGAGCGGAACAAGGCGATCGCACAGCAATCGCGCAACTTCAATACAACAATTGCTTCCATCGTCGATCACGCCTTCATGTTCGATCCGCAAGGACGCTTCGTTTACGCAAATCAGGCTTTTCTGGACCTATTGGAGCGAACCATGGACGAGGTCATCGGGAAGACCTGCTTCGAGCTGCCATATACGCGTGAACTTGCCCAGCGGGTTCAGGACCAGATTCAGCAGGTCGTCACAACGGGACAAAAAGTAGTCGATGTAACGCACTACATCAATCCATCGGGCATCGACATATACTCCGAGTATTTCTTCTCCCCGATGCTGAACGCGGATGGCGTGGTTGAATTCGTCGCAGGAGGCGCATTCGACATCACGAAACGAAAAACCGCGGAGGTGCACCTTGCCCAGATGGAAGGCAGATACCGCGGATTGCTGGAAGCTGCCCCGGATGGGATGGTCGTAGTGAATCAGGCCGGGGAAATCGTGTTGTTGAATGCTCAGGCTGAGAACCAGTTTGGATATCGCCGCGACGAACTCATAGGCCAGAGAGTCACAAACATCATTCCCGTGGGCTTCGCGGAACGGCTGATCGCCGATGGGACACGCACCGCCGCCGAGGCACTGGCTCAGCAAATCGGAATGGGGATCGAACTCATAGGGCTGCGGAAAGATGGAAGCGAATTTCCCATCGAGATCATGCTCAGCCCGCTCGAAAGCCCCGACGGCATCCTGGTCACAGCCGCCATCCGCAACATCACCGTGCGCAAAGACGCTGAAAAGCACCTTGCTCAAATGGAAGGCCGATATCGGGGCCTCATGGAGGCAGCTCCTGATGGCATGGTCGTCGTCGACAAGAACGGTGACATCGTCCTTCTCAACGCCCGCGCCGAAAAGCAATTCGGATATCGCCGCGATGAACTGATAGGCCAGAGAGTCACAAACATCATTCCCATAGGCTTCGCAGAGCGGCTCATCGCCGACGCCCTCCGTACTACCGCCGAGGCGCTGGCCCAGCAGATCGGCACGGGCATTGAGCTGAACGGCCGGCGCAGCGATGGAACCGAATTCCCCATCGAGATTATGCTCAGTCCGCTCGAAAGCCCGGAGGGCATCCTCGTCACCGCCGCGATTCGTGACATCAGCGAGCGAAAACAATTGGCGCGTCAGTTGCACCAGAGCCAGAAGATGGAAGCAGTAGGTCAGTTAACTGGCGGAATCGCGCACGATTTCAATAACCTGCTCGGCGTCATCACTGGAAACCTCGATCTGCTCGAACGTCTCGTGGGCGACAACGCACCGGCCGTCAAGCGAGTGCAGACTGCGCAAAAGGCCGCCGCGCGCGGCGCAGACATCACCAGGCGCCTGCTCGTGTTCTCAAGCAACGAAGAGTTGAGGCCATCCATCGTGTTGCTGGGAGACTCGATCCAGAACATGATCGAGTTGGCCGGGCATGGCCTTGGCCCGAATATCAAAATCACAACCCGTATCGATGAGTCTGTGCCTCCCATATTCATTGACCCTGCAGGGCTCGAGAGCGCCTTGCTCAATCTCGTGGTCAATGCGCGAGATGCCATGCCCAGGGGTGGCTCCATCCTCATTGCCTCGCATGCCCAGAATCTCGATGAGAGCCATCCGGCTGTCCTCACCGGTGATTTGAAACCGGGCCCCTATGTCTGCATCGCCGTAACCGACTCCGGCCAGGGCATGTCGCGCCAAACCATGGAGCGGATCTTTGAGCCGTTCTTCACCACCAAGCCGCGCGACAAGGGCACCGGCCTGGGACTCGCAATGGTCTACGGATTCGTCAAGCAATCGGGCGGCACCGTGCGCGTCTATAGCGAACTGGATCATGGAACTACCGTCTCGTTTTACCTGCCCCTCCCCAGCGACTTCGCTCAACCCGTTCCAGAAGATGTGCCCAAGCCTTTCAACAGAGAGCTGGGCTGCACCGTTCTGGTGGTCGACGACGAAGAAGATCTTCTCGAAATCGCCATCGCCTACCTCGACGAAATGGCGTTCACGTCCTTTCAAGCCACCGACGGCGCAAGCGCACTTGAGATTCTTGTGCTCCACAATGAGATCGAACTGCTGGTCACCGACATCGTCATGCCCGGCGGAATGAACGGCGTGGAACTGGTCGAGAAGGCCCGCGCGCTCCGCCCCGATCTGAAGATCATCTACTCCTCCGGATTTCCCGCCGAAGCGCTTGCTGAGCGCAGCATGTCGCTGGTCGACGGCCCGCTGCTGCACAAGCCGTATCAGCGCAACGAATTCACCGCAATCATTCACCGTGTCATGGATAGCAAATATGCCGCCCCGGTGCCATAGTCATTCCCAAATTCTGAAATCTGCCCATCAGCGCATCCCATCATGCCTCGCGGAGGGACGATGAATCCGTCCAAAAAAATCTCGGTCGTCGACGACAACATCGATGTATGCGAACTCGTTTGCTCCACTGCGGAGGCCATGGGCTTTGACTGCTCCACCGCCACCGATGCGGAAACATTCCTTCAAATGCTTACGCCCGATACAAGTCTCATCCTGCTCGATCTGGTCATGCCTGATATGGATGGCGTCGAGTTGCTCAGGCTACTCAGTCAGCAGAAGTGCCAGGCCGGCATCATCCTGATGAGCGGTACAGGAAAACGCATCATCGAGTCAGCGGGCCAGTTGGCACAGGCTCTCGGCCTTTCCGTCGTGGGCAGCCTGCAGAAGCCATTTCGGATCGCGGAGCTCGAGAAGGTCCTGGAACAGCGGACGAATTCCAGTGCTGTGCCGCCTGCGCGCCAGGACCAACGCGTCCTGATCCGCAAGGAGGAACTGCATCAGGCAATCCTTCGCGATGAGTTTGTGCTTCATTATCAGCCGCAGATCGACATCGTGACCGGTCGCGTTGTTGGCGTGGAAGCGCTCGCACGCTGGCAACATCCTGAGCGCGGTCTCGTCTTCCCCGACACCTTCATCAATCGAATGGAGAGGCTCAGCCTCATCGACGAGCTCGGCTGGATCGTCATGACTCGCGGCATGAGCGAGGTGAGCCAGTTTGCTGGCAGCGACGGCAAGACTCCCATGCTCTCTATCAATGAATCGGTCTATTCGCTGCGTAATCTAAAGTTCCCTGACATTCTCGCTTCCCTCGCCGAAAAACATGGCATTGCTCCTTCCAGTGTCACAATCGAAATCACCGAAAGCGGCCTGATTAAAGAGCTCTCAAATACTCTGGACATACTTACCCGCCTGCGCATGAAAGGGTTCAACCTGTCCATCGACGACTTCGGCACCGGGTACGCCATGATGCAGCAACTCAAAGTCATTCCCGCAACTGAACTCAAAATCGACCGCTCCTTCATCTCCGACATGCACCGGAATGAGAGAGACCGCGTCATTGTCCAGAAAACCATTGAAATGGGCCACGAACTCGGAATTCACATCATCGCGGAAGGCGTCGAAAGCACCGAGCAACTGGACTTTCTGCAACTGAAAGGCTGCGACAGCGCACAAGGATATCTCTTCAGCCGCCCTCTGCCGCCAAACGAGATGGTCTCCTGGCTCCGTGATTACCGTGCCAGGCATGAGCTGCAGCCAGCTTTCTGATCCACTCCTGCCTCGCCCTCCGCACCAGTTACACTGGGGTCTGTGAAAGCCTCTTCCAATCCCGTTCAGCCCAGCCGCAAAGAGTTCCTCGCCCTCGCAAATAACCACACCCTCGTCCCCGTCTGCCGCACCTTGACAGCCGACCTCGAGACCCCGGTTTCCGCATTCCTCCGCGCTGCCTGGCCAGAACGCGAGTGCTTTCTCCTTGAATCGGTCGAGGGCGGCGAGCAGGTGGGCCGCTATACCTTCATCGGCCTCGCTCCCTTCAAGCGCATCGTCGCCCGCGGACGCGACATCACCATCACCGAAGGCAACAAAGTTGTCGAGATTGAAGACGATGTCTTCGCCGTCCTGCGTCGCGCACTCAGCGGCCATAAAGCCGCGCGTCTGCCCGGCCTGCCCCCATTCACCGCAGGCGCGGTCGGCTTCCTCAGCTACGACGCTGTCCGCCAAATCGAGCGACTGCCTTCCCTTGCCAAAGACGAACTGGGCGTCCCCGACGCCTGCCTCCTTTTCTTCGATGAAGTCCTCGCCTTTGACCACGTCCGCAAGGAGATCTGGCTCGTCGTCACCGCCGACGTCACCCGCGGCAAAGCTGCGGCCAATCCCGCCCACGCCTATGACAAAGCCATCCAGCGTCTCGACGCGCTCGAGAAGCGCCTCGCTCAACCACTGCCGAAGAGTCTCGAAAAGAAGGGACCCAGCCACGGCAAGCTCAAGGTCAATTACCGCACCAGCAAGAAGAACTTCCTCGCCGCCGTCCACCGCACCAAGGAGTACATCGCGGCCGGCGATATCTTTCAGGCCGTCCTCTCGCAGCGCTTCGACGTCACGCCGGAAGCGGACACCTTCCAGGTCTACCGCGCCCTCCGCACCGTCAATCCCAGCCCCTATATGTACTTCCTGCGCTTCTCGCCAGACGGCCCTCTCGGCGGCATGCCGGACAAGTCAAAGTCCTCCTCTAAAAAGTCAAAGGCGGCCCTGCCTGTCATCGAGCTGGCCGGGTCATCCCCCGAACTCCTCGTCCGCGTTCATCAGGGCAAGGTCGAGTACCGCCCCATCGCCGGCACCCGCCCTCGCGGCGCAACCGAGAAGGAAGACCAGGCCCTCGCCGACGAAATGCTCGCGGACCAGAAGGAGCGCGCCGAGCACGTCATGTTAGTCGACCTGGGCCGCAACGACGTCGGCCGCGTCAGCCAGTTCGGCTCCGTCAAAGTCGACCGCCTCATGTTCGTCGAGCGCTACTCCCACGTCATGCACATTGTCAGCACCATCGAAGGCCGCCTCAAACCCGAGCTCACCGCCGTCGAGGCCCTCCGCGCCTGCTTCCCTGCCGGCACGCTTTCCGGCGCACCCAAGGTACGAGCGATGGAAATCATTGAAGAGCTCGAGCCCAGCCGCCGCGGCACCTACGGCGGCGCAGTCCTCTACGCCGACTTTAGCGGCAACCTCGACTCCTGCATCGCCATCCGATCCATGCTGGCCATCGCCGGCGAAGGTCACGTCCAGGCCGGCGCAGGCATAGTAGCCGACTCCGTCCCCGAGCTCGAGTACCAGGAGTCCATCAACAAAGCCCAAGCCGTAATCCGCGCCATCCAACGCGCCCGGGAAATGTAGATTCGAGAAGTCTAGATACGACCAGAAGAGTCACCGCCGGGCTCTAGTGCGGTGTCTCTGAAGTTCAAAATATAAAATGTCATCCTGAGCGAAAAGGGGCCCCAAACGCTTTTCAGTTTGGGGGTGGTGAGTCGAAGGACCCGCATTTTCTTTTCGCGATTCTCACAATGAAATTCAAGGACAAGGCGCTAGGCTTCCGGATCCCCTACCCCATCCACGCCTCAGCCCTCCAAAACGGAAAACCACACAGCCTCGCCGCTCCAACAAGAAAAACGATCCCAAACACCAAAATCCCCGGCACAATCGCCCATCGTCCCTCAGCCACATCCATGCACACATCGATCAACTGAATGAATCCAACCAGCGCCATCAAATTACCAAGCGCCCGTTTGGTCCCGAGGATCAGAAGCGCCACCAGCAGGATCGCAATCGCCAGGTTGCGCGAAACCAGGTACCCCGCATAAATGTGTACCGCTCCATTAATCTCGTCATGCGGTGAAACCAGCATCGCCGGCTGAAGCAGAGCGATCACCGCGCCCATAGCCGTGAGAGCCGCGCCAAGAATCACTGCCACCCGAATCCACCACACGATAGGTTGATTTCTCCCGCTGCTCACTGCAGCAGGCGAATGATTCCCGCCGTTCCATTCGGCCATAGCGAACCTCCACCAGCGCAGCAAGGGGACTAGCGCCAGTGTGGTTCTCTACGCCAACCGATGTTTCGAAGTTCCGCAGATTGTGGTGCTTTGTATCAGGGCACGACTTCAGTCGTGCCGATAGAGACCATAAAAAAGACCTGGGCTTCAGCCCCAGCGGGTCTATTTTCAGACTCTGAAACTAAGCACACTCCAACCCATCTCCAGGCATTCGACGAATACGATCGATCTCTGCATCAATTTGGTTGTCACTAACATTGTTGTATCCAGCCGCTTCTGCGAGTCGCCATCCCTCGCGCAAGCTGGCCAGCGCTCTTTCCCGCCGCTGCTCACGATCTTCTTCGATCCCGTCTCCAACCATCGCATTGCACCCTAATCTTCCGCCCCAAACAGTCTCCTGAAAAATCGCACAAACGCCGAATGCTGCTTATGCGGCTTCGTCGCAGCAGGCGCGGGCGTAACCGGCGTAGCCTGCGCATCCGTCTTCGCTGCATCCGCAACCACCGGAGCACGATCTGCCCCATTAACCGCCAACGTACCAGTCGTCTGCGGCTGAACCCCACTCGCACCGGGGCTAGCACTAACAACCGGCGCAGGCTTCGCCGTCAACCCCTCACTTGCCGCCAGCGGAAACTCATTCCCCTTCGGCGCATCCGGCGGGCATCCGCAAGGCTCTTTCTCCTGATCCACCACCTCGTGCAGGCTTCCATTCTGGAACATCACCCGCTGTCCCGGCTGCACCCGATAAGCCCCGCCGTCAAACACACTCGATACCAGCACGTAAGGCGCATTCTCTCCCGAGTTATCCACGCATGTATCGCCGTGCTCGCCTAACCGCACCTTCACCTCCGCCGCGCCCGGCCCGTCAATCAGGATGCGAAACTCCGGCGTCATCAAAACATCGGCATTCTTCACCGGAGCCTCAGTGGTCGCAAAGCTCATCTCCAGCGCGCCGTGGTCCATCGCAATCAGCAATCCGGGCAACTCGCCCGCCGCCACGCCCGAGTCCGCAGCCAGCTTCACAGTCGTTGCAGCGCATACCCGCAGCATCCCTCGCCGCGGCAGAATCACCTGGGTTGTCTGCGCTCCTGAAGTCACCGTTCCGCTGGCTCCAATCACCGCCCGGCCCCGTGACACTTCAAGCGCTCCCGTCACCGTGGCCGCCGAGTCGGGATTCTTAGCGTCCAGCGGAACAATCGCAATCGGCCCCGCCGCCCCAGCCGGCGCCTGCACAACCGGAGCGGCATTCGCTGGCGCATCCTGCGACATCAGCATCGGAACGCCAGAGCAGAGGAGGCAGGCCGCGATAAGACCCGCTCGGACGACGATTTTCAGGTGCTTTGTATCTCGGCATGGCTGCACCGCTTGCGGAAAAGCTCTCGCGGAGCTACGACAAGCGTCAGGGCACGACTTCAGTCGTGCCGAAAGCGACCTAATATAAGTCCCGGGCTTTAGCCACTGCGGAATAACGCGATCCTTCCACCCCTGCACCGCCGTTCTCATCGCGGTCACATTCCCAAAAAATTCTTGATCATCTGATGCCCACCCTCAGTCAGCACGCTCTCGGGATGAAACTGCACACCCTCAATCGGCAGCGTCCGATGCCGCATCCCCATAATCACAGAACCTCCGCCATTTTCCGCCGTCCGCGCCGTCACCGTCAGCTCCCCCGGCAGCCCATCCTCCGCCACAATCAGCGAGTGGTACCGCGTGCAGGTCAGCGGCGTTGGCAATCCCGCAAACACGCCCTTGCCGTCATGCTCCACCGCACTCGTTTTCCCGTGCATCAGGTGCTCCGCCCGCACCACCTGGCCTCCAAAAGCCTCGCCAATCGCTTGATGCCCCAGGCAAACTCCTAGAATCGGCGCCTTCCCCGCCATGTGCCGTATCAGCGGAACCAGTATCCCCGCCTCACCGGGCGTGCACGGCCCCGGCGACAGCAATATCCGCTCCGGCTTCATAGCCTCCACCTGCTCCACCGTCAGCTCGTCGTTGCGATACACCTCAACCTCTGCGCCCAGTTCCCCCAGGTATTGCACCAGGTTGTAAGTAAACGAGTCGTAATTGTCGAGGACGAAGACCATGCACTCCAGTGTAGATGAACTCCAACGTCCGCGCCGGACAAGCAACAGAAGCTCCGTGCCCCGTTCTTGCGCCTTTTTCCTGGCGCAAGGGCGGGAAACCAAGCACCGAACGAATCCGTTCATAGGAATTTCACAGCCAAATCGCGCTATAGTGGGATCAAACCGTGGAGGTCCCATGCGAACCCTTCCAGGTATCCTTCTCCTTTCGGCCCTCGTACCCGCGCTCTCCGCCCAGCAACCTCCGCCCACCGTT
>Ga0302276_10003324_pt1 | contig 13912 bp, 16 predicted proteins | sample III_Bog_N2_3_FD_198768 | JGI IMG/M metagenome (GOLD analysis project Ga0302276, IMG submission 198768) | Peat permafrost microbial communities from Stordalen Mire near Abisko, Sweden - III_Bog_N2_3 | ecosystem: Environmental > Terrestrial > Soil > Wetlands > Peat | place: Sweden: Abisko...
ATCAAGATTGACAAGGGCGGTCTTTCAGCTCGTCGGATGCTGACCCAGATGAGGGAATCGGTTTCATTCCAGTAGTGGCGTAGCGATTGAAAAGATTCGTGAGAAAATCTCAGAATTGCGTCGTAATGAACGAAATAGTGTGTTAAAACTGTCAGAACATTATTGAGGGGGGTCAATATGAGTGAAGAAGGTATTTCGACCGGCCAAAACGCGCGTCGCGTCTTGGGGGAGTTCGAGTTCGGGCGACGATTGGGTCTCCAAGCGCTCGGGGTGATGGCAGCGTCCGGTGCGATCGCGTCTCTCACGGACATCTCGGCCGCGCACGCGGCTACGAAGTCGGGAACGATCAAGATTGGCTACGTGTCACCACAAACGGGTGCGCTCGCCGACTTCGCGGGACCTGACGCCTTCGTTCTTCAGCAGATCAAGGCGTCGAGTTACTTCTCTAAGGGCATCATGATTGGCGGCACGAAGTACAAGATTGAGATCACGGTGAAGGACACCCAGTCTCAGCCCAACGTGGCCGTGCAAGTCACCCAAGAGTTGATCAACTCTGGCGTGGACCTCGTGTTGGTGAGTTCAGCGCCGGAGACGACGATTCCGGTGGCGACGACGTGTGAGCAGTACAAGGTGCCCTGCGTCTCGACCGTCGTGCCGTGGGAGGCCTACTGGGGCGGATTCACTGGTGCAACCATCTCGCCAGAGGGAGCGGCGACGGGCACCGGTCCGACGTATAACTCGACGTTCTTCTTTGGGATCCCCCAATTCGTCGGTACGTTCGTGCCAATGTGGCAGCGGATCCAAAAGCAGGTCAAGTGCAACACCAACGTCGCTGAGATGTACCCCAACGACTCTGACGGAAACGCGTTTCGCGCCGCCTTTGCACCCACCGAGCAGGCGATCTACCCCAACGGCGGCTACAACTTCGTTGACGGCGGTGCCTACACCGACGGGACGACCGACTACAGCGCGATGATTCAGACCTTTAAGACCGGTGGAGCGAACGGCGCCGCGTGTGACCTGTTCATCAACTGTCCGCTGCCGCCAGACTTTCAGTCGTTTTGGACTCAAGCGTCCCAGCAGGACTGGAACCCGAAGCTCGCGACCGTCGCCAAGGTCATGCTCTTCCCGACTGACGCGTACGCCTTGGGGGACTTGTCGAACAACATCGCCACCGACGCGTGGTTCACGCCGTACTCGCCGTACAAGTCGTCGTTGACTGGCCAGTCCGCGTACGCGTTCGCGGCGGCCTACCAGAAGGCGGGTCACGGACAGTGGGTCCAGTCAATGGGCTCGACCTACGCACTGTTCGAGATCGCGATCCAGGGTCTCAAGAAGGTGCACAATCCCCACGATCGACTCGCCCTCGCCGAAGCGTTGCAGGTGGTGAACTACGACGGCATGTGCGGGCCAGTGAACATGAACCTCAAGAGCAGCAATCCGATGCTCTCGAGCCCCGCCAAGGGCATCGGCATAATCTCTCCCGTGGGCGTGCAGTGGAAGCCTGGCTCGACGGACTTGGTCGGGCATCACAAGTACGCCTGGTCACAGTGGGTCGTTGACAACTCCCTCAACAAGCACATCCCGATCAACGGCACGCTTGAACCCACCAACGTTTAGATCCTCTCTTCATGCCGTTGCTCCAACTGGAAGGTGTCTCTAGACGATTCGGTCAGGTAGTAGTCGCTGACGAGATATCCTTCCAGTTGGACAAGGGTGACGCAGTAGGGATGATCGGTCCGAACGGTGCGGGAAAGACCACGCTGTTCGCCATGATCTCTGGCGACGTGCGTCCGAACGCGGGCCGAATACTGCTCGACGGTGACGACGTAGTAAAAATGGCGCCGAGCAAGCGTGCCCGAGCGGGTATCGGGCGTACTTATCAGGTCCCTCGCCCCTTTGAGCACATGACGGTGTTTGAGAACGTTCTGGTCGGCGCCCAGCAGGGAAGTCGGGCGCGAGGTCAGCGCAGTTACGTCGTTGCCTACGAGTCACTCGAGCGCACCGGTCTTACGAGCTATTCGAATCGCAGCGCGGGTTCGCTCAGTCTCTTGCACCGAAAACGCCTCGAGTTGGCGAGGGCCCTTTCGGTGGGTCCCCGGGTCCTTCTGCTTGACGAGATCGCCGGAGGTCTGACAGACCTCGAAGTGAACGAACTCACGAATATCATCCGTCAGCTCAAAGTCGAAGGGATCGCGGTGGTGTGGATTGAGCACGTGGTGCGCGCGCTGCTTTCAACGGTCGATCGATTGCTCTGTCTTGCGGGAGGGGCCATCGTCGCTGACGGCGAGCCGAAGAGCGTCCTTGCTTCAGAAGCGGTGCGCTCGGTCTACCTGGGTGGAAAAACCATCCTGGAAGCGATGCCCCAATGAGCGAAACGCTTCTCGAAGTGAAGAACCTCGTGGTCCACCACGGACAGCTAAAAGCGATTGACGACGTGAGTTTCAGCCTGAATGAGGGCGAGGTACTCACAATGATCGGCGCCAATGGGGCGGGTAAGTCGACGCTGCTGCGAACAATCGCGGGCTTGCATCGCCAGACCTCGGGTTCAATTTTCTTCAAAGGCGAAGACATCTCGAGCTTCGCGCCGCATCGTCGAGTCGCGAAGGGTGTCTCACTGGTCCCCGAAGGTCGCCGATTGTTCTCGTCGATGACCCTGCAAGAGAATCTACAAGTCGGCGCCTTTCACGCGAAGAAGGGTCCGTTCACGATTGAGCGCATCTATGAACTTTTTGACTGGATGGCTCCGCGCCGTCGCCAACGCGTATGGCAACTATCGGGGGGAGAACAGCAGGCCGTGGCCATTGGTCGCGCGCTGGTCGCCAACCCGAAATTGCTGCTGCTTGACGAACTCTCACTCGGTTTGGCGCCCATTATCATTGAGCGGATCTATTCGTTGATCCCCGAGATCATCGCTCAAGGGGTCAGCATCCTAGTCGTCGAACAAGACGTAGCCCAGGGCCTGGCGGTCGCGGACCGCGTGCACTGCTTGCTCGAGGGCAAGACCTCGCTCACGGGGGTGCCCGCGGACTTCACGCCAGAACAAGTAGAACGCGCGTACTTCGGGGCTGGTCTCGTGGCGACAACGTCGCGCGAAGGGGAGTCGTGATGGTCTGGTTGAACGTGCTGGTCCAGGGCATCCTCATCGGAGGCTTCTACGCCCTGTTCGCCTGCGGACTGTCTCTTATGTTCGGCGTGCTAAAGGTCATCAACCTCGCCCACGGCGACATGGCGGTGGTAGCGGGTTACGTCGCGGTGTTCTTGACGCCGCATCTCCATCTTCCTGAGGTGTGGTCCTTCTTGATCGTGGTACCCATCTTCACGCTGGTTGGTTATGTCCTTCAGCGCACGCTCATCCAAAAGAGCATCGACCGAGATCCCTTCACGACGTTGCTGGTGACCTTCGGCCTCTCGGTCGTGATCGAGAACCTGCTGCTCGAGATCTACTCCGCCAACGGCCAGACGGTGAACATCGGCGACCTCATCGCCAAATCCTGGCACCCGGCTTCGATCATCTACGTGTCCTACGTATCACTCGGCGTGCTCGGAGTCGCGGTGCTGGTGTTGTTCATCTTGCAGTTGTTCCTGTCTAAGACCGGTACCGGTCGTCTGATTCGCGCCGTGGCGGACGACCGCGAAGCAGCACAGTTGAGCGGGGCCAACTATCGCCATATCTTCGGCATCGCCGCGTCGCTCGCCTTCGCGACGGTGGCGCTCGCGGGCATTGCCTATGGCATGATGACCCAATTTGCTCCGACGTCTGGAGGCGTCAATCTGCTGTTCGCTTTCGAGGCGGTGGTGATCGGTGGCATTGGCTCACTTTGGGGCACGCTCGTGGGGGGCATTGCCCTGGGTATCGCCCAACAATTCGGAGCCCATATCAATCCTCAGTATCAGATCCTCGCCGGTAACATCCTCTTTCTCGTGGTGTTGGCGTTGAGGCCCCAGGGACTGTTTGGTCGAAGGACGTCACTCGCGTGAGTGAGCCACTACTCAATCCTTCTTTCCGCGGATCGGCGATCTCAGTGCGACGCTCGACGCATTCGCCCCTCATCACGCTGGTGGGTGCTTCGGTCCTCGTGATCTTGTTGACCTTCGCGCCATGGATTTTTCCCGCTCAATTCGCATCGACGCTGATGAACTTCTTCATCCTGGTCATCATGGCCACCATGTGGAACCTGCTCGCGGGCTACGCGGGGATGGTCTCGATTGGTCAGCAGGCCTTCGTTGGCCTCGGCGCGTACGCCACGTTGTACTTCGCACTAAAGGGAATGAACCCGTTCATCACGATTCCCTTCGCCGCGCTGACCTGTGCGGTCCTCGCGCTGCCCGTGACGTATCTGTTGTTTCGCTTGCGAGGTGGTTACTTCGCCATCGCGACCTGGGTCGTGTCGGACACCGTCATGCTCATCATCGGTACCATCGCCTTTCTCGGAGGTGGTACGGGCCGCTTGATGCCAGGACTGCAGAGCTTGACCCCGGCAGAGACCGCGCACTATTCGTATCTGGCGACTTGGATAGTCGCCCTCGTGGTGGTGGTGGGCACGTACTTTCTCCTGCGCAGTCGTTTGGGCCTCGTGCTGGCGTCGATCAGGGATGACGAGGTCGCGGCGCGAAGCGCGGGCGCGCACGTACGCTCGGCGCGACGACTGGTCTTCGTCATCGCCGCGGCGGGCTGTGGCGCGGCGGGTGCGGTACTGGCGATCAGCCAGCCCTTCGTGCAGCCAACGAGCGTCTTCAGCCTGCAATGGGCCGCCGAGATGCTCTTTGTCTCGATGATCGGCGGGCTCGGTACGATCGAAGGGCCAATCGTGGGTAGCATCATCTTTTTCGCTCTACAGCAGACGCTCCAGCAGCAAGGTGCCTGGTACCTGATCATCTTCGGCACGGTGGCGGTCCTTGTGGCGTTGTGGCAGCCCCGGGGCATCTGGGGCGCGATTCGAGACCGATTCCACACCGAACTACTGCCCGTAGGCCACTGGGTGAGCGAGGTACCCCGAGAAGAGTGAGCGTCTCTTTCGCCGGGTCGCTTCAGTCTCGCGTCAGAAGGTCTGCGTGGTGCATCGGTGCTTCGGGTCTCGGGGGACTGAGTTCGCGCACTTAGTAGGATTGAACCATGCCTTCTCCTCGCCCCGCACCCCGTCGCGCCTCGAACGCGGGCCGTCCGGCGCCTCGAGGTGGCTCAGGAGCCGGCGCTGGCCGCGGGGCGTCATCGGGTCGCGACGCCCGCGCCGGAGGGTCGAAATCGAACTATCGGGCCCGTCCCGCCCGCGAGGGCGCCGAGCGGCGCCTCGAACGCAAAGAAGGCGATCGACCTGAGCGCCCGTCGGGCTTTCGTCGCGAGCGCGATGATCGCGAACCGAGACGCATTGACTCAGAGCGAGAGCCTCGCAACGACCGTGACGCGCGTCGCCCGCGCCCGTCGGCGAACGCGCGCGGCCAGTCAAGTGGACGACCCCGAGACCGCGATGGTCGAGCGGGTGCGCGTGACAGCGCGCCATCTCGTGGACCGCGCGAAGCTTCGCGTTACCAGCGCCCGTCGGGCTTTGGTCGCGAGCGCGATGATCGCGAACCGAGACGCACTGACTCAGAGCGAGAGCCTCGCAACGACCGTGACGCGCGTCGCCCGCGCCCGTCGGCGAACGCGCGCGGCCAGTCAAGTGGACGACCCCGAGACCGCGATGCTCGAGCGGGTGCGCGTGACAGCGCGCCGTCTCGTGGACCGCGCGACGCTTCGCGTTACCAGCGCCCGTCGGGCTCTCGTCGCGAGCGCGATGATCGCGAACCGAGACGCACTGACTCAGAGCGAGAGCCTCGCAACGACCGCGACGCGCGACGCCCGCGCCCATCGGCGAACGCGCGCGGCCAGTCAAGTGGACGACCCCGAGACCGCGATGCTCGAGCGGGTGCGCGTGACAGCGCGCCGTCTCGTGGACCGCGCGAGGCTTCGCGTTACCAGCGCCCAGAGGATCGTGAGCGTCGAGGGGGCGAACGGACGAGTCGCCCTTCGGGCCATGGACGCGACCTTGAGCGTCGCGACGCGAAGCGTCCCGATCGCGGTCCCGCGCTAGGTGCGCGCCGCGCCTCGGGGGCGCGTCCCTACGCTAAGCCCGCGCGTGCACTCTCGCCCGAGGAGATCGAGCGCCAGAGGGTTGATCAGCACTCGCGCGACAAGGGTTGGGGCGGCGTAGCTCGAAAGGGCGCGGCGAACATCAAGAGTTCGGGACAGGCCATGGCGGTGACGCCCAGTGCGGGACGAACCCCGGACCCGCTCTCTCAGTGGGTCGAAGAGGTGCGCCCGGATCGCGGTGTCGTGCCCGCCAAGGCCAAGGTGAAGGTCAAGTACGCGTTACCCGGCGACGTCGCTTCGGACATTCGAAAGGCGTTCATCGGCACCGCGTACGCCCGTGAGAAGGCCGTCATGACCCTCACGCGCGCCGCCGAGGCCTACGACCGCAAACGATACGAGGAGGCGTTGCGACTGGGGCGCAGCGTCGCGGACGCCGTGCCCGGAGTTGCACCGGTGCGTGAACTGACCGGACTCGCGGCGTACCGCGCCGAACGATGGAGCATGGCCAAGATCCACCTGCGTTCGCACTTCGCGATCACTGGTGACCCCGAGCACTTGCCACTCGTGATGGACTGCGAGCGAGCGGGCCATCGCTATCGCGCCGTGGAGAAGACCTTTGGCGAACTCGAGGCGAGCGAACCGACCGCCGAGGTCCTCGTCGAAGGTCGCATCGTCATGGCGGGCGCCTGGGCCGATCAAGAGCGCTACGAGGACGCGATTCAACTCTTGACCAAGGCCGGAGCGACCAAGCAGTTGCGCAACCCTTCGTATCGACACGTTCGACTCTGGTACGCGCTGGCAGATATCTTTGACCGGGCTGGCGACGCCGTGTCGGCTCGAGAACTCTTCGCGCGCGTGGTACTCGCCGAGCCCGAAGCCTACGACGCCCAAGCTCGCCTCGCCGAACTCGGTTCGAGCGCACCGCGCAAGAATCGCAAGCGCCGCGCGACGCCCGTGTCCAAGAAGAAGTTCGACTAACCGAGCGAGGAGAGAGCCGCGCACAGCGCGAAGGTGGCGCCGCGCACGTCATCAGACAGGCTGCCGCGCATGAGATTCATCATGTAGGCAACGGTGAGACCGGAATCCTGATCCATGAGGATGATTGAACCTCCTAGCCCGGCCCAGTAGCACGAGCGGGGCCCGATCGGCACCTTCGAGCTCGCGAGTCCGTAGCCCATGCCAAAATGCGTGTGAACACCGAGCGCCAGGTCGACGCCGTTGGCCTGGGTCTCGAAGATCGACTCGCCGGTCTTCTCGGAATAGAACCGGTGACCGTTCGCCTCGCCGCGGTTCGCGATGATCTGCTGGACGAGGGCGACTGAACGGGCGTTACCGTGACCGTTAGCGGCGGGGATCTCCGCGGCGCGCCACCAGCGCTCTTGGGGCATCGCAGCGACCAGGGGCAGCAAACTCAGCGTCCGATACGAGATCGAATCGTGGGATACGTTTGCGAAGTAATCGACGGGTGGTCCGGCGATCACGACACTGACACGGTCCTCTTCGCTCTCGGGCAGACCGATGTGAAAGTCAGCCCCTAAGACGTCTGCGACCTCTGACTTGAAGAACTGCCCGATGCTCGTACCGGTGATGCGTCGCACGATCTCGCCTATGAGATAACCCTGGGTCACCGCGTGGTAGCCCGATGCCGTGCCCGGCTCCCACCACGGCTCTTGTCGCTCGAGGACTCCCACGCAGCGTTCCCAGTCCGCCAGTTCGGTGGGGTCCATTGTCTCAGCGAATCCCGAGAGGCCGGCGGTATGGCCCATGACGTGTCGCACCTCAATCGAGGACTTTCCGTTCGCGGCGAATTCGGGCCAGTACGTCGCGACCTTGGCGTGAAAATCGAGTTCGCCGCGCTCCGCCAGCATCAAAGCGACGAGGAACGTCATCGTCTTGGTGATCGACCACACGTTCACCAGCGTGTCGTGCTGCCATTCGACGGTCTTTTCGGCGTCCTGGTAGCCGCCCCAAATGTCCACGACTGGTTCACCGTGCTGAAAGACCGCTACCGATGCTCCGATGTCGTCACCGACGTCGAGGTTCTTCTCGAGCTGCTCACGCACCGAGGCGAACTTCGGGTCCGTCGTGCCTTGGACTCGTGCCACGCTTCTCCCACGTCTCTGTTGGGTTGACTTTAACCCTTGACTCAGGAGGTCATTCCGCCCAGGCCCACGAGGGCGCGGGCGTGTTCGATCTCTCCCATGTGGCGAAGTCCGTGCTGATATATCCAGCATTCGAGCGCGTCGCTGCGAGAGATGCCTCGCTCGGCGCCCACGCGCGCCGAGAACGTGTGCTCGATGCCAGGACCGTAAGGATAGGGCACGACGATTTCCTCGAACGTCCCGGGATCGATCGAGGCGACGAACTCCTCGGTGACCCCAAAGACCAGTCGTTGGAAGACGAGGAACTCGTCGTAGTTACCAATGCGTTGGAGGGTCATCTCCTGGACGGTCTTGGCCTTGCCGTGCTCGGGGATCGCCAAGCCCATCTTCTCGGACCACTCGGCGTTGAACTGCGGTAGGGGACCGCCCGCAAAGACGAGTCCACCATCTTCAATGAGAACCTGATGGACGAGCGAGAACGCGATGGGCAGGACCCCCTCTCGTTCCACGTGGTTCACGTGATCCAAGGTCATCGACGCGCACGCTTGGTCATAGAGCGAGTGCATCGCGCGCAAGCGTCGCAGCAGAGATGATCGATAGTCGAGAGCCATCTAGGTAGTTTGTCCGATGCCCGGGTGAGTCACAACACTGCGACGCGATTGGCGATGTTTGCTTAAAAAGCGTGGCGACAATCTCTTGTAGGATTGGTCCATGGACATTGCCACACTCTTGGGCGCCGAGGCGCCAACACTGCTTGATCACCAGGCCACCGCGTTCCCCAAGGACTGGTTGACGTTGCCGGGACCCGAATTCCTCCAAGACATCTTTACGATGAGCGACCGCTCGCCGACCGTACTTCGCAACCTGGGCACGCTCTACAACCACGGACGTCTGGGAAAGACCGGTTACCTGTCTATCCTGCCCGTGGACCAGGGCATCGAGCACTCCGCCGCGGCGAGTTTCGCGCCCAATCCGGAGTACTTCGACCCCGCACGACTGTGCGACCTAGCGATCGCGGCGGACTGCAACGCCATTGCCTCGACCCTCGGAACTCTGGCCATGGTGTCGCGTCGTTACGTGCACCGCATCCCCTTCATTGTCAAGCTCAACCACAATGACTTGTTGCGTTATCCGAACACCTTTGATCAGCACATGTTCGCGTCGGCCCAGCAGGCGGCGGATTTGGGCGCGGTGGGCGTGGGCGCGACGGTCTACTTCGGTTCAGAAGGCTCGATTCGCCAACTCGAAGAAGTGACCGCGGCCTTCGCCGAAGCTCACCGTCTCGGCATGTTCACGGTCCTGTGGTGCTATTTGAGAAATGACGCCTTTAAGACCAAAGAAGTCGACTATCACCTGAGCGCGGACCTCACCGGCCAGGCCAACCACCTCGGGGTGACGATAGAGACCGACATCATCAAACAAAAGCAGCCCGAGAACAACGGTGGCTATAACGCCGTCAAGTTCGGCAAGACCGATCCGCGGGTCTACAGCGAGCTCACCTCTGATAATCCCATCGACCTCACGCGCTGGCAGGTCGTCAACTGCTACGCCGGTCGGATCGGGCTGATCAACTCCGGCGGTGAGGCGAAGGGCAGCGACGACCTCGCTGGTGCGGTGCGCACGGCCGTCATCAACAAGCGCGCCGGCGGCCAGGGCCTCATCCTTGGGCGTAAGGCCTTCCAGCGCCCCATCGACGACGGCGCCGCACTGGTGCACGCGGTCCAGGACGTCTACTTGGACCAGTCGATCACCATCGCCTAAGGTACCCTCGCTTCATGGTGCGTAACCCCTCTAACGCGGGATGGCTGACGTGGGCGAACCTGGTCACCTTCGTTCGCCTGGCGCTGTTGCCGGTGTTCGTGTGGATCCTGTTCAGCACCGACCATCGGGCGATCGCCGCCTGGCTTCTCGCGTTTCTGGGGGCGACAGACTGGATTGATGGTTACCTCGCACGAAAGCTCCATCAGGTTTCTTCAGTGGGCAAGGTCATCGATCCGGTCGCGGACCGGCTTTTGGTGATCGTCGGACTGCTCAGTGTCGCCGCCGCCTCGGGTGTGCCGTGGTGGTTCGCGCTCACGACCCTGGCTCGAGAACTGATCGTGTCGGTACTGACCATTGTCCTCGCGGTGCTCGGGGCTGCTCGCATCGACGTGCTCTGGTGGGGGAAGGTCTCGACCTTCGCCCTGATGACGACGTATCCGCTCTTTCTGCTGACCACGAACCCCCATCACGCCGCGCTCGCTCAGTGGCAGCACGTGGCGCGCGACGCGTGCTGGGTAATTGGCATCATGGGGCTCAGCCTCTCGTGGCTGGTCTTGGCGGGCTACGTACGACCCGCTCTCGCAGCCCTGCACTCGGGGCGCGAGGGACGGGGAATCTTGTAGATTTTCTAACTATGCAGATCCCCAGTGACCTCCGGTACTCGAACGACCACGAATGGGCGAAAGCCGACGGCGCCGTGGTACGAATAGGCATCACCGATTACGCGCAGGATGCCTTAGGCGACGTAGTCTTCGTGGACCTACCGAAGGTCGGCACTACGTTGAAAGCGGGAGAAGCGCTCGGAGAAGTGGAATCGACCAAGTCTGTCTCGGAAATCTACGCTCCAGTATCGGGTACGGTGACGTCAGTCAATGATTCGCTCACGAACGCACCTGAATCGGTGAACGCCGACCCCTACGGCGTCGGGTGGATTTGCGAAATCACGACAACGTCGAGCACCGACTACGACGCTCTGCTCGATGCGTCAGGTTACCAAGCACTCACCAACAATTAACTCTGACGAGCCTTCACAAACGTAACTATTGTGAGTCCCGTGAACTGCCGTCGCTGTGGGGAGATATTAAACGCCAACGCAAATTTCTGTTGGTCGTGCGGCGCACCCCAGCACGAGGCGACTTCACCAGAGACGGTGGCGGTTCCGGTGGTGAGTGTGCCCGACGCACTGTACGTCAGTGCCGAAAGAGGACCCACGGGTAAACACGGTGACGAACTCGTGATCGTTTCGGGACCAGAAGCGGGCGGACGTCTTGACCTCGACAAGGAGATCATCAGCGCGGGCCGCCACGAGCAGAGTGACCTACTGCTCGACGACGTCTCGGTGTCGCGTCATCACGCATTGTTCACACGTACCGCGAGTGGTCGCATCACGTTGCGCGATCTGAATTCGTTGAATGGCACTTACGTCAACGGCAAGCGGGTCGAAGAGACGGCGTTGCATTCGGGTGACGAAGTACAGATTGGAAAATACAAGTTGGTGTTCTGGGAGTCGACACGATGACTAACCAGGGGACGATGCGCATCGGCGAAGTGCACGCGATTTTACGCCGCGACGTGCCCGACATCGAGCTCTCGAAGATCCGCTACTACGAGGACAAGGGTCTCGTTCAACCTACGAGAAGTCGCAAGGGCTATCGGCTGTACTCCCAGCGCGACGTGGACTGTCTACGAGAGGCGATACGCCTCGCGCACGAGGAGTTCGTACCATTGCGGGTCGTGCGATTGCGTTTGATCGAACAAGGGTTGCTCGACGACACGCCGGTCGCGGCCGGCACGCGTCAGGTGGCGCGCACAACGTCAAACGTCATCTCGGTTCCGGTACCAGTGGCTGAATCCGTCGAGGACGCCGCGACCAGCGACTCGCCAGCTTCGCAGCCCAATTCGAACGTCGAGTCGCCCCTCGAGCACGTGGCGGAATTGCCCGAGGGCGAAGTCGAGCCGAGCGAACCCAGCCAACCCGCGTCGCTCAGCGAACCAGCACCCGCCGCGGCGCTCGTCGCGCCCGTGCTCGAGCGCGCCAAAGCGATCGAGCATCCGAAGGCGAACGTTGTTCGAGTGACGAGCGCGGACGAGTTTGAAGAATGGGACGATGAGACACATTTCTTCTCGCACGCGGAGTTCCTTGAGGTGAGTGGACTCGACGCGTCGGTCATGAACCAACTCGTGGCGTCGGGCATGTTGTGTCCCGAGACGATCGCCAACCAGTCCACCTTTAACGACATGGATCTTCGCGTGGCGAGCGCCCTTAAGGCGTTGCTCGCACGTAACGTCGACATTCGCTTGCTGGGTTCCTTGCGTCGCAACGTCGAGCGCGAGATCGGCTTGTTGAACGACGTCATCCAGCCAGTTCGACCTTCGAAAAGGGCTCAGAGCGCGCGTGAGGCTCACGACACCGCCAAGTCCGTCGCACTGGAGCTCGCGGCGCTTCGCTCCGAATTGTTCGCTCGTGCGCTACGCCAGTACCTCGGGCACTAGCCCGACGAGGCGAATCCTGTCCGGTCTAGGCTGTCGTCATGGTTGAGGTCGTACTTCGCGCAGTCCGAGTCGACGTGGGATCGTCGACGCCACTTCTGTTGCTCGAAGAAGTGGGGGGAGAACGAGTACTGCCTATCTTTGTCGGTGCTCCTGAGGCGACCGCGATCGCCTACGCTCTCCAAAGTGTGACCACACCGCGTCCGATGTCCCACGATCTCTTGGGTAACGTGATCGCGGCCCTCGGGGCACAACTCTTCGCAGTGGAGATCACCGAGCTCGTGGACAACACGTACTTCGCGAACCTACGGCTCCTGCGTGAAAGAACCGAGATCAACGTAAGCGCGCGTCCGAGCGACGCGGTCGCCCTCGCGTTACGGGTTGGTTCGCCGATTCTGGTGAGCGACCAATTGATGAACGAGCAGGGCAAGGTGATGCACCTTGACGAGAGCGACGAGATCGACGAAGTCGACGACATCATTGAGACGGACGAGGAGGCGCCCACGGAAGCTGAGCTCGTCGCCGAACTTCGTGACTTCCTTGAGACCATCCGTCCCGAGGACTTCAATCAGTGAAGCGAGCGTTGATCTCGCTGTCGATATTTTTTGCTTTCGTGGTCATCTTTACCCTCAGCCGTCACGCCCTCACCACGACGCCCACCACGACCACGACGTCCAACATTCCCTCGAGTTCAACGACCACTTCGCTTCAGTCCACGACCACGTGTCAGGGCAGTCAGTTCAAGGGCGTCTATAACGAGGGCGAAGGGGCGGCGGGCACGATCCTCGCGAGCATCACGCTGACCAAGCAAACGCCGGGTACATGCACCGTCGACGGGTATCCGACGCTCACCCTTCAAGATAAGTCGGGCGCCGTCTTCAGTTCAACGACCTCAACCACGAGTCCCGTCCAGTTCCCGGTCACCGCGGCGAACAAGCCACCCTCGGCGATCACGGTCAGTGACGGCGCGTCGGTGTCGTTCTCCCTGGGCTACTCGGACGTACCAGTGGGCACCGAAGTCTGCGCGAGTGCGGTCACCATCAGCGTCCAATTCCAAAAGAGCGGTTCGACGACGCCGGTGACCCCGAGCTATCCCATCCAGCCCTGTGACGCGGCGAAGATCTGGGTTAGCCCTTTCTACTAATCGTTGATGGATAATTCGAGAGTGTGAATTGTCTCAGTGTCGTCGTTTTCCTCTCGATGATTTCGACTACGTTCGTTTCAGACGTTCGCGTCACGTCACAACGACGCGGTTGACCATGATTGGGGGAGAGGTATGAGTGAAGCTTTCACCTCGGATTCATTGGGGGCGAAGTTACCCGCGGTGGCCGGTGAGCACGAGCGCCTACGACAGGGGGTCCTCGGCACCCTCGACATAGCCGCGGCGACGATGGCCAACATCGGTCCCGCGATGAGTTTCTACTTCGGTTTCGGATTCCTCGCTTACACCGCCGGTCTCGCGTCGCCCCTGACCATCATCCTCGCGGGC
>Ga0302276_10003332_pt1 | contig 13898 bp, 8 predicted proteins | sample III_Bog_N2_3_FD_198768 | JGI IMG/M metagenome (GOLD analysis project Ga0302276, IMG submission 198768) | Peat permafrost microbial communities from Stordalen Mire near Abisko, Sweden - III_Bog_N2_3 | ecosystem: Environmental > Terrestrial > Soil > Wetlands > Peat | place: Sweden: Abisko...
GATTCGACGGCTCAATCTCATCTCCCCGGCACAGCAACACCGCGCGTTCCACGGCGTGTTCCAGTTCGCGCACGTTGCCCGGCCAGCCGTACTCCATCATGATCCGCATTGCCGCCGAACTGAATCCCATTACCTGCTTGCGATATCGCGTGCGGTTCCGCCCCAGGAAATGCTCCGCCAGCGGCGCAATGTCTCCACGCCGGTCCCGCAGCGCCGGCAAGTGAATCTCCACAGTATTCAATCGAAACAGCAGGTCTTCGCGAAAATTCCCCGCCTTGGCCTCTTCGTGTAGTTGCGCATTCGTAGCTGACAGGACACGCACATCCACGCGCCGAGTCTGCGACGAGCCCACCCGCTCCAGTTCGCCGGTCTCCAGCACGCGAAGCAGCTTGGCCTGCTGCCGCATCGGTACGTTCGCAATCTCATCCAGAAACAGCGTCCCGCCGTTGGCCAGCTCAAAGCGCCCCACCCGATCTGTGCGGGCATCAGTAAAAGCACCCTTCACGTGCCCAAAAATCTCGCTCTCAAAGGTTCCCTCTGATAGGCCGCCCGCATTCAAAGCCACCAGCGCCATCTTGCTTCTCGGAGACGAAGCATGAAGCAGCTTCGCCACGATCTCTTTGCCCGTCCCGTGCTCCCCGGTGATCAGCACGTTGGCCTCCGAAGGCCCTACTTGTTCAATCAGCTCCAGCACTGCCTGCATCGCGGGCGCGCCCGCCACAAACTCCGGCATCCCGTCCCCGCGCAGCAACCTGTTCTCGAGTTCCAGATTCCTCGCCCGGCGCAGCGCCTGGCGCAACTCCGCGTGCACTCGCACCATGGCAAGCAGCCGCTCGTTTTCCCACGGCTTCTGCAGAAAGTCCCGCGCCCCGCGCTTCATCGACTCCACCGCCAGATCGATGTTGCCCCACGCCGTCATCACGATCACCGGCAATCGCGAGTCGTGCTCCTGAATCCGCGCCAGTAACTCCAGCCCTTCCTGGCCCGACGTGGTGTCGCGTGTGTAATTCAGATCGATCAGCAGCACATCGTAGTCGCGCTCCCCCAGCGCTTCCATCAGCAACCGCGGAGATCGCACGCAGTCTACCGCAATTCCCTGCGGCTTCAGCAGCAGCTCGATTGCCTCAAGAATGTGCGGTTGATCATCTGCAACCAGCACCCGAATTTGCTCTTGCTTCCGTATTTGATCTTCCTTTTGGATGACTTGCCTCCACCTGATTCTACGGCTACGGCGGAACCAGGTTCCGCTCTACCGACTCACCACGCCCAATTTCGCATCATCGATAGATACTCCGGTCCGCTCCAGCGTATCGCCGGTGGCGCGATCGATATCCACCTTCGCCTTCTCGTACGCTGTTTGTGCAGTGTCCAGGGCTTGCTCAGCCTGGGCCAGTGCGTCTTGTGCGGTCAGCGTATCGAAGCCCGATTTCGCTCCCAGAACCTGCTCCTGTTTGGTGATGTCAAAGGTCTTCTGCGCAAGGTCGCGCGCTTTCTGGGCCGCTACAACGTGTGCTTGAGCCTGTTCGAGTGCGAACTTCGAGTTGCGAACGTCGAAGCGTATGCCTTTCTGCTGCTGTTCTGAAGAGATCTGGCTCTGGCGGTACTGCAGCACCGCTCGGAATTGATCGGCTTTGGCCTGACGGTTGCGCAAATTGATCGAAAGCGTCATCCCAACCTGGTATTCCGGCGACGAGTAATTGAATGTGTTCGCCAACATGCTGGGGAACCCCGTGGGCAGATTGGTGCTGCAATCCTGCGTGCTGGGGTTGCACAAGGGGTTCACCGGACCGGCTGTTCCAGCGCCGGCGTAGACGCCATACATGTTGAGAGTCGGCAGGAGCTCGCTGTTGATGTCCTTGAGAGATTGCTTTTGAACTTCGGCCGTCATCTTGTAGATGGCAACCTCCGGCCGCTTCTTCTCCGCATCCGAAATAAGGTCGTCCATTGATTTGTCGGCATTCGGGTCGGCCTCCCCATGCAGGTCGAGCGGTATCACTGGCATCTCGTCGATCGTTGGATCATCGACCTTGGTGAGCGCGTTCTTCATCAGCAGCTCGTTCAGTCTCAGGCTGGCGCGCGCCACTGTCAGGTTGCCTTCCGCGGTGGCCACGGCAGACTCATCCGTCATCACCTGCATGGCGGGGATCGCTTGCAGCTTCAGCTGCTTCTGATCGTCGGAGAGATTCTTGTTCGCGAAACCGAGTGATTGTTCGCTGATCCGCTCACTGTCGAAGGCATTCACAAGGTCCCAGTAGATATTCTCCACCTGCGTTACAGTGGCGATCACCTGCGCCTTGAATGCGAGGTCTGTAATCTGCGAGTTGCGCTTGGCAATGCGGATGTAGCGCTCGTTGGTAGCCACCCCGAACCCGTACAGAAGCGGCTGCGAGATTTGCACCTGGAAATTGGAATACAGCTCGGGGTTGATCAGGTTGTAAGGCGAGTTGCTGGCGACACGATTGCCGAGATAGCTGACCGATAGGTTGGTGCCGATGGGGAATGACTGCGAGTAGTTCGACAGGACCTCGATCGTGTTGTTCTTCAATGTCGGCACGCCCGTCGTGATCTCGTTCGCCTCTTGCACAGTAGTGTGATCGACGTAGCCCCTGAAAGTCAGGTAAGGATCGAACGACGAAACGCTGGTACCGGCGCCGAGTGTCGAGGTAACAATGCCGCCCGCGCCGGCAGAGAATCCGGATCCCGACGAGCCGCCTCCACCGCCAGTAGATGCCCCAAAGCCGCCCTGTGTCCCCTGGGAGATCGCGGTGTTCACGCCATTCGCTGGGCTGCCTGCCTTGGTGCGCAGGATATCCGTCTGAGCGATGGGAAAGTTATAGCGGAAATATGCCAGATCGAGGTTATTCTCAATGGCCACTGCAATCGCGTCATGCAGTGAGATGTAGATCTTGCCATCGCGGATGAGGTTCTCCAGGCGCGGCGAGTTGCTCAGGTCCAATTCAGGCGCGGTGCTGGGTATATACGGTGCGAGCGGGTTGCGCGAGTGGGGCATCGGCACGTGAAAAGGTTGCGGCGGAGCAAACAGCGGCTGCGGCGTCTGCTGCAACTGCTTGATCTGCTGCGCCAGGGTCGGCTGCGACGCCGCGGCCCCGCCGCTCGAAGCAGGCGATGGCGCATCCGGTGCCGTCTGCGTGGCTCCCGATACCGAACTCGCTGCAGCCTGCGCTTGCGTCGCGCCTTGCTGGGGAGCCGGCGTGGCTTGCTGAGTCGCCGGTTCCGACGCAAATGCTAGATTTACCTGCATCAGTAGTATCGCGGCTCCCGCCTGCACTTTCCTTACGAACTTTCCATCCTGCTGCTTCACTTGGCGCCAACCTCCGTGCTCATCGGTTCCACCCGCTCATCCCGCGTCATCCACCCATCCCGCAACTCCAGGATGCGCTTCCCATACCGCGCGTTTTCTTCCGAATGTGTCACTTGCACAATCGTCGTTCCCTGCTTGTTAAGCTGCTTGAAAAGTTCCATGATCTCCCGTGCCTGCGTCGAGTGAAGATTGCCCGTCGGCTCATCAGCCAGCAGCAACCGCGGCGCATGAACTACCGCCCGCGCAATCCCCACCAGTTGCTGTTGCCCGCCCGAAAGCTGATTCGGATACAAATCCTTCTTCGCGACAATCTGAAATCTGTCTAGAATGTCAGCAACCATCCCAGCCCGCTCCTTCGCCGGAAGATTCTTGTACGACAGCGGCAGGTCGATGTTCTCGGCCACCGTCAGGTCGTCCAATAGGTGATAACTCTGGAAGACCATGCCAATCCGCTGCCGCGCAAGATCTGCCCGCTGCTTGCGGTTCAGCTTGTGTACCGCCGCTTCATCAAACCAGTACTCGCCCGCCCATCCATCGTCCAACAGCGCAAGCACATTCAGCAGCGACGACTTCCCCGCCCCCGATGGTCCCATCACGGTCACAAACTCACCTTCTTCGATCGTGAGCGCAATCTTGCGCAGCACCCACGTCTCCGTGTGCCCTGTCTTATAACTGCGATCAACGCCCTTCAAATCAATCATCTTGCCACTCCGATCTATTTCGTTGCACTTCAATTCCGGCTACTCCGTTCGAAGAGCTTCCATAGGTTCAATCGACGCTGCGCGCCGCGCCGGAATGAACCCTGCTGTAATTCCGCAAATCACAAGTATCAAGGGTGCGCCTGCAAGCGCCATCCAGTCGTATCTCCCCACTCCAAACAACATGCTCTCCATCAACTTTCCTGCATAGAGCGCCGCCGGGATTCCGATCACCAGCCCGATGAGAACCTGGAACAGCGCCGCGCGCATCACTGTTTTGATCACACTCCCCCGCGTAGCGCCCAGCGCCATTCGAATACCAATCTCGCTGCCACGCCGCGCAACAAAGTACGACATCACGCCATAGAGACCAACTGAGGCAAGAATCAGCGATAGAACGCCAAACAGAGTTGTAAGCTGCGCGATCAAGCGATCCTCAATGAACAGGCCGTCCGCTTGCGATCGAAACGAGCGAAGATCCATGACCGTCAGATTCGGATCGATCCCGGCCAGCGTCTGGCGAATCAGCGCATCCGCATTCGCCGGCTTCGCTTTGAATGACAGAATCATCGCGCCGGGGAACATCGAGCTCTTCTCCCCCGCGATCATCTCCGGTTCCTTATACGCGGCGTAGTACTGGGTCATCGGACGGAAGTACTCCGGCTGCACAACGTCGCGCGGGTTCTCCATTTTGAAATCGGCAAATACGCCTACAATCTCCCACGCCCCTGAATACTCAGGATGATCGATACCAAAATGCTGGCCAATCGGATCGACATTGGGAAAATACTTCTTCACAAATGTCTGATTCACGATCGCCACCTGCGGCGATGTTGCTGTGTCCTGTGCTGTAATGCCGCGGCCGCGCACAATCGGCACTCCAATCGAGTCGAGAAATTGCGCGTTCACACGGTCCCATCGGGACCCGCAGTGATCGCCTGCCTTTGGAGCTCCATGACCTTGCTGAATTACGCATTCGCCCCAGCCGCCGCCCTCGAGCGGACTGTAGATGGCCAGGCCAACCTTCGCAACGCCAGGAAGCGCTGAGAATCGCTCTTCAATCTGGCGGCTGAGCGGCATTACACGCTCAGCCGTATAGCCCGCACCCGCCGGATCGAAATGGACGACGTAACGATTCGCCGTCGCGAGCCCGAGATTCTGGTTTTGCAGGTTGATGAGCGATTTGGTCATCAGGACGGACCCCGCCAACAACACAAGAGAGAGCGCCACCTGCAGGATCACGAGTGCTCGTTGCGGAATCGAAGACCGATCGCGCGTGCCTCGTCCGGCTCCTCTTAGCGCCTCGGCTGGCTGCGTATGCGACGAGAGCCAGGCGGGAGCCGCGCCAAACAGCACTCCGGTAATCAACGAAATCAAAAAAGCAAAGCCTAGTATTTGCAGCGAAGGCCTGGCAGAGATTGGCATATTCCGAGCGTTGGGAAACGCGAGCGCCAGCATGAAACGCGAACTCACGTATGCCACCCCAAGACCTGCAATCCCGCCAAGAACGCTCAACAGCACGCTTTCCGTCAGTACCTGGCGCATCACTCGCTGCCTGGCCGCGCCAAGCGCCATCCTTACCGCGATCTCTCCACGCCGGCCCGTGGTGCGCGCCAGCGTCAGGTTCGCTATATTTGCGCATGCAATCAACAGCACAACAGACGACAGGATCATCAGCATCTTGATGCCCATTCCCGCCTGCTGCTGCAGGTTTTGAATGCCTCCGCCCCCGGGAGAAAGCACAACATGCATCTTGGGAATCAGCGCTCCACCGCCGTTGGCCGTGTAGGAAGAACTTGCCGAGAGCCACTGGCGCAGCGTTGCCGAAATCTTCGCCTGGAGCGCGGCAATGTTCGTCCCTGGACGCACCCTGCCGATCGGGTAAAGCCAATGAGAGTCCGCATGATGAAGGAACGCGCCGTCAGCATGAACCAGCGGCTCGGTCTGCAGCGGCATCCAGAAATCAGGGGGCGTGTCGGTCACTCGATCGCCAAAGAAACCCGGTGGTGCGATCCCGGCAACCGTGAACGGCTTGGCCTGAATGTAAATCGTTGACCCCACGATCGTGGGATCACCTGCATAATCGCCATGCCACGTGTCATAGCTGAGCACGACCGTTGGCGATGCACTTGGAGTGTCGTCGTTGTCCGTAAATACACGGCCCTCCGATGCGCCGATCCCGAGTGTGGAAAAGTAGTTACCAGACACAAACTCGCCGTGGAGAGCCTTAGGCAAAGCATCGCCGCGCCGCACCGCCCATTGACCATTCCAAGACTGCACTGCGGCAAGTTGCTCAAACTCCGGTGTGTTGGCGCGAAGATATTTGTATAGATCGTAGGAAAAAATGGTGAAGTCGCCTGTTTCGCTTGAGTTACCCGGAAATCCGCCATCTACGCAGCATTCATCGTTGTCGCCGATCCGATAAAGCTGAGCGGGGTCCCCCACCGGCAACGTCCGCAACAGTATCCCGTGCACCAGCGTAAAGATTGCCGTATTCGCGCCAATCCCCAGCGCAAGCGTAATCACCACCGTCAGCGCAAATCCCGGCGACTTGCGTAGCTGACGCAGCGCATATCGAACGTCCTGGATCAAAGAATTCATCTTGAAACTCCTCCGTGGGGAACATCCATCATCTTCAATTACTCGGTTCTCAATGCTTGCATGGGTTCAACAGCAGCGGCCCGTCGCGCGGGAATCCAGCTTGCGAACATGGACGCGCCGAGCAAAATGAGCGACACGCAGACGATTGCTCCGTAATCCACCGTCCCAACGCCGTAGACTGCGCTGTGTAACGCGCGCCCGATGAAAAATGCCCCGATCAGGCCAATGCCTAAACCGATGGCTGCAAGCACCAGCGCCTCCTTGAGCACGAGATTCACCACGTTGCTTCGGCTCGCTCCCAAGGCCATGCGCAGGCCGATTTCATGTTCGCGCTGCGCCACCGTGAAGGACATCACACCGTAAATGCCCACTGCGGCAAGTAGCAGAGCGATCAGCGCAAAGCAGCCCATCAACGTCATGATGAAGCGATCGCTGCCCAGATTCCGGTGCTTCACTTCATCGAGCGTGCGCGGCTCGGCGAGAGCGATTTGCGGATCGACAGAATGCACTGCGGCGGCAATGCTGCGCATCATCGTCGCAGGGTCGCCCGTAGTATGGACACCGATGCTGGCGCTGGGCCACGGAATCTGTGCAAATGGAATCACCATCTCCGGGAAGTCGTCGCGAAATCCACCCGCGCGTACGTTGTTGAAGACGCCCACCACCTGCCAAGTGATGTAAGGCCCGAGCTTGGTCACGCCTGGAATGAGTTCCTCAACATTGATCCGTTGCTGCAGCGGATCCTTTCCGGCAAAGAACTTGTCGGCGAATTTTTTGTTGACCATCACCACGCGGACCGAAGCCGCGGTGTCCTGGTCGTTGAATACCCGGCCCCGAAGAACTGGAATGCTGTAGGTCTTGAAAAACTCTGGCGTCACCATATCAAAGCCCGCGCCGGGCCGCTGCGACGGATCTGCAAAATCGGGCTGTCCGGCAATCGTAAAAGGCATGCCGAAAGCTGTGCCCTCAAGCGGAAGTCCAACCGACACGGCTGCGTCTTCTACGCCGGGAACCGCCTTGATGCTCGAAATCATTTGTTGGTAATACGCATTGATTCTTGCTGGATCTTTCGGCCGTGAGTCAGGAACAGGCAAAAAGAATGTCTGAATGTTCGTCGTGCTTACCCCGAGGTCGACCTGCGTCAAATTCCAGAAGCTGTGAATCGCCAGCCCTGCGCCGGTGAGCAGCGAGAGTGCCAGCGCAAATTCGCCGATCACCAGTATTCGGCGTATCCGTTGACGGCTGGCTCCCGTGCCCGATCGTCCGCCTTCCTTCAGTGCCTCAGCCGGATCGACGCGCGTCGCAATCCATGCGGGTGCACAGCCAAAAAGCAAGCCTGAAAGCGTAGAAGCCGCCAGCGTAAAGAGCAGGATGGGAAGGTTCAGTGAGAGGTCAGCTTCCGACGGCAACGTGTTCGGCGGCATGATGGCCTGAATCCCGCGCAACAGCGCCCATCCGAGCCCGACCCCAAGCCCGCCGCCAAAGATCGCAAGAACCAGGTTCTCCGTCAGAAACTGCGCGAAGATCGTCTTGCGCGAGGCGCCCAGAGCTGCCCGAACGGCCACTTCCTTCTGCCGCGTCGTGCCCTTGGCCAGCAACAAGTTGGCAATGTTCACGCACGCAATCAGCAACACAAACCCCACAGCGCCAAGCAGAATCCACAACATGTTGATCTCTTCCTTGGGCAGGAAGTCGTTGTGGAGCAGCTCAACCGTTGCGCCCCAGCCCTTGTTGCTCTTAGGATTTGCCTGCGCAATGTTGGCCGTCACCGCATCCATATTGGCCTGCGCCTGTTGCAATGTGACGCCGGGCTTGAGGCGGGCCATGGCGACGAGCCAATGAAAGTCGTGGTTCAGTTGCTCAGGTTTGAAGGCCAGCGGCACAACCAGCCAGTTATCCAGCCGGTCTGGCTGCCCCGCAGCAAGCACGCCTACAACCGTGTACGCAGTTCCGTCCAGTTGCACTGTCTTACCAACAATGTTCGGATCGGAGCCGAGACGCCTCCACATCTTGTTCATCAGAATCACTTCGTGGTCCTTGCCGAGCGTTCCTTCTTCCGGCAGAAAATCGCGACCATATAAGAACTGATTCCCCATCATTCGATACAGGCCAGGCGTAGTGAACTGGCCCTGGATGTATTCGGGCTGCTCTTTGGTCGCAAGGTTGAAGTTGCCGCCATTGAACGCACAAATGTCCTGGAACACCGTGTTCTGATTCTTCCAGTCGACAAAGTCCTGCGCGGCGATGCTGTTGCGGCCGCCCTGAATCTTCGACCAGACCATCACCAGTTGATCGGGTTGCGGATACGGCATCGGCGCGAGCAGAGTCGCGTAAACCACGGTGAAGATCGCCGTTGTGGCGCCGATCCCGAGCGCGAGCGTCAGGATGGCGGTGACGGTGAAGCCGGTTGATTTGCGAAGCTGCCGCAGTGCGTATCGAAGGTCATGTCCGATCATCGAGGCTCTCCTTATTCAGTTCTAAGAGCTTGCATTGGCTCAACGGATGCTGCCCGGCGAGCAGGCAGCGCAGCAGCGAGAGAGACTGCAAAACCCGTGACCAGGGCCGCAGCAGCCAGTGAAACCGGATCGAAAGTGGACACTCCGTAAAGCTGGCTCTTGAACAGGCGCGCCAATGCAACAACCGCAGGCAAGGCGACCACTACGGCGATTGCAGCGATAATCGCCATCTCGCGGACTACGAGCAGAACGATGCCGGTGCGCTGCGAGCCGAGCGCCAGCCGCACTCCGATCTCGCGCGTCCGCTGCTCGATGGAGTAGGCCAGCACCCCATACAAACCGACCGCCGCCAGCAGCAGCGCGAGAGCCGAAAAGCCGATGGCCAAATAGGCCAGGGCCCGCTCGTCCCCCGCGATGCGGCTGACCTGCTCGTCCATAGTGCGCAGGCCATCCACAACAAGCGTGGGATCCAGTTGGTGCATCGCCCCGCGAATCGCGGGTTCAATCGCCTCGGGGGCTTGAGCGGTCCGCAGATAGACGGCGACTCTGCCTGGATGCCACGCTTGAAGGTAGGGCCGATAGACTGCGCCGCCGAGTTCCGTGCGCAGGTCGGTGTGCCGAATGTTGCCGACGACACCGACAATGGTGGTATCGAATTTCACATCGTTGCCTTCGCCTTCAGCGATCGTACGGCCGACTGCGCTCTGCGGGGAACCGAAGAAACGCTTGGCGAAGGCCAGACTGACGATGGCGACTTTGGGCTGTCCCTTCGCGTCCGCAGGAGTAAACTCCCTGCCCACCAGAACCGGTTGACGCAATGTAGCGAAGTACCCTGGCGTGACGTGCGCCTGCTCGAAGTCCATATTCTCTTCTTCCCCAGCCTTGTAGCCTTGCACTGAGAAGTTGGAGACACTTGAGTTGCCAGAGAGCTCAGGGTCACTGGTTGCCGCCACTGAAGTAGCGCCGGGGATGCGCTGAAGGGCCTCGATCGCACTGCTCACAATCTGCGGCGTGCGGTCTTCGCCATAGCCCGAGCTCGTGGGATCGAGTTCGAATGTGGCGATGTTCGAGGTCCCGAACCCGACCGGTTGATGGCGGAGATTGTCGAGCGTTCTCACGAAGAGTCCTGCGCCGCCAAGCAGCAACACGCTCAGAGTAATCTGCACGCCAACAGCGATCTTGCGGAACAGTTGCGAATTTGTCGACGCGGTTCCCGCATTCTGCCGCAGAGCGCTGGCCAGATCGGGCCGCAAAAAGTGAAACACCGGAGCGATGCTGAACAGCAGGCTCGCTACCAACGAAACCGCAAGGGTAAACAGAAGAATGCGCCCATCGAGCGAGGTCGAGTAAGGCTCCTGACCAGGGTCGGCGCTGGTCATCAGCCGTACCAGCGTCGCTGTGACCACGGGCGCCAACGCTAGACCCACAGCAGCTCCGGCCAAGCCCAGCAAACCGCCTTCAACCATCAGTTGCGAGATGATTCGGCTCCGTCTTGCTCCCAGGGCATACCGCATTGACATTTCGCGCGCACGGCCCGCGGCGCGCAGCAGCAGCAGCGTAGCCACGTTGATGGCGCATAGAGCGACCAGCAACCCTGCCATGCTCATCAAAATGACGAGCGGCTTTTCAAGATCGATGCGGCCGGGATTGAACCCCTTCGAGTCGTCGACAACATGGAGGCTCGATTTGTCGATGAAGCTCTTCCTGAACCGTTCCGACGTCGACTTGTACAGAGCGAATTCATTAACCCGGAGCGAATGCCACAGCGGCCCCAGGCTGGCCTGAGCTTGTGTTGCGGAAACACCCGGCTTGAGTCGCGCAACCAGTGTCAGCCAGACCGATGCATGATTGGTCAAGTTACGGTTGGGCGTCATCCACGGGATCGCGATATCAACCATGCTCATCGGGATAAACACGCCCGGCTTGTAGCCGCCAATCACGGAGTCGAAGTTCTGCGGCGCCACGCCGAGAATGGTGAAGGTGTGCCCATTGATGAGAACGGTCTGGCCTACGACGTTCGGCGACGCGCCAAAGCGCGTCTTCCAATAGCCGTAGCTCAGAACCAATACAGAATTGGCATTCTTGGCCGTGTCGTCTTGCGGAGTAAGCAACTGGCCCAGCGCCGGCCTGAGGCCGAGCATCTGAAAGTAGTTGCCGGTGACGACTTCTGCGTCTTGACTCTCCGCCTGGTTATGCCACGAGATGCCCACCTGCGTCTTGTCGGCCGCAAGCATGCCGCTGAATACCTGGTTCTGATCGCGCAGGTCCTTGTACATCGGGTACGAGAAGTAGGGGTGACTGTCTGGGGTGTTACCGCCGAAGCTGCTCATGGACCCGGAGAAGCCGCCGCTCCAATCGAAGCGAACCAGTTCCTTCGGCCGCTCAACAGGCAGCATGCGCAGCAGCGCCTGATCGAAAAGTGTGAACACAGCCGTATTCGCGCCAATGCCAAGCGCAAGCGTAACAATCACAGTGATCGTAAATGCCGGCGACTTGCGCAACTGGCGCAGCGCGTAGCGAACATCCTGAATTAGAGAATTCATCGGCACTCCCTCCAGAGGCAAGGCCTCCGGACGGTTTCGTCTGCATCAATTGGAAAGGGCCTGCGCCGCGGCGCACGAATCAAGCAGAGACTTGTGCCTCCACTTCCCTATGCCTCTACTTCTTCTGTCAGCTTCTTCAGCTCATCCTCCGACACAACCTTTCCGTCGAAAAGGTGCACCTCGCGCTCGGCATGCTTGGCAAATCGCGGATCGTGCGTCACCATGCAGATCGTCGAACCCTCCCGATGCAGATCGGCAAGCAGGTGCATCACTGCCTCGCCGTTCTTTGAATCGAGATTGCCCGTCGGCTCGTCGGCCAGCAGGATCGAAGGCGAACCCGCCAGCGCCCGCGCCACGGCCACGCGCTGCTGTTGACCGCCGGAAAGCTGCGCCGGATAATGCCGCATCCGGTGCGCCATGTTCACGCGCTCCAGCGCTTCCTTCACCCTCCGCTTGCGCTCGGCTGAAGGCATGCCCGCTCGATACGTCAGCGGAAGCTCCACATTCTCTTCCACCGTCAGGTCGCCGATCAGGTTGAAGCTTTGAAAGATGAATCCGATTTCCTGGTTGCGGATCCGCGAGCGATCGCTGAAGCTAAGGTTCTCAACCGGCTTGTCGTTCAGCAGGTACTTGCCTCCGGTTGGCGTGTCCAGCAGCCCAAGAATCGAAAGCAGCGTCGACTTCCCGCAGCCCGAAGGCCCAGACATCGCCACGTACTCGCCCCGGTTGATCGTCAAGTGAATGCCCGAAAGTGCGTGCGTCTCTACTTCGTCTGTGTAGAAGACCTTGGTTAAGTCTTGAATCTCAATCAACGTGTCCCTGGATGCCATCGTCTGCCCCTCTCCGATTTTGTTTTCGTCGTCCGTCGTCCTTGTTCGCAGCTGATCCCTGTTTCTATTCCCTGTTCCCTAACCACTAATCCCTAACCACTAGCCACTGCCCTTCTCAATGCGCCGTCACCGCTGGGTCCAGCCGGATGCGATCGAATGCGTCTTCTCTCGACATGTCTGACAGAATCACCATGTCACCCTCTTTCAATCCCTCCAGCACCTGGATGTAGTTCACCGATGCTCGTCCAACCTTTACAGGAACGCGCACGGCGCCCTTGCCGTCCGGATCGATCTTGAACAGGCTCAGCGTCGAGTTTTCATTCCCCAGAGCGGGCCGGCCAACGTAAAGCACATCTGCCATCCGCTCCAGGTCAATCGTTCCCTCCACGCTCAGGTTCGGCACCGCGCCCGCAGGCAACGGCCCATCCAGTGCTACGTCAACCGTGCGCGTTCCGTTCACTACCGATGGATCGATGCGCGTCACATGTCCCGGAATCACACCGTTGTGCGTGTCAATCGAGGCTGGCTGGCCGATCACGCGCCTGCGTCTCGGCAATCTGCAGCGCCGCCTTAAGCTTGTCGAGCTGAATCACTTCCGCCACCGATGTCCCAGCCGTCACGTGTTGGCCCACCTGTAACGGCGTCGGAAGCGCTGCCACCGCTCCCGAGATCCCCGCCCTCACCTCGAGCGCTGCCGACTGCTTCTGATAGAGATCCACCAGCGCCTTCGCCTGGTCGATCTTCGTCTGCGCCGATTGCATCTGCACTACGATTGCCTTTTGGTTCACGGTCAACTGCTGCTGGCTCAAGTCGTGCTGTGCAGCCAGTTGATCCGCCGTGTTCTTGCTCTTGTTGTATGCAAGACCCGAAATCACACCCAGGTCATAGAGCGCCTTGTCGGTCTGCGCCTGCAACTGGTCCTGTGTGTAGTCGGAGTTCACCGCCGCCGCCGCGGTCTTCTTGTCCATCAATGAGCTATCGAGCGTCGCCTGCAGGCTTTTGTAATCGGCCTCGGCACCCTTAAGCGCAAGTTGGGCCGTCAGCAACTCCTGCTGCAACTGCGGATCGGTGAGATCCATGAGGATCGTGTCCGGAGTCACCTTCGCCCCCGGCAACACGCGAATACGCACCACCGTCGCATCCGTCTGCGCAGGAATCAGCTCAATCGAGTCTTCCCGCGGCACCAGGCTTCCCGTCGAACCGCGCACCTGCCTCACCATCGGCCCGCGCTTCACCGTGTCCGGCCAAACCGCCGATCCATCCACCGTCGGCGCAGCCGGCTTGAGTCGATAGACTCCAAACATCGCCGCCGCTGCTGCCACAACAACCACGGCGCCGATGATGATCATTCGGCGCCTGCGCTTCCTCGCTAAATCCGGGCGTGCAATATCCATAACACAATGTACTTTGCACTTCGCTGACCAAAGTGCCCCGCGATTCCCTCGTTG
>Ga0302276_10003336_pt1 | contig 13887 bp, 11 predicted proteins | sample III_Bog_N2_3_FD_198768 | JGI IMG/M metagenome (GOLD analysis project Ga0302276, IMG submission 198768) | Peat permafrost microbial communities from Stordalen Mire near Abisko, Sweden - III_Bog_N2_3 | ecosystem: Environmental > Terrestrial > Soil > Wetlands > Peat | place: Sweden: Abisko...
GATCTCACCAAGGGCAAGCCGCTGGTCGTCCTGATCAATGGCGGATCGGCCTCGGCGTCCGAGATCGTGGCCGGCGCGCTGCACGACCACAAGCGCGCGACCCTGATCGGCACCCGCTCCTTCGGCAAGGGTTCGGTGCAGACCATCATCCCGCTCGGCAGCGGCAACGGCGCGCTGGCGCTCACCACGGCGCGCTATTTCACGCCGTCCGGCCACTCGATCCAGGCGCAGGGCATCAAGCCCGATATCGAGGTACTGCAGAGCGTGCCGGACGAGCTGAAGGATCGCGCCGAATTGAAGGGCGAGGCCTCGATGAAAGGCCATCTGTCGGCCGAAGGCGCCGAAGCCACCGGCTCGCAGTCCTACGTTCCGCCGCAGGAGAAGGACGACAAGGCATTGGCCGCCGCCTACAACTTCCTGCGTGGCGTCACCGTCAACGCGGATGTCCCGGCGGCGCCGAAGGCGGCGGTTCCGAACTGATCGGGGCCGGGCTCAGGCGGAGCGGGGCAGCTGCTTGCGGTTTCGTCCGCGGGCGATCGGCACCGCGTTCGACGGCTCGCGCGGCCGCGCGAACAGGGGCCGGATCTCGGCGGCTGGCTTCGGCGGGCTGAACAGATAGCCCTGCATCTCGGCGCAGCCGAGTGAGCGCAGCACATCGCGTTGCTGCGGCGTCTCGATGCCTTCGGCGATGGTCGTCATGTTGCGTTCGGCGGCGATAGCGACCACCGCCCGCACGATGCAGGCCGATCCGCCGGGCTCGGCAATATCGGTGACGAAGCAGCGGTCGATCTTGATCTTGTCGAACGGAAACCGCTGCAGATAACTCAGCGAGGAGTAGCCGGTGCCGAAATCGTCCAGTGCGATCCGGACCCCGATGCCGCGCAGCTGGTGCAGAATCCGCAGCGCGTCGTCGTCGTCGCGGATCAGCACGGCCTCGGTGATTTCCAGTTCCAGCCGGCTCGGCTGCAGGCCGGATTCCTCGAGGGCGGATACGATCTTGAGGGCCAGCGTGCCGGGGCGGAACTGGACCGGCGAGACGTTGACCGCGATGCGGATATTATCGGGCCAGGTCGCAGCCTCCGCGCAGGCCTTCTTCAGCACCCATTCGCCGAGCTGGTTGATCAGGCCGGTTTCCTCGGCGATCGGGATGAACTCCGCGGGCGAGATCATGCCGCGCTCGGGATGGCGCCAGCGCACCAGCGCTTCGCAGCCGGAGATCCTGTTGTCGGCGAGGCTGACGCAGGGCTGGTAATAGACCTCCAGCGCCTCGTCGGCGATCGCCTGGCGCAGCTCCAGCTCCAGAATGCGGCGCGCCCTGGCGTGCGCGTCCATGTCGGGCTGGAAGAAGCGATAGGTCCGGCGTCCGGCCGCTTTGGCGGCGTACATCGCCAGGTCCGCGTTCTTGAGGATCTGGTCGAGCCCGGCGCCGTGCTCCGGCGCCAGCGCGATGCCGATGCTGGCGTCGGTCGTCATCTGGTGACCGAGGCATTCGCAGGGCTGCCGGATCGCATCGTACACCCGATCAACCAAGCCGATCACGTCGGCCGCGGTCCTGACCTCGGTCTGGACGATGGCGAATTCGTCGCCGCCGAGCCGGGCGACGAAATCCGAATCCGAAACGCATCGGCTCAAACTTGCGGCCACCGATTTCAGCAACTCATCGCCGATCAGGTGGCCGAGCGAATCGTTGACGCTCTTGAATTCATCGATGTCGATATAGTGCACCGCGAGCTGATCGCCCGGGGCGATGCGCCCCAATTCCAGTTTCAGCCGCTCGTGGAACAGGGTGCGGTTCGGCAAGTCGGTCAGTGAATCGTAATGCGCAAGGTGCGTGATGCGGGCTTCGGCCTGCGTCCGCTCGGTGGTGTCTTCGTGGGTGGCGACCCAGCCGCCGTCGGCCAGCGGTTGGTTGACGACCTGGATGGAACGGCCGTCCGGGGTCCGGATGGTCGTGGCCTGTCGCCGTTCGATCTCGCTGAGCACGCGGAAACAATAGGCGTCGACGTCGCCCACGAACGATCCGGTGGCCTTGCGGTGCGCGATGACCTCGCGGAAGCGGCAGCCGGGCTTTACCACTTCGGCCGACAGGCCGTACATGTCGATGTAGCGCTGGTTGCAGACGACCAGCCGCTGCGAACTATCGAACAGCAACAGGCCCTGCGTCATGTTGTTGACGGCGGTGTCCAGGCGCTGCTTTTCCAGCGTCAGGCGTTGTTCCGACAGCCGGTGCTGCCGCGACAGCTTGCGCACGACGAGGAACAGCAGGGCCGCGATCACCAACGCCGAGAGTCCGGCTGCCGCGATCAGGAACCGGGTTTGAGCGCGCCAATCAGCCAGCGCCGCCGACAGCGTTGTGGTCGCGACGACGACAATCGGAAAATTCGTCAGCGAAAGGGCGGAACTGAGCCGGGCCTGTCCGTCGATGGGGCTAATCAGCTGCTCTGTGGCGAGGCCGGTCCTCGCCTGGGCGCGCAGGCGCAAGGGACCTGGTTCGAATACGCGTCCGATCATCGAATCTACGTGGGGATAGCGCGCCAGCAGCGTGCCATCATGATGTAACATGGAAATCGTCGCACCTTCGCCGAGTGCCACGGATGCGAAGAACCTTTCGAAATGGGCGGGCTCGATGCCCCTGCCGACGGCGCCGAGGAATTCGCCGTGCGGTCCGGTCATCCTGCGGGCGATCACGGTGGTCCAGACGCCGGTGATTCGGCTGTACACCGGCTCGACCAGCATGTCGGGAGATCGCGGGTCGGTCTTGAAGGTTTTGAAATAGGAACGGTCCGCGACGCTGACCGACGGGATCGGCCACGCCGTAGACGAATTGATGAGCCTGCCGTCGGCGTCGAAAATATTGATGCCGCCGACATAAGACGCTGTGCTCAACTTGAGCTCGAGCATCCGGTGGACGTCCGGGCTGGACATCTGCCGCTTGTATTGCTCGGCGCTCTCGATCCCGCTCGATCGAATGAAGGCTATGAGGTCGTTCTGAACGGCGCCGAGGTCTTCGAGCTGCTGATCGAAGTGGCGCGACAGCAGCAACACGGTGTTTTCGAGTTCACGCTTGCTGTTATCCAGCGCGCGTTCCCGGAAGTTGTCGGCCATGACGGTGGCGCCGACCGTGATTGCGGCGATCAGGAACGCGCCGCAGACGAGGACCCAGCGGATCGGGTTGTCGCTCAGGGAAGCCTGGAGGTTGAGGGAGGCGGTGCGGTTTGCCGTCATTGGTCTTGTCGCTGCCGGGGCCGAATGCCGGATGCAGTTTCGCAACACCCCGGGCTCGCACATAGCTACAATGCCGAAATGGAATTCGCGTTAGGAAGTAGAGTTAATGGACGTCTAACAGGCGCACGCTCGCAGCCTGCCATTACCCGGATCAGCGAGGTGGCCATCGCGGCCGCGGGGCTTTTGAAACGGCAGCAATTGCCGGGGCGTCGAAGCGAGGGCGGAATCCGATTCCCTGTCCGTCATCGGTCCATGAAGGCTTAACCATCTAACGCTCTGGCAACATTGGATCGGGGTCTGGCACATAAATTGCGACGGTCTGAATTGCGACCGTGGTCGGGTTGGATATGACTGAGCGACTGGGAGGCATCGCAATGACACGAATTCTCCGGGATTTCATCAGCGACGAATCCGGTGCAACGGCGATCGAATATGGATTGATCGCAGCCGGGATTTTGCTCGCGATCATCTCAGTGGTGAATGGGCTCGGTGGCAAGCTCGCTAACAGATTCACGTCGATCAATGCGTCGTTGCGGTAGCGGCGGCACGAGACCCACCCGGCGGGCCGGGCTTAGCTCTGCCGTCATCAGCTGCGGGCGCGATAGTGGCCGGACTTGCCGCCCTTTTTTTCGAGCAGATGAATGCCCTCGATGCGGACGCCGCGCTCCACCGCCTTGATCATGTCGTAGATGGTAAGGCAGGCGACCGACACTGCCGTCAGGGCTTCCATTTCGACGCCGGTCGGGCCTGTGACCTTCACGGTCGCACGCACGATGCAGCCCGGCAGTTTGTCATCGGGAACGATATCGAGGGTGACTTTCGACAACGCCAGCGGATGACACAGCGGTATCAGATCCGCGGTGCGCTTGGCCGCCATGATCCCCGCGACCCGTGCGGTGCCCAGCACGTCGCCCTTTTTGGCGTTGCCTGAAACGATCAGCTCGAGCGTCGCCTTGTTCATGACCACGCGGCCTTCCGCGATCGCGGTGCGCGTGGTGGCGGGTTTGGCCGAGACGTCGACCATCCGCGCTTCACCGCGGGCGTCGATGTGGGTCAGCGCGGGTTTGGAGGGTTTGCGCGCCATGGATCAGCGCGTTCCCGTCGCGCGTGCCGCGTCGTCCTCGCCACGCGCCAGCAGCGCACGGGTCGCCGCCGTGACGTCGGCTTGCCGCATCAGGCTCTCGCCAACCAGGAAGGTGGACATGCCGACGCGCGAAAGCCGGGCCAGATCGGCGGGCGCAAAGATGCCGCTTTCGCCGACCATCAGGCGGTCTTTCGGGATCAGCGGCGCCAGCGCTTCGCTGGTCGCCAGCGTGGTCTCGAAGGTGCGCAAATTCCGGTTGTTGACGCCGATCATCGGCGAGCGAAGTTTCAGGGCGCGATCGAGTTCGCTGCGTTCGTGGATTTCGATCAGGACGTCCATGCCGTGGGCGAGGGCCGCGTCTTCGATGTCCCGCGCCGCGCCGTCGTCGAGCGCGGCCATGATGATCAGAATGCAATCGGCGCCATGGGCCCGGGCCTCGGCCACCTGATAGGTGTCGAACATGAAATCCTTGCGCAGCACCGGCAGTTTGGTCGCCGCGCGTGCCGCCACCATGAAGTCGAGATGGCCCTGGAACGACGGCGTATCCGTCAGCACCGATAGACAGGCCGCGCCGCCGGCCTCGTAAGCCCTGGCCAGCGCCGGCGGATCGAAGTCGGCGCGGATCAACCCTTTCGACGGCGAGGCCTTCTTGACCTCGGCAATCAGCGCATAGTCGCCATGGGCGAGCTTGTGGCGGATCGCATCGACAAATCCGCGCTGCGCGGGAGCCGACCTGGCCAGCGCTTCGACGCCGGAAAGCGGATGGGCGCGCTTGGCGGCGGCGATCTCGTCGCGCTTGTAAGCCTCGATCTTGGTCAGGATGTCGGACATCGCGACGCCTTCCGCTCAGCTGTTGGAGACCGCGATCAGGCGCTTCAGGCGTGACGCCGCAGCACCGGTGTCGAGCGACTGGGTGGCCAATACGACGCCTTCCTTCAGGCTTTTGACGCGGCCGGCCACGATCAGCGCCGCCGCGGCGTTCAGCACCGCGACATCCCGATAGGGGCTCGGCATGCCGTCGAGCACGCTTTGCAGCGCGATCGCATTGGCATCGGCATCGCCGCCCTTGAGCGCCTCGCCGGCGACGCGCGTAAGGCCAGCTTCTTCGGGCGTGACCTCAAAGGTGCGGATATTGCCGTTCTCGAGCGCCGCGACGAAGGTCGGGCCGGTGAGGGTGATCTCATCGAGGCCGTCGGAGCCATGCACCACCCAGACCGACCTGGCGCCGAGGTTCTTCAGCACCTGCGCCAGGGGCTGCACCCATTGTCGCGAGAACACCCCGACCATCTGTCGCGTTACGCCGGCCGGGTTGGACAATGGGCCCAGCAGATTGAAGATGGTGCGCGTCGCCAGTTCGACCCTGGTCGGGCCGACGTTCTTCATGGCGGGATGGTGCGTCGGCGCGAACATGAAACCGATGCCGGCCTCGGCGACGCAGCGGCTGACCTGTTCGGGCTTGAGGTCGATCCTGACGCCCAGCGAAGACAAGACATCGGCCGAGCCCGAGCGCGACGACAGCGCGCGGTTGCCGTGCTTGGCCACGGGGACGCCGGCGCCGGCAACGATGAAGGAGGCGCAGGTCGAGACGTTGACCGAGCCGGAGCCGTCGCCGCCGGTGCCGACCACGTCGACGGCGTCGGCGGGCGCATGCACCCGCAGCATCTTGGCGCGCATCGCCGACACCGCGCCGGTGATCTCGTCGACGGTTTCGCCGCGCACCCGCAGCGCCATCAACAGCCCGCCCATCTGCGAGGGCGTGGCCTCGCCGGACATCATGCTGTGGAAGGCGGACGCCGCCTCGTCACGCGACAGCGTCGCGCCGGTGGCGACTTTTCCGATGATAGATTTGAAGTCGTCCATCGCGGGCTTTCGGGATCAGTTATTTGCGCCGGTCACCTGCGCGAAGGCGGCCTGGTTGATCGTCGTGCCGATCTCGGTTTCGATCTTGGCGACGTATTGCGCGACCTGTTCGTCGGTCAGGCTGCGCTGCAAGGTTTCCTTCAGTTTCTTGATGTCGTCCGAGGCGAAGTCGACCGGAGGCACGGTGACCTCGGTGACGCGAAACACGACCCACTCGCTGCCGCCGTTGCCCGGTGTCTGTCCGACGCCGTCCTTGGCCGTGCGGAACGCCGCCGTGAGCGCGGCCGCGGGCACGCCGGGCACCGAGGCGTCGCGCTTGAAACCGGCGGCGGTTTCGACCTTCAGGCCCGCGGCTGCCGCCTCGTCGGCGAGCTTGCCGCCCTGGTCGAGTTTCTGGATCATCTCCGTCGCCTTGGTCCTGAGCCGGTTGCTGACCTGGTCGTCGCGCCACCGCGCCTCGACCTGCTGCTTGACCTCATCCAGGCTGCGTTCCCTGGACGGGGTGATGCCCAGCACGTCGTACCAGACGTAGCCGCCCTTGAACGAGATCGGATCGTTGTCGACGCCGACATCGCTGTTGAAGGCTTGCGAGACGACGTCGAGACCCGCCGGGATATTGGCGGCCGGTTGACCGCCGGGCAGGCGGCCCGAGCGATCGACGGCATCGACGGTGATGGCGGCGAGACCCAACTTCTGGGCCGCTTCGATGACGCTGGCGCCACCGCCGCGCTCGTCTTCGATCTTGTCGCGCAGCTCCGCGACCTTGTTGCGCGCCCGTTCGCTGGCGATTTCCAGTTTCAGTTTTGCCGCGACGCTTTCATAGGACGGTTCCACGCCGGGCTCGATCTTGGCGATCTTGACCAGGGCGATGCCGAATTTGCCCGACACCGGCTGGCTCACCTCGCCGGACGGCAGCGAAAAGGCGGCGTCGGCGACGGCGGAGTCGAGGATGGCGGACTTGGCGACCATGCCGAGATTGAGGTCCGAAGCGCTCAGCCCCCGTTCCTTCGCCAGATCGTCGAACGACAATCCGCCGGCGATGCGGGCGCGGGCGGCAGCGGCTTCCTCGGCGTTGGGAAACACGATTTGCGAAACTTCGCGCTTTTCCGGTGTTCCCAGGCTGTCGCGACGCTGTTCGAACAGCTTCCTGGCGTCGTCGTCGGAGACTTCGGACCATTTGCCGATTTCTTCCGGCGTGACCACCACAAAGGCGATCTTGCGGTATTCGGGCGCGCGGAACTGAGCCTTGTGGTCGTCGAAATAGGCGGCCAGCGCCTCCGGCGATGGCGGATCGATCGTTCCGGCCTGGGCGGCGTCGATTTTCACGTATTCGATTCCGCGCTGCTCGTTCTGGAAGCGGCTGAGCGCCTCCACCGTTGCCTTCGCGGGCTCGAGACCGGCGGAAATCGTGCCGGCGATCTGGCGCCGCAGCGAGACCTTGCGCTGGTCGGCGAGATAACGCTGCTCGGTGAAGCCGAATTGCCGAATCGTCGCCTGGAATCGCTGCGGATCGAAGTTGCCGTTGACGCCCTTGAAATTGGGGTCGCTGAGGATAACGCGCATGGTCTCGGCGTCAGACTGTCCAAGCCCCAGCCGGCGTGTTTCCTCGTCCAGGGCTGCTTCCGCGATGGTCTGCTGCAGCACCTGACGATCAAGGCCGAAGGCGCGGGCCTGATCCATCGTCAGCGGGCGGCCGAACTGGCGCCCGATCTGCTGCAGCCTTTCGGTATAGAGCTGGCGGAACTCGTTGATCGAGATCTCGGTGCGGCCGATCGTGGCCAGCGTCGACTGGCCGAAGCCCCTGAATATGTCGGCGATTCCCCAGACTCCGAAACTGATGATCAGTACGCCCATCACCACGGCCATAATGGTTTTGCCGAGCCAGTTTGATGAGGCTTTCCGCATTCCTCGAAGCATGGGTCCAACTTGTTTGCAGGAGGGAACCGGGTCGCGCCCAAGGGATATTCGGCATCGAATTCCGCGAAAGGGCATCACCGGATTGATAAAGCATCATAAAGTGGCAGACGCTCCCTCGCAACCTTGCCGGGGAGGGTGATTTGAAGCGGTTAACGGCTTCGGATCGTGACCGGCGCTCTCTGGAACTGGTCGCCGCGCTCTGCTAGCGCATGATTGAGCCAAATAGCCCCATTAAGGGAATTCCGACATGACCGATGCCATCCGGCCGCTGATTGCCGGCAACTGGAAAATGAACGGCCTCAAATCCGCCATGGCCGAGTTCGAGGCCATGCTGGCCGGCGCCCCTGAGGTCGCGGCCAGGGCCGACCTTCTGGTCTGCCCGCCGGCGACCCTGATTGCCGGCTTCGCCGAGAGGGCGAGGGGCACAAAAGCGATCGGCGTCGGGGCGCAGGATTGCCATCCCAAGGCGTCGGGTGCCCATACCGGCGACCTTTCGGCCGAAATGCTGGCCGATGCCGGTGCCCGCGCCATCATTGTCGGGCATTCCGAGCGGCGAGCCGATCACGGCGAGAGCGATGTGCTGGTCCACCAGAAGGCGGAGGCGGTCTGGCGGGCCGGACTGACGGCGATCGTCTGCATCGGCGAAACCCAGCACCAGCGCGACGCCGGGCAGACCCTGGACATCTGTCGCGGCCAGCTCAACCTTTCGCTGCCGGATGGCGCCCGCGCGGACAATCTGGTGGTGGCTTACGAGCCGGTCTGGGCGATCGGCACCGGTCTCACCCCTACGGTTGGAGATGTCGAGCAAATCCATCGATTTATCCGGGAGCTCCTGATCGCTCGGTTTAAGGGCGAGGGAGCGAAGATCCGGATCCTCTACGGCGGCTCGGTAAAGCCATCCAATGCCAGGGAATTGATGGCGGTGGCGAACGTCAATGGCGCGCTGGTCGGAGGCGCCAGCCTGAAGGCGGCCGACTTTCTGGCGATCGCAGCCGGCTGTCCCTAGAGCCCCGTTTCGATTGAATCGAAACGGGGCTCCAGATTCTTGATTTGGCGCGTTTTCTTGAAGCGAATCGGTTTCCACTTCGCTTGAAAACGCTTTAGCCAGCCGCCTGCCCAGGTATCCGCTTCCAATAAATCATGGTGCCCGTGAGTCCGCCGTGCGGCTTCACGGCGTAATCCGGAATGACCCCGGTGAGTTTGAATCCCAAGGCTTCGTAAAGCCCGGAAGCCCCTCCGTCGACCGCCGTATCGAGCACCAGCAAGGTGCGTCCGTGCTGCACGGCCAGACGCTCGGCCGCGTGCATCAGGGCGGTTGCCACGCCGCGGCCGCGGTGGCTGATTCGGGTCATCATCTTGGCGATTTCGGCGCGGTGCGGCTGGTTGGGCGGGAGCGCCAGTTGCAGCGTGACCGTTCCGACCAGGCGTTCACCGTCAAAGGCGCCGAGAACGATCCGCTCACCCCGGTCGGCCGAAGCCAGCGAATCCCGCCAGAAGCGGTCCGCAGCCTCCGGCGACAGCGGATGCATGAAACTGACCGAGCCGCCGTTCGCGACCGCCTCGATCAGGAGTTCACCCAGCGCGCCGCAGACTTGCGGCGATACGTCCAACGGGGCGATCCTGATGTCCGGCATCGCGTCAGCTCCGGGCGAGGACGACGATATAGCCGCAAGGAGCTGACGTCTCATTGGCAAAGGTCACTTCGGAGGGTGGGCCAAATCCCAGGCAATCGCCGTTGCCCAGCACGTGCCGCTCGCCGGCTTCGATGATGACGAGATCGCCCGTCCGCACCCAGACCGCCTGACGAATATGTGCGTAGGACGAGGCGGGTAACACGACATGTTGTCCGGGCGGCAGTTCGACCTCGACGATCTCCAGGGGATGATCGGGCCGGCTGAACACCTGCTTGCGCAGATAGCCGGTTTTGGGGTCGCGCCAGACGGGCTGTTCGGCCGCCCGGGTCAGCCGTCCCTGGCCTTCCGCGCGCAGCAGCAAGCCGGCCAGCGTGAGGTCGAACGCGGCCGCCAGCCGAACCAGGATCACGGCGGTCGGGCTCACTTCTTCGCGTTCGATCTTGCTGATCATCGCCTTGGATACGCCCGAGCGTTCGGCGAGATCCGCCAGCGACCAGCCGCGGCCGTCACGTTCGAGCCGGAGTCGAGCGGCAATTCGTGAGCCGGGATCGTCTATTAAGGTGGACATATTTCAATTATAATAGATATTTGGGTATTGGGCAAGAATGCTTGCATCAACAAAACCACGCGGAAGCCCCTGCAAAAACGCGCGGCGGCGATTATCTCCCGGGTGCGGCTCGCGGGGGTGACAATGCCCCTTGCAATCGTGTAACACCGCGCGACTTCAAACCCCGCAAACCCTTGGGCTGCCGAATCTCGGCGCCTTGGTTTGTGACGGAAGGTAGAGATGCAGACTGTCGTTATCGTAATCCACCTGATGATTGTCGCGACGCTGATCGCGACCGTGCTGCTGCAGAAGTCCGAGGGCGGCGGCCTCGGCGTCGGCGGGGGCGCCGGCTTCATGTCGAGCCGCGGCACCGCCAATCTGCTGACGCGCACGACGGCGGTGCTCGCCGTGGGCTTCTTCGTGACCAGCCTTTTCCTGTCCTGGATTGCGAGCTACGACCGCAAGCCGAGTTCGATCATCGGCGCGACGCCTGCTTCGCAATCGCAGCCCGCCGGTGGTGCAGCCCCGGTCGCTCCGCCGACCTCGGGCGGCATCCTGGATTCGCTGAAGAAGGCGGACGAGCAGCAGCAGAATCAGCCCGCGCCCTCGGGACCGCAGGCGCCACGCTCGCAATAAAGCAGAGGGGCCATGCAGGATAGCGCCTAGCATCCTGCATCCGAAACCCCCATCAAAGCGCTGATAACGCTTCGACTTCTCCGTCACCCACAGCCCTATAAAATGTTCGCTGCGGCCTGGCGATTCGCTTTGGCGAATCGATCCCGTGGCCTTAAAGGTTAAGTCCCATGGCGCGGTATATCTTCATCACCGGCGGCGTGGTTTCATCGCTCGGAAAAGGTCTGGCTTCAGCGGCGCTCGGCGCCCTGTTGCAGGCACGTGGCTACAAGGTCCGGCTTCGTAAGCTCGACCCCTATCTCAACCTCGATCCCGGAACGATGTCGCCGTACCAGCACGGCGAAGTGTTCGTCACCGACGACGGCGCCGAGACCGACCTCGATCTCGGCCATTACGAGCGCTTCACCGGCCGTCCGGCCACCAAGGCCGATAACATCACCACCGGGCGCATCTATCAGGACATCCTGACCAAGGAGCGGCGCGGCGACTATCTCGGCGCCACCATCCAGGTGATCCCGCACGTCACCAATGCGATCAAGGATTTCATCCTCGACAGCAATGACGCGTTCGACTTCGTGCTGTGCGAGATCGGCGGCACCGTCGGCGACATCGAGGGGCTGCCGTTCTTCGAGGCGATCCGCCAGATCAAGAATGACCTGCCGCGCGAGCACGCGATCTATATCCATCTGACGCTGTTGCCGTTCATTCCCAGCGCCGGCGAATTGAAGACAAAACCGACGCAGCATTCGGTCAAGGAACTGCGCTCGATCGGCATCCAGCCGGACATCCTGTTGTGCCGCACCGACCGGCCGATCCCCAAGGAAGAGCGACGCAAGCTCGGCCTGTTCTGCAACGTACGCGAAAGCGCCGTGATCGAGGCGCGCGACGTCGACAACATCTATGCGGTGCCGGAGGCCTATCATGCCGCAGGCCTCGACGACGAGGTGCTGGCGGCGTTCGGCATTACGCCGGCCAGCGCGCCGGCGTTGCAGCGCTGGCACGACATCAACGAGCGGGTCCGCAATCCCGAAGGCGACGTCACCATCGCCATCGTCGGCAAATATACCGGTATGAAAGATGCCTACAAATCGCTGACCGAGGCGCTGTCGCATGGCGGCATCGCCAACAAGGTGAAGGTCAATCTCGACTGGATCGAGAGCGAGGTATTCGAGAACGAGGATCCCGCGCCGTTCCTCGAGCACGTCAACGGCATTCTGGTGCCCGGCGGCTTCGGCCAGCGCGGCGCGGAAGGCAAGATCCGCGCGGCGCAGTTCGCGCGCGAGCGCGACGTGCCCTATTTCGGCATCTGCTTCGGCATGCAGATGGCGGTGATCGAGGCGGCGCGCAATCTGGTCGGCATCGAGCAGGCCAATTCCACCGAATTCGGCCCGACTCCGGAACCGCTGGTCGGCCTGATGACGGAATGGCTGCGCGGCAACGAGCTGGAGAAGCGATCGAAATCCGGGGACCTCGGCGGCACCATGCGTCTTGGCGCTTATTCCGCGGTACTTCAGCGCGGCAGCCGGGTGTCCAATGTCTATGGCGGCGCCACCGAGATATCGGAACGCCATCGCCACCGCTACGAGGTCAACACCGCCTACAAGGATCGCCTCGAGCAGCACGGGCTGAAATTCTCAGGCCTGTCACCCGACGGCGTGCTGCCGGAAATCGTCGAATACGAGGATCATCCCTGGTTCATCGGGGTCCAGTTCCATCCCGAGCTGAAGTCGCGCCCGTTCGAGCCGCATCCTTTGTTCGCGTCCTTCATTCAGGCGGCGATGGTGCAGAGCCGGCTGGTATAGGACGGGTCCTAACGCGCGAGGGACGATGCGGCCGCCGGCGCCGCTGGCGAGGTGACGGCGCCATCGCCGGCCAATTGTTGCAACTCAAAGCCCGCCGCAATGTGCTCGGTGTAGATGATCACGTCCAGTTCGCGCGCTTTTTCGAAATATGCCTGCGCGGTCTTCTTGTCACCGACGTTCAGATAGTACTGCCCCAAATAGAAATATGCTTCCGATAGCGCCATGTGACGCTCGTCGCCCTTTTTCTCCTCCAAGAGCTTGAGCATGGCCTCGGGCGTTATTGCGCCGGTCAGCATGGCGAGAGCAGGGCGCGGCCATTCGCCTCCTGCCTCGGCCACGATCCGCTTGACGATGGCATCAGGGATAGCTTTTCCAAGCCGGGCGTAAGCCATGATGAGCCAGACGTCACAATAGGTCTTGGTTTCCTTGTCTGCGATCTCATCCGCCTTCAGAAAGTCGCTGCTGGCCTCCTCCAGGTGACCTGCGTAGAACTTGGAAACGCCGCGCCCTCGAAATGCCAGAGCCTCGGTTCCTCCGAGCGATATGGCCTTCGAATAATCGGCGATTCCTTTTTCGAATTGACCGGTCTGAAAATAGAGTTCGGCTCGGCAAGTCAGCGGGCTTATCGCATTCGGCGCCAAACGTACCGCTTCATTTGCATCCTGCAAAGCTTCGTCGTGACGCCCCAAATCGCCGAAGGCGTTGCCGCGAAGGCAATAAGCGTCGGCCAGATCGGACCCGGCGAGCTTCCCTTTCGCGATGGTTTCGGTTGTTTTCGTGATGGTCTCTTGACGAAGTTCACGGATTCTTTGCGGGAAGCGCACCGCGGAAGCGTCTGTTGATTTGATTCCGAATTTATTGACCGCGATCATGCCCCCAATGGCCTTGTTCGCCGCGCGCAGGTCTTCGGAATATTTCAAGTAGTCTTGAGCTTCGACGTACGAATCCAATGTTGCCAGCTCGAGGGAGGTTTTAGCGATGTTTCCGCGAAAAGATCCCGTTGCGGTCAGGCTGAAATACTTGTTCTCGACGGTTTGGGCGCGAGGATCGGCCACCACGCTGACTTCTTCGGGAAACGTCATCTCGAAACTGTACTTGCCCCTATAAGGGAACGCCGAAATCCGCAGTGGCATCGTCCGCGTCGCTGACGGTGAGGTCACCAGCACGTCCTGCATGTTATCCGGC
>Ga0302276_10003353_pt1 | contig 13853 bp, 7 predicted proteins | sample III_Bog_N2_3_FD_198768 | JGI IMG/M metagenome (GOLD analysis project Ga0302276, IMG submission 198768) | Peat permafrost microbial communities from Stordalen Mire near Abisko, Sweden - III_Bog_N2_3 | ecosystem: Environmental > Terrestrial > Soil > Wetlands > Peat | place: Sweden: Abisko...
TAAGTAATGTGGTTTACGTTGGGCCTGTTTGCGAGCGTAATTCCGGCGCGGCCGCAAAACTGTATTTGCAATCCTCTGCGCTTGCTCATGATTTTTTATAGTAACCAACCACGCTCCATGAAAGTGACAACTCAGATTACGAATATACAGAGTCACAATACTTGTTCGAGAAAGCGTGGTAAGTATTACAGGAGTGGATACAAAATTAAAAAAAGCGGAGAAAAAATTTATGCGCAACTAATAGAGCCTGTTGACAGGCAGAGAAACGCCGATATAAAATCTTTTAGTCAATTCTATCTGCGGATATTAGCAACGCTATGCGTCAAGTTAATACGATCAGCTTTATAGGATGACTCGAGCAATCGAGTAATTTCGAGAATAGCTATTCAGCTACCGCGCAGGCTCCCCGCCTGACGCGCAAGCAGGTTGTTACTCATTGGAGCCCACATGTCACGGTTTACGGCTGGCGCAGCCAGTTTTGCCCGCACTTGTTCTGGTCTGATTCTCAGCATCGTTATCTCGCAGCTTTCCACCTCCTTTCTTTCCGCGGCGACTACGTCCGCGCCACAACTACTGCCTTATACGATCAACATCGTAGCTGGGGGCGGGCCCTACGGCGCGAACGTGACCAGCAGCACAAACCCAAACAAGTACACGGTGGGTAATGCCTGCGGAACGAATGCCGCTTCGCCTCCCGCAGGTACGCTTGTGGCATTGGATACGGCCGGAGATGGCTGTCTTGCGACTCAGGTAGGTTTCTATGAAATTCTCAACGCTGTCGCCGATAGCGAAGGCAACCTCTTTATCGCGGATTATTACAACAAGCTGATTCGGCGCGTCGACGCGCACACCGGCATAATCACGGCCTACGCCGGAACGACCTTGCTGTCGGCCGCTGGTCCTGCGCAGGGACAACCCTGCGCCTCTGGCTCCTCCTTAACGTCGAGCGACGCCAATGGCGACGGCTGCCTGGCGACCGACGTTTTTCTTCCTTATCCTAAGTTCGTTGCATTGGATGCCGAAGGGAATGTCTGGTACAGCGACAAGACGGTTAACGCGGTTCGGAAGATCAGCAAGAGCACTGGCTTGATCAGTACCATCGTCAACACCTCGTTCACCCTCACCGGAAACAACACGACGATGATGACTCCAGGGACAAATACTGTTCCAGGATCGATCGTTACGACAGCCAATGCTGTCATCGGAAGTCCGTTCGGCCTGGCCTTCGACAGGCAGGGGAACCTCTACATCGACGATGAGAGCAACGAGCTCATTGATGTGGTGAACCTGGGCACCACGCGCACCACCGTGGCGGGAATCTATACAGTTCAGCCCCAGGAAATCCTGACCATCGCCGGGTCAGTCGGGAGTACGTCATCGAGCAATGGCACCACCCCTTTTCTCTCATCGGGCGCGACATTCTACAATCCCTATCAGCTTGCGGTCGATAATGCAGGCAATATCTATATTGCCGACGAGTACAAATACAACGTCCGCATGATCAACGGCAGCACCGGCGTCATCAGCACCTTCGCCGGCAACGGCACCGGCACAACCTGGACCGAGACGACCAGCGCCAATTACATCAAAGACAACCTGGCAACTTCGACCAATATCGAGAATATGTACGGCGTGGCCGTCGACTCGCTGGGGAACGTCTACATCGCCAACTATGTCACCACCGGTATAACTGGCCTAGCCTCGGGATCAATAGGCTGGCAGAACGGCATTTCTCGCGTGGACCACGCCACCGGCCATATTTATATGGTCGCAGGACAGATTACCTCATCCCTTTCACCGCAATCCCTCCCTGGGGTGGAACCAACGAGTGAGGCGGGCGCCACGCTCTGTCCAGGCGCCACCCATGCCGTCGGATCAGGGACCCTCCCCGATGTGCTCGGAGACGGATGCCCCGGTACCCAGGCAACCATCGCCAAGCCATACTTTGTGACTACCGATGCGACCGGCAACGTTTACGTGGGCGACACATACGGCAATCTGATACGCGAGGTCTCTGTCGGCACGCAGTTCCCCGTCACCGCCGTCGGCACGCCTGTTACGCAGTACATCGAAGTCAACTTCGGCGCGAATGATACCCCCTCCGCCACTGGCGCCTACAAATTGCCTGCCGGCTTCACGGAGTTTAGCCTCGGCGCTCCAAGCTGCGGCTCGGCGAACACCGACGGGACCATGAATTGCGTGTTGTCTGTCACCTTTACTCCTGCTCAGGCCGGCATCCGCACGGCGCCGCTCACGGTGACCAGCGCGGGCGGGCTTGTCTCAAACTTCTCGCTGACCGGCACCGGTCTTGCGCCTGCCCTGGCAGTCGATCCTGGCACGCAAGTCACCCTGGCAACAGGCCTGACTGCCGTTAACAGCATCGCCCTCGACAATGCCGGAAATGCCTACTCAGGCGTTCCCGGTTCCAGCACAATCACTACGGTCAGTTCAAGCGGAACAGTCTCGAACCTGGGCTCCAGCCTCACGGGCGCCAATGCGGTTGCCGTCGACGCAGCCGGCAACCTCTATGCTGCGCTCTCCAGTGGAAGCGTCGTCGAAGTTCCTGGAAACGGCGGACCCCAGATCACGCTTGGCAGCGGCTTCACCACCCCTTCCGGCATTGCCGTCGATTCCTTCGGCAACGTCTATGTGGCGGATAAAGGCGCAGAGAGCGTGAGCGAAATCATTGCTGGTACGGGCACACAGATCGTTCTGGCCAACCAGACCATGGTGCCGACCCTCAGCGGACCGACCGGCTTGGCGGTCGACACTTATGGCAACATCTTTGTGTCCAACACCGCCGCTGACGACATCATTGAGATTCCGTTTAACGGCAGTGGCGCGGTGACGCTTGGCTCCGGCCTGGCTGTGCCGATCGGGTTGGCTGTGGACCCGGCCGGCAGTCTCTACGTGGCCGATAGCGGAAACCGCCGCGTGGTCTTCATTCCCAACGAAGGCGGGACACTGAATACTGCCGACCAAATTTCCATCATCACTAACGCACAACTCGTTACTCCACTCGGCACACCCTCGGGAGTCGCCGTCTCGGGCAACGGCACGGTTTACGTTGCGGACAGTCAGAACAATGCGATCTACGCCTTCACCCGCAACGCCGCATCCTTCAATTTCGGTGGTGTGTCAATAAGTTCACCTCCACCCAGTGTGCCTGTCGACATCATCAGCATGGGCACAGAGGCGGCAACCTTCAACACCTCTTTCTGGACCGAGAGCGCCGGCGGCAGTGCGTATTTTAGCCTCTCGCCGTCTTCGATTCCCAGTAGCTCTTATTTTCCAGACTCGGGATATGGCGTGTCGCTGACGGCCAATTTTACCCCCTTGGCCGTTCAAAGTGGTCTGAGCGCCGTATATACCTTCAACGCCACCGGCGTCACTCCACCGATGCTTACGCTTACTGGTACAGCCCAGTTGATGGGCAATAACTCGAGTTCCACAACAATCACCTCGACGCCTCCGGCCGGGCAGACAAGTTGGAACTACGGGCAGACGGTCGTGGTGAACGTTGCGGTCACGGTCGGTCAGGGTCTGCCGACACCGACGGGGACTGTTACTGTCACGGTCGGCAAAGCAACCTACCTTGTAACGCTTACCGGCGGGGCCGGATCCGTTCAGATCACGGGTCTCAGCGCAGGTCAGAACATCTTCAACGCGAGCTATAGCGGCGATGATAACTCCACGGCCAGCAGCGCGCCCAGTCTGAATCTGACGCTCGCTAATGCGCCTCTGACCGTGACAGTCAACAACCTGAGCAAGTCATTCGACGCGCCGCTTCCACCGCTCACGGGAGTATTGAGCGGGGTCGTCAACAATGACCAGATAGGCGTGAACTACAGCACCACGGCCAGCGCGGCCTCGCCGGCTGGAAATTACCCTATCACGGCCTCGGTGACCGGCTCCGCCGCGAGCAACTACACGGTGGCCTATGTTCCCGGCACCCTCACCATCAATCAAGACAGCTCCGTGACCACGCTGGGTACATCGTCGACCAGCGTCAACAACGCCACCCAGGTCACCCTGACGGCAACCGTAAGCAATCTGATCAGTTACGCGATCGTTACAGCCCCAACCGGGAACGTCACCTTCTACAACGGGAGCACGCCGATCGGGACCTCCTTGCTCAACAGCAGTGGCGTTGCTACGCTGGTGGTGACCTTCCCCGTTGTCGGGCCGGCGCCCAGCAGCAACAATGTGGTCACCGCGGTCTACACAGGAGACTCAGAGTACCTGACCTCCACCGCGGCCGCGCTTACCATCGTGTCCGGAACCCCCACCGTAACGTTGACTCCGGCGACCACAAACACGTTCTTGACGGTTTTACCGGGCGAGAGTGGTCTGACGTCCTTTACCCTGGTTCCCAATTTCGGCTACAACGGAACCATAGCCTTTTCCTGTTCCGGGTCTCCGTCCCCGGTCACATGCAGCTTTTCGCCTCCCTCCGTCGTCGCGAATGGCACGGCCACCAGTACCACAGTCAATCTCACGATCAACACTCAGGCATCAGTAAACACGTCCAGTTCCAACCAGGGGAAACCCGGGATCGCCGGTTCGGGAAGGCTTCCACTTAGCTTGGCCGCAATCCCCGGCCTCCTGCTTTTGTGCGGTTTCAGCGGTCGTCGCCGAAGGCTCTTGCGCGGCTATCGCTTCCTGCTGCTTTTCGCTCTGTGCCTGATTGGTCTTGGCTTCTCCGGATGCGGCGGAAGCAAGATCACGCCTGGAACGCCGGCAGGAGCCGATACCGTCACGGTGGTTGCTACAGGAACAGGCGGCAGCTTCGCCAGCATTACTCAGCAATTCACCATCACGCTGAATGTGCAATAACAGGGATCAACTATCCCGGCACGGGGAGGGAGGAGAGAGATGAAATCATCCGCCGGTCTCATCCTCTCTTCTTGATTGAAATCACGAGCTGTATGCGCTTCACCTTTGCATTTGGTCTTTTTAGGAGAACCAACTTGAACGCCATTCGGAACTTCCAGTCCCATTCGCTCAGATTTTTGCTTTTGGCTGTTTGCCTCTTCTTTTCGCTGCTCTTCGCTCACGCACAGTCATCGACGACGGGCGCCATCGGGGGCACGGTGGCGGATAGCGGCGGCGCACTTCTGCCCTCCGTCACCATTACAGTGAAGTCGGCCGAGACAGGATTCGCGCGCACCGTCAGGAGCAACGCGTCCGGCGAGTACCTCGTTCCCGAGCTGGAGCCCGGCAACTACAGCGCAACCTTCACCGCCGACGGTTTCGAGATCTACCAGGAAAACGCCATTGTCGTCACTGTCGGCAGCCTTTCCACGGTCTCGCCCATGCTGAAGGTCGGCTCGGTGGCCGATAGCGTCACGGTTACGGATGAGACGCCAGCGATGCACTCCCAATCCAACGACATCTCCACGACCCTCGATCAGGCATCCCTCGACAACCTGCCGATCAACGGCCGGCGCTGGTCGAATTTCGCGCTGCTCACGCCGGGCGTGGTGTCGAACTCCAACGGCTTCGGCCTGCTCAGTTTCCGCGGCATCAGCTTCCTGCTGAACAACAACACGGTGGACGGCGCGGATGACAACCAAGCCTACTTCTCCGAGGCGCGCGGACGCACGCGAGCATCCTATTCGATTACGCAGGTCGCCGTTCAGGAGTTTCAGGTCAATACCTCGAACTACTCGGCGCAATATGGCCGTTCGGCCGGCGGCGTGATCAACACGGTTACCAAGAGCGGCACCAATAAACTGCGTGGCGAGCTGTTCTTCTATGATCGCGACAACAACCTTGGCGGGGCAACCAACCCATACAACTTGATTGACACGGCCAACGCGCAGGGGGTTTACAGCAGCACGCCGTACAACCCCACCGACCGGCGTAAGCAGTGGGGATTCGGCACCGGCGGTCCGCTTCTGCGCAACAAGATTTTCTGGTTCTATGCCTACGACCAGGTAAGTCGCAACTTCCCCGGCACCGGCCGTGCTCCGGACCCCAATCACACTTTCGCCCCCTCCAATTCGTCTCCGGCAGCCGGCGAAAGCTGCACTGCAACCCTTTTCACCATCACCACCCTTTCATTATCCTCGCAAGGCGACTATAACGCCTGCGCGATCGCGGCAGCGTTCGGCGTGAATTACCAGACCGCGTCGGCGGACTACGAACAAGGGCTGGGCGTCATCAGCAGTTACCTTGGGACGGTTCCGCGCACTCTGGCTCAGGTAATCAACCTGCCCAAGGTGGACTTCCAGATCAACGAACGCAACCGCCTTTCGCTGATGTACAACCGCATGCGCGAGTCCTCGCCGAACGGATACCAGACGACCAGCTCGGTTTTCTACGGCCGGGGTTCGTTTGGCAACGACTTCGTCAAGGAAGACTTCGGCATTGCCCGGCTGTCCTCGGTCCTCTCCACCTCCATAATCAACGATGTGCTGGTGCAGTACGGACGGGACTTCGAGTCCAGTCTCTCGGATAATCCTTTGCCCAACGAACTCCCAATGTCGAACAATGCATTCGGAAAGCCCCCGCAGATCCAGATCGCCTATGAGTTCCAGTCTGATGGCTTCAAGATCGGAAAGAACGAAGAGCTGGACCGCAAGGCGCTGCCGAACGAACGCCGCCTGCAACTGCTCGATGGCGCTACCTGGAGCCACGGCAAGCACGTCTCGAAGGCCGGCTTGGAGTTTAACCGGGTTCTCGACTATACGAACAATCTCTATAACGGCAACGGAAACTACAGATACAACTACTCTTACAATTTCGCCGCCGATTACCTGCACATCACCCGGGGTCTGGGCGGAACGGGATATACGTCGCTGTATAACGACTACGGACAGGGCTTCGGCAATCCGTCCGGCGAGATTGCGACGAGCGAATATGCGGGTTATGCCACCGACGACTGGCGGATCCTGCCCAAGCTGACGTTAACGCTTGGCATCCGCTACGAGTACGAATACATTCCACCAAATCCCAACCCGAATACCGGGAACCCGGCGTTGGTGGCGGCCTTTTCCAGTACCCCTCTGGCTTCGCAGGTTGCCGCGGGCACCGCTCTTCCGCAGACTGCCGACCGGCCTGACGATCGCAACAATATCGCTCCTCGCATCGGCTTCGCCTGGAACGTCTTTGGCAAAGACAAGACGATCCTGCGCGGAGGCTTTGGCATGTACTATGGGCGCATTATCAACTCCAACATTCTGCAAACCTACATGGATTCGGGCGCGACCAATGCGCAGATCAGCCTGACCACCAGCGGGGGCAATAGCGCCGACCTGTACGCGGGACACTGCGGGCCAGTCTTTCCGAATCTGATCAACAGCATTACGGACGTGTACAACTGCTTTGCCGGCCTGACGACCGGCACGTCTAAAACTCCAGTCAGCCCGTTGGGCGCGCTGGCTACGCCAACCCCACCCACCACCACGGTCGCCTATCTCGATCCTCACATGCAGAATCCTCAGATTTTTGAAGGCGATCTGGCCATCGAGCAGAACCTTGGCCACAGCACGGTTTTTGGCCTGACATATATGATGTCACTGGGCCGTGAGCTGCCCACCGCGATCGACACCAACTTTAACCTGCAAAATAGCTACAGCTATTCGTTTACAGTGGCCGCGCCGGTGTCAACCGCCCCCCCCTTGTCCTATGCGGTCAATGCCACAGCGGCGCCGGGTTACTCTAAATATCCACAGCCGGTAGTGACCGGTTATGTCACCCAGCCGAATGGAGGCGCCAAGGCTCCGCTGACAGTTGGCCAGACATATACCACCAGGGTCTACCTGCAACCAGCGGGAGCGGCGACCCAGACCCGGCCGAATCCAGCCTATGGCGAGATTCTCGACGTGAGGAGCAATGTCAACTCCAGCTACAATGCGTTGGCCGTTCAGCTAAACCATCGTTATGAGCATGGTATCGAGCTGTTAATGAACTACACCTTGTCGCATGCGCTGGACGATAACTCCTATCTCTCCACGTCGGTTCCAACCTACACCGCATATGATCCAAACAACCTGAGTCTAGAGCATGGCAACAGCGCGTTGGACGTTCGCCAGCGCTTTGTCTTCGCGGCGATCTATCAGCCGCAGACGCACTTCCATGGCGTGAAAGATAAGGTCATCGGCGGCTGGAGGATTTCTCCGATCATCCAGATGCAGACCGGCCTTCCCTTTACGCCTACCGTCTCAGGCACGGCAGGCAGCCTGACCGTGCCGGATGGAACCGATGGTTGCACTGCTGCGGTCGGATGCACCGCTATCATAGCGTATGATGGCCTGAACGGTTCCGGATCGAGCGCGGACCGTCTCCCCTGGATTGATCGCAACACCTACCACTATCCAAAGACCGCAGTCGTGGACGGGCGCCTGGGCAAGAGCTTTTTCATCAATGCTCCGCATTTTGATCGCCTCCGCCTTGAGGTTTTCGGTGAGGTGTTCAACATCATGAACCACCAAAACATTACCGGCATAGTGAATGAGGCCTACTCGCTGGCCAGCACGACGCTGACTCAGCAAGCCAACTTCGGGACGTACGACAACGCTAACAGCAACTATACCTATAGCCCACGGCAGATCCAGCTTGCTGCCCGGCTGCACTTCTAACCGCATTGCAGGGCAAGAACAAAGGGCGGCCACTTTGGCCGCCCTTTGTTCTTGCCTGCAATACCTCTACCGCGGCGGTTGTTGCGGGGCTGCCGGTGAAGAAGCAGCGGGAGCGGCTTCAACCACCTGCTTAGGCAGAGCAGCCGGTCCCGGCTTGGTCCCCGGAGCGGCCGGCGCCTCTGGCGTCCCAAGAATCCGGTTCAGCACTCGTGCCAGCCTCAGACCGCCAAGCGCCAGTTGCGCATCGACAACCTTCGACTCCTCCGCAACGTACTCTCGCGTGAGGGCCGCGCCGCTTGGAACCATGGCCTCCACAGCATAGTGGTGCGAGATGTTGGCCCACGTTGTCGGCTCTCCGCCGGCCAGCCGCTCCCAGTGGTTGTCCTTGATCTCCTTGAGCAGCCTTTCGGTATATTGTGTATCACTCAACCCCTGTTGCTCGATGATCATGCTGTCCCATACTGCGTGCAGCTTACATCTGCTTTGGCTGCACCTGATGGAATCTATGAAAGTGACAGCGATATCGTTGCCTTCGCGGTAGTCGCCTAGAGCATGGAAGGGCTGATGGATGTCGCCGATCAGATGGACGAGGAACTTCAGCGCGAAGGAGCGCTCTTCCGTACTCAGCGACGTGTCGCCCAGCCGCCCCTCGAAATACAGAATGCGATCGGTAACGCAATCGCGCCAAGGCGAGTTAGGGTCAGCTTTGGACACCGGGCAGTCGCGGTTGCGGTCGAATGTCGCCTCCGCACTGGGAATGCTCACGTAGTGCCACTTCGCTGTCTCCCGGTGGTCCTCGCGGTATTGGTCAGCCCATGAGGCGATATCAGCCAGCGTCTGCTTGCGCAGCAGCATTGCGACCTGCGCCTTTGTCTCCGGTGTCAAATACTGTTCGGCTACCAGCGCGGTCAATCGATGACCCTCGTGGCCCCACGCCCAACTCTGCTGAGCCGCCATGCACAGGAGAAGCGCTCCGACAGCCAAGCCGCGCATCACCCGCTTGCTCCCCTGAGTCCGTTCAATTTTTGTTGCGTTCACTTGCCACTTGCTTTCGTTAAAATGGATTACGTCGCAATTCTACACGATTTCGATGCATCCGTTGGATTGGATGAAGGGTAGGGTTGTGCTGCCATTCATTCCAATGCACAGGGAGTGTGTGGCAATCAAAGTGACAGTCAATCTCACCCGGAATCTCATCACTTTCTCAAATTCTCTGTGCCATTAACCGTAGATTTAAATCAAGCGGCTACCTGTTGCTCATGCCGCGATGTGCCCGGTGCGCAGTCGTGTGCTCCTGGGCCTGGTTGCGTCGTCTATCGTAGAACTATCCTCATTTGGGGTACAGGTCTATGGAAGAGACGGGTCAGTTCCCGCATCGGCGGTGGAACCCCCTGCGGCAGTCCTGGGTGCTGGTTTCGCCGCACCGCGCCCAACGTCCCTGGCAGGGAGAGGTGGGCCAGCAGGTCGCGCCTTCGGAGGTCGCTTACGATCCCCAGTGCTATCTGTGTCCCGGCAACCAGCGGGCAAGCGGGGCCGCAAACCCGGCTTATGAAGGAATCTTCTCGTTTGTCAACGATTATGCCGCCCTGCTGCCGGATTCTCCTTCCGCTATAAAAGCGTCGGCCTCGCCGCTGCTGGTGTCCGAGTCTGCCCGCGGCCTTTGCAAGGTGCTCTGCTTTCATCCCAACCACAGCCTGACGCTGGCCCGCATGACCCGCGCGGAGATTCGCCGCGTGGTGGACGCCTGGACGCAGGAATACGAGGAACTCGCGGGCCTGGACTGGATTGAGTACGTGCAGATCTTTGAAAACCGCGGGACCATGATGGGCGCCAGCAACCCGCACCCTCATGGACAGATCTGGGCTACGGGTTTTGTGCCCGATGAACCGGCCGCCGAGACCCATGCGCAGCGGGAACACCTGGCCCGCACCGGCCATTGCCTGTTGTGCGACTACCTGGCCGCAGAAGAAGCAGCCCACGAGCGGGTCATCTTTGAAAATGAGCACTTCACCGCTCTGGTTCCGTGGTGGGCGACATGGCCCTTCGAGGTGCTGGTTGTCAGCCGCCGCCATCTGGGAGCGCTTCCGGAACTGAGCCTGGACGAGCGAGAGGGGCTGGCTGACACCCTGAAGCGGCTGACCACTCGCTTCGACAATCTCTTCCACACCAGCTTCCCCTACACCATGGGCTTCCACCAGAGTCCAACGGACAAACAAGCCCATCCAGAATGGCACTTCCATGCGCATTTCTATCCTCCGCTGCTGCGCTCGGCCACGGTGCGCAAGTTCATGGTGGGTTTTGAGATGCTGGGAATGCCGCAGCGGGACATTACCCCCGAGGCCGCGGCCCAGCGATTGCGCGCCTGCCCGGAAGAGCACTTCTGGCCGAGAGGCTGAGAGCGGGCAAAGCAAATGCATCGAATTTTGGCCTTGCCGACAGGCATTTTGGACAATTTTCCAGGGAAATTACCCCCTCCTTTTCCCGTTCAAAATCCGGCATTTACCGGTGATTTTCAGAAGTCAAGTCTCACGATGTGGGAAATTGCAGGGTGAAAAGTTTTCCACATACGCTGATTTCAATGGAGTTAAAAATAATCTGCAAGGTTTTGAGGGGCAAGGAAAATATTCAAGGGGGGGTAGGGGGGCAGTGCCTTTTCGGTAATCAAGTTTGGCGGCGTTCTGTTGGCGTTTGAGTACATACGGCCTTCCTCATTCCGGTTAAACATTCTCCACACATAAAATGATTGTGCGCCAGGGGAAGGTAATTATCTGCAACCGAAAACGGAAAAGATGCGCTTGCCCCAGTGAGAGCCGGCCGGCATTACGATCCGGCACAGGCAAACTCGTCACAATTTGCGGGAACTCGTGCTGCCCCGGCTCTTGTACAATTGGCGCAATCCTGAAGACTGGCCTTTACAGGGTGTGAATGAAGCCCGCGCCCTTGGCTGTCTGGATCGGATTGAGGAGAATAAAGCAAATGGCAGAAGCAAACAAGACTGGTGCGATGGTAGAAAAGATTCTTCTTCGCGCAGGAAATTGCACGGTGACCATCCTCCCCAACCTCGGCGGCAAAATCGCTTCCATTCTCGTGAGCGGACACGAACTGCTTCAGGCGCCGCTGTCCGCCTACGCGCCGCGCACCAAGACCATGACCTTTGACGCGGGCGACGCCAGCGGCTGGGACGAGTGTCTGCCTTCGGTAGCTGGCTGCACGGTGGAGACCGCCGAAGGACCGGTCGCTGTACCCGACCATGGCGACCTGTGGAGAGTGGCGTGGACAGAAGAGGGAGGTGGCCACCAGGAGCATGGAGCAGGGGTTGCGCGGGGAGGGTCGGTCATCCTTCGCGGGGAGTGTTTCTCCTTGCCGCTGATGCTGGAGCGGACCCTGTTGCTGACTGAGAAGGGCAAAGGCTGGCGATTGAGCCTCGATTACACGGTGACCAACACCGGCGGTTCCACGGTTCCGTGGTCCTGGTCGGCACATCCCTCGTTCGCGGCTGAGGAGGGAGACAAGATTGTCCTGCCGGAGTCCATTCACGAACTGCGCCTGGAAGGTTCCGGCGGCGGGCGTCTGGGACAGGCCGGCAAACAAGTCGCTTGGCCCATCGCCAAACTGGCCACTAGCGGAAATACTGACCTGAGCGTGGTTGAACCGCCCAAGTCGGGCAATGGAGACAAGCTGTTTGCGGGGCCGTTGTCCGCCAAGGAAAACTGGTGCTCTCTGGAACGGCCCAAGGCGGGCATTCGCATCAAGGTCGGCTTTGACCCGGCGGCGACTCCCTACCTCGGACTCTGGATCTGCTCCGGCGGCTGGCCGGAGAGAAAAGGGCCGAAGCAGAATTGCGTGGCGATGGAGCCTGCCACCGCTCCCGTGGACTCTCTGGCGATTACCGGACCATGGTCTCGCGAGCTCTCTCCGGGCCAATCCGACTTTTGGACGATGACTGTCGATCTTCAAACCCTGTAGAAAGAGAACTGCCATGCATGATCCTGCTGTATTCCGTTCCCAGCATCTTGCCCGCTACCATGCCGAGCCGGCTGTTTTTGCAGCGCCGGGCCGCGTCAACCTGATCGGCGAGCACACCGATTATGCCGAGGGCTTTGTGATGCCCGCGGCCATCAACTTCGCCACACTGGCCGGCATATCGCCCCGCACAGACGGCAAGATCGCCGTCTATTCGGAGAACTATGGCGAGGAGCGGGTCTTTGAGGCGGCATCGCTGCCGGCCAAAGGCAGCAAGCACTGGAGCGACTACCCGATGGGCGTGGTTTCCATCCTCGCCGGAGAGGGCCACAAAATTCCTGGTTTCAGCCTGAGCATTTGGAGCGACGTTCCGCTGGGTTCCGGGCTGTCAAGCTCGGCCGCCATCGAGGTGGCCACGGCGCTCGCCGTTCTTTCGCTCATCGGCGCCAGTTATCCGCCGCCGGTGCTGGCGCGGCTCTGCCAGCGCGCGGAGAATGAGTTTGTGGGAGCCAATTGCGGCATCATGGATCAGTTCATCTCCGCCAACGGCAAAGAGAACCACGCCATGCTGCTGGATTGCCGCGATTTGAGCATTCAATTGGCGCCGATTCCGGCCAACGTGGCGCTGGTCATCGCCAACACCATGGTCAAGCATTCGGTTGCGGGAGGCGACTATCCCACCCGCCGCGCCGAATCCGAGGCCGCCTGCGCCGTCATCAACAACCACCGCGGACAAGTGCCTTTTTTGCGCGATGCGACGCTGGAAGATCTGGATAAGTGGGGCAATGAGATGGCGACTAAATCCCTGCTGCGCGCACGCCACGTAATCAGCGAGAACCTGCGCACCGTGGCCGCCTGCAAGGCCCTGCTCAAGGACGATATGAAGGAATTGGGCAGGCTGAGGCGCACCGCAGCTACAGCAAGGACTTTGAGGGCAGTTGCGCGGAGGCCGACACCATGGTGGAGCTGGCGAATGAGTTGCCGGGCTTGATCGGCGCGCGGCTAACGGGCGGAGGCTTTGGCGGCTGTACGATTAATTTGGTTGAGCAGAGCCAGGCTGCTGCTTTTGCCGATGAACTGGGACGCCGTTACGCTGCCAAAACCGGCATCCAGCCCCAGATTCACATCTGCCACGCCTCTGGGGGCGCTCACAAGGTGCCGTAGAGCGCTGCCCTTACCCTCAGGGGCTGAACAGCTTGCGGAAAAACCCCTGCTGGCGGTCACAGCTTTTTACCGGGATTTGATTTATCCAATCAGTATGCGTGGAGACGATCAGAAGCAATCAGCGATGTTCAGCTATTTAAC
>Ga0302276_10003369_pt1 | contig 13810 bp, 13 predicted proteins | sample III_Bog_N2_3_FD_198768 | JGI IMG/M metagenome (GOLD analysis project Ga0302276, IMG submission 198768) | Peat permafrost microbial communities from Stordalen Mire near Abisko, Sweden - III_Bog_N2_3 | ecosystem: Environmental > Terrestrial > Soil > Wetlands > Peat | place: Sweden: Abisko...
CGAGTCCTCGGTGCGCTGCTCGTGCGGGAACACCTTCACCACCCGCTCGACCAAGCCCGAGATCACCCTCGAGCTGTGCAACGAGTGCCACCCCTTCTTCACCGGCAAGCAGAAGCTGGTCGACTCCGGCGGTCGCGTGGAGCGCTTCCAGCGTCGCTACGCCGCCACCGGGCGCAAGAAGAAGGCCGCTCCGCCCGCCGAGGCCTGAGCCCCACCCACCCCGGAGCCTCCCGAGCCGGTGGCCGCGCAGTCGCTGACCACCGGGGTCGGCCGCAGGCGGCCCCGCCCGGACACCGTTCGCCGGTGTCCGTCCGGCGGTCGGGGTGACGGAGCCGTGGCGGTACCCTTCTCCCCGTGCTCAACGACCGACTGAGGGAACGCCTGGTCGACCTCGAGCAGGAGTACGAGTCGGTCCTGGCCGAGCTCAACGACCCGGACCTCTCGTCGGACCCGAGGCGCCTGCGCGACGTGTCGCGCCGCCATCGCGAGCTCGAGGAGGTCGTCGGATGCTTCCGCCGGCTCGAGGCCGCCTCCGACGACCTGGAGACGGCACGCGAGATGGTGGCGGACTCGTCCGGCGCCGAGCGTGACCTGGCCCAGGGCGAGGTGAGCCGGGCCGAGGACGACATCACCCGGCTCGAGGAGGAACTCCGTGTCCTCCTCGTCCCGCGGGACCCCAACGCCGGGCGCAACGTCATCCTGGAGATCCGTGGGGCCGAGGGCGGCGAGGAGGCCAACCTCTTCGCCAAGGACCTCTACGACATGTACGCGCGCTACGCCGCGGCCAAGGGATGGAAGATCGACGTCCTGTCCTCCAGCCCCTCCGAGCGCGACGGTCTCAACGAGATCACCTTCGTGGTCAAGGGCGAGGACGCCTGGCAGCGCCTGGAGCACGAGGGCGGGCCCCACCGGGTGCAGCGGGTCCCGGTCACCGAGTCCCAGGGGCGCATCCACACCTCGGCGGCGGCCGTGGCCGTGCTCCCCGAGGCCGAGGAGGTCGACGTCGACATCGACCCGGGCGATCTCAAGATCGACGTCTACCGGTCGACCGGGCCGGGCGGCCAGTCGGTCAACACCACCGACTCGGCGGTGCGGATCACCCACCTCCCGACCGGCATCGTCGTCGCCATGCAGGACGAGAAGAGTCAGATCCAGAACCGGGCCAAGGCCATGATCGTGCTGCGGTCGCGGCTGTTGAAGGCCGAGCAGGACCGCCAGGCGGCCGAGCTGTCCGAGCAGCGCCGCAGCCAGGTGGGCGGTGGTGGCCGATCCGAGAAGATCCGGACGTACAACTACAAGGAGAACCGGGTCACCGACCACCGCATCAGACTGACCCTCCACAAGCTCGACCGTATCCTGATGGGTGATCTCGACGAACTGACGGACGCGCTGATGGCGGACAAGCGCTACCACCAGCTGGACGAGGGCTGAGCGGCCCGTGGTGGTCGACTCCGGGGCGCCCTACGCACCGGCGGCCGCGGTCGGGCCTCGGGCCCGACTGGTCGCCGAGGTGACCGAGGTGGTCGGATCGTCCCGCGAGGCCGGCTGGATCGTGGACCGGGCCGAGGCGGTCGCCACCGGCCCGGTGGACGTCCGGGCCACGGCCCTGGCCTTCGCCGGCCGCCGGGCCGACGGCGAGCCGCTGCAGTACGTGCTGGGCACCTGGGCCTTCCGGACCCTCGAACTGACCGTGGACCGGCGGGTCCTGATCCCCCGGCCCGAGACGGAGCAGGTGGTGGAGGTCGCCCTGCGCCAACTCGATCGGATCGCCACCGGGCGGCGGGCCGGGGCGGGCACGGTGGACGGACCCCTCCTCTGCGTCGACCTCGGCACGGGATCGGGTGCCATCGCCCTCGCCCTCGCCGCCGAATGGACGGATCGGGACATCGACCTCGTGGTGTGGGCCGTCGACGCCTCCGCGGACGCGCTCGAGGTGGCCCGGGTCAACCGCGACGCCCTGGCCGACACCGATCCGGCGGCGGCCCGGCGGGTGACGTTCGCCGCCGGGTCCTGGTTCGACGCGCTGCCCCGCACCCTGGCCCGCCGCGTCGACCTGGTCGTGTCCAATCCGCCCTATGTGGCCGAGGAGGACTTCGCCGACCTGGACCCGACCGTGCGGGACTGGGAGCCGCGCACCGCCCTCGTCTCCCCCCGGGGACGGAGCGGGGTCGGCGGGACGGCCGACATCGAGGCGGTGGTGGCGGGCGCGGGCACCTGGCTGGCCCGGTCGGGCGGACTGGTCGTCGAACTCGATCCTTCGCAGGCCTACGGGGCCATCGACGCCGCCCGGCGGGCCGGGTTCACCACCGTCGGCACGGCCCGCGATCTGGCCGGGCGCCTGCGCATGCTGGTGGCCGAGCGTTGACCCGGGTCGTGTCCGCCGCCGCGTCGGGGGCGTTGCAGGAGGCGGCGGCCGCCCTGGCCGACGGCGCCGTGGTGGCCGTGCCCACCGACACCGTCTACGGCCTGGCCGTGGATCCCACGCAGCCCGAGGCGGTCGAGCGGCTGTTCACGTGCAAGGGCCGCCCGGCCGACGTCCCGCTGCCGATCCTGGTGGCCGGGAACGAGCAGGTGGCCCTGGTGGCGGACGATCTCGAGGTGGCCGCCCGGGCCCTGGCCGAGCGCTACTGGCCCGGACCGCTGACCCTCGTCGTCCCCCGGCGCCCCGGGTTCACCGTCGACCTCGGCGGACCCGCCGCGGCCCGCCAGACCGTCGGTGTCCGGCGTCCCGACCACCCGGTCGTGGTCGCCCTGTGCGAGCTGCTGGGCCCTCTGGCCGTCACCAGTGCCAATCTGCACGGTGCCCCCCCGGCCACCACGGCCGCGGAGGTCGTGCAGGTGTTCACGGGGTCCGACCAGCCCGAGCTCGTCCTCGACGCCGGTCGGTGTGACGGGGTCCCGTCGACCGTGGTCGAGTGCCGGGGCCCCGCGTCGCGCTGCCTGCGGGAGGGAGCCCTGCCCTGGGCGGAGCTCCACGGGCCCCACCGGGTGGATGCGGCGGCACCGGGCACCGGTGGGGTTGACGGTGCCGGCTCCGACGCGGGAGACTTCTGGGATGCACCGTCGTGAGTCGCACCAGCGCGTCACCGTAATCATTATCGACTAGGCACATACCGCTCCCGGTGTGTGCCTCCTGACCGTCCACCTGGTGGGCGGTTTTTCAATTTCCGCCCCGTGACCACCGTGGGCACCGTGCAGGACCTCCCCACGGGACAGACTCCCTCCACCGAGAAGAGAAGGACAGCAGACAAGTGAGCAGCTACAAGGTTGGCGTGATCGGCGGCGACGGCATCGGTCCCGAAGTGACGGCCGAGGCCCTCAAGGTGGCCCGCGCCGCGGGCGTGCAGCTCGACACCACCGACTACGAGCTCGGTGCCGACCACTACATCCGCACCGGCGAGGTCCTGCCGGACAGTGTCCTGGAGGAGCTCGGGGGCTTCGACGCCATCCTGCTCGGCGCCATCGGCGCCCCGGTCGGTTCCACCGAGGTGCCGCCGGGCACCCTGGAGCGGGGCATGCTGCTGCGCCTGCGGTTCGCGCTCGACCTGTACATCAACCTGCGGCCGTTCACCGGGGTCCCGGGTGCGCCCCAACCCGACTGCGACTTCATCGTGATCCGCGAGAACACCGAGGGCACCTACGCCGGCGAGGGCGGGTTCCTGCGCAAGGGCACCCCGTTCGAAGTGGCCACCCAGGGCTCGGTCAACACCCGCCACGGGGTCGAGCGGTGTGCCCGCTTCGCCTTCTCGCTGGCCGCCACGCGTGACCGGCACCACCTCACCCTGGTGCACAAGACGAACGTCCTGACGTTCGCCGGCGACCTCTGGCAGCGTACGGTCGACGAGGTGGCGCCCGACTACCCCGACGTCACCCGCGACTACAACCACGTCGATGCCACCTGCATCTACCTGGTGGAGGATCCCTCCCGCTACGACGTGATCGTCACCGACAACCTGTTCGGCGACATCATCACCGACCTGGCCGGCGCCGTCGCCGGTGGCATCGGCTACGCCGCATCGGCCAACCTCAACCCCGACCGCACCGGGCCCTCGATGTTCGAGCCCGTACACGGTGCGGCCAACGACATCGCCGGCACCGGCAAGGCCAATCCCGCCGCCGCCATCCGGTCGGCCGCCCTCATGCTCGACTTCCTGGGCGAGACCGCCGCGGCGGCCGCCGTCACCAAGGCGGTCACCGAATTCATCCACTCCACCCCGCACCCGGCGCTCTCGACCACCGAGATCGGCGACGCCATCGCAGAAAGGCTCTGAGACATGCCCATCACCCCCACGGAAAAGATCTGGATGGACGGCGAGCTCGTCGACTGGGCCGATGCCACGGTGCACGTGCTCACCCACACGATGCACTACGGCTCCGGTGTGTTCGAGGGCATCCGTGCCTACCCGACCGACCGCGGCGTCGCCATCTTCCGCCTCCGTGACCACATCGAGCGGCTCTTCGTGTCGGCCTCGGTCTTCCTCATCGACATCCCCTTCAGCGTGGACGACATCGTCGAGGCCACGCGCGAGGTGGTCCGGGTCAATGGTCTGGCCGACGGGTGCTACATCCGGCCGCTCGTGTACCTTGGCTACGGCGAAATGGGACTCAACCCCATCCCGTGCCCCGTCAACGTGTCCGTGGCCTGCTGGCCGTGGGGCACCTACCTCGGCGACGACGGGGTGGCCAACGGGGTGTCGATGAAGATCTCCTCGTGGCGGCGCCACGACCCGAACGCCGTCCCGACCGCGGCCAAGGGCACCGGAATGTACGTGAACTCCTCGCTGGCCAAGGTCGAGGCCATCAAGGCCGGGTACGACGAGGCCATCCTGCTGGCCCCCGACGGGAACATCAGCGAGTGCACCGGCGAGAACATCTTCGTCGTCCGCGACGGCAAGATCCTCACGCCCCCGAGCTCCGACTCGGGTGCGCTCGAGGGCATCACCCAGAAGTCGGTGGAGCGGATCGCCCGGGACCTGGGCCACGAAGTCCACTACCAGCAGCTGATCCGCACCGACCTCTACACGGCGGACGAGGCCTTCCTCACCGGCACGGCCGCCGAGGTGGTGCCGATCCGCTCCGTCGACGACCGCACGGTCGGTGCCGGCAAGCCCGGTCCAGTCACCCAGCAGATCCAGCAGACCTACTTCGGGGCGGTCCGGGGCGAGATCGAGCAGTACCGGGACTGGTTGGACTATGTCGAGTGACGGTCCGACCCTCGGCGACGACACGTTCGCCTCGGCGGGGCGGCCCGGGGCGCACACGCACGGCCACGGACACACCCACAGCCACGGCGCGGGTCCGGCCCACTCCCACCCGCTGACCGCGGGCCAGGAGGCCCACGCCCGGGGCCGGCACGCCCACGACGACGACCACGAGCACGGCGTCACCCGCGGCGGGCACGACTTCGACCTGCCCGCCCTGCCCGACGCCGTCGACGTCTTCGACACCACCCTGCGCGACGGCTCGCAGCAGGAGGGCCTGTCGCTGACGGTGGACGACAAGCTCCGGGTGGCCGAGCAGCTCGACCACCTCGGCGTCACCTTCATCGAGGGCGGCTGGCCGGGAGCCAACCCCAAGGACGCCGAGTTCTTCGCCCGGGCGCCCAAGGAACTGCACCTGGCGAGGTCGACACTGGTGGCCTTCGGGTCGACCCGGCGGGCCGGCGTGCGGGCCGAGGACGACGAGACCCTGCGCCACCTGGTCGAAGCCCAGACCGAGGCGGTCTGCATCGTGGCGAAGTCGTCCGAGATGCACGTGGTCGACGCACTGCGCACGACGCTCGACGAGGCGGTCGCCATGGTGACCGACTCCGTGGAGTTCCTGCGGGCCAACGATCTGCGCGTCTTCCTCGACGCCGAGCACTTCTTCGACGGCTACAAGGCGAATCCGGAGTTCACGCTCCGGATCCTCCAGGCCGCCGAGGAGGCGGGGGCCGAGACCCTCGTGCTGTGTGACACCAACGGTGGCACCCTGCCCTACGAGGTCGAGCGGATCGTGGCCACGGTGCTCGGACGGTTCGAGAGCCAGGTCGGGGTGCACTTCCACAACGACAGCGGTTGCGCGGTGGCCAACTCGCTGGCCGGGGTGTCGGTGGGTGCCACCCACGTCCAGGGGTGTGTGAACGGCTACGGCGAACGGTCGGGCAACGCCGATCTCGCCGCCGTGGTGCCGGACCTGTCGCTGAAGCTGCGGGTCTCGACCATCCCGGCCGAGCGCCTCCCCCTGCTGACCCCGGTCGCCCACCACATCTCCGAGCTGGTGAACATCGCCCCCAACCCGCAGCAGCCCTTCGTGGGCGCGTCGGTCTTCGCCCACAAGGCGGGGCTCCACACGTCGGCGATCGCCCGCCGCTCCGACGCCTACGAGCACATCTCGCCGGACCTCGTCGGCAACGGCACCCGGTTCGTGGTCTCGGAAATGGCCGGTCGGTCGACGCTCGCCATGAAGGCCGAGGAGCTGGGCCTCGAACTGGACTCCGACGCCATGACCTCGGTGCTCGACTCGTTGAAGCGGCTCGAGTACGAGGGCTACCACTTCGAGGTGGCCGACGGCTCGCTCGAGCTGCTGCTGCGCGACTCGACGGGCTGGCGACAGTCCTTCTTCGAGCTGGAGTCCTACCGGGTGATCGCCGACCAGGGGGAGGACCTCACCACCGAGGCCACGGTCAAGGTCCGCGTCGGCGGACAGCGGGTGGTGGCCACGGCGGAGGGCAACGGTCCGGTCAACGCCCTCGACGGTGCCCTCCGGGCCGCCATCGGCAGCAGCTACCCGGCCCTCGACGGCGTCCACCTGGTGGACTACCGGGTCCGGGTGCTCGATTCGGCCAAGGGCACCGGCTCGGTGACCCGGGTCCTCATCGACTCGACCGACGGGGACCGCACCTGGACCACCATCGGGGTGTCGGAGAACATCATCGCCGCCTCGTGGCAGGCCCTGTCGGACTCTGTCGTCTACGGTCTGGTCCACGCCACCGGTGCGGGTGCCTGAACTGGACATCCGTCCCCGTCCCATGGCACCTTGCAGTCCTCGGTCGCCGTCCGTGTCCTCCGGTGACCACCGACCGAACGATCCGACCATCCGCGTGACCACGCCATCCAGGAGTACCCGGTGACCCAGCCCAGTTTCGTTCCCGTCGTCGAGGCCGACCAGGTCCGACGTGCCTATCAGCTGCACGTCCCGTCGATCTGGACCACCTCGCGTCCGTCCGAGTTGCGCGGCACCCGCGCACCGGCCGGTTCCGCCCTCGGCACCCCCGGGCCCGACCAGGGGTTCGCCCTCAAGCTGGCCCGTCGCTTCGAGGACCGCCTGGTCCTGCGCGGGGGCGACACCGCCGAGGACGCCATCTGGGGGTGCACCGCGGTCGCCATGCGCCGCTCGGCGCTCTTCGGACGGGCCCCGGTGATCCACGACCTGACGCTGGCCTTCACCCTGTGGGGATTCCTGGAGGGGGCACCGGCCGATCTGGTGACGGCCCGTTCGCCCCTGTTCCGGTCGGCGTCCCACCACTACCGCGTGCAGCGGGCCATCGCCGACTGTGTGCTCGAGTCCACGCTGCGGCTGACGCCGGAGCAGGTGGGCGAGCGTCTCGCCGGGTGGCGTGACCTGCTCGTACTTCCCGTCCACGACTGAGCGACACCGACACCGGCCCGTCCACGTCGGGAGCTCCGACCGATCGGACCTGCGCTGGATCAGCGGTCGGTCCTCGCCCCGGGAGGGCGTCAGTCGGAAGCCCCGGCAGTGGCGGGTGATGTCCCGACGGTCGATCAGGGGTGTGCGCTCAGCGCAGGATCCGCCAGCGCTTCTTGGCCGACGCACCGGTGAAGGCGCCGATCTCCGCGGGGACACGCGCCGAGGCTCCCACGAGGACTGGGTCGCCCAGGGTCTGTTCCGAAGCGAATCCGACCGACATCGGGACGTCGAGTCCTGGACGGGCCTCGCCGTCGGCGTAGTTGACCGTGACCACGTTGGCCAGGCTCGAGCCGGCCAGCGCCTGGCTGAAGAGATCCGGGTACATCGGGCCTGCCTCCGGACGCTGGTCGGGCGCCGCCGGGAACGTCGGGCGGACGGCGAGCTCGGGAACGGGGATGGGCGTCAGCTTGGGGAGCGGGGCTCCAACCGGCACGACGGCATCGATCGACGGGATGCCCGCGGGTGGCGAGACGGGCCCGGAGACCGGGACGGCGTCGAACGTTGGCGGTGATTCCGCCGGGGTCCAGGCGCCGCCGGCCTGCCCCCATCCAGGTACGTCAGGTGTGTCACTCATGGCTTCTATCTCCACGTGATCGTGCATATCGGTATCCAGGTCATGTGCCCGGTCAGTGGGGTCATCGGCTGATCCGGGGCCCGTCTTGAGCGATTGGAGTGGTGCACCCGGGCATCCCGGGTACCCGATCCGGCTACCGGTCGGTAACTTGGAGGCATGGAGACTGCCTTCGCCCTGACCGACACCCACCGCCAGTTCCGAGACTCCCTGCGGAAATTCGCCGATGACCAGGTGGCGCCCCATGCCGCCGCCGCCGACCGCGACTCGGTCTACCCGCAGGCCTCCTTCGACGCCTGCCGGGCCATGGAGCTGCCCGCCCTGGGCATCCCCGAGGCGTACGGGGGTGCCGGGGCCGACATGATCACCCAGGCCATCATGGCCGAGGAGATCGCCCGGGCCTGTGCCTCGACCGCGGTCATCCTGCTCATCTCCAAGCTGGGGATGTTGCCGGTGATGAACTGGGGAAGTGAGGAACTGAAGCACGAGTACCTGCCCAAGATCGCCTCGGGCGAGCACCAGGCCAGCTACTGCCTGTCCGAGGCCGACGCCGGCTCGGACGTCGCCTCGATGCGCACCCGGGCGGTGCGTGACGGTGACCACTACGTCCTGACGGGGGCGAAGCACTGGATCACCAATGCCGGGGTGTCGGACACCTACACGGTGTTCGCCGTCACCGATCCCTCGGCGGGGCGTCGGGGCATCAGCTGCTTCCTCGTCGAGGCCGGCTGGGGCGTCCAGGTGGCGGCGCTCGAGGACAAGATGGGCCTGCGGGGCAGCCCGACCGCGGCGATCACGTTCGACGAGATCCGGGTGCCGGCGACCCACCTCATCGGCGAGGAGGGCAACGGCTTCACCATCGCCATGCACACGCTGGACCGGAGCCGTCCCACCATCGGGTCGCAGGCCGTGGGCATCGCCCAGGGTGCCATCGACGCCGCCGCCGGCTACATGCGGGACCGGAAGGCGTTCGGGAAGCCGATCGCCGACCTGCAGGGCCTGCGCTTCATGCTGGCCGACATGGCCATCAAGACCGAGGCGGCCCGCACGCTCATCTACCGGGCCTGCTCGCTCATCGACAACGGCGATCCCGAGGGCGAGCTGACGTCGATCGGGGCCATGGCCAAGTGCTTCGCCTCGGACACGGCCATGGCCGTCACGACGGACGCCGTGCAGCTGCTCGGAGGCTACGGGTACACCAAGGACTTTCCGGTGGAACGGTTCATGCGGGACGCCAAGATCACCCAGATCTACGAGGGAACCAACCAGATCCAGCGGGTGGTGATCGCAAAGAAGCTGCTCGGATAGGGTTTCTGGCTCTGCTTGTCGGGGCCTTGAAGGCCAGTTGTGGCCTGATATCCCTACTTTATCCCTACTGGACTACGCTCGGGTCCGTGGCCACCATCCGAGAGAGGTCCCCGGGAGTCTGGGAAGTACGGGCGTTCACCGGTCGAGACGCCCAGGGCCGCCCCACCCAGATGAGCCGGACCGTCCGGGGCGGGAAGCGCGAGGCGGAACGGGTCGCCGCCGAACTGACCCTTCGCCGGGGGAGCGAGGCCGGCAGGGTCACCGTGTCGGAACTGCTCGACCTCTGGATGGAGCAGCACACGCCCTCCTGGTCGCCGTCGACCGTCGAGAACCACAAGAGCCGGGTGGCCCAGGTGAAGGCCGATTCCATCGCCAAGGTCCGCCTGGCCAAGCTGTCGGCGGTGGACGTCGACCGCTGGCACGCCCGGCTGGCCCGGAACGGCTCCGGCGACGGGTCGATCCGCAACCAGCACCAGGTACTGCGGGCCGCCGTGACCCAGGCCGTCCGGTGGGGCTGGGTCATGACCAACGTGGTCGCCGTGGCGCAACTGGGCAAACGGAAGCAGGTACCACGGGGGGCGCTCGGCGAAGACGAGGTCCGGAGAGTCCTCGTCGCATCTGAGGAGCTGGCCGACGCACTGGAGGTCGAGCCGGCCGCACCGATCGCGCTCCGCCTGGCCGCCATCACCGGGGCCCGTCGGTCGGAGCTGGCGGCGCTGCGGTGGGCGGACCTCGACGGCGACCGACTGACCATCGACTCCAGCGTGGCCATCATTCGCCACGGAACGCCTGACGCACCGTCGACGCCGACCCTGCGGGACGATCCGACCAAGACAGCCAACCGGAGGACAGTCACACTGGATGCGACCACGGCAGAGGCGTTGCAGCGGTTGAGGCGGCTCCAGCAGAACCTCGGACCCTGGATCCTGAACGTGGGGGAGCAGCCCGTGAATCCGGAGCGGATCGGTGCGTGGTGGCGCCGCGCTCGGGACCGGGCCGGTGTGGACGGCCGCTGGCGGCTCCACGACCTGAGGCACTGGTCGGCCACCATGTCGATCTCCCGGGGGCACGACATCCGGACCGTGGCCAACCGCCTCGGCCATGCCAATCCGGCCATGACGCTCCGTGTGTACGCCCATGCGGTCGAGTCGGCCGACGGTCCGGTGGCCGCCATGCTCGGCCAGATCCTGGACGAGGGAGACCACGAAGACGCTCCCGCGCTCGCAGTCATCAAATCCTCCTCGATGCAGTAGGCCGTCTCGATCCTGTCGCTTCACGACCTTCAGCGGATCGGGGTGCCCAGCAGTTCCTCCATGGCCAATCTCGGAATCACGATCCGCCTCCCCAACCTGATCGCCGGAAGCTCACCCCGGGCCACCAGCTCGTAGGCCAGTCCCCTGGAGATGTTCAACAGGTAGGCCGCCTCGTCGACGGTGAGGACGAGGCGGTCGCTACCGGCGGGGGAGGTGGGTGGACTCTCAACCTGTTGAGCCGCAGCCTCTGGTAGATGGTCATCTGGTAGATGGTCATCATCCGAGCGGACGACGAACATGCGCGCCCCGGGTCTGCGATCTGAATCATGCTGCGTGCGGTTGCTTTCGGTCATGTAGGGCTCCGTTCGGTTGGTGGGGCCGTGCCCATCGTCCACACAGACGTCACCCGAAACGTCACCCTGGCCCCTCCGGTAGGACGCCTCCAACGTCACCTTGCAGCGCGGCCGATGGATTGCAACGTCACCCGGGTTTGGATTTCCGACGGAGCAACGTCACCTTTGTGCCTGGGAATAGATAGCTCGCGTGATGACTCCGCCATCCCAGGCGGCGTCCCGTGCGGCCGGGGAGAAGTCCGTCGTCAAGGGTGTCGTACAGCGCAATCGCGATGTCGCCTCCACTCGGTGGGCAAAGACGGTGCGGACGTTCTCAACGGTGAGTGAGATCCAAAATGGCGCCCATGGCGGGCATCGAGCCCGTCACGGGCGCCTTCGTTACTCAGCAGATCGGCTGCGTCGGAGCGGTTCAGATCATCCACACCTGTGCATCATCGATGCGCACGTCAACCTCGTCCCTCGTGACGCTCGGGTCTGTGGCGGTCGCCCGGGCGGTGCTCACGAGCGCAGCGCATCCTCGAATGCAACTGTGTGGACTCCTCGCACAGCCCGCACGGCAACAAGCTGTCCCTGTGTCGAAGACGATCGGGCGGGCTCCGTACCCGCTCGGTCGCCTGCCTACTTGCCCGGTTGCCCGTCGGTCTCAATGCGACGTGAGCCGGTATCCAGGGTGACGTTCCGCACTTGAGTGCACAGGTGTGGGTGCTGAGTACCGCTCTGGCGGAACCGAAGATCGTCACGTTGCGTTGGCGGCCACGCCGGGCTCTACGCCCGCCTGGGCGCCACTTCGTTTGCGAGCACCGACGAGAGCACTACGGCAATCTCCCGATGGCGTAGGGGGAGGCGGGCAGGGGCGACGAAGGGGTCACAGTCCCACCAGACGGCGCCATAGGCGCCGCTGAGGCGAAGACGTGGCGCCAGTGGTCTCCTTCCCCGCCCGGTTCCGGCCCGAACGGCCCTCAGCCGCAAGGGGGGTCCCCTTGCAGCCGTGTTCAAGGTCTTCCGGGGATGTGACGCGGGATCGTCGGCGCGCCGCCAGGTCGGCTCGGCAACGGTCGGCCATGCTCGGTGCGATCGAGCCCGTTGAGCGAGCCCGCCCTGGAGGCTCCGTCCATTGGAGCGCGGAGATACGCAGTGATGCGGGAGTGCGAGGCGATTCGGCGAGGCGGGTCCGAACGTGCGCAGACTTGCTGCACCGTTGCCTCTGATTCGACCTGAAGCTCCGTTTGGACGGCATCTCCTTCCACCCTTTCCGTCACCACCGTCGAGTTTCTCGTCACCGCGCCTGCAAATGGGGTGTGACCAGGGAGGGTGACGTTCAGGGTGACGTTGGATCGGGCGGCAACTCGTGGCACGACGGGACTGCTCGTCGACCAAATCCCCCGGTCCGTCCCAATAACGCGATTACACGGGTGAAAGCGTCCCCTACCGGCACATCCGTGACACCCGCCACTCGTGAATGAGCGCCGTGATCTCGCCCCGGGTTGCGCATCAGGCCGCAGGTGTGACCGTGCCCCTGGGCACCTCGTGGGACCACAGGGATCGCTGGCTACCTTCAGGGTGTACCGTCGTGCAGACACACATTCAGCCCTAGACCCCGGCTCCGAAGCGATTGCGTCATCGAGCTGGGAGGCTTTCATGTTGATTTGGGCCTGGATCAAGAGGCGGCGAGCTGCAAAGGCGGCGAGAGCGGCGAAGGCGGCGGAATCACCGGTGGCTCCGAGTGACTCTGCCCCTACTGAGTGAGAAGGCGGTAGAAGCCCTACGCACCGCCGAGACCATGCAAGACCTCGGCCCTTAGGGCTCTCTGACCCAGTCACTCTCCGTAGCGCAGTGCTCATGGCGCCCCCGAGTGGACCTTCTAGCTGCCTACTCTTCGACTCTGACCTGGTGCACCTCCCAGGGATCTTGGATTGAGAACATGGTCACCACCTACAGCGTCATCGCATTACTGGCAGTCTCGGTTCAGCTCGTCGTCCTCGTGGTTCTCCACGTGCTCCCGACCGGCTACAACCCAGTCCGAGATGCCATCAGTGATTACGGAGTCGGGCGATACCGCTCCTACTTCGCTGCACAAGTCTGGGGCGGTGCTCTTGCCTGTGCCGCCGTCGCTCTGGCTCTCAGTCAGCTACATCCATACAAGCCGACTTTTGTCATCGTGGCGCTACTGGTCAATGCTGCAGCGCGTGCCGCAATGCCAGCGTTCCCGACCGACCAGTCCGGTAGTCGATTCCAAACCGCAAAGGGCATTATCCACATGGTCCTGGCCATTGTTGCGTTCGCCGGCGTGGCGGCAGCTGCCAGCAGCCTGAGCGGTCTGCTGAACCACTATCACGATTGGCACAACGCCAGCTCGCTTCTCCAGACGCTCGGCTGGTTGGTTCTGGTCGGCGCCATCGCAACCGCCGTCGCGCTCGTTGGGCCACGCCTAAAGAAGATCTTCGGGCTCATCGAGCGACTCTTCACCCTGTCCGTCATCGCCTGGCTCTGCGTGATGGCAATCGAACTGATCCGCTTCGCCAGGTAGCACCCGATCCGCCTTCGGGGTGCCCCCGAACACCGGGACAGCAACACAAACATCTAATCTCTTGAGAGTTCGCCTCCTTCATCTCGAGAGCGGATGAGACCCTGATTTC
>Ga0302276_10003372_pt1 | contig 13803 bp, 15 predicted proteins | sample III_Bog_N2_3_FD_198768 | JGI IMG/M metagenome (GOLD analysis project Ga0302276, IMG submission 198768) | Peat permafrost microbial communities from Stordalen Mire near Abisko, Sweden - III_Bog_N2_3 | ecosystem: Environmental > Terrestrial > Soil > Wetlands > Peat | place: Sweden: Abisko...
GAGGTCAGCCGCCGCAACGTGCCCGAGCGCGATGATCGCGCGTGGTTGCACGATAGCGATCTGATGGCGCAGAAACTCACGGCATTCCGTGCGAAATCGCGCCGTCGTCCTTAACGGGCCGCGCGAATGGATGGGCTGGAGTCCCATCAGCGCGTTTGTAAAAAAGCATTCCCCGGGCACCAAGCCGGCATGAAAGACATACTCCCGCAGCTTTCGCCACGTGGGCCCGTTAATGACTTCAATACCTCGCGCGAGCGAGCGCTCATATCCGCTGACCTTATCGAAGTTGTGGCCCACAAACATGACCGGATTCTTCGGAAACCACTCGGGCATCGCGCCGTGTGGCTCATCGCCGCGCCATAATCCATCGCCGCCCGGGAAGAAGCCCGTTCCGTCGATGGCTTCGCCGACGCGGCGCACGCCGTCGGGGTCGGCATCTTGGTAGTCGACAACGATCTCATTCATGCGCTGCCTTAGCTGCGCGACAACTTCTTCCGCTCTTCGCGAGAAATCCGTTCGGTTCTGCAATCCCAGTACGCGACCTCGTACCTAGCGAGACTTCGGGTCCTTGCGCTCGAGCGGTGCGATTCGGTTTTCGAATTCCCCTCGAAATTCGCGCAGATCGGTTCGTACGACGCGCAGTTCTGTTTCGAGGTTCTCGACGCGGACTTCGATGTTGCCGAGACGGCGCTCGACTCGGCCGAATCCCGCGCGCATTTCGGTGCGGAGCTCGGCGGTTTCGTTTCGATTTGCGACGATTTCAGTGCGATTTGCAGCCACCTCGACGGAGATCACGTCGAGGAGCTGCAGGATCTTTGTTTGGGCTGCGTCTTCCATTGTAGCCTCGAATTGTGGCGGTCTTTCGACTTCGCGCACTTCGTGCGCTTCGCTCAAGATGACATGGAAGCGCGGGTGGTGCGTTAGAACGCTCTCGTCAAAACGTCAGAACGTCAGAACGGGATTTCGTCCTCGAGGGCTGCGTCCTCGTCGAAGCCGGCTGTGGAAGCGGCGGGGCGTGACGGGGCGGCGGGACGCTCGTATGACTCGCCGTCGCCGTTGCTCATGCGGCTTCCGCCGCCGCCGGCGCGATCGAGCATTTGCATCGTGTTGCAGACGACCTCGGTCGCTTTGCGCTTCTCGCCTTCTTTCGTCTCGTACGAACGAATCGAGAGGCGGCCTTCGACCAGGCACGACATGCCCTTCTTCAGATACGTGTTGCACGTCTCTGCGAGCTTGTCCCAAGCGACGATGTCGATGTAATCCGTCTCTTCTTGCTGCTTCGAGCGGCGATTGACCGCGAGCGTGAATTTCGTGACGGCCGCGCCGGAGCCGACGTAACGGATCTCCGGATCGCGCGTGAGATTGCCCACCAGGATAATTTTGTTGAAACTGCCAGCCATTATGCAAACCTCTTCTTAGATGCGCCGCCTACCGGTCGGCGCGCAAGCTCAGTATCGTGGATGGCTCTGCCAGGTGCCTGGCACAGTTCGGACGCTTACGCGTCGAGTCGGATGACCAGGGCGCGCATGACGTCTTCGTTGAGACGCATCTGGCGCTCGAGTTCCTTCGACGCGGCGGCTTCGCTGTTGAACTTCATCACCACGTAGTAGCCTTCGCGGACATCGTCGATCTCATAGGCCAGGCGACGCTTGCCCAGCTTCTCGATCTCGCCCACGATCTCGCCGCCGTTGCCCTTGAGGCCCTCGGCGATCGTTTCCACGCGGGTGTCCACATCGGTCTCTTCGAGCGCCGGACGCAGAATATAGGTGACTTCGTAACTGTTGGCCATGGGGTCCCTCTGCGGACACCGGCGGGGCCGGTGGGTCGGACGGGCCGACCAGCGGGTGGTAGCCGGGCAAGCCCCGGCCAGAACCCCGGAATCATATCACGACAAGACGACCCGCGCCAAGGGCCGCGGGCTCCGTGCCGCTAAGCCGCACCCTCAATGAAGTACCTCGCCGCCGCCCTTGCCGCCACGGTCGCCGTCGCGTCGATCGTGCTTACCGCCCCTCCGGCCCCGGCCCGTGCCAACGTCTTCTGCCCGGTCACGATCGCCGCGGTCACGAACCTGGCCATCCTCGGCCGCCAAGACGTCTACGGCGTGACCCTCGATTTCGACCCCGGCGACACCACCAGCATCCGGCTGCGCGTCGACTCGACCACCAGCCGCTACGCGGTCGACTTCAACGACATCGGCGCGATCGGCCCGGGCGGAGCCCACGCCCGACGCTACTTCGTGATGCCCGGCAACGAACGGGTCGTGACGGCCTGGATCGAGAGCACCGGCCTCACGCCCGATTCGCGGCTCGAATGCCCGATCACGCGGCCCTACGCCGCCGACGCCCCGGCGCCGCTCGATCCGCAGGTCCTCAAAGCCCTAGCCATCGACCGGCACGCGCTGCAGGACAACTACTCCACCAAGACCGTCGTCGCGACGCCCAAGAGTTTCGGCGCGGCGTCGACGCAGACGTGCAACCAGCCCTACGCTCCGGCCCGCGCGATCTTGCCCGTGCAGCCCGACGTGCCGGCGGCAGCGCGCGCCGTCCACGCGACCGGCACGACGATCGTACGCGTCGCGCTCGATGAAACGAGCAGCGTCGTCGGCGCGGTCGTCGTGCGCTCCAGCGGCTACGCGCCGCTCGACCGCGCGGCGCTCGATGCCGCAACGAAGTCGTCGTACCGCACCGAATCGTTCGCCTGCCGGCCGGTCGCAAGCACCTACCAATTCTCGGTGACGTTCGGCAGCTAACCGCGTGGGGAACCGTGCGTTCGGCCGGGCCATCCTGACGGCGCTTGCGCTCGTTTTGGCGCTCGCCGTCGCGCCTGTGAACGCGCAGCAAAAGGCGGACAACTCCGCTCTCGCGGACGATCCAGACTTCGTCGCACGCGATCCCAAGTACCCGACCACCCTCAAGTACGATGTTCCGACCGAGTTCAAGATTCGCGTGCTCGACGGTCCCGACTATCAGCTCACCAAACATCGCGGGCACGTCGTGTTCTTCAACGTGTTCGCAACCTGGTGTCCGCCGTGCAATGAGGAGATGCCGGCGCTGCTCGGATTCGAGGCGGCACATACCGACGATACCGACCTCGTGTTCATCGATGTCGGAGAGTACGACGACACTGTGCGGAAGTTCCGCAAGAAATACGTCATCCCGTATACGATCGCGATGGACCCGAGCCAGCTCTACTTCGGCTACATCGCGAAACAAGAAGCGTTCCCGATGACCTTCGTATTTCGGCCCGACGGCACGCTCTACGCGTCGTGGTCGGGCGCCGTTTCCCGCTGGTGGTTCGAGACGGCGCGACGGCATGCGATTGCGACGGCGGCGACGCCGGCTCCTTAGCGCGAGGCGCGGCTCTGGTGGCTGTCCCTCGACTCCGCGCCTACGCGCTCCGCTCGGATGACGGGGGGCGCGGCTCGCGTTGGTGGCGGGGGTGCGGGGGAGTTAGCCGCTGGCTCGGGCTTCGCGTTTGGTTACGCGGTAGACGGCGCGAACTTCCTTGAGGTTGGAGAGCTTCGAGAGTAGCTTCTGCAGGTGGTCGATGTTGGTGATTTGCGCGGTGATCGAGATGTTCGCGAGTTCTTTCTTCACGCGCGCGTTGACCGACGAGACCGGGGTCTTGAGTTCGGCGCATACGCCGAGCACGTCTTGCAGTAAGCCCGGGCGGTCGCCGGCTTCGATTTCGATGTCGACCGCGTGCTGGATGTGCGTGATGTCGGCCCAGGTCGCCTCAAGAATGCGCTCGGGCGCGGCGTTCATGTAGGCCACGTTCGGACAGTCGGCGCGGTGGACGGAGACGCCGCGGCCGATCGTCACGAAGCCCATGATCGGATCGCCCGGTACAGGCGAACAACACTTCGAGAGCCGTACGAGCACGTCGTCGACGCCGGCGATGCGGATGCCCGACGCATTGCGCGCGATACGACGCGTGGTCGCCGGCCGCGGCACGGTCTGGATATCGACGACGTTATCGGTCTTGAGTTCTTCCTTGATACGTTTGGCGACCGAGGCCGCGGTCGCATCGCCGAAGCCGATCGCGGCGTACAGATCGGTCGCGCTGCTGTAGTTCAGCTTCGTCGCGATCTTGTCGATCGCGTCGGTGCGCGTCACGTCGGAACGCACGCCTTGATGGACGAGCTCCGATTCCAGCATCTCCTGGCCGAGCAGCGCGTTTTCTTCTTTTTTCTCTTTGCGGAACCACTGCTTGATCTTGTGCTTGGCGCCCGAGGTCTTGACGAGCGAGAGCCAGTCGAGCGACGGCCGCGCGCTGGATTTATTGACCAGCACCTCGACGATGTCGCCGTTTTTCAGCCCGAAATCGAGCGGGACGATCTTGCCGTTGACCTTCGCACCGACGCAGTGATTGCCGACGCCCGAATGCACCTGATAGGCGAAGTCGAGCGGCGTCGCGTTGGCGGGCAGCGAGAACACATCGCCCTTGGGCGAGAAGATGAAGACCTGCGACTCGAACAGATCGAGCTTGAGGTTTTCCATGAACATGCGCGAGTCGCGCATGTCGTTCTGCCATTCGAGCAGCGAACGCAGCCAGGTGAGCTTCTGCTCGAAGCTATCGCCCTTCGCACCTTCTTTGTAGCGCCAGTGCGCGGCGATGCCGTATTCGCTGGTGCGGTGCATCTCGAGCGTGCGGATCTGCACTTCGAGCGGATCGCCGCCCGGGCCCACGACCGTCGTGTGCAACGACTGATACATGTTGGGCTTGGGCATCGCAATGTAATCTTTGAAACGCCCCGGCAGCGGCTTCCAGATCGAGTGCACGATGCCGAGCGCGCCGTAGCAATCCTTGACCGAATCGACGATCACGCGCACGGCCGTGAGATCGTAGATGGTCGAGAAGTCGCGGCCCTTTTGCATCTTCTTGTGAATCGAATAGAAGTGCTTGGGCCGCCCGCTGATATCCGCGTGCAGGCCGATCGCCTCGAACTGCACCTTCAGCTCGTCGAGCACGGCCGTTACGGCCGCTTCGCGTTCGGCGCGCTTCTTCGCGACGCGCTCGGAGATATCGCGATAGGCCTCGGGATCGAGGTAGCGCAGCGCGAGATCTTCGAGATCCCACTTCATGCGCCAGATGCCCAGGCGGTGCGCGATCGGCGCGTAGATCTCGATCGTCTCACGCGCGATCGTCTGCTGCTTGGCCGGCGGCAGCGATTGCAACGTGCGCATGTTGTGCAGCCGGTCGGCCAGTTTGATGATGATCACGCGGATGTCCTTGGCCATCGCCAGGAACATCTTGCGCAAGTTCTCGACCTGCGCGTCTTCTTTCGACTGGTACGGAATGCGGGTCAGTTTGGTGACGCCGTCGACCAGCTGCGCGATCTCGGTGCCGAAGCGCTCGACGACTTCTTCGCTCGTGATGACGGTGTCTTCGACGACGTCGTGGAGGAGGGCGGCGGCGATCGTCGCGCGGTCCATTTCGAGGTCGGCGAGGATCGCGGCGACGGCCAGCGGATGCTCGATGTACGATTCGCCCGAGGCGCGACGCTGCTCGCGGTGCGCCCCTTCGGCAAGCGCGTAGACGCTCCCGAGCCATGCCGGCTCGAGTGAGGGGTCGTAGCGGCGAACGTTCGCAACCAGATCCGCAATCGTCATAGGCTGTTGGTCCTACAACACGCTTGGCCGTCCACTATTTGCGTCAATAGGTGATGAACGACGTGATGTCGACATCGGGCAGAGCCGCGCGCCCGTTGAGCGCGGCCAGTTCGATCAGCACCGCGACGCCCGCAATCTCCGCCCCGAGGCGGGAGAGCAGGCGCAAGGTTGCCGCCAGGGTGCCGCCGGTGGCCAGCAGATCGTCGATCACGAGCACCCGCGCGCCGCGCGCGACGGCGTCGGAATGGATCTCGATCGAATTCGTGCCGTATTCCAGCGCATATTCTTCGGTGAATTTCTCGCCGGGCAGTTTGCCGGGCTTGCGGACGGGGACGAAACCCGCGCCCAGCGCGTAGGCGATCGGCGCGCCGAGCATGTACCCGCGGGCCTCGATTCCCACCACATACTCGATCCCGGCGTCGCGATAGCGGTCGGCGAAGAGGTCGATCATGGCCCGAAAGCCGGCCGGATCGCTCAGCAGCGGGGTGATGTCGCGGAACAGAATGCCGGGGATGGGAAAATCAGGAATAGCGCGGATCAAACTCTCGAGCTGCACGCACCGCCGTTCGCCTTGCCCGGACGGGAACCCCGCGACGCGCTCGAATCGTAGCGTTCTCAGGTGAAGACAAAAGTCGGATCGCGCGCTTTCGCCGACGACCCCGAACGGCTGCGACGGTACGCGGTGGCGCTGCCGAGCGCGGTCGCGCTGACGCTGCTGTTCTTCGCGCTCGGTATCTGGCGGCCGGCGGCGTTCCCGCGCGCGGAACGCCCGGCCGTAACCGCAATCGTGCTCGAACGCCGCCCGCAGCCGACCCCGGCGCCGCGCCGCGTGCGCCCGCCCACGCACCCGGTGGCACTCGCCGAGGTCCCGCAGCGAGCGGCGCCGCGCGCCCTGCGCGCGCCGGGTGGCGCGCCGGCCGCGCTCGCCCATCCGGCCCGGCTTGCGCCGGCCGACGTGCCCGCCGCCGTCGCGCCCGGTGCCGGGAACGGCAGCGGTCCGGGTGAGGGCGCGGGACCCGCGGCGGGCGATGCGGGCGCAGGCCCGAGCGGAACCGGCGGGACCGGCACTGCGGCGGTCGACGCGGACTCGCCGTGCGGCAGCGTCGACTTCGTCCCCGACCAAGCGTCGCGCCGCTCCGGTTCGACCGCGTACGAGACGATCCGCGCCACGGTGCATTTCCCCGACGGCCATACGGCAAGCGAGCTGTTCCCCTACGCCTGGGTCTACCCGGACGCGACGAACACCGATCCGTGGTCGCCGCGCAATCTGCGCGACCCCGATTTTCCGGCGCGCGCGCAACTGCCGCCGCCGGGCACGGACCTGCGGCGCTACCCCGAGGTGATTCGCTACATCCTCGAGCACACGCGCGGCGACGGCACGACCGTGCTGCAAGAGTGTCCCATCCCGCGTTGAAGCCCAGCGCGATGACCCAAGCCGATTTCGACGATATTCCCGGCACCCTGCTCTTCAACGCCGACCGCTCGCGCAAGGGCTACCATCTCAACATGTTCTGCATGTCGTTGATGAAAGCCGAAAACCGCGACGCGCTGCGCGCCGACCAGGAAGCCTACCTCACGCGCTTTCCGATGACCGAAGAGCAGAAGCAATCCGTGCGCGATCGCGACTGGAACAAGATGCTCGAACTCGGCGGCAACATCTACTTTACCTCGAAACTCGGCGCGTTCGACGGGCTCTCGTTTCAACAACTCGCGGCGAAGATGACCGGCGTAACGCAAGCCGAGTACGCCGACATGATGCTCAAGGGCGGCCGCTCGGTCGAGGGCAACCGCAGCAAATCGGAGTGGAAGCGTGGCTAAGATCGTCGCCGGCGTCGCGACCTCGCACGTGCCGGCCATCGGCGCCGCGCTCGACAACGGCAAATCGGGCGAGCCGTATTGGGTGCCGCTGTTTGCGGGCTTCGAGCCCTCGAAGAAGTGGATCGCCGAGCTCAAGCCCGACGTCATCATCCTCGTCTACAACGATCACGCCTCGGCGTTCTCGCTCGAGCTGATCCCGACGTTTGCGATCGGCTGCGCGGCATCGTTCAAGCCGGCCGACGAAGGCTGGGGCGCGCGCCCGGTGCCGGTCGTGCAAGGTCATCCCGAACTCGCGTGGCACATGGCGCAGTCGTTGATTCTCGATGAGTTCGACATGACGATCGTCAACAGCATGGACGTCGATCACGGGCTCACCGTGCCGCTCTCGCTGATGTACGGGCAGCCGGAAGCGTGGCCGTGCCCCGTCATCCCGCTGGCCGTGAACGTCGTGCAATATCCGCCGCCGACCGGACATCGCTGCTACATGCTGGGCAAAGCGATCCGGCGCGCCGTCGAGTCGTTCGACCGGCCGCTGCGCGTGGCGATCTTCGGCACGGGCGGGATGTCCCATCAGTTGCAAGGCCCGCGCGCGGGGCTGATCAACAAAGAGTTCGACAATCGCTTTCTGGATTTGCTCGTCAACGATCCCGAGGCCGCGGTCAACATCCCGCACATCGAATACGTGCGCGAAGCCGGATCGGAAGGCATCGAGCTCGTGATGTGGCTGATCATGCGCGGCGCGCTCGCCGACGATGCCAAAGAAGTCTACCGTTTTTACCACGTCCCGGCATCGAACACGGCCGTCGGACACCTGATTCTCGAAAACTCGTAAGCATAAGGATTTGCATCTGTGAAAGTCGCTCTGGCCGGACAAGGCGCGTTCGGCGTCAAGCATCTCGAAGGCATCGCCAACATCGACGGCGTGGAAGTCGTCTCAATTACGGGCGGCAATCAGGAAAGCACCAAGGCGGTCGCCGAAAAGTGGGGGATTCCGCACTGGACGAATGACCTTGCCGAAAGCCTGGCGCAGCCCGGAGTCGAGGCGTTGATCATCGCGTCGCCGACGCAGATGCACGCCGATCAAGCCGAACAGGCGATGCGCGCGGGCAAGCACGTCGAGGTCGAGATCCCCGTGGCCGACAGTCTGGCCGACGCGAAGCGACTGCTCGCCGTTCAGCAAGAGATGGGCGTGATCGGCATGGCCGGCCACACGCGGCGCTTCAACCCGAGTCACCAGTGGATCCACAACAAGATCCTCGCGGGCGAATTGAAGCTGCAGCAGATGGACGTGCAGACGTACTTCTTCCGCCGCACTAACATGAATGCGCTGGGCAAACCGCGCAGCTGGACCGATCATCTGCTCTGGCATCACGCCTGCCACACCGTCGATCTGTTCCAGTATCAGACCGGGCAGACGGCGTCGGTCGCGCATGCGATCGAGGGTCCGCATCATCCCGATCTCGGCATCGCGATGGACATGAGCATCCAGCTCAAGGTGCCGATGGGCGCGATCTGCACGCTCTCGCTCTCGTTCAACAACGACGGCCCGCTCGGCACGTTCTTCCGCTACATCTGCGACAACGGCACCTACATCGCCAACTACGACGACCTCACCGACGGGAAGGGCAACAAGATCGACCTCACCGGGGTCGCGGTGTCGTTCAACGGGATCGAGCTGCAAGACCGCGAGTTCTTCTCGGCGATCAAAGAGAAGCGCGAGCCCAACTCAAGCTTCGCGCAAGTGCTGCCGGCGATGGAGACGCTCGACCGCCTCGAACACGTGCTCGCCGCGGCACAATAATCCGCTAGCCCCCTTGCCGAATCGTGCCGCCGTCGCAGATGTGCGGCACGATGAGTATTACGGCTCTGCAATTCGGCGTCTATCGCGACGGCGACAACAACCTCGACACGGTCCAATCCCCGGTGATCGATCAGGCCTTCGCGACGAGCGCCCGTGACGGGTCGATCGCGTTCTCCATCGAGGACACGACCGCGCGGCGCGACTTCGTTGCGGCCGACGGTTTGCGCACCGAATCGTACGACATCCGCAACGGTCAGGTCGCCGGCGAAGTGGCCGTCGACGCACCGCACGATCCCTCGTCACGGGCGAACCTCGCGCGCTTCGTAGCGCGCAACCTCGACGCCGCCGAGCGCAACGGCGCCGCCCAGACCTGGATCGACTTGGTCGATCACGGCGGCGGCGACGGCGGCGGCTTGGAGAGCGATACGCATAAGGCGGTCATGTCGTCGACCGATATGGCGGGCGCGATCGCCGACGGCATCGCGCTGCACGCGAAGGCGCATCCCGAAGACGCGGGGCGCGGTGTGGATGGGGTCGTGGCGAATCAATGCTTGATGAGCACGCTTGGCTTCGCCGATGCGCTCAGTCAGGACGGCGTGAGGTATCTCGCCGCGTCACCGGAGACCATGCTCGCGCCGGGCGTCCCGACCGGCGTCGCCGAGGACATCGCGCGCCACGAAGACGATCCGGCGTCGATGGCAAAGGCGCTCGTGAGCGATGCGATGCGCACGCATTACGACTCGTTTGCCGGCTCGTACACGCCGGCGGCAGCGATGGACGTGCTCGACCTCGATCCGCAGAAGATGGTCGCGATGCGCGCCGCGGTGAAGCAACTCGATCGCGGCCTCGCGACTGCCGCGCGCACGAGCGACGCGGCACAAGACGCGATCCTGGAAGATGCGCGCTCCGTCGACGGCATGGTGCGCTTCGACCGCGGGAACCTGCCCTGGCACGCCGACCGTCCGGCGATCGCGCTCTACGACACCTTCGCCGCCGACACGCGCCTTCCGAACGACGTGCGCTCCGCCGCGACGGCAGCCTCCAAGGCCGTCGGCGACCTCGTCCTGGCCCATCGCGAGAGCCACGGTTTCGAGCCGTTCGCCGGCGCAGATTACCGCGACGCCGTCGGCCCGACCGTCCACTTCGCGACCGACCCGCATCAGCTCGACCCCTGGGCCCCCAAAGTCAGCGAGACCCATACGGCCTTCTACAAAGAAGTCGGCGCCGCGAAGCTCGACAAGGCGTTGCTCGCCTGATCAGAAAAAGTCACCGCCCGCGCATTTTCACGTGCGGGGATGGAGCATCGGCATGCACGCGCAAACGTATCCGCGATCCACGCACGACGATTTCCGCCGTATCGCCGAAGCAAATCCGAACGCCCGGGTCGAGATCGACGCCGCGGGTACGATTACCGTGACACCGCCCGCCGGTGCGGCATCCGGACACCGCAACGCCCGTTTGACGCAAGCGCTTGCGAATTGGGCAGAAACTCACGGCTTCGTGGCGTTTGATTCCTCGGCGGGATTTGCTTTTGCCGACGGCTCGATCTACCAGCCGGACGGCGCGATCCTGTCGCGATCGAAGTGGGAGGCGCTGACCGTCGCCGAGCGCGAGGCATTTCTCCCGATCCCACCTGAGGTCGCAATCGAACTCGCGTCGCAATCGGATCGGCCGAACACGCTAAAAGCAAAGTTGCTCCATTTTCGTGCGGTCGGGACGGCGTTCGTGGCGCTGATCGATCCCTATCGCAAAACGATCTGGACCGACGGGACCCCGCCGGCCGGCTTCTCGATCAATCTGGAATCATTTTTAACATAGGCCAGAGCGCTGCTTGGGCGCCGACCCAGTTCGAGTGAGCTACTGGTAGGTGTGGGCGCCGGTGCCTGCGGGTAACCTCCGAGGACCATGCGCGAGTACACCTACATCATCGCCGGCGGGGGCGCTGCTGCCGCCACGGCCGCCGAGGCTATCCGCAAACGCGATCCGTCCGGGTCGCTGGCAATCTTCACCCGCGAATGGGCGCCGCCGTATCAGCGGCCGCCGCTCTCGAAAGAGTTTCTCCAGAACAAGGCGCCGATCGCCGATGCGCTGATGTTCCCGGCCACGTGGTATCTCGACCAGAACGTCGATTTGCACGTCGGGGTCGAGGTGCTGCAGATCGATCCGCACCATCGCTTGCTGAAAACCGGCTCGGGCGACCTGACGTATCAACACCTGCTCCTAGCCACCGGGGCGACGCCCCGCATGCTCGAAATTCCGGGAGCCGGGCTCGACGGCGTGTACACGCTGCGCACGTACCTCGACGCGCAACGCTTGCGCGGCGTGCGGGCGAGCGCGCAGCGCGTCGTCTTGATCGGCAGTGGCTTTATCGGGATGGAAGTCGCCGCCTCGCTGCGGAGCGGCGGCGGCGAGGTGACGGTCGTAACGATCGACGAGGCGCTCTACGCCCCGTTCGGCGCCGATGTTTCCGGCTACGCGCATTCGCTCTTCGAGCAACACGGCGTGCCGACGCTCTTCAAGACGAGCGTCGCCTCGATCGACGGCGGCGAGCGCGTCACCGGTGTGACGCTTGCGGACGGCAGCCGGATCGAAGCCAATGCGGTGGTCATCGGCATCGGCGTGCGGCCCGAGACGGGGCTCGCCGAGCACGCCGGCCTCCGTATCGACGACGGCATCGTCGTCGACGATCGCCTGCGGACGAGCGCGGCGGAGATCTACGCCGCCGGCGACGTCGCGCGCTTCCCGAGTCTCTCGGGCGCGCTGACTCGGGTCGAGCATTTCGACAACGCCTACGCATCGGGCGCGCAGGCCGGGGCCAATATGGCCGGCGCCGATGAGCGCTATCGCTACGTGCCGTTCTTCTGGTCGGACGTCTTCGAACTGAGCTTCGAATTCGTCGGAGCGCCGGCGCCGCAAGCGACGATCGTCGCCGGCGCGCTTGAGGGCGGTTCGTTCGTCGTCGAGTATAGCGACGGCGACCAATTGCGCGGAGCGCTCTTAGCCCAGCGACCGGCCGCCGAACGCGACGCCTACCGCGACCGCCTGATGCAGGCCGCGGTCACTTCCCTTGGTGCGTCGTGAGGAGATCGTGCATGTCGTTCGCGTGCTCTTCTTCGACCGCCAAGATCGACTCGAGCAGCGCGCGCGTCGTCGGATCCTTATCGGCGAAGTAGGCGATCATCTCGCGGTAATGCGCGACGGCGATCCGCTCGGCGACGAGGTTCTCGCGGATCATTTCGATGACGGTCACGGCGTCGCCGTATTGCGAAGCGGCGCGTCCGGCGAGTCCCTTCGGGTTGAAGTTCGGACGGCCGCCGAGCTGGTTGATCCGCTCGGCGAGCTGCATCATATGCTGCTGTTCCTGGGCGGCATGTTGAACGAACTCTTCCTTCGGCCCGTCGGAGGTGAGCCCGGTCGCCGCGATGGCATGCATCGTGTAACGCAGCACGCACACGATCTCGCTCGCGAGCGCCGTCTGCAGGATCTCGACGCTTTGTTTCGCATCGCCGCCGTAATTATCGGTGACGGCACCGTCTTCCAAGTGCTCGGCGGCGCGCCGGCGCAGCTCGGGGATATCGCTCGAAAAGGGCTTGATCATCGTGTCCATGGTCGAGGTGGTACCCGGCCCGGACTTCAACCAAACGGCAGGCCGACGTATTGTTCCGCCAGAGCGGCTTGGGCGCGTTCGGAGCGGCCGAGGTGGTCGAGTTCGTTCTCCTTCATGCGCTCGGTAAACGGCGTGTCTTCCGGAAAGCGGTGCAGGAGCGTCGTGAGCCACCATGACAGGCGCTCGGCGCCCCAGACGCGGCGCAACGCCGTATCGGAATACGCGTCGAGCAGCGCCGGCGAGCCGCCGGCGTAAAACGCCTCGAGTGCGCGCGAGAGATAGTACACGTCGGAGACGGCGAGATTGAGCCCCTTCGCGCCGGTCGGCGGCACGATATGCGCGGAGTCGCCGGAGAGAAACAAGCGGCCGTAGCGCATCGGCTCGGCGACGAAGCTGCGCAGCGGCGCGATCGATTTTTCGATCGATGGCCCGGTAACGATCGCCGCGGCCATCTCGGCCGGACAGCGCGCTTTGAACTCTTCCCAAAAGCGCTCGTCGGGCCAATCGTCGAGCCGCGCGTCGAGCTCGCACTGGATGTAGTACCGGCTGAGCATCGGGTTACGCATCGAAGCGAGCGCGAAGCCGCGCGGGTGCGAGACGTAGCACAGGTCGGGATACGGCGGGGTTTCCGACATGATCCCGAGCCAGCCGAACGGGTACGCGCGTTCGAACGTCCGCAGCACCGTTGCCGGAATCGCCTGGCGGCTCGCGCCGTGGAAGCCGTCGCAGCCGGCGATAAAGTCGCAGTCGAGGCGCGCACGGGCGCCGTCTTTTACGTAGGTCACGTACGGCCGCTCGCCCGTGAGATCGTGCAGTTGCACGCCGGCCGCTTCGTCGATCACGCAGCCGCCCGCGGCATCCCGTGCCGCATAGAGGTCCTCCGTGATCGCGGTCTGCCCGTACGCCATCATCTGCTTGCCCGTGTACTTGAGCGTGTCGATGAAGAAGCGCTCGCGCCCGGCCCA
>Ga0302276_10003388_pt1 | contig 13772 bp, 9 predicted proteins | sample III_Bog_N2_3_FD_198768 | JGI IMG/M metagenome (GOLD analysis project Ga0302276, IMG submission 198768) | Peat permafrost microbial communities from Stordalen Mire near Abisko, Sweden - III_Bog_N2_3 | ecosystem: Environmental > Terrestrial > Soil > Wetlands > Peat | place: Sweden: Abisko...
CCCTGCAGCGCGGTAAGCGGCACCGGCCCATGCTCCATATCCACGAGCAGCCAATCGAACCCACTCTGCGCCATAATCAGCGCGATAAGCGGATCGTTCGCATTCACAAACGACCCCACGCGCACCGCACCCGCAGCGCACGCATGCTTCACCAGATTCCGGCGCACGTCAACCCTCCCGCGAAACGGCGCTATCGAGCGGCCAGAATCCATAGTGAATGCGCCCCGGCTCCAAATCCCAAAACCGGTTCGGATTATCCCCCACGCCGTACACGATCGCATACGGCACGTCATGCGCCAAAATCGCCGACACCAGCCGCTGAAAATCGCGATGCGACATCCACGTCGTCTTCAGCCGCTCGAGCAACACCTCGCGCGAAACGCCCAAATACCCAAGCGTCGCGCCCGCACCCTCCGGCGAATCCGTCGCCGTCACGGAGCCAATCCGCAAACACGCCACGCGCATCCCAAACGCATCGGAATAATACCGCCCCAGCGCCTCGCCGAACGCCTTCGACACGCCATAATACCCATCAGGCCGCAGCGGCGCATCGTCGCGCAACAAAAATCCCGTCCCGCCGCGATAGGCCTCGGGCTTCACGAAATCCACCTCATACTGCCCCACCGCATGATTCGAGCTCGCGAAGATAAACTGCCGCACCCCACACTGCCGCGCCGCTTCATACGCGTTGTACGTCCCGCCGATATTCGCTTCGTAGATCGGCTGCCACGGCGCCTCGTTATTCGAAATCCCGCCCAAATGCACGACGGCCTCACACCCCGCAAACGCGTGCAGCAAGCCGGCAAAATCGCGTACATCACAAAGCACGTCCGCATCGCGCAGATCGATCCCCACCACCTCATGCTCGCGCGCCAACTCCGGACACAACCGCCGCCCGATATTCCCCGCCGCCCCCGTCACCGCAATCTTCATAGCGTCTCCGTCTCCGTCTCCTTCGCCTGCGCCGCCAGCCGCCGATAGCGCGCCTGACTGGTGGAAAGATGCAGCCGCATCGCCTCCCGCGCGCCCGCCGCATCCCCCGCCGTCACCGCCGCCGCGATCGCCCGATGCTCGCCCATAATCCGATCCAAATAATCGCGCGGCGTTTCAAGCCGATCCGCATCGATCCGAATACTCCGCCGCGGAATGATGAACGCGCCGAGATACTGCAAAAAATGCGCGAACTGCGGATTTCCCGTCGCATCCGCGATCGCGCAGTGAAACGCAAAGTCCTCATCCGCCGCGACGCCGCCGCGCTCCACCGCCGCCGCCAGCCGCTCGAGCGCCCGCGCGATCGCCGCCGCACTCGCCGGCGTAATCCGCTCCGCCGCGAGCGCCGCCGACTCCGTCTCGATCCCCGCGCGCAACTCCATCACGTCGAGCACGTCCTCGATCGACGCGAGCCCATCGAGCGCGAGCCGAAACGGCCGCTGCGCCGCATCGTCGGCCACGAACGCCCCCGCGCCCTGACGCGTGATCACGAGCCCCTCCGCGCGCAGCGCCGCGACGGCCTCGCGCACCACGGTCCGGCTCACGCCCATCGACTCGACCATCTCTTGCTCCGTCGGCAGCCGCGTGCCGGGCGCGAGCTTCCCCGCCACGATCTCCGCGGCGATGCGCTCGGCGATCTCGTGCGTCAGGTTGCGGTGGCGGGCGACGGGTCGGAGCATTTGCAAAAATTTTCCACCGCGGCGCTTGACCGCCGGTGCCGGGAGTTATATGGTCATCATACAAATACTCCATTCAAGCGGATGTGGCAAGCATGAAACGACGTGACGCACTCCGATCCGCCGCCGGCGCCGCCGCAGCGGCCGCCGCCTGGGGCGGATTCCCCGGCCTCGCCGGCGCCCAAGCGCAGAGCATGGTCCTCAAAGCCTCCGACGTCCACCCGCCGGGCTACCCGACGGTCGTCGCCGTCGAAAGCCTCGGCAAGAAGCTGAGCGCCGCCACAAACGGCCGCCTGAGCGTGCAGATGTACCCCTCGATGCAGCTCGGCGATGAAAAGACCGCGATCGAACAATGCCAAGTCGGCGCGATCGCGCTCGGCCGCGTCAGCGTCGGCACCCTGGGCGTCGTCGCCGACGACCTCAACGTCTTCAACCTGCCGTTCGTCTTCCGCGACCCCGAACATATGGAGAAGGTCGTCGACGGCCCGATCGGCGCCAAACTGCTCGGCGAGGTAACGAACAACCCCGACACGCACCTCGTCGCGCTCTGCTTCATGGATGCCGGCTCACGCGGCATGTACAACACGAAGCACCCGATCAATTCGATCGCCGATATGAAAGGCCTGAAGATCCGGGTCAACACCAACCCGCTCTTCGTCGACATGATGAACGACCTCGGCGCCAACGGCGTGCCGATGGGCTACGACCAAGTGATCAGCGCGATGCAAACCGGCGTCGTCGACGGCGCCGAAAACAACCTCCCGAGCTACGTCTTCGACGGTCATTACCAAATCGCAAAGAACTACACGTTCACCGACCACCTCGTCGTCCCTGAAATCCTGATCTTCTCCGGCCCCGTCTGGGCGAAGCTCTCACCGGCCGATCAAGCGCTCATGCGCCGCCTCGCGCACGAAGCCTCGCTCGAAGAGCGCACGCTCTGGAAAGCCAAAGAGAAGGACGCGCTCGACAAGATGGCCGCCGCCGGCATCACCCCGGTGCACCTCGATAAGAAGCCGTTCCAAGAAGCGGTCAAGCCGGTGTGGGACAAATACGGCGCGAAATACGCCGATCTCATTAAGCAAATCGCCGCGGTGAAGTAGGTGCGCCATCGCTTGCGCAAAGCGATGGACGTCCTCTACTGGGCCTGCGCCGGAATCGCGAGCACCGCGCTCGTCGTCATCGCGCTGATCATTCCGTACGGCGTCTACACGCGCTACGTACTGCATAACGCAGCGTCGTGGCCCGAGCCGACGTCGCTGCTCTTCAGCATCGTTCTGACGTTCTTCGGCGCGGCGGCATGCTACCGTGCCGGCGTCCACATGCGCGTCACGGTCGCGCGCGACGCGCTCCCCGCCGCCGCCCGCCGCGTCGTGGAGTTCGCCTCGGAACTGCTGGTCGGCGCAATGGCGATCTTCATGGTCGTCTACGGCAGCGGCCTGTGCGCCACGACCTGGCACCAGCACATCGACGCGATCGCGTTCCTCTCCGTCGGCCTGACCTATCTCCCGATTCCGCTGGGCGGCCTCGCAACCGTCCTCTTCGTCTTCGAACGTCTGCTGATCGGCCCGCCGGCCCGGGAGCCATGGGAATACTCCTCGTCCTCCTAGCCCTGTTCGTCGCCTTCGCGCTCGGCGTCCCGGTCGCATACGCGCTCGGCCTCGCCGCACTCGCGGGCGCGTGGTACATCGGCATCCCGCCCGAAGCCGTGATGCTCCAAATCTCGAGCGGCATCAGCAAATTCGCGATGCTGACGATCCCGTTTTTCGTCCTCGCCGGCGCGATCATGGCCGAAGGCGGCATGGCCCGCCGCCTCGTCGCCCTCGCCAACGTGATCGTCGGCCTCGCCCGCATCCGCGGCGGCCTCTCCGCAGTGAACGTCCTCGCGACGACGTTCATGAGCGGCATCTCAGGCTCGGCCATCGCCGACACCTCAGCCATCGGCTCCGTCATGATCCCGCAGATGGAAGAGAGCGGCTACCCGCGCGTCTTTGCCACCAACGTCACGATCAGCAGCTCCGTGCAAGCGCTCCTCGTCCCGCCGAGCCACAACGCGGTGATCTACTCGCTCGCCACCGGCGGCACGATCTCGGTTATCGCACTCTTCATGGCCGGCGTCGTCCCCGGCCTACTCCTCGGCGCCTCACTAATCGTGCTGTGTCTCGTAATCGCGCGCCGCGACAACCACCCACGCGGCGTCGCCGTCCCGATGGGCGAGGCGATCCGCACCGCCGCCAGCGCGTTCTGGGGCCTGGTCACGATCGTGATCATCATCGGCGGCATCCTCAGCGGCGTCTTCACCGCCACCGAAGCCGGCGCGATCGCGTGCGTCTGGGCATTCTGCGTCACGATGTTCGTCTACCGCGACTACCGCTGGCGCGATCTCCCCATGCTCGCTTACCGCACGATGCGCACGGTCGCGATGGTGATGACGCTGATCGCAATGGCCGCGAGCGTCGGCTACATCATGGCCCTGATGCAAATGCCGGCCCACGTGACGGCGTTCTTCCTCACCCTATCGCACAACAAATACGTCATCCTCATGATGATCAACATCCTACTGCTCGTCTTCGGCTGCTTCATGGACATGGCGCCGTCAATCCTGATCGCCACCCCCATCCTGCTCCCGGTGATGGTCGGCTTCGGCGTCGACCCCGTCCACTTCGGAATCATCATGATGCTCAACCTCGGCATCGGCCTCTGCCACCCACCCGTCGGCTCAATCATCTTCGTCGGCTGCGCCGTCGGCAAAGTCCGAATGGAAGAAGTCTTCCCCCAAATGCTCCCATTCTACGCCGTAATGTTCGCCGTACTCGCCCTCGTAACGTACGTCCCAGAACTCTCACTCTGGCTCCCGCGGCTGCTGCACCTCTAGCGCCGCGAGACTATGAGCGCACGCCCCCAAAGGTAGGAGCTACGCTCCTTTGTTTTATGTCGCGATAGCACGCCCCCAAAGGTAGGAGCTACGCTCCTTTGTTTTATGTCATCCCGAGCGGAGCGCGGAGGCGCGGAGTCGAGGGACAGCCACAACCGCGCACGTTAGGGGACCACCACAATCGCCGCGCGCGAAAGGTAGGAGCTACGCTCCTTATTTTTATGTCATCCCGAGCGTAGCGCCGCAGCGCGGAGTCGAGGGACCGCCACCAAGCTCCAAGATCGCAGCGCACACCAAGCTCGGCGATCGCAGCTGTTCCTCGACTCCGCGCTGCGGCGCTACGCTCGGAATGACAAGGGGGCACGCGCTACGCTAGCGTTGGGGCACGCGCTACGCTAGCGTTGGGGCACGCGCTACGCTAGCGTTGGGGCACGCGCCACTCCCGATGAGGGAGCGCAGCCCTAAAACCGCGGGAAGTCCGCCAGTCGCATCCGCGTGTCGAGCACGTCGTCGAACGCCGCCGTGGCCAAGGTCAGCAATGCCGCATCGCAAGCCGAACACCGCCGCTCCGCCGCATCCCCGCACCCATGCTCGCTGCAGCGCGCCGTCCCGCATCCGGTGCACAACGCATCCGGCCGAGCCCCGCACACCGCATCACCGCTGCCGGCAGCTTCGCACCGGTCGAACCCGATGGCGATGACTTCGCCGACGAGCCGGCCATCAGCCGATCCTCGTCGTCCGCGTCGTGTACCTGGTACGCGCGCCGTGCGTTCGAGCGAATCCTCATCCAAACGCAGCGCGGTCTTCCGCGACATTAAGATGAGAAATGCGCCGCGCGCAAAGGTGTCACCTGCGCATGTTGGAAGAAATTTTCCCGCGCAGCCGGTTCGGCCGAAGGCCCCGTGCCCACCGATGCAAAATTGCGCGGCCCTGAGCCTTCGTATGTTAGGAGACCTTATGAATATTCGCCGCACGTTGCTCGGCGCGATCGCCGCCGTTTCGGCGACCGCGCTGCTGTCCGGCACCGCCGTTCGCGCTGCCGACCTTCCGCCGATTACGATCCCGGTGATCTTGCCGCAATCCGGCGGCGGCGCGTTCCTGGGAGCGACGCAGTTGAAAACGCTGCAGATTCTCCAAGACAGCGTCAACGCAAGCGGCGGCATCAAGGGTCATCCGCTGAAGTTCCAATTCCTCGACGACACCACCAACCCGGCCGTCGCGAAGCAACTCGGCGCGCAAGAGCAAACGCTCTCGCCGATCGTCCTCGGCTCGTCGCTCTCCGCGATGTGCAAAGCGATCGCGCCGATGTACGACACCGCGGGCCCGGTCAACTACTGCCTCTCGCCCGCGATCTACCCGAACAAAGGCTCCTACGTCTTCTCCACGAGCGCGAGCACGAAGGATCTGCTGATCGCGACCGTGCGTTTCTTCCGCGAAAAGGGCTGGAAAAAGTTCGGTCTGCTCGCATCGGAAGACGCCTCGGGCCAAGACGGCGTCGACGACGTAAACGAAGCGCTCAAGGACCCGGCGAACGCCGGCATGCAGCTCGTCGACACCGAACGCTACGGCGCGCAGGATGTCACCGCGACCGCGCAACTCACCAACATCAAGGGTAAAGGCCCGCAAGCGCTGATCATCTGGGCGCCGGGCACGCAGTTCGGCACCGCGCTGCGCAACGTCTCGGATCTCGGCCTCGATATCCCGATCGCAACGACCAGCGCGAACATGGTCGATAAGCAGCTCCTCGGCTACGCGAGCTTCCTGCCGAAGGAACTCTACTTCCCCGGCGTCAGCTACGCCGCCGGTCTCGCGCAAAACCCCGCCGTCAAAAAGCAGCAAGACGCGTACTTCGCCGCAATGAAGGCCGCCGGCGTTACGACCGACCTCCAAACAGGTATGCCATGGGATGCAGCGCTCCTCACCATCGAAGCGCTGAAGAAGCTCGGGCCGACCGCAACCGGCGCGCAAATCCGCGACTACCTCGCGGGCGTTAAAGGTTGGGCCGGCATTCTCGGAACGTACGACTTCACCAAATACCCGCAGCGCGGCGTGAGCGTCGACGACGTCGTGATGATGCGCTGGACGGGCACCGGCTGGCTGACCTCGAGCTCCTTTGGCGGCTCGCTGAAGTAGCAAAACCGGACCGGTCCATCGCTGTACAGAAACTTCATACAAGCCCGACAGGATTAGGTCATACCAATGGCACATCCGAGGAAAGCCGCGACGGTGGGCGCGCGGCCGATGCCTAAAAAAGACGTCGCCCACACCCGGTAGTAGGGCAACCTACTACGCGACGGCAACAAGGCTCGCTCTGCGGGCCTTGTTGTTTTTCCTAGCGAAAACGCCGAGCCGTGACTCCTCGTCGACTAGCCCTGCTCGCCCTCGTTATCGGCCTGCTCGCCTCCCTCTTCGTCGCCGTTCGGCGCGAGCACCGCGAAGCGGCCGACCGCAACGTCGAGATCGTGATGGACGACGCCGATTTCCAGGCCGCCGCCGATGCGGCCGGGATCGACGAAACGCTCTTCCTCAAGCAACTGCGCAAAGCCGGGCTCACGTCGCTCGGCGTGAGCGAGGAACTCGGCCTCGCGATCCCCGCCGACGCCGGCGCCACGGCCTACCAAGGCGGCGCGCTGATCGCCCAAGCCCGCATGGCGCCGCTGGCCGACCCGCTCTTCCAGCAGCTCGCCGCCGCCTTCGCCCTGCGCGCCGATACGTTTTACCTGATCGCCTACGACGCCGCCAGCGCTAAGCGCTACGAAACGCAGGTGCCGCTGCACTTCCCGGCCGCGTCGATCCACGTGCTGCGCAGCACGTTGCCCGAAGTTTGGGCGATCCGCACCACGAGCGACTACTTCACCGGCGAAGCCTTCGGCCTGCCCGCCGACCGGCTCGCGCTCGCCCGGCGCCTGCACCTGCTGCTCGTCCCGCGCATCCAAAACGACGAGCAGTGGACCCCCGCGCAGCTCAAAGCCGTCGTCGCCGCCGCAACGGCCGGCCAAGACGCGCGCACGATCATCTTTTTCGGCACGCGCAACGAAGTGCTGGGCTACCCGCTGCACGTCGATTCCGCCGCAATCGACCTCGAACGCGCGAAGCTCAACTACGGCTCGGTGGAAGCCTACGACCCCAAGCAAATCCAACTCGGCAACACCGAGCTCGCGCGCAAAATGCCCGACCATATCGTCCGCGTGATCACGATCGCCAAGCCCGAACTCGATAAGCTCACGCCCGAAGCCGCGATCGCGCGCTACTTGCTCGGCGTGAACGAACGCAACACCCGCGTCGTCTACCTGCGCCCGTACCTGCATTCATGGAACGGCCGCTCGCTGCTCGCCACCAACGTCGAGATGGTCCGCCGCATCAGCGAGGGCATCCGTGCCGGCGGCAAGCACATCGCCTCGGCCTCGCCGTTCGGACGCATCGTCGACAACCACTACGCGATCGTCGCCGCCTCGCTCGCGGTCCCCGGCGCCGTACTGCTCGTCCTCGACGCCTTCGGCCTCGGCGGCTGGCTGCTCGCGCTCGTGCTGATCCTCGGCGACGTGCTGCTGGTCTTCGCCGGCTACGCCGTGCACCACGACCTGCTCGCGCGCCAAGCGCTCGCGTTCACCGCCGGCCTCGCCTTCCCGGCGCTCGGCGTGCTCGCCACCGGCTGGGCCTTCCGCGGCGCCCCCGCACCGCTCGTGCCGAACTCCGGCGCCTACACGCGCGGCATCGTTGCGCTGGCCGGCGCGATCATCGTCACGCTCGGCGGCGCGCTCGCGATCGTCGGCCTGCTCAGCACCCAACTGACGATGAGCGAGATCGAACAATTCCTCGGCGTGAAGTACGTCCTCGTGCTCCCCGCGCTGATCGCGATCGTGCTCTACCTCGGCACCGACCGCTTCGGTGCGAAACTCAAACCGCAAACGTTCATCGAAGAACCGGTCCGCGTCGCGCAACTCCTCGTCGGCATCGTCCTCGCCGCCGCCGCGGTACTCGTCCTCGAACGCAGCGGCAACCAAGGCGACATCGCCCCCTCGGCGTTCGAACTCACGCTGCGCGCGCACCTCACGACGATCTTGCAAGTCCGTCCGCGCTTCAAAGAATTCGCCGCCGCGTGGCCCGCCGTGATGCTGCTGCCCGCGCTGATCCCGATCGACCGCAAACGCTTCGGCTGGCTCTTCGCACTCGCGCTCGGCGCGGGCCTCGGCGACCTGATCGACACGTTCTCGCACCTGCACACGCCGCTGCTCGCAAGCGCGGAGCGCGTGATGAACGGCGCGGTGCTGGGCGTGCTGATCGGCATCGTCGTGATCTTCGCGTACCGCCGGCTGCGGGTCCGGTGACGGGTCCGCGGTTCTTGATCTCGGGGTACTACGGCTTCGGCAATCTCGGCGACGAAGCGCTGCTCGACGTGATCGTCGCGCAACTGCGCGCGCGCTGGCCGGGCGCTGCGATCGACGTCCTCACCGCCGATCCCGCCGAAACCGCCACGCGCCTGCAAGTCGAAACAACGCCGCGCGCCGACCTCGGCGCCGTGCGCCGCGCGATCGACCGCGCCGACGTCGTGCTCTCCGGCGGCGGCGGCCTGCTGCAAAACGTCACCAGCCTGCGCAGCCTGGTGTATTACGCCGGCATCATCCGCACCGCCGTACGCGCGCGCAAACGCACGCTGATCTTCGCGCAATCGATCGGCCCGCTCGATGTGTGGGGCCGCGCCGTGGTGCGCGCCTGCTGCGGCGGCATCGCCGCGGCCACCGTGCGGGACGAACGCTCGCGCCGCCTCCTCACAGCGCTCCTACCGAAAGTCCGCATCGAACGCACCGCCGACCCCGTCTTCCTCTTCGAGCCCGACCCCGAACCGCTCGACCTCACCGCCGAAGGCCTCGACGGCGCGGGCCCCCTCGTCATCGTCAGCGTCCGCCGCTGGCAAAACACCGAAGCCACGATCGCGCTCCTCGCCGCCGCCGTCGACCGCCTCGCCCTCGAACACGGCGCCCAAGTCGCATTCTTACCATTGGGCGGCCCCTCCGACGCCGACGTCTCCAGCAGCGTCATCCGCCGCGCCCGCTCAGCCCCGCTACTCCTACCAGCCGTAACCCTCGGCCAAGCCGCCCAAGTCATCGGCCGCGCACAACTCGTGATCGGCATGCGCCTACACGCCCTGATCATCGCCGCGCGCCTCGGCGTCCCATTCACCGCAATCCCCTACGACCCGAAAGTCACCTCACTCCTCGACGACCTCCGCTACCCACTCGCCCCCCTCTTCGTCCCCGGCGTAAAAGCAACACCAGCCGACATCGTCGCCCGCACCGACGAAGCCTGGACCCGCCGCACCGAACTCGCCGCGCACCTCGCAACGGTCGTCCCAGAAACAACAGCCCTCGCCCAACGCAACTTCGACGTACTAAACGACGTAGTAACGCAAAGGTAGGAGCTTCGCTCCTTTTGTTTTAGCATCGCAACGCGCGATCACATCAGTGTCATCCCGAGCGGAGCGCGTATGCGCGCAGTCGAGGGACAGCCCCAATCATCAAACTTGGCGGAGCGCCACCATCGCCGCATAAAGGTAGGAGCTTCGCTCCTTAGTTTGTTGTCGCGATGGCACCACTGTCATCCCGAGCGTAGCGCGGCAGCGCGCAGTCGAGGGACAGCCCCAATCATCAAGCTTGGCGGAGCGCCCCAATCGTCGAGCTTGGTGGCTGTTCCTCGACTCCGCGCCTACGCGCTCCGCTCGGAATGACAGAGGGAGGCGCTTCGCCGCTGACAGGCTAGCGGCGCGGGGCTAGTTCTTCGCGGCGCCTTGCGCGGTCGGCTTTTGCATCCGCTTCGGCAGCATTTCGTACAGCAGCTCGATCGTCTGCACCAGCTCGCTCACGTAGCGGCGCGGATTTTCTTCGATGCGATCGAGCCCCTTCGCATGCACGTTCATCACGGCCGTCTCGATCTGCTCGAGCTGCTGCGAAGCACGCAAGGTCGCATCCGTCACGCCGCGGCTCGCCGAATCCGTCTCGTTGCAGCGGTCGACGTGCTTGCGGTACTCCGCGTACGCTTCCATCTTCTTATCGTACTCCGCGCGCAACTCCGGAATCCGCGCGCGGAACTCCATCACTTCAAGGCGATACGCATCCACGAGCCGCTTATTGCGCGCCGCAACGACCTTCGCGACCGCGTCCTTATTGTTGCCCGCGCGATTCAGCGCTTTCATCTCGTCTTCGGTATAGCCACCGCCGGTGACGCGCTCGCGAATATCCTTATCCGCCTGTTCCATCTCGAGCCGAAACGGCGCCGGCGGCGTAACGAACACGATGTTCCGCCGATCGATGTCGATCTGCCGGCGCACGGTGAGTTCGTACTCGCGGATCTGGTGGAGACAATTCTTGAGCCGATCGACCCAACCCGACTCCGCGTGGTCGTCATCGAAGCGAACCTCGAGGCCGCAGCCGAGGGTCGCTAAGGTGGAAGTCGTCCAAGCGGCGGCGTTGCCGTAGACCGGGGTCAGCCGCACGCGCGCGCCGAGCGGCGGGGCATCCATTTTGTCGATCAGCCCGACGAGCTCTTCGCCGTCGTCGATCACCGTCAGCGTGCGGGCAGGCGAGAACTGATGCGTGAGGACGCAAAAGCCCTGAATTTTGACATCGGGCACCGGCAGCGGGACGAGCACGTCCTGATATCCACGGGCCCAGGCGACCTGCCAAAGGCGTTCGCGTATGTCACCGGCCGTCTCACCGGCGGCGAGAAGCGTGTCGATGAGAAGATCGACCCCGTTACTTTGAAACCGCGCGGTCGCCACCGGTGAACATTTGCCCCTCGCTGCCTCCGGTGCCTGCCGCCGTACGAAGCGGCATGGTGCCGTCCGGGCGCCCGCGAACCCAAACGGTTCCATGCCCGAGACCCAAACGCCGCGACGCGACTACCGCGCAACCCTCAACCTGCCGCAAACCGACTTCCCGATGCGCGCGGAACTGCCCAAACGCGAGCCCGACCGGGTCCGCTGGTGGGCGGAGCGAGGCACCTACCTCAAGCGCCTGGCGAAAAACGCCGGCAACCCGTCGTTCACCCTGCACGACGGCCCGCCGTACGCCAACGGCGACCTCCACATGGGCCACTTCCTCAACCGCGTCCTCAAGGACGCCTTCGTAAAGATAAATTTACTCGACGGCAAACACGCCGACTTCGTCCCCGGCTGGGACATGCACGGCCTCCCGATCGAGCTGGAGACGTTAAAGCACCTCAAACTCGACTTCCACCACGTCGACCCCCTCGAGCTCCGCGCCAAATGCGAAGAGCGCGCCCTCTACTGGCTGGGCCGCCAACGCGACGCCATCCTCCGCATGGGCGTCTTCGGCCGCTACGACACCCCGTACATGACGATCGCCCCCGAATTCGAAGCGACCATCATCGAAGCGCTCGCCGACTTGGCGGAAAAGCAACAGCTCTACAAGGGCCTCCGCTCCACCCTCTGGTGCGTCTACGACGAAACGGCGCTGGCAGAAGCCGAGATCGAGTACAAAGACCACATCTCCCCGTCGATCTACGTCCGCTTCCGAGCAAACGATACACAACGAGCGGATCTGCTGAACCGCTTCGGCGTCGCAAACGACGACAAGCCGCTCTCCATCGTCATCTGGACGACCACGCCATGGACGCTGCCCGCAAACGTAGCGATCGCGGTTCATCCGGAGTTCGAGTATGCGCTGATCGAAGTCGGTGACGAACGCCTCGTCGTCGCAAAGGAGTTAGTTGGAAAGTTCTTGGCCGAGACTGGGCTGTCCAAAAAGGAAGTTGTCGGAGAGCTCGATGGCACGGCTCCCAAAAAGGAGTCAGTTGGAGAGCTCAATGTTGCCACGGCTCCCAAAAAGGAAGTTGTTGGAGAGCTCGATGGCACGGCTCCCAAAAAGGAGTCAGTTGGAGAGCTCAATGTTGCCACGGCTATCTCTCCCTCAGGCAGCAGCGGTGCACCTAACAGCAGCGACGGTGTCCATAACAGCAGCAATGATGAACTTGTCACCCCGAGCGTAGCGCCGCAGCGCGCAGTCGAGGGGCAGCCCCAACCCCGCCAAATCGCCACAACCCCCGGTGCCACGCTAGCAGGCGCAACCGTCCGCCACCCCTTCCTCGACCGCGACAGCATCGTCGTAACAGCCGACTACGTGGAATTGGAAACCGGCACCGGCGCCGTCCACACCGCCCCCGGCCACGGCACCGACGACTTCGACACCGGCGTAAAACACAATCTCCCGATCCTCAACCCCGTCGACGGCGCCGGCAAATTCACGTCAGAAGCCGGCCCCTACGCGGGCATGTTTATCTTCAAATCCCAACAACAAATCATAGAAGACCTACGCACCTCAGGCGCGCTAATCAGCGAACGCGCCTACGAGCACTCCTATCCGCACTGCTGGCGCTGCAAAAACCCCGTCGTCTTCCGCGCAACCGCCCAATGGTTCATCGCCATGGACGCCAACGGCTTGCGCCAACGCATCATCGACGAAGTAAAAGCCGTCGACTTCACCCCATCATGGGGCGAAGACCGCATGACGCAAATGATCGCGAACCACCCCGAGTGGTGCATCTCCCGCCAACGCACCTGGGGCACCCCCATCCCCGCAATCGTCTGCGGCAGTTGCAACGAATCCATCCTCGATCCCCACGTCGCACGCAACCTCGCAACCCGCGTCCGCACCGAAACCGCCAAGATCTGGTGGACCGACCCGGCCGAAGCGTTCCTCCCCGAAAACTTCCACTGCCCGAAGTGCAACGGCACGACGTTCACCAAAGAAATGAACATCGTCGACATCTGGTTCGAATCCGGCGTAACGCACCGCGCCGTCCTCGAACAACGCGGCCTCGGCTGGCCGAGCGACGTCTACCTCGAAGGCGGCGACCAATACCGCGGCTGGTTCCGCTCCAGCCTCGTCACCGCCGTCGCCACCAAAGACCACCCCCCATACCGCGAAGTCGTCGCAACCGGCTGGGTAGTCGATCAAGACGGCCGCGCGATGCACAAATCCACCGGCAACTACATCGGCGCCAACGACGGCATGGAAAAATACGGCGCCGACGTCCTACGCCTCTGGGTCGCCTCCGTCGAATACACATCCGACGTCCGCCTCGGCGCCAAGCTGCTGGAAAACGTCGCAAACGTCTACCGCAACCTGCGCAACCGTTTCCGCTGGTACCTCGGCTCCGTCGCCGATCTCCCCGCATCCGAGATCGTCCCGCGTGCCGAGATGGAACCGATCGACCAA
>Ga0302276_10003404_pt1 | contig 13732 bp, 10 predicted proteins | sample III_Bog_N2_3_FD_198768 | JGI IMG/M metagenome (GOLD analysis project Ga0302276, IMG submission 198768) | Peat permafrost microbial communities from Stordalen Mire near Abisko, Sweden - III_Bog_N2_3 | ecosystem: Environmental > Terrestrial > Soil > Wetlands > Peat | place: Sweden: Abisko...
CGATCCGGTCGTCTGGGATCCGCCCCGGCCTCCAGGAGGAGTCGGCAAATGCTGGAGTGCCCCTTTTCGGCCGCGATCCTGATGAGGGTACGCCCTTCGGCATCGACCGAATCTGGACAACCACCCTTGCGAAGGAAGGCCTGAATTGTCGCGTCGACCCCTGAGACAGCACCCATTTTAACCAGCAAGGGCAAACGATTGATGCTGGCGGTGGCGTCAAAATTCATTGTTCATTGGTTCATGGCATCGGAGCATTGGAGCTCGATATGGAACGGATATCGGTTGTCGAGGTAATAGAAATGAGCCTCCAGCCCTGACACGGAACTGGAAGTCAGGCACTCCCGAGGAACTTCAGTAGTGGCATCCAGCTTTTCCAGCGATGGAGAACGGTTGTGGAGTTACAGAATGCTATCAGGAAATGGCCAGGCCATACCCCGACCCTTGTCCAGGAGAAGACAGCTCCTGTCTTGGCTATTCTGGTAATGCCGGCATTCAATCGGATTCCGCCACACCCATACGGTTAATGAAGGTTGACCGATGGGTCAATTGCAACGCTGGGTTCTTTTCCTCCAGTCAAGCAGAGCTCTATCCCCGTTTGGATCCAACGGAATAGCACGTTCGGAACGAGGTGCTCTTGCCCCTCTGGGCGGATAAAGTTGGTGACGAGGACGCAGGCCAGTGCCGAGCGAGCTTCCGTGAATAGCCCGTTTGGCGGCTCCACGCTTAGGCCCTCGGAGCCGCTGAACACGAACGGGAGGAGCAATTCCTTCTCAGCCTTGAGAAGGCTGAGAAGGATGCCGGTCTGCTGTCCATTGAGTGCCCCGTCATTGACTTCACGTCGAAACTTTTTGTCATACTTTGAATGGGCCTTCTTCATGAACAGGTTCACTGAAGCTTCCTTGCTCCGGCCCCCGAAGAAGCGGGTCGCAGATGGCTTTTCAGCCGGCATTGAGGCTGACTGCACAGAAATGGCGATCGAATCCAGCCAGAGTGGGCCGTCCTTGGTTGGAACCCGAAAATCCGCATCCTTGGGCATGGCCTTCAAGGGATCCAGAGGGACCTCGTAGGCAAAGTCCAAGGCGAGTTCATGGAAATGGACCGTCCATACGGCCTCCGCAACGGTGTCGAGAAAGACTGTCTGGCTGGGGTTTTTGATTTTGGCCCAGAGTTTCTTCGGGGGTGCGCCCATCGGCAGCAGGATCTTGACCATTCGCTCCAGCGTTGCCAAATAGCTCGCATGATCACAGTGCCCCCATCTAGGCGCCCCGGAGGCTGCCATGAGGCAGCAGTCGGAGAACCGCAAAGGCTCTTCATGCTCGGTACAGGCGGCAATCTGATCGCGGAATGAGGACCCGTGTTGTCGTGCAAGAGCGGCGAGGGCCGGGTATTTCCCTTCCAAAGGGCCCACCTCAGCCATGGCGGCGGCTATGGTCTGCTGGAAAGTCGTCCAAACCACCGAATTCCTCCTATCCCCCGATAGTGTCCGAGGGCTGGGCCTTTTCCGTTTCCAGGTCGCCCAATAGGGACGAAATTATCACTTGGCTAAGGCAAGCAGGAACCCCGAAAAGTGGGGCCTGATTACGCGCATTGAAGGTCACTTGCCTTTCTTCGTCGGCGCCGGATTCGGCTTCGTAGTCTCGACAAAGGTGGTCTTGGGATGCTTTTGGACCTCTTGTTTCGTGACAAACTTTCCGGTTACCGCGCTCTTGTTTACAGTCTTGGGAGCCATTTTTACTCCATTACCCGGGGTGGGCCGGTACCAGCTTGCTCTTGTCCGCTCGCTTGTCTAGTGGCATCCTTCGCGACGACATTCGTATACATCCCTAAGTCGCGGAGCATGGAGATCTCTGGCGCTCTGGGGGGTGAATTGGGCAACTTTGGAATTGTGCCTTTGAGTGTTGCGCCAGCCACTACTCGTCCAGGCATGGCCAGTTGGCCCTGCTGCTTTCCAGGAGTCTCAGCACGGTTCCCCCCGGAGTTTTACGCACGGAGGGTCTTTATGCCCGAAATTAGGCCCGATCCAGGCAAGAAAAAACCATCTAAGTGTTTAGCTTAGATCGTTTGGCTTGGTGGAGCTGGACAGGATCGAACTGTCGACCTCCTCATTGCGAACGGGGACGGCGTGGCAGTCTTGGCGGCCGCGCCCGGGCCAAGGTTCTCGAATCCACCGACGGCCCGGCCCGGAACGCCGCCCGGCCTTCGCCCCGGAAAGAGAGCCCAGGCGATCGCCAAGTCACAGGTGGGATCCCCGATGGTCAACTTGCCGAAATCGATGATGGCACTCAACCGCCCTTGCCGCATCGGGAGGTTGCTGGGGGCGATGTCACATTGCACCCAGACCGGCAGGCCGGTGTGCTGATAGGGTTGGGGGCATGTCCGTGCTATCTTGCGCCAGGGATGCTGCCGGCCAATCCCGCCCAGCAAGGCAAGCTCGGGGGCATATTTGGGGGCATCCACCAATCTTAAAAATCGTAAATGTAGGCAATACTTGATCTTGATCTGACATTTCGGTGCCCTGTGGGGCCACCAAGTAGCAGTCCGAAGACGTCCAAGGAAGCCCGGAATAGCCCGAAAAACAAAGGCATTCCGGGCTTCTCGTGTCTGGTGGATTCTGTCGCCGACCCTTTTTGCCCCTCGCAACTACCGGGATATGGAGCGTGAAGAACGGGTCCGGGCCTGCTATCAGCACGCCTGCCTGCAATGGGTCTCGGGTCAGGTCAGGACCAATGCCAACCTGCGACAACGCTTGGGGATCGAGCAATCGAACTACCAGATGGCCAGTCTGGTGATCAAGGACACCCTGGGCGCCCAACTGGCCAAGCTGCTGAACGCCGAAGGAACCCAGGGCGGTGCAGCGAAATACGTTCCTTCTGGGCCTGAAGGGTTGTAGTGGGGTTGTAACTGGACACCGCGAGGCTGGCCAGGAAGCCGGTCCCGACCTGCGGTAAGTCAAATTTTTATAGCAGATAAAAACACATGGAGCGCAGGGGGGGGTGTAACTGGAGCGTCGGATCTGGCTTGCAAGGATCCTGGGAATGACCTTGCTGGACGCTACCGGTGGGGCGGCCGCCGGTACGCTTCCTACGCCTTCACCCAGGAGGGGGAGGCGATCCAGCGTCCTGCGGAGCGATCGGGCGGTCCAGGTGAACATCGAGATCATGCGGGCATGGGTCAGGCTCCGGGAAATCCTGTCCTCCCACCACACCGGAGCGGCAGTTAGGGACCGTGCGACATTATTCTTGACTGATCGTTCCAGGTGCCTATGCTTGTCCTCATGACGAGGGTGAAGGCATTCAACCGCGACCAGGCCCTGAAGAGGGCCCTGGAGCTGTTCCAGGCCAGGGGCTACGAGGCGACTTCCATCCAGGACCTGGTGGACGCCATGGGGATCGGCCGCCAGAGCCTCTATGACACCTTCGGAGACAAGGACGCGCTCTACCGGGAGGCGCTCAATCGCTACATCGCGGAAGGGTCGCGGTCCGTCCTGGTGGCCCTGGAAAGCCCGCTGCCCCTGCGCCGGGCCGTCTCGGTGGTCCTCGATGGCGTGGTCGCCCACCTGGCCGATCCGGACTGCCGCCCCTGCTTCATCGCCCACGCGTCCCTGGATCGGGCCAGGGTCGACGGGTGGACCGCCCAGTGCGTCCGGAACGGCCTTCAGGACTGCCTCGGGCTCTGGGAGCACCGGTTCCGGCGGGCGCAGGCGGAGGGCGACCTGGGCGCCCATCACGATTCCCGGGCCCTGGGCCTGGTGTTCCAGAGCACCATCTACGGGCTGCAGGTTTCGGCCCTGGCCGGCGTGACCCGCCCGGATCTAGAGGCCGCGGCGCGGATCATCCTGTCTATCCTGGGGTGATTTTTTTTGATTTCATATTGGAACGAACATTCAAATAAATGAGATGAACATCCTGAAAGGAGATCCACCATGAACGACCACTCCACCCTTCGCGGCGGCTTCGCCATTCCAGCCAGCCCATTCCCCTTGCTTCCCCTTCGGTCCTGCGTGCTGTTCCCTGGGACCGCCCAGACCCTGCCGGTGGGCCGGAGCCGATCCGTCGCACTCGTGGAGGCGATCCGCGCCGGCGACATCATCGGGGTCGCGCCGCAGCGCGAGACGCGCAACGACGAACTGACGCTGACGGACCTGAACCCGGTCGGGGTCTTTGCCCGGGTCGTGGACATCCACCGGGTCGCCGCGGGCGACTACCGCCTGATCCTGGAGGGGCTCGACCGCTTCCAGCTCACGGGCCTTTTGCGCAATGACCCCTTCTGGACGGCCTCCGGCACCCCGCTCCCTGACGAGCTGGAGGACGCCGGGGCGGTCGCGGCGCTCGCCTTGGAACTGCGGGAGAAAGTCCAGTCCGTGGAAGGCTGGGCCCACGCGGAACTGGCCGATCCCGCCGCCGATCCGGGGCTCTACGCCGATCAGGTCGCTTCGGCCCTGGGGGTGGCCCCGGCCCGGGAACTGGAAGTGCTGGCCGAGCGCGGCGTCGCTGCGCGCCTCAAGCTCGTGCTCGACCTCTTCGAAACCCAGGTCCTGCACGCCGAGGTCAAGCGCAAGATCCGCCAGGATGTCCAGCGGGAGGTCGGCAAGGGTCAGCGCGAAGCCATCCTGCGCGAGCAGCTGCGTGCCATCCAGCGCGAACTGGGGGACGACGGCCAGGCCGGAGGAATCGGCAAGCTCAAGGACCGGCTCGAAAAGGCCGGGCTCCCCGAGGAGGCCCGGGAGGCTGCGGACCGGGAGATGCAGCGCCTCGAAGGGATGTCGGCCCAGGCGCCCGAGGCCAACGTCATCCGCACCTGGCTCGAGCTCATCGCCGACCTGCCCTGGAGCGCCAAGGCCGAGGTCAAGGACGATCCCGATGCCGTTGCCCGCAAGCTGGACGAGGACCATCACGGCCTGGCCGATGTGAAGAAGCGGATCCTGGAGCACATGGCCGTCCTGAAACTGACGGGCCGGTCCCGGGGCACGATCCTCTGTCTCGTGGGTCCTCCGGGGGTGGGCAAGACCTCTCTGGGCCAGTCCATCGCCGACGCCACGGCGCGCCCCCTGGTCCGGGTCGCCCTGGGCGGCGTCGGGGACGAGGCCGAACTGCGGGGGCACCGGCGGACCTACATCGGCGCCCTCCCCGGCCGCATCCTGACGGCCCTGAAGAAGGCCAAGGTGCGCAACCCGGTCCTCCTGCTCGACGAGATCGACAAGCTCGGCAGCGGCTGGCGGGGCTCTCCGGAGGCCGCGCTCCTGGAGGTCCTCGATCCGGAGCAGAACAAGAGCTTCACCGACCATTACCTGGAGCTTCCCTTCGATCTTTCGGAAGTGCTGTTCGTCTGCACTGCCAACGATCTGGGCGGCCTCTCGGCGCCCCTGCGCGACCGGCTCGAAGTCATCGAGCTGGCCGGCTATACCCAGGACGAGAAGGTCCGCATCGCCCGCACCCACCTCATCCCCAAACTGCTCGCGGAGCTGGCGATCCCGGAGGGCTGCCTGTCGCTCACCGATGCCTCCGTGGCCGCCATCATCCGCGACTACACCCGGGAGTCCGGCGTGCGCCAGCTCAACCGGGAGATCTCCAAGATCTGCCGTGGCGCGGCCCTGGAGGTGGCACGCGCGGCGGACGGCAAGGCGCCCCGGATGGAGGTTGATGAACTGGACCTCCCCACCTACCTGGGCAAGCTTCGGTTCTTCTCGGAAATTGCCGAACGCACCTCGGTTCCCGGGGTCGCCACCGGCCTCGCCTGGACCCCCTCGGGCGGCGACATCCTCTTCATCGAGACCTCGCGCATGCCCGGCAAGGGGCACCTGGAGATCACCGGCCAGCTCGGGGACGTGATGAAGGAGTCCGCCAAGGCGGCCCTGACCTTCGTCCGCAGCCACGCCGTGGAACTCGGGATCGCCGGGGACGGCGAGGACGCCCTGGAGGCCTGGGACCTGCACATCCACGTGCCCGCCGGCGCGGTGCCCAAGGACGGCCCCTCCGCGGGGGTCACCATGTTCACGGCGCTGACCTCGCTCTTCACCGACCGGCGGGTGCGCTCGGACACGGCGATGACCGGCGAGTGCACCCTGCGTGGCCGCGTGCTGCCGGTCGGGGGCATCAAGTCCAAGGTCCTCGCTGCCCACCGGGCCGGGATCCGCCGCGTCATCCTGCCGGGGAAGAACCGGCGCGACTACGAGGAGGTTCCGGCCGAGGTCCGGAACCAGCTCGAGGTGGTCTTCGCGGACGACATGCGGGAGGTGATCGCGGCCGCGCTGGAGGAGGCCCCGGCGCACCTTGGGAACGGGGACGGCGCCCTCCGCCCGGCCCGGGAAGCCGAGATCCCGCTGGCGGGCTGATCCCCGGGGCCCTTTCGGGCCCGGGCGGGCGGACCGCTTTGGTTGCTTGACGCTCCGTGGGGTGAGTTCTTCCGGTTCAGCGGCCTAACCCAGGAAGAACAGGGCCCCACGGGCCCGGGCAAGCAAGGTCTTCGACTTCCTGCACGCCAGCAACGAGATCCTGGTCAGCCGCGGCGTGCCATTGCCCCCTCCTTGGTGCGCGCGGTCCCCAGCACCAGGGCGCCCCGCAGGGCAAGCACGCGACATGTCTCCTGCCCGATGCCTGAGTTGCAGCCCGTCACCAGAATCGTCTGACCGGCGAGCGAGAGCCCTTCGGTGACCTGCTCCGCCGTCGACCCATAACCGAAGCCGGTCGGCCCTGTTGATTTGAACATTGCAAACAAAGACATGTGGGTTCTCCTTCCGGCCATTTTGGCGGAGCCCCAGCCCCAGTCGTCGCCAAAGGGAATTGGGACATTACGACGCCCGAAATGAAACGTGCGTGGCAGGAAGGCCGCAAGGAACGGTTCTACCCTTACGGCAAGACATACGCTCATACGATTTCCGGGCAGAATTGATTCCACCGCCGAGCGCATTGACGCCCGGCAGTTTCCCCATCACACGGAACGTAGTCCGGCGCCCCAAGGAACCTTGGGCCTCGAGTCATTGGGCCACAAGCCCCGCGGCGGACGCGGGAATGCTGCCGGCCTGACCGATCTCCGTCAAACCGCCGTCCCCGGCCACCTTGTACTCAAGAATCTGGTTCGTACCTTCCGCAAGGGCGTAGAGATAGTCCCTGGCCGCGGCCAGGTCCAGGAGGGGGATGCTTGCGGTCGTCGTCAGGCCCAGGAAGGTGAGCGCGCCTTCCCTTCCCACGCTGAACCCGGCAATGGTGCCGATGTGGGCGTTGGCGGCGTATGCGAACCGTCCGTCCGGGGTGGCCGCGATCCAACAGGGGGCTGCGCCATCACTGGGCACGCTGGGGCTGACCAGAGTTCGTAACGCTCTCCCGGGCCGAAGGCCATGGCAGGGTCCACGGACCCTTGGGTTGGTTGTGCCCCGTAGGGGGGCGATAGCGCTCGCTACGCACCGGGCATAGTGGCGCCCAGTTGCTGCCCTTCGTTCTTGCTCGATTGGAGCCTGCTCCAACGACATTGGGGTGCAGGTTCACCCGATGGTGTGACAAGGCTACCCCGTGGCTGCGATCATCCGAGCCGTGCCTCCCCGTCTGCTGGAGCATGAGATCCTGACCGAGAAAGAGGCCGACGTCGAGACCCTTGACGACCGTTTGCTGGCAGAGCGCATCGAGGCCAACGCAATCTGCATCTGGGAGATGGTCTTTTGGGCTTGGGCTCGAAAACCATAAGGAAGCAGCGGTCAGGGCAAAGGAAACGTGAAAACGTTTGCAGTATCGTTGCCGGGAACTCGGCGATCCGTGGGGATCGTTCCGACCGGACGCCCGGGTATCCTTCGTGTCAACGCCGGTATTTTCATTTTAGTTCGTATGTGATAGGACGGATGGGCGATCATTGTGGGAAGGGCAAAAAAATTCGTTGACGCCCTGTTGGGCACAGCTTATCGTTCTAAAAACGTTTTCAGATCATTTGCAACGAAGGAGCGGCACGGCGCAACAGGTTAGCCGTGGCGGTTTCGCCGGCACGATTCTGGACAACGGAACGGGCTGGCGGTCGAAAAGGGTGGTCACAGGCGGTTCCCGCAGTTCGGGGACGGCGGACGGCAGACGTTTCGGAGGTTCGAAGGGGTGGCCCCAGGGCGGCACTGAAGAGCTGAGGGTTCAGGTGATAGTGGGGCGATCCGGTCGGGCCGGGTCTGGGAGTCGGTCTGCTTGTGCAGATCATGGCCTGTCCATGGTCGCAGGCAAGCTTTTGCTTGAGGTGCGTAGTGAGCAACGATGAAAACCTATTGCTGAAGTTGGATGGAGTGACCAAGCGCTTTCCGGGCGTGCTGGCCCTTAATGCGGTCAGCCTGGAGGTCCGGGCCGGGGAAGTGCACGGCATCACCGGGGAGAACGGCGCCGGCAAGTCGACCCTGATCAAGATCCTGACCGGGGCCCACAGCTGCGATACGGGGCAGATCGTGTTCGCCGGCCAGCAGCTCAAGAGCCTGACGCCGCGCAAGTCCATGCAGCTGGGCATCGCCTGCATCTACCAGGAACTGAACCTGATCCCGCACCTGAGCGTGGTGGAGAACATCTTCCTGGGCCGGGAGGTGCGGGCCATCAAGGGCCTTTGCGTACTGGACCGGAAGGGGATGCTGGAACAGGCCACCAAGCTGCTGGACAACCTCGGGCTGCACATCAGCGCCACCGCCCGGACCGGCTCGCTGGGCATCGGCCATCAGCAGATGGTGGAGATCTGCCGGGCGGTCATCGCCAACGCCAAGCTGATCATCATGGACGAGCCCACTTCCAGCCTGAGCGAAAAGGAGGCGGAGGACCTGTTCCGGATCATCCACCGGGTCAAGGCCCAGGGCGTCACGGTGCTGTTCATCTCGCACCGGCTGGCGGAAGTGAAGCAGAACTGCGACCGGGTCACGGTCATGCGTGACGGCCAGACGGTGGCCCAGGTGGACATGGCCGAGACCAGCGTGGACCAGCTCATCAAGCTGATGGTGGGCCGGGACATCAAGAACAAGTACCCCAAGGAGGCCGCCGCCCAGGGCGACGAGGTGCTGTCGGTATCGGGCCTCAACCGCAAGGGCGTGCTCCGGGACATCAATTTCACCCTGCGGGCCGGGGAGGTGCTGGGCTTCGCCGGGCTGGTGGGCAGCGGCCGCACCGAGACCATGCGCGCCATCACCGGGGCCGATCGCAAGGATTCGGGCCAGATCCAGGTGTTCGGCAAGGACGTGGCGATCCGCACGCCGCGGGATTCCATCGACGCCGGCATCGCCTTCCTGACCGAGGATCGCAAGGAGCAGGGCCTGGTGCTGATCCAGAGCGTGGCCTTCAACTCCACCATCGTGAAGCTGGAGCAGCATGCCCGGTTCGGCATCCTGAAGCTCAAGGAGATCACCCGGGTCGCCGAGCGGTTGGCCCGGGAACTGCAGCTGCGCACCCCCGGCATCGAATCCCCGGTGGGCAAGCTGAGCGGCGGCAACCAGCAGAAGGTGGTCATCGCCAAGTGGCTGCTGTCCAAGGCCCGCATCTTCATCTTCGATGAACCCACCCGCGGCATCGACGTGGGGGCCAAGGTGGAGGTCTACAAGCTGATCAACGCACTGGTGGCCGGCGGTGCGGGCGTCATCATCGTCTGCTCGGAAATGGACGAAGTGATGGGCATGGCCGACCGGATCCTGGTCATGCACGAAGGGCAGATCACCGGGGAACTCAGCGGCGCCGACGCGACCCAGGAAAAGATCATGTATGCGGCCTCGGGCATGTTCCTGGACGGGACGCCCGGAGCGGGCCAGGCGGCCCAGGGTGGCGAGCTGGCGCAGGTCTGAAGCTGGATATCCCGCGCGAGCAGGCATTCCAACATGCAAATTGTCAAACATTCAAGGGGAGTAGTGATCATGTCTGAAGGTACGCAAGCGATCAATGGCGCGGATCCGCTGCCGTTCGTGAAGAAGAAGAGCGCCCTGTCGGGCCGGCTCTACAGCCTGGGGGTGCTGATCAGCCTGCTGCTGCTGTGCTGCGTGATGGCCGTCCTGTCCTCCCGGTTCCTGACCGTCGACAACCTGATGAACGTGGCTTCCCAGGCCGCGGTCAGCGCCATCGTGTCCATCGGCATGTTCCTGGCGATCCTCACCGCCGGCATCGATCTGTCGGTGGGCTCCATCCTGGCCCTGTCGACCATGTGCATGGGCGTGGTCTGCGTCAACTGGGGCTGGAACCCCTACCTGTCCATCGCGGTCTGCCTGGGCATGGGCGCCCTGCTGGGCCTGGTCAACGGCCTGATGCTCACCAAGCTGCATCTGCCCCACCCCTTCATCTCCACCCTGGGCATGCAGAAGATGGCCCGGGGCATCGCCCTGGTGATCACCGCCGCCGCCCCCATCAGCATGTTCCCCAAGCAGGTGCAGTTCCTGGGCAACAACTCCGTGGGCCGGGTGCCGGTCAGCTTCATCCTGGTGGCCGTGCTCTACATCCTGATGTTCCTGTTCCTGAACCGCACCACGGTGGGCCGTTACATCTATTCGGTGGGCGGCAACAAGGAGGCCAGCCGGCTCAGCGGCATCAAGGTCGATAACATCCTGAACCTGGTCTACACCATCAGCGGCTTCACGGCGGCCCTGGCTGGCCTGGTCCTGGCCGGGCGCGTGAACGCGGTCTATCCCCTGGCCGGCATCGACTACGAGACCGACGCCATCGCCGCGGTGATCATCGGCGGGGCCAGCTTCTTCGGCGGCGTCGGCACCATCGGCAACACCATCATCGGCGTGCTGCTCATCGCGGTCCTGCGCAACGGCCTGAACCTGCTGAACGTCGATTCGGCCTACCAGACCTTCGCCATCGGCGCGGTGATCATCGTCGCGGTCTACGTGGACGTGATCCGCCAGAAAGTCCTCAAAAGCGGCAAGTAGTCGCGGGTATAAACCCCGTTTTTCCCCCCCCAAACCCTCACTAAGGAGAGGCAACATGAAGAATCGGTTCACTACTGCGGCGGCCCTGGCCATCGCATTCGTGGTCGGCAGCGGCTCGCTGTGCGCCGCGGCGCCCGTCAAGATGGTGGTGGTGCTCAAGACCCTGAGCAGCCAGTACTGGAAGATCGTCGCTTCGGGCGCCCAGGAAGCCGCCAAGAAGCACAACGTCACCCTGACCGTGCTCGGCCCCCCGACTGAGGATGCCGTCGAGCAGCAGATCAACATGGTCCAGGACGCCCTGGCCGGCAAGCCCGATGTGCTGATCTTCTCCCCCTCCCAGCCCGCCACCGCGGTCAACGTCCTGATGAAGGCCAAGGAGCAGCATGTTCCCGTGATCCTGGTGGATACCGGCATGCCGGCCTCCTTCACCGACTATGCCACCTTCATCGGCACCGATAACACGGCGGCCGGCAAGGCGGGTGGCAAGGCGCTGGCCGCCGTGCTCAAGAAGGGCGACAAGGTCCTCCTGCTGGACGGCGCGCCCGGCAACCCCTCCATGACCGATCGGGTCAACGGCGCCGAGTCCGTGCTCAAGGCCGCCGGGATGGTCATCGCCTCCAAGCAGCCCGCCTACAGCGACCGCGAAAAGGCCTACACCGCCACCCAGAACGTGCTCCAGTCCACGCCTGACATCAAGGGTGTGTTCGCCGGCAACGACGAAGAAGCCCTGGGTGCCCTGCGCGCCCTGCAGCAGGCCGGCAAGAAGGTCCCCGTCATCGGCGTGGACGCCAACAACGACAACCTGAAGGCCATGCTGGCGGGCGACCTCTACGGCAGCATCGCCCAGGGTAACTTCGACATGGGCCGGCTCGCGGTCGAAAAGGGCCTGGAAGTCCTGGCCGGCAAGACCGTGGCCAAGCGCATCGATTCCGGCGCGACCATGATGACCAAGGCCAATGCCCAGAAGATGCTGGATTTCCGGGCTTCGATCAAGTAGTCCCACCCCAGCCGTACTGACGACAGGCAGCCGGGGGTGTCTCCCACGCCGTGGGTCCCCCCCGTCTGCCTGTGGTTTATCTGCCCTGCGCGTCGGGCGCGCGCCCGGGTGACGCCGTCGCGGCCCCCAAGGAGACCTGCAAGATGAAAACCGTGCGCTTGACCATGGCCCAGGCCCTGGTGCGATTCCTGGACCAGCAGTACCTCGAGGTGGACGGCGAGGTCACCAAGTTCGTCGCCGGGGTGTTCGGCATCTTCGGGCACGGGGTCGTGGTCGGCCTGGGCGAAGCCCTGGCCGCCAGCGGCCATAGCCTGCCGTTCTACCAGGCCAAGACCGAACAGGGCGCTGGGCATGCCGCCATCGGCTTCGCCAAGCAGCACGACCGGCGCGCCATGATGGCGGTCACCAGTTCCATCGGTCCCGGCGCGCTGAACATGGTCACCGCCGCCGGCACCGCCACGGTGAACCGGCTGCCGGTGCTGTTCCTGCCCGGCGACTCGTACGCCTGCCGGCAACCGGATCCGGTGCTGCAGCAGGTGGAACTGCCCTACGACAGCAACATCACCTCCAGCGACGCCTTCAAGCCGGTGAGCCGCTACTGGGACCGGGTCAGCCGGCCCGAGCAGCTGATGACCGCCATGATCAACGCCATGCGGGTGCTCACCGATCCGGCCGAGACCGGCGCGGTGACGGTGGCGCTGCCCCAGGACGTGCAGGGCGAAGCCTACGATTATCCGGTGGAGTTCCTGGAAAAGCGGGTGCACCACCTGGAGCGCCGCATCCCCTCCGCGGCCCAGGTGGCCCGGGCCACGGCCATGATCGCCGGGGCCAAGCGCCCCTACGTGATCTGCGGCGGCGGGGTGCGCTACTCGGACGCCGGGCTCGAACTGGCGGCCTTCTGCGAGCGCTTCCACGTGCCATTCGCCGAGACCCAGGGCGGCAAGGGGACCATCCCCTGGGATCACCCGTACAACCTGTCGGGCATCGGCACCACCGGCGCCCTGGCCGCCAACCGGCTAGCCAAGGAGGCGGATCTGATCATCGCCCTGGGCACCCGCCTGGGCGACTTCACCACCTGCTCCAAGTGGCTGTTCCAGAACCCCGAGTGCCGGGTGCTGGGCATCAACGTGGCCGGCTTCGACGCCTACAAGATGAACGGCGAGCCCATCCTCGCCGACGCCCGGCTGGCCACCGCCGCCATCACCGAAAGCCTGGCCGCCGCCGGCTACCGCTCGGACTGGGGCGATACCATCCGCAAGGAGCGGGCCATCTGGCAGGACAAGGTGGACACGCTGTACGGCCAGGACGTGGCCGGCGGGCTGTCCCAGGTGCGCTGCCTGGGCGAGCTGAACGACCACCTGCTGCCCAGGGACGCCATCGTGGTGTCGGGCTCCGGCTCCATCCCCAGCGATATGCAGCGGGTGTGGCGGGTGCGCACCCCGGGCACCTACCACATGGAGTACGGGTTCTCCTGCATGGGCTACGAAGTGGCGGCGGCGCTGGGCGTCAAGCTGGCCGAGCCGGACCGGGTCGTGGTGGCGGTGCTGGGCGACGGCGCCTACACCATGCTGCACACCGAGCTGCTCACCGCGGTGCAGGAAGGCCGCAAGATCATCGTGGTGGTCCTGGACAACTCGGGCTACCAGTGCATCGACAACCTGCAGATCAGCCAGGGCATCGTCCACTTCGGCAACGAGTGGAAGTGCCGGGAGGCGGCCACGGGCCGGCTCACCGGGCCCAGCCTGCGGGTGGACTTCGCCAAGAACGCCGAAAGCTGGGGCGCCCTGGGCCTGAGGGCCAGCACCGTGGAGGAATTCCGCAGCGCGGTGCGCCAGGCGCTGGCCGCGGACGGCCCGGTGCTGATCGACGCCAAGGTGACC
>Ga0302276_10003410_pt1 | contig 13714 bp, 11 predicted proteins | sample III_Bog_N2_3_FD_198768 | JGI IMG/M metagenome (GOLD analysis project Ga0302276, IMG submission 198768) | Peat permafrost microbial communities from Stordalen Mire near Abisko, Sweden - III_Bog_N2_3 | ecosystem: Environmental > Terrestrial > Soil > Wetlands > Peat | place: Sweden: Abisko...
CCTGACGGTGGCGCGCGCGCTCAAGGACGCGCTGCCGGCGCGGAGCTACGCGGCCCTCGTCTACACCAGCGCGTCGCTGGTGCTGGCGGTCATGCTCGCGGCGGTGCCGACGGCGTTCGCGGCGCCCGCGTGGCCGCTCGGGCCGCGCGGGGTGGTGGCGATCGTGGCGCTCGGGCTGATCCCGACGGTGCTCGGGCACACCGCGGTGCAGACGGCGTCGCGCACGCTCCCCCCGGCGATCGTGGCGCTGGTGTCGCCGGGCGAGACGCTGGGCGGGATCGCCATCGCCGTGGCGCTGATGGGCGCCGTGCCCTCCGGCCAGGAGCTGGTCGGCGCGGCCATCATCCTCGCCGGCTCGGCCGTGGCGATCCTGGTGCCTCGCGCGTCGCGGTGAGGCTAAGCCTTGCGGCCGGCGAGCCCGAGGGCGCCGCCGGCGCGCGCCGCGCCACCGCCGAGCGCGACCAGCACGGCGAGGAGCAGCGCCCAGGTGAGGATCCCCTGCACCCCCTGCGTCGCGGCGACCAGCCACGCGGTCGCCGCCGCGGCCGCCCCGCCCACCATGGCCTCGCGGCGCCCGGCCTTGCCGCCGTAGCGACCCACCAGGAAGCCCGAGACGAAGCACGCCAGCGCGAACGCGGCGGCGTTGAGGGCGATCCAGACCGCGCCGGGCCCGGGGAGCGCGCCGTTGAGGGCGAGGATGAGGGGCAGCCAGAACACGAACACCCCCAGCGCGCCGATCGCCGACCAGTGCCAGGGCGGCCGGTCCTCGTCGCCTTCTACCGCGACCTCGACCTTGGGGAGCAGCGGCAGGTGCCGCTTGTTGTCCGGCCCGCGGGTCGATGAACCGGTGGTCATGGGGCGCGGCTCAGTTGGGCTTGCGCCAGAGCTTGCGGGCCTCGTCCTGCTGGCGGAGCAGGCGGCGCTGCTCCTGGATGAGGCCGCCGTAGGCGCGCGGGACGCGCGGGTCCTTGGCGAAGGTGTAGAGGATCTTGAGCGCCGCCTCGGCGTCGTCGGTGGCGCGGTGGGCGTTCTCGAGGTCGATGCCGAGGCGCGCCGCCATGTCCCCGAGCGCGCGGCTCTCCTCGTGCTTGTAGAGCTCGCGGGCGAAGGCGAGCGGATCGATCCAGTCGACGTCGCGCCGCATGGCGGGCGGCGCGGCGGTGGGGCGCACGCCGGCGCGATCGAGCTCGGCGAGGACGAAGCCGCGATCGAAGGCGGCGTTGTAGGCGGCGGGGACGGCCGTCCCGATGAACTCGAGCATCTCGGCGGCGATCTCGGCGAAGGAGGGCTTGTCGGCGACGTCGGCGTCCTTGATGCCGTGCACCGCGGAGCTCTCCGCCGGGATGGGGCGGCCGGGGTTGATGAGCCGGCTGAAGCGGCCGGTGACCTCCCCGCCGAGGCCGAGGACGACGCCGATCTCGACGATGCGATCGTTGGCTCCGTCGCGCCCGGTGGTCTCGGTGTCGATGAGCGCGATGGGGACGTCGATCCAGGCGGCGCTGGCGTCGTGCTCGGACGCGACGCCCACCGCGCGCACCTTGAGCAGGTGGGCGATGCCAGGGTAGTGGCGCCCCGTGGGGAAGCAGCCGCAGGGGTCGGCGAGCTTCATTTCTTGTTGTCGGGCGCCGGCGCTCGGGCCGGCGTCGCGGTGGCGGGCGGCGGCGCGACGGCGGCGCTGGAGGAGGGGGCCGGCCTGGGCGTCTGCCCGGCCAGCTCGATGTCGAGCTTGACCCAGTCGCTCACGTCGTCCTGGGAGGCGAGGTAGGCGAGGTTGACGTAGCGCCCGTTGATGAAGAGGAAGGGCGTCCCGTCGAGCCCGAGCTCCTCGGCTTGCTTCTTGTCCTTCTCGATGCGCTCGCCGAGCTCCTTGGAGCCGAGATCCGCGCGGAACTTGCCGAGGTCGAGGTTGAGCGCCCGGGCGTACTTCTCCAGGTCGCTCTGCTCGAGGTGGTCCTGGTTCTCGAAGAGCATGTGGTGCATCTCCCAGAATTTGCCCTGGTTCATCGCGGCCACCGCGGCGCGGGCGGAGAGCTCGCCGTGGGCGTGCGCCTGGAGCGGGTAGAACTTGTAAACGAGGCGCACCTGGGTCGGGTACTTGTGGGCGAGCTCGTCGAGCACCGGGAAGAAGGCACGGCAGAAGGGGCACTCGAAGTCGGCCCACTCGACGATGGTGACGACTGCGTCCGGGGACCCGATCTCGGGGGAGCCGTCGGTGACCAGGGTCTTGGTCTTGCCGGCGTCGAAGCGGGCGTGGAAGGCGTCCTCCCGCTCCTTCTTCGCCTTGCCGGCCTGGACCTGCTTGAGCAGGAGCTGCGCGGCGGGGAGGCAGGTCTTGCAGGGACGGTTCTCGCTGACGCACTGGGCGATGCTGACCGGCACCTCCGGGCAAGGGGCGAGGAGCTCGGAGACCTGGGCGGCCCACTCGCGGCGCTCGCGCGGGGTGAGGGGGGAAGTGTCGACACCCTTGAGGGAGACCTCGGGGGTGACGGCCGGCTTCACCTCGCCCACGTCGGGCTTGCTGCACGTGCTGCTGCCGAGCAGGGCGATCGCGGCCAAGAGCGGTGAAGTACGCAGGAAATGCATCGCGCGGCGGAGCTTAGTCGGACCCTTTGCGAGGCGCTAGCCGGGGTGTAGCGTGCTCGCGTGCGCAGCGTGCTTTATCGCCTCCCGGACCTCGAGGAGCTCGAGCGAATGGTGCACGCGGCCGGGGTGGAGGCCGAGCTGGGGGTCCCCCCGGGCGAGAGCGTGGAGGACGGCGAGTGGGTGCTGGCCATCTTCGAGCTGGGGCCCGCCCGCCGGGCGACCTCCGCCGCCGGGCGAGGGGCCCTCTCCCCGGAGGGGGCCCGGCTGGTGTTCGAGCCCCGGGACATCAAGCGGCTGGCCGAGTTCGCTGCCCGAGCGCGCGCGCTACCCGAAGCGACGCCCGGCAGGGCGAGCCGCCCCCTGCTGAACGACCCCCGGATCCTCATCGTGGACGACGATCCGGACATCCGCGAGGTGGTCTCGGCCATGCTCGAGGCGGTGGGCCTCACGGTGGTGGCCGTCTCCAGCGGCGAGGAGGCGCTGGAGCGCGTGGCCCGGGAGGCGTTCGACCTGCTCGTCCTCGACTGGAACCTGCCACACATGACCGGGATCGAGCTGTGCCGCACCCTGCGCAAGGATCCCGGGCTGACCGGCTTGCCGGTGCTCTTCCTCACGGCCAACGCCTCGTCGCAGGACATGGTCGAGGCCTTCGCCTGCGGGGGCGACGACTACGTCGTCAAGCCGTTCCGCGCCCCCGAGCTGGGAGCGCGCATCTTCAGCCTGCTGCGGCGGGTCCGCAAAGCCGCCGGCTGAGACTCGAGCGTCCGGCGCTTCACGCGGCGACCAGCTCCAGCACCGAGATCTCCGGGGGCGCGCCGACCCGGATGGGCGGTCCCCAGAAGCCGGTGCCGCGGCTCACGTAAATGTGGGCGGCCCCGTGCCGGGCGAGGCCGGCGACGTAGGGCTGGTCGAGGCGGACGAAGAGGCCCCAGGGGAAGATCTGCCCACCGTGGGTGTGGCCGCTGAGCTGGAGGCCGACGCCGAGCCTCTCGGCCTCGTGGATCTGCTTGGGCTGGTGGGCGAGCAGCACCAGCTCGCGGCTCTCGTCGCGGCCGGCGAGGGCGCGCGCCAGATCGGGGCCATGGTCGCCGCCGAAGCGGCGGGCGTTCCAGTCGTCGACCCCGGCGAGGTCGAAGCTGTGCACGCCGTCGCCGATGCTCACCCGCTCGTTGCGCAGCGGGCGCACGCCGAGGCGGCGCAGCTCGTCGAGCCAGGCGTCGACGCCCGAGTAGTACTCGTGGTTGCCGGTGACGAAGAAGACGCCGTGCTTGGCGCGGAGATCCGCGAGGGGGGCGACCTGGGCGCGCAGATCCGCGACGGAGCCGTCGACGAGGTCGCCGGTGATCACGATCACGTCGGGCTCCGCCGCGTTGACGCCCGCCACCACCTCGGCGAGCCAGGCGCCGCCAAGGGTGGGCCCGATGTGCAGATCGGAGATCTGGACGATGCGGAACCCTTCGAGCGCCGCGGGCAAGCGGCGCAAGGGGACGGTCACCCGCGCCAGGGCGACCTTGCCGAGCGCGCTCGCGGCGCCGATGCCCCCGAGAGCCAGGGCGAAGAAGGAGACCGTCCCGGCGATGCCCCGCGAGAGGAAGGTGCGCCGCGCGGGATCCAGCGGAGCCGAGGTGAACGCGGACACCCCCTGCACCAGGCCCCGCAGGACTTCGGAGGTGACCAGCAGGAAGAAGAGGAGGATGGCGAGCCCCATCCAGCCGTACACCACCGCCGCGACGACCCTGCCGACGGGGCGATTGACCAGGCGGCCCACGCCCATCCCCACCGGGATCAGCAGGGCGAGGCCGACGAAGATCCAGCCCCCGGCGCGCGACAGGGGCGCGCCCAGATCGGCGCCCCGCACGAGGCGGTACCAGAGGTAATAGTGCACCCCGCCGACCACCAGGCTGATGATCGCGAAGAAGAGGGCGAAGGCGGCAGGGCTGCGTTGCACGGCCTCGACCATGCCACGGCCTCAGGCTCGGCCGGAGCCGCGTCCCGGCCTTTAACGTTACTTAACGGTCAGTAGGAGACGCAGAAGCCGACGCCGGCGGGGTAGGGGAGCGTGCCCCCCTGGCAGTACCCGTTGCCGCACACGCCCGCGTCGCTGATCTCGCAGAGCTGGAGGCAGATGCCGTCGGACCAGGAGCAGGTGTAGCCGGCCGCGCACGGGCAGGGCTCCTGCGCGGTGCCGGTGCCAGGGACCACGCAGCTCGTCGTGCCGGACTCGCGGACGATGGCGCAGGTCTGACCGGACGAACAGGACGCGGTGTCGAGCAGCTCGCACGGGGTGACGGGGGTGCAGACCGGGATCGCCGTGGAGGGCGCGTTGGCGAGGGGGGCCGGGGTGCAGTAGGTCCCGGTGCGGCACGACTCCGAGCTGGCACAGCAGTAGGCGCGGCAGATGGAGATCACGCCGGCGTCGATGCAACCGAGCCCGGCCTGGCAGTCGCTGGCCGACTCGCACGGATCGCCGTCGGCCCCCGAGCCCACCGTGCCGCACTGGGCCGCGACGCCGCCGTCGCCGTCGCCGTTGACGAGCTGGCAGCCGAGCTGGCTCGCGTCGCCCGCTCCACCGGTGCCCGCGCTGCCGACCGAGCCGCAGCTGTCCACGGGAGCGGTGACGCACGCCGCCTCGCTCCCGCCGCAGAGGTAGCTGTACGAGCCGACCTTGGGGGGAGCGAGCGCGCCGTCGAAGGTGCCGGCATCCGTCAGCTCCAGCCCGCCTCCGGCTCCCGCCGAGGTCGCCCCGGCGCTGAGGGAGCCTCCGTTCCCCCCTCCGCCCCCCGAGGTCACGGCGGGCTCACTGTTGCCGAATTCGCCGAGGATGTGCACCGGCGCGCAGCTCACCGCGAAGGCGACGGCCGAGGGAACCACGGAGAGGAGAAGGAAGCGGCGCAGAGCCATGGACGAGACGACGGAGTGTACCACGACCCGGCCCTCATCCACGGATCGTGCCGGCGGCGACCCACCGCCACCAGGCGCCGCGACGGAACCCGCCGCCATGGCGCCCGTGTCGCGGCCCGTCACGATGAGCCCCCGTCATCCTGGGGAGCGCCCGAGGGTTCCCGACCGGTCCCCCGTCGCGGGACGCTCTCGGACGTCCCGCAGGATGACTACTTCGCCTCGACGTTGCGGCTCACCATGTTGCCGGCGGTGTCGTAGGCGCGCACGGCCAGCAGGGTGGAGCCGGGCGGGATCACCGCGGAGACGTCGGCGTCGAAGGCTTCGTCGGCCTGATCGAAGACTCCGTCCTTGGGGAAGATCGGCCGCCACTCGTCGGTGCCGGCCACCGAGACCTCGAGCCGGGCAATGGGACCTACCCCGTCGACCACCTCGCCAACGAGCCGGCGGCCACGCATCTCCAGGGACTTGAAGACCGGGGGGGTGTTGTCGACGAGCACCGGGCCCGAGGTGAGGCTGTGCTTCTGCACGCGATCGGGCGGGTTGGCGAGCTCGTCGGAGCCCTCGACGAGGATACGGTAGGTGCCCTCGGGGAGCGAGCTCGTGTCCCAGCTGTAGTCGGAGCTGGTCAGCTTCTCGGCGGGCTTGAGCATGGGGCGCCACTGGGCCTCGCTGTCGAGGCGGTAGAAGAGCCGGTAGCGCATCTCGTCCTGGTCCGGGTTGTCGACCCTCCACGAGATCTTGACGGTGCTGCCCGCCCGCGACGCCTCCGCGCCCGAGGCCTGGACGCCCTGCTTGAGCGACTTGCCCGAGGAGCGCTGGGAGGCGTCGACCGAGGTGATGATGGTGCGCGCGTTGTCGGTGACGAAGTAGAGGTGGACCTCGCGCAGGGCCGCCTGGGGGTCGCGTGACCAGCGGGCGCGGATCTGGGTGTAGCGGGCGGGGGCCATCTTCGGCACGCCCGGCGCGGCCAGCGGCGGCGACCAGGGGTTCCACGTCGAGTCCGGCGTGGCGGTGTTGCCGCTGCGGATGGACAGCTCGACCGCGCCGCTGCCCCTCCAGTCGAGGCGGCCGTAGGAGGCGCGCAGGCCCGCATCGAGCGGCTTGCTCGTCCACACGGCGTCTGCGCCGCCCACGCCCTTGACCTCGTGGAAGACGACGGGATCGCTCCCCACGATGAAGTGCTTCTTGCCGGACATCACCACGGCGCCGATCTGCCGCTCGTCGGTCCTGGCGACGAGGCGCTCGAGGTGGTTGTCGTCGACGGTGTAGAGCCGCCCCTCGGCGGCGGTGCCGACGTAGGGCTGGCCGTCGTCGCCGAGCGCGAGGGAGGCGAAGTGCGAGTCGTCGTCCTCGAGCATCTGCTCGGGGACCCCGTCCCGGGTGAAGCGCATCAACAGCCCCTTGCCGGGGCGCGACGCCTTGGCCGGCTGCGGAGCCGGAGGGCCCGGCTTGTTGCGCTTGGGCGAGGTGAAGGTGTCGTTGTACTTGTTGGCGATGGCGTAGACCGCTCCGGAGGGCGCGACCGCGATCGCCTTCACGTCGTCGGTGTCGAAGTCGTAGAGCACCGTGGCGCGTCCCGGGCCGGTGATCTTGTAGAGAAGCGCCTTGCCGTTGGTGCCGGCGTAGACGGTGCCGTCGTCGGCGACCGCGACCGAGACCACGTGGGCGTCGTCGCTCTTGTAGTAGACCTGCGCGACGCCGGCCTGATCGATGCGGAAGACCTTGCCCTCCGGGCCGGTCGCCGCGTAGAGCGCCTTGTTCTTGGCGTCGTAGGCGAGGCTCCACACGTCCTCGGCGCCGGGGAGCGAGACGAACGCCTCGGCCGCGCCGCCCTTCTGCGCGGCGGTCACCTTGAACACCTTGCCCTCGGGGAAGGTGCCCGCGTAGACGTCGCCGTTGAAGCCGACCACCATCGAGCTGACGGCCATCTGCCCGGTGGTCGCGGCGAGCTCGTACTTGCCGCCCGCGACGCGGAAGACCTTGCCCTCGCTGCCGGTGCCGAGCAGCACCGCGTCCCCGACCACCGCCGAGCTCCACACCGACGAGCCGTCGGGGACCGGGAGCGCGCCGAGGTTGAGGCCCGCGCGCACGCTGCCGGTCGAGTCGACGCTGACGCCGGTGAGGTCACCGCCCTTGAAGTCGTCGATCGAGCTGAGCGTGAAGCTGCGCGTCCCCACGGCGGCGACTCCGCCGGCGAGGAGCGACGAGGCGGCGGCGAGGAGCGCGCCCAGGGCGAAGCGCGGGGAGAAGGACACGAGGCGTTTGTTCATCGTGGAGATCGCAGTGTCGAGGGGGAGGATGACCAGGGAGGGGATCAGCCAGGGGGGTTTGGGGGGCGAGGATCAGCCAGGGGGGTTTGGGGGGGGCCTTGGGCCCCCACCATCGTGGTCACCGGAGCACGGGGCGGATCGAGACGCGGACCGAGTCGCGGCCGACGATGAAGCGCTTGAGGGGCACGGCGGTCTGCACCTGCGCGGCGAAGATCTCCGGGGCGTCCGAGGCCGACGAGGGCCGGAGCGTGTCGATGGCGCCGGGGGGCAGCCGCGCGGCGATCTTGCCGCGGTACGCCGCGGCGTTGTCCTTGAGCCGGAAGGTGGCGACGATGCTCTCGGGATCGAAGGTGGCGTTGGGCAGGTTGGCCATCAGCTCGGCCACGCTGTCGGGGGTGGGCAGGGGGCGGTCGACCTCGTAGCCGGGGGCGAGATCGATCTCCACGTCGCGCCCGGCCATCTCGGCGGGCACCTTGACCTCGATGTCGCGGGTCTCGACCTTGCCCTGGTAGGGCTGGAGCGAGAGGCGGATGCGCACCGGCGAGCCGGCGTCCACCTCGGTCTCGAGCACCTTGGCGCCGCGCAGGTTGGAGACCTCGCGGTCGAAGGTGACGCGCAGGGTGGTGTCGACGCCCTCGATGGTGACCGCCTCCCAGGGGTTGTTGAGGAGCGTGCCGATGGCCTTGACCAGCCGCCCGCGCACCAGCTCCTCGGCGCCGACGGGGTTGCCGTTGCCGGAGCCGAAGTCCTGGAGGGTGATGGTCCCGTAGTGGGCGATCTTGAGCTTGCTGGAGGCGCGCCAGGTCATGTCGCGGCGCTCCGAGGTGGTCTCCTCGATGCCGCTGCCGATCGCCATCGCCGTGAACATGGGGGCCATGAACTGATCGTGGGCGACCTCCATGTTCCACACCGGCTTGGGCGCGCCGTCGACCCCGACGATGTCGAGGTGGACGGGGAAGGTGGGCGCCTTGACCGAGGCGTCGACGACGATGGCGGCCTGCCGGTCGTTGACCAGCGCGCCCAGCGGCCGCGCCGCCTCCCCGATCTTGAAGCTGCGGTTCTGGCTGGCGAGGATCCAGTGGACCGTGCCGATGGCGGTGGGGAGCGACTCGATGCCGCCGCCGAGCATGGGGTGGCCGAAGGCGACGAGCTTGTCGCCGGAGACGCGGGTGACGGTGCCCAGGCCCATCGCCGAGACGTCGCCGCGGACGAGCTGGACCCCGATGGCGCCGCCGTCCACGTAGCGGGTCGGGGCGCTGGGATCCTGGCTGGACCCGCCCGCGCCGCCGGCTTGCATGACGTCGACGCCGAGCGGCGTCAGCAGATCGGAGGCGACCTTCATCGCCGCGTTGCCCATGCCGCCGATCAGGAGCGGCGTCGACGCCCGCGCCAGCGCACTGCCGTCCGGCGCGTTGAGCAGCGGGGCGGCGCGGCCGGCCACCTGCGCGGCGTGCGCCGCCAGATCGTAGCCGTCCGGCGCCCCCAGGAACGCGTGCGGCGAGCGCCGCGGCCCCGCGTCGAGCGCGGAGGTGCCGAGCGGTCCGCCGGTGCGGGGGAAGACGGTCCGCGGGATGGGCCGCGCCTGCTCGTCCAGCATCGACTTGATGGGCGTCACCCCGGCGATCGGCTCGACCCCGAAGAGCCAGCCGTACGCGTAGGCGCCGATCATCTTGCCCTCGAGGTAGATGGGGCTGCCGCTCATCCCCGCCACGGTGCGGGTGATGTTGAGCCGCGGGTTCGGCGTCTTGATGATGACCAGGTCCTGGCTCGGCCGGAAGTTGTGGAGGACCGAGATGACCTCGACGTCGAACTTCTCCGGGGTGGTGCCGGAGAAGACCGTGAGGCCGTACCCCTTCATCCCCGGCTTCACCTCGGAGAGGGGGAGCGTGTCGGGCGCATCGGGCAGCGCGTGCGCGACGCCGGCCCCCACCGCCACGCTGGCGACCACGCCGGCGAGCATGCTCAGGGGGACCAGCCGACCCCCTGCGCCGTGGGCGACAGCGAGGGCGAGCGGGCGGAGGAGAGCGGCGACGGAGCGGCGGGCGAGGCGCACGCGGGCGAGCTTAGCGTGAAATTTCCGCAGTGGCAGAGGGAGGGGCGCGCCGAGCAGGAAAAAGGCGGGCGAACCGGGGCGGCGGGTGATGAGCCCCGGATCGGGGCGGGGTGGGCACCCCCGAGGCTCTGCCGCGCCGGAGATCGTGCGGCTTCCCTCGCGCTGACCTAGAGTGCCGGCGGTGAAGGACGCGATCATCACGGCCGTGCTCGTCCTGGGCCTGGCCACGCTGATCACCGTGCACGTCGCCCTGGCCGGGCGGCTCTTCCTCCGGCAGCGCCCGCGGTGGCGCGGGGTGGTGGGGCTGGTGGTGCCGCCGCTGGCGGTGATCTGGGCGCTCCGGGCCGGATGGACCAAGCTCGCGGTGCTCTGGCTGGGCTCGGTGGCGCTCTACCTGATCGCGCTCATCGCCGCGCTGGCGGCGGCGCGCACCTAGCCAGTCCTCGACTGGCGCCTGCCATACTCCGCCCCATGGCCGCCCACTACCGTGGCGCGAATACCTCGCCCTGGAGGCGGCGAGCAACGTCAAGCACGAGTGCCAGCATCGACAGGCCGGCCACCGGCATCGACAGGCCGGCCACCGGCACCCAATCGAGGAGCCTCTCGCGACGCACTTCGCCCAGCGCGACCACTCCGCAGCCGCGGCCGAGCGTGAACGGAGCGCCGGCGGCTCACCGCCGCGAGGCACCCGGTGCGGCGGTCACTTTCCGGCCGGCGCCGCCATCCCGCGCGCCTGAAGCTGCCCGTTGGCCGAGAAGGTGCGGGTGATCATGCGGTCCACGTAGAGGGTGCCCGCGAGGTGATCGACCTCGTGCTGGAGGATGCGCGCGGGCCAGCCCGAGACGCGCCAGGTCACCGGGGCGCCGAGCTCGTCGAGCCCGGTCACCTCGACGTCGAGCGCGCGCTCCACCAGCGCCATGTAGCCCGGGACGCTCAGGCACCCCTCGAAGAACGTCGCCCGCTCCGCGCCGTGGACTTCGAGGACCGGGTTGGCGATCACCGTGAGCGGGAACGCTGCCCGCCCCCGCGCGGCGCGCTCCTCGGGCGAGAGGCGCGCCATCAGGGCCTCGGCGTCCTCGAGCACGACGAGGGCGAGGCCGACGCCGATCTGCGGCGCCGCCAGGCCCACGCCCGGCGCCTGGCGCATCACCTCGGTCATCGAGGCGACGAGCTGCCGCAGGCGGGTGGTGCCGAAGAGCTCCGGCGGCACCGGCGCCGCGACCGCGCGCAGCACCGGGTCGCCGGCATGGACGATGGGAGGGAGAGGCATCGCTGCTCCTCAGTTGAACGCCGGCTTGCCGCCCATCTCCTGGAGGATGGCGTGGCCCGGGTACACCGCGTCGAGGAGCCACTCGACGTAGCGGATGTCGACGTGGATGGTGCGGGTGATGGCCGGCTGGAAGAGCCAGTCCGAGGCCATCGACTCGTAGTTGCCGTCGAAGGCGAGGCCGACGATCTCGCCGCGGCTGTTGAGCGTGGGCGAGCCCGAGTTGCCGCCGGTGATGTCGAGGTCGGAGAGGAAGTCCACCGGCACCTCGCCGAGCTGGGGGTCCACGTAGGGGCCGAACTTGCCGGCCTTGACCGTGTCGAGGGCGTAGTCCGGCACGTCGAAGGGCCAGGCCGCCTTCTTCTTCACCATCTCGGAGAGGGTGGTGAAGGGGCGGAACTCCGCCGCCTCGGGGGTGGGCTTGTAGCCGCGCACGGTGCCGAAGGTGATCCGGAGCGTGCCGTTGGCGTCGGGCGCGAGGGGGTGGGCGTCCATCTTCTGCAGAGCCTCGACGTAGCGGGGGCGGAGCAGGAGCATGGCTCCGGCGGCGGCCTTCTCGCGGTCCTCGGCGGCCTTGTGCGCGGGGCGCAGCGCGAGGGCGAGCTTGACCCACGGGTCCTTGCTCTTCTTGAGGTCGGCGGTCCTGGCCGTCTCCAGCAGCTTGATGCGCGCCTTCTCGTCCTCGAGGCCGGTCTTCTTGTAGAGGTCGTCGATCGCCTTGTCGAGGCGGGCGTCGGTGACGGCGCCCTTGCCCAGCAGCAGCGCGACGAGCTCGGGGCGCTCCTTCTCGGGCAGGCGCGCCGCGCGCTGGAGGGCCAGCTTGAGGAGGGCCTCATCGACGGTGCGGTCGTAGCTCTTCTGCAGCGTCTGCTGCGCCTGGGAGAGCCGCTGCCAGTTGCGCTCCTGGAAGGCGGGCTCGCGCTCGGCGTCGGGCTTGGACCGCTCCTCTGCCATCTGCACGATGGTCGCCGCGGCGCCGTAGAGGCTGACCAGGCGCTTCACCTCGCCGAGCTCGGCGTCGTGGGCGCGGGTCGTCTTGCGGGCGTCGACGAGCGCCTGGATCTTGTCGAGCACGTCGCCGTAGGCCGCCTGGCGCGCCGGGTCTGCGGCGATGAAGGCCTTGAGCGCCGCCTCACCCTTGGCCTGCTGCGCCCCCAGCCCGCCCTTGACCAGCCCGTCGACGATGCCCTTCATCTTGGTGCGGACGTTGTTGAGGCCGCGCCAGGTGGGGGTCGCCTTGATCTTGATCTCGTCGCTCTTGGCGCGGAGCTGGTCGAGGAGGGCGATGTTCTCGTCGCACCACTCGATGCGGTGGGGGTAGCTGAAGCCGGTGGCCTCGTCGGCCTCGGCCGCGGTGCGCAGGCGGTTGGTGGTGCCGGGGTAGCCGGCGACGAAGACGAGATCGCCGGCGGTGAGCGGCTTGCTCGCGAGCTTGAGGTGGTGGGGCGGGTGGTAGGGGACGTTGTCCGCGGAGTGCTCGGCGGGCTTGCCGTCCCTGCCGACGTAGGCGCGGAACATGGAGACGTCGCCGGTGTGGCGGGGCCAGCGCCAGTTGTCGACCTCGCCGCCGTAGTTGCCGATGGCCTCGTGCGGGGCGAACACCAGGCGCACGTCCTTGATCTCGAGCTGCTCGATCAGCCGGAACTGCCCGCCGCCGAAGTACTCGGCCACGCTGCAGCGCAGCCAGGGGCGCCCCTTCTCGCAGGCGCCCACCAGCTCCTTCTGACGCTCCTCGACCTTCTTCTGCCGGGCCTTGTCGTCCTTGATGGCGGCGAGGCCAGCGGTCATCTCGGAGGTCACGTCGCGCAGGCTCTGGGTGACGAAGACGCGCGCGGAGGGCCCGTTCCAGCGCTCGTCGGCGCGGGTCTTGGCGAGGTAGCCGTCGCGGAGCAGGTTGTCCTTGGGGCTGGAGTTGAGCTGGAGCGCGCCGGTGGCGCAGTGGTGGTTGGTGATGATCAGGCCGTCGTCGGAGAGGAACGACGCCGAGCAGCCGCCCAGGCTGACCACCGCGCCCAGCACCGGCGAGGTGGGGTCGCCGAGCGCCGCGGGATCGATCTCGAGGCCGAGCGACTTGAGCGTGTCGGCCTGCCTCCCGAGCTGCTCGGGCATCCACATGCCGCCGGGATCCTGGTAGGGCGGGTGCGCCGGAGGCGGCGGCGCCACCTCGGTGGTGGCCGAGGCGACCGGGGGAGGCGTGGGTGCCGGCGGCGGCACGGGGGCCGGCGTCTCCGGGCCGCAGCCGGCGAGCGCGGCAAGGAGGACGGCGAGCGAGCCTCGGGTCAGGGAGCGGCGGGGCGTCATGCGGCCCCTGATAGCACCCGCCTGCGCGCGAGAAAACGGGGCGTGGTAGAAAGCCTGGGCGTGGCGGACCCGAACTACATCACCCCGGGAGGCGCCAGGAAGCTCTACGACGAGCTCGTGCACCTGCGCAACGTCGAGCGGCCGCGCACCGTACGGGAGGTGACCGAGGCCGCCGCCCAGGGCGACCGCTCCGAGAACGCCGAGTACATCTACGGCAAGAAGCGGCTCCGGGAGATCGACCGGCGCCTCAACTACCTGGCCAAGCGGATCGACAACGCGGTCCTGGTCGACCCCGCCGAGCAGAAGGGGGACAAGGTCTTCTTCGGCGCCACCGTCGAT
>Ga0302276_10003421_pt1 | contig 13701 bp, 7 predicted proteins | sample III_Bog_N2_3_FD_198768 | JGI IMG/M metagenome (GOLD analysis project Ga0302276, IMG submission 198768) | Peat permafrost microbial communities from Stordalen Mire near Abisko, Sweden - III_Bog_N2_3 | ecosystem: Environmental > Terrestrial > Soil > Wetlands > Peat | place: Sweden: Abisko...
CAGATGATCAACGCGTGCCTGCTGTATCGATTTTCAATGAGCTACGAGCCGCGCGACTTTCACGGCGAGCTGGATGAGTTTCCGGTGACGCTGCGGTATGGGCGAGCGGTGGACGACCTGCGGCGCAGATATCGCGAGTGGATATGGGACGCGGAGTTCAGGGACACGCTGGGAGCGCGGGTGACGGCCGGCGGCGCGGCGTTCGGCGACTATGCGGTGTATCTGCGCAAGGATGGGCGGCGGGCGGTGGTGCTGGCCAACATGAGCGATACGGACTCGATTGTGTGCGAGGTGAAACTCGACGGCGCGGGCGCGGCGGGGATGACGTGGGTGTCGCCTGAGCAGCCGGAGGCGCAGCCGTGGGCGGGCAAGCTGGAGCTGGCACCCGGGGTCGCGGCGGTACTACTCGAGGGCTAGGGCGTATCGACATATACTGGCACGACGGCGACGGGAGCCATTTTTTCTCAGTTCGAGGAGAGCGGAGCGCTGCATACCGGGGTATGTGAGCGACAATCGACGAAGAAATGAGGAAAAATGGCCCCGTCCCTTGGGGTTGCGGCAAAAATCCGGGGTCCCCAGCGACAGGTCTTCGTCGCTGGGGTGGAAATCCGGGGTCCCCAGCGACAGGTCTTCGTCGCTGGGGCGAAAATCCGGCCATACTTCGTTCTCGCGCTCGACAGTGGATTGCCACAGCCTTCGGACTCGGCGTCGTCTCCACCCCACGGACGAAGACCTGTCCGTGGGGGCCCCGGTTCTGGCTGGGTTTTCCCTCGCAACGCTGCGCGTCAGTATATGTCGATACACCCTGAAGCGCTGGCGGGGCGGGGCGTTGGCCATGTATTCTCAGGCCATGGATTCGCACGGGGCTTCCCCGGTTCACGAGGACAATTCGCTCGCGCAGGCTGCTTCGTCGTATCTGCGCTCGGCGCGGCAGCAGCCGGTCAAGTGGCTCGCGTGGGGCGCGGCGGCATTTGAGCGCGCGCAGCTTGAGGACAAGCCGATCCTGCTGGACATTGGCGCGGTGTGGTGCCACTGGTGCCACGTGATGGACCGCGAGTCGTATGAGAACGCAGAGATTGCCGGGCTCATCAACGCGCAGTTTGTAGCGGTGAAGGTGGATCGAGACGAGCGGCCGGATGTGGATGCGCGCTACCAGGCGGCTGTGGCGGCGATGAGCGGGCAGGGCGGCTGGCCGCTGACCGCAGTGCTGACGCCGGATGGGCGGCCCTTCTTCGGCGGGACATATTTCCCGCCCGAGGATCGCTACGGGCGGCCGGGTTTTGGGCGGGTGCTGATGACCATGGCGCAGGCATGGCGCGAGCGGCGCGAGGAAGCGCTGGAGTCGGCCGCGAGCGTGGTGGCGGCGATCGAGCAGAACGAGAGCTTCACTGGCGGCGGCGGCGAGCTGACGCTGGCGCTGGTGGACAAGATTGCCGCGTCTGCACTGAAGCAGTTTGATCCGCGCAACGGTGGGTTTGGCGCGCAGCCCAAGTTTCCTCACCCGGCGGCCTTGGACCTGCTGCTCGAAGTAGCCATGAATCGCGACAACGGCGAGGCGGCGGTGGCGTTTGCGGTGACGCTGGAAAAGATGGCGCGGGGCGGCGTATACGACCAGCTGGCGGGCGGGTTTCATCGCTACTCCGTGGACGAGCGCTGGGTGGTGCCGCACTTTGAGAAGATGCTGTACGACAACACCGAGCTGCTGCGCAATTATGTGCACGGCTTCCAGAGTTTTGTGCGGCAGGATTTTCTGGAAACGGCGCGGCAGATTGTGGAGTGGATGGACGTGACGCTGAGCGACCGCGAGCACGGCGGCTTTTATGCGTCGCAGGATGCGGACGTCAATCTTGACGACGACGGCGATTCCTTTACCTGGACTGTTGCGGAAGCTGCCGCGGTGCTGGACCCGGCGGAGCTTGCGTTTGCGGCCGACTACTGGGATATTGGCGAACTGGGCGACATGCACCACAACCCGGCGAAGAATGTGCTGCACATCAAGCAGACGCTGGAAGAGAAGGTGGTGCAGGGCGGCGATCCGGATGCGGATTTGGAGGTCCTGCGGGCCGTGCGCGATGCGGCCCGGCAGAAGCTGCTGGCGGCGCGCGGTAGGCGGCCTGCGCCGTTCATCGATCGCACGCTTTACACGGGCTGGAACGCGATGGCGGTGACGGCGTATCTGGAAGCCGACAGGGTGCTGCGCCTCAAGGGCACGCAGGAGTTTGCGCTGCGCACGCTGAACCGGCTGCTGGATGAGGCGTGGGACGGCGGAGAGACGCTCTATCACGTGATTGCGTACGGCGAGGGTGAGCAACCCGTTGGCGCGATGCGCATTCCGGGCACGCTGGACGATTATGCCTTCACGATTCATGCGGCGGTTGACGCGTGGCAGGCGACGGGGCACATCAATTTTTATCGCGTGGCGGTAAAGCTGGCGGACGCGATGATTGCGCGTTTCTACGACCGCACGGCGGGCGCGTTTTATGACAGCGCGACGGCAGCCGAGGGCGACGCGCCGCTGGGCGTGCTGGGCGCGCGGCGCAAGCCACTGCAGGACTCGCCGACGCCGGCGGGGAATCCGACGGCGGTTTCAGCGCTGTTGCGCCTGGAGGCGCTGAGCGGGCGCGCGGATTATCGAGAGATTGCCGAAACGACGCTGGCTTCGTTCTCCGGCATGGTCGAGCACTTTGGCCTGTACGCGGGAAGCTACGGGCTGGCGCTGGAGCGGCTGCTGCTGGACCCGGTGCAGGTCATCGTGGTGGGCACGGGGCCTGAGGCCATGCGGCTTCAGGCGACGGCGGAGGCGCGCTTCGGGGTGAACAAGCTGGTGATGCGCATCGCGCCGGAGCGGCTCGTCTCAGGATCGCTGCCTGAGGCGCTCAAAGAGACGCTGCCGCTGGTTCCGCCGCCCGAAGGCGCGCCGGCGTGGGCGCTGGTGTGCAAAGGGCGCAGCTGCCTGCCGCCGATCACCGATCCCGAGGCGCTGCTGGAGGCACTGGAACGGTAACCTGGATTTCAAGCCAACACTCGAGGTCATCCTCCATGAGTACGACTCCCGTATCTGCTCCCTATGTTGAACCGTGGCTGCGCGGAACGTATGCGGACGTGCCGGCCGTGGGCCGCGCGGTGCTGCACGCTTTCGATCTTGCGCTCGATGACCTGACCAAATGGACGGACGGCCTGACGGACGCAGAAGTCCACGCGCACCCGTTGGAACTGCCGTCGATTGGGTTTCATCTGCGCCATATTGCGCGCTCGACCGACCGGCTGCTGAGCTATGCGGAGGGCGGCCAACTGAGCGCCGAGCAACTGACGGCGCTGAAGGCGGAGCAGGGCGGGGAAGAGCCGCTGGCGGCGCTGCTGGCGGAAGTTGAAGTTTCGTTCAGCAATGCGGCGGACCGGGTGCGGGTGCTGGCGACGGCCAACCTGGACACGTTTCGCGGTGTGGGGCGCAAGCAGCTGCCCACATCCATTGGCGGCGCACTGGTGCATGTGGCCGACCATACCCTGCGGCATGTGGGGCAGGTGGTAACCACGGCCAAAGTGGTCAAGGCGATGCGCTAGGCACCTGCGGTGCGGTCCGCCGCGGCGGACTCGCTGGTCGCTCGCAGGAGATTTGAGGTTGCGCACCGTTGGGACAAAAACAAAATCGTTCCAAGGATGGGGCACCCAGCCCGAACCGCAGGTCCTTCGACTCCCTTCGCTGCGCTACGGTCGCTCAGGATGACAGAGTTTTGGGGAAGGCCGACGTGGGAAGCTAGCGCAGCTGTACGTCGAACGTGGCGTGGCAGCGGAGTTCGGGCTTGAACTCGACTGTTTTCTCGCGGTCGCCGTTGCTGATGACGATGAACATGGGCTTCTTGAGCGACTCGGGCAGGTTGGTGATCTTGACCTGGCCGTTGGGGCTTGTGGCTGCTTCAAGATCGAGCCGCTTCACGCCCATCATGCCGTAGTGGATGCGCGTGGCCACCTTGGCTGCGTAGATGGGCCGGGAGTTTTCGTCGGTGACGGTGATGAGCGCGGAACAAGCGCCGAGGTCGGCGGAGATTTCCGTTGGCGGGATTGCTGCCGCAGCGGCTTGCGCAGGGGCCGGGCGCGCGGAAGACACGGCGAGAAGCAGAAGGAGACCGGCGACGGCGAGATTGCGCATGGTTTCATTCCTATCGCCGCGCGAGGTGAGCGGGGCCGTTGCTGGGGATGGCTGCATTAGTTGGCCGCGGCTGGACTCGTCGGGCTGGCGGCGGAGGAGTTGGCCGGTGGCGCAGACTGCGGGGCGGCCGGCGCGGCTGTCGCGGGCGGCGATGCGGGGGATGCGGCTGGGTTGTCTCCGCTGCTGGCTTGCGGTGCCTGCGCCGGGGCTGGCAATGCCTTTGCCGGAAGCGCCGGGCTTGTTGCCGGAGCGGCCGCATCCGGCTTTGGCACGGCCTGTGAGGTTGCGGCGGCCGGCACAGCGTTGCTGACGCCCGGGAAGAGCACGGAGTTCACGATGGCCGGGTCGTCGCGCAGCTTGACGTAGAGCTCGCCATCAACTGGATGCGGCACCGGCAGCACGTAGCCCGGAAAGCCTTCGGGCACCCGGGCGGGGTGATCGAACTGCGGGTCGTTGGAGACCGAATCGACCAGGTAGAGCTTGGAGCCGGAGAGCTTGCAGGGCTGGTCTGCCGAGGCCGGGCACTTGAGGTCGCGAAACGCCGGCAGGCGGACGAGAGTGGCGAGTGGCTGCCAGTCGCTGGCCACGCCCTGCTCGATGACGCGGAAGCGCAAGGGGCCGGCGGCCGATGAGGCGAAGGCCTTGCCGGTGTCGAGCGTGACCAGCGCGACCTGTGCATCTTCAAGCGTGAATCCGTTGGCGGTGGTGAGGGTGGTGAGATAGGCGCCGCGCTCGGTGGCCACTTCAATCTTCTCGTCGCCGGAAAAGGCGGCGGGCGCCTCAGCGTGGATGGAGAAGGTGAGCTGCGCGTTCTGCGGCACGTCGTCCGGTCCGGTGAGCTGGATGTCGCTGGCGGCGCTGGATGCCGACGGTTGCACGCTTTTGCCGATCAGCGTCACACGGGGGCGCGGCGCGGCGATGGTTGTGGCGAGGTTGAGCACGCGGCCATCTTTGAGGGTGATCTTCGCGGTTGCGCTGTCGCCGGCGTTGAGGGCCTCCACGGCCTTGGCGTCGGCAGCGGCAAGGTGCAGCTCATCGGCGTCGTCGGAGGCTGCGTTGGTGGCGGGCTTGAAGTTGATGCCGTTGAGCGAGAGCTCGGCCACGGATTCGAGGCCGCTGCCCTTGAGCACACCGGTGGGGTCGCCGGAATGGAGGGTAAAGCTGTCCAGGCGGCCGGCCTCGGCAAAGGCTTGCAGCTCCACCCGATCGGGGTCCTTGCTGCCGTACTCCTTGACCAGCAGTTGCATGGAGCCGGGCTTGGTCTTTTTGAGCGGGAGGGTGACCGCGACCTGGTTGGGGCCGGTCGATTTCCAGTCCGCTCTTACCAGTTCGCCGCCGGGTTTTTGCAGTTGAATGCTATCCACGCAGGCCGCATTTTCTGTTTCGATGTGCACGGTGTCTTCGCGGCCGGCGATCAGGGCCTGCTGGTCTTCATCGACCAGCTGCCAGTGCTGGGGATGGGCGTTCTCGAGGCGGAACTCCGGTCCGTCGTAGGGCTCAAAACCCCAGTAGCCATGGAGGGAACCGTCGAGCGCCTCTCCAAAGTTGGTGGGGCTGAGGCCGGCGGTGTTGGCCACAAAGCCGCCCTTCTCGGCGTCGGCGGCGACGGGCAGATCGACGAACTTGCCGTCCTTGCCTTTAAGGCGCAGGACCATGCCGTGTGCGTAGCCGGTGGAGAAGACCAGCGGGGCGCCGTCGGCGGGAAGCACGAGCTCGGTCTTTTCCGCACAGTAGACCTCTTTGGGATCCACGGGATGAAGCGGGGGCAGCTGCGGGGCCTCGACGGCCGGGAGCGCGGCGACGAGGACTGATTTGGGATTGTGGAACGACGGCGGCACGTTCAGCTCCATCGCCATCTCATCGCCCTGCTCGGTGGCCAGAGCGGGGATGTATTGATACTGCGCGGTGTGGAACGAGTCCATGATGCGCGCTATGTCGATGATCGAGGCAACGTAGGGGCTGTAGTAGCCGAAGTTCGCTGCCGAGCTGGCGCTGAGCTGCATGGTCAGGTCGCCGGCGTTGCCGGTGGTGAGCGCATCCACGATGGAGGTGCTGTGGCCGTCGTTGAGGATGAGCGCCTCGCGGCCCTGCATCAGGCACGGAGCCTGGAGCTCCGGAATTTTTTCCAGGCAGCCGGAGTCGAACTTGATGGACAGGCTGCGCGCCAGCAGGGGCGATGCAGTTTTGAGGTGATCGGGGTCGCCCTGGCTGATTTTTTGAACGGCGGACAGGTACGCCTTGAGCCGGGAGCGATCGAGCGTGGCTTGGTTGAGGTCCTGCGAGGCGCGAACGAAGGCGCCGGGGCGTCCGCGGACTGCGCCGATCAGGGTCTTGAAGTCGCCGCCGGTCTCCGGGGCGAGGAAGATGATCACCTGCTGCGCATTGTCAGGGACGATGATGTCGAGGCCGTCGCGGTCTCTGGGGTTCCAGGTCTGCGAGGAGTAGAACCAGCTCTCGGGAGGTGGATTGGTGGCCCCGCGCAGGAACGCGGCCACCATGAGGTAGTGCGCCGACTGGCCTTCAGGCAGTTTCGCCTTGATGAACAGCTCGTCGCCGGCGGCGAGATTGGCAACCTCGGAGATGGGCAGGGATTTGCCCTGGTGCGTGACCTTGACTTGCAGCCGGGGGCCGGCCAGATCGAACGGTGCAGGGTCGGCTAAGGCCAGGCCAGGTACGAGGAGAAGCAGAGCAAGGCATGAAACACGCCACTCAATAGCCATAGGACAATTTTAACGCCTGCGGCTCGGCGGATACGAACCGGGCCCAATGCGTCACCTTACCGTTGGACTTGGATTGGGGTCGGCAGTTAGCGAATCACAACGGACGGTGTTGTTGTTCAGGGTCCGTGGTTTCCCACCCATTCCGGTCGCCGCGGCGACCGGAATGGATGGGGCACCGATCGGTGGAGGCGCTAGAAAATGATCTTGCCGCCCAGCTGGATCTGGCGGGGGCCGTTGGAGGTGTAGCTGACGACGCCGAAGTTGGGGTCGTCGACTGAAGTGTCGGGCGTCCCGAAGACGGGGTGGTTGAGGGCGTTCTGGGCTTCCAGGCGCAGCTCGAAGTTGAGGCCCTCATGGAGCTTGGAGAGCGGGAACTCCTTCTCGACCGACAGGTCGCTATTGAAGGCGGTGGGGGAGCGGATGGCTCCGAGGGCGCGGGGTGTGTTGCCGAAGGTGTAAATGGGCGGCAACTGGAAGGCCTGGGGGTTGGCGAAGTACTGGTTGATCCAGGTGGAGTCCTTGGTCTTGTTGCGCCGCGGCCTGCCGAACAGGTTGGGCCGCTGTCCGCCATAGGTGGGCAGCGAGGTTCCGTCGTAGGTGCCGAAGTCGAGCGGGCGGCCGTCGGCCAGGCGCCAGACGCCATTGGTCTTCCATCCGCCGATGATTTCGTCGAGCAAGGCGGGCATTTTGCCGAGAAGCATTTTGCCCCGGCCGATGGGCAGGTCGTAGGTGTAGCTGAACTGGAAGACGTTGGGAATGTCGAAGGTGGAGAGACTGCGCTCCATGCCGGGCCGGTTGGGATCGACGAGGCTGGTAAAGCTGCCCAGCCAGGTGGTGTTGTCGTCGGGCACCGAGGCGTCGTCGATCGACTTGGACCAGACGTAGCTCACCAGGAATTGGAGGCCGTTTGAGTACTGCTTCTGCGCGGTCAGCTGCAAGGCATGGTAGGTGGAGTTGGCGATGGGGGGCGCGTCGATGGTGACGCCGCCGGGGAACTGGGGGTAGGGGACGCTGTAGAGCTGGTAATAGGGCAGCTGCGGGCCGGACAGGACGCTGCCGGGGTCAGTGAAATAGGGGGCGATGGGGTTGTTCACCATGGTGGTGAGTTGGTTGATCTGGCCGGCGCTCAAGCCGTCTGCCGCCGGGCCCAGGTGGTTGATGTAGTTGGCGCCGGAGTAGTAGAGGTGGGTGCCCTTCTTGCCCACGTACATGGTGTTGAACACCACCTTGCCAGGGAGCTGGCGCTCGATGCCGAAGCTCCAGCTCTGCTCGTAGGGGGTGTTGGTCACGTTGCGCAGCGGGCCGTTGGCGGTGTAGCCCAGATCGTTGGCCAGGCCCAGGGAGCTTCCGGGAGGCTGAATGAGGCCCGACGGCGCGCAGCTTGATGGAGGACTCGCGACTTCGCACTGAGGATTCAGGTTGGGGAAGGGATTGCTCAAGTGGATGTAAGGCGTGGCGCCGTTGTTCTGGTAGGTGGTGACGGCGCCGGTGTACTGGTTGAATCCTTCCGAGCCGTAGGGAGCGACGCCGGTTGCGCCGGAGCGCGGCTGCGAGTAGTAGATGCCGTAGCCGCCGCGGACCACGGTGCGGTTGTTGAGCAGGTAGGCGAAGCCGAAGCGCGGCTGAATGTCCTTCAAGTCGTCGTTGACGATTCTGCGCTGGCCGGAGCTGGCGAAGACCTCGCCGCCATAAAAGGTGGGCATGCCGGGAACCTGGAGCGGCGACTTGGCGCTCAGGTCGAGCCAGTTCTGGTGGTTGAAGCGATCGGTCCGGGGCATGGAAATGTCGTAGCGCAGGCCCAGATTCAGAGTCAGCTTGCTGTTGAACTTGTAGTTGTCCTGGAAGAACCAGGCATACTGGCGATCCTCGGTGGCCGGGCGGTCCTGAATCTCGTAGTACGATCCGGCGTTCGAGTAGCCCATCATGAACGTGGCCATGCCGTCGCCGCCGCAACTGGAGAAGGCGTTGGGGCACTCTGAGCTGCCGCCATGGTCGAAGTTGAAGATGCCGTTGGGGGCATTGGTCTGGATGTAGTTCATCTGGTGCTGGCGGCCTTCAAAGCCGAACTTCATCTCGTGCGGGCCGACCACCTTGTTCAGGGCCACGCTCAACTGGCCGGTGTCCTGGCCCTGGCGGTAGTTACCGTAGGGGTCGCCGCCAATGCTGGTGTAGCCGGCCGAGTAGTAGGTGCCCTGGTCGATGAACATGGAGGGGACACCCTGAAAGCCGTTGGAGTTGAGGTACTCCGGAAAGCCGAGCTTGTTCACCGGGTCAGTCACGCCGCCGGCGCCGCTGTAGGCCAGAATCTCCTCAGCGCCGCGCGTGAAGCCCAGGGTGGTGGTCAGCAGCAGGGTCTTGGTAAAGGTGTGTTCGTCGGTGATGGTGAACAGGTGGGCTGAGCCCTGGTTTGGGCCGCCGGCGCAGGGATCGGCAAAGTTGCCGAAACAGTTGTGGGAGACCGAAGTGTTCCACTCCTGCGAGTACTTGCCGCTGAGCAGGTTGCTCTGGCTGAAGCGGTGATCGATCTTGATGTCGTACTGATTGTTGGGGTAGCTGCCGGCGCCCGAGGAGATCCAGTTGTCATAGATCGTCGCATTGGGCATGTTGGCCGTCGGCTCCGGGTAGAGCTTCATCATGGCCTGGGCGATGGGGTCGATCAGGTCGCCGGGAGCGCCAGACAACTGGTAGATGGTGCCGTTGAGATTGGTGCTGCCCGGGCTGGCGTACTTGCCAATGTTGTTATAGGGGATGTAGGCGCTTCGGTAGGCGCCGGCGGCTGTTGAGCCATCGGGCGCGGCGGGCTGGTAGACGCTGGAGTATGGATCCCAGATCTGCCCGGCGGCAGCGGTACACATGCCGGTCGAGTCGAAGGTGCCGCCCTGCGCGGTACACACTTCGCCAAAGTCGCCGTTGTTGCGCTCGGCATCGGTGGGCACGCCGGCCTGGTACGTGCCCATGGAGGTCTGCCGGGTGGCATCGAAGTCGAAAAAGAAGAAGGTCTTGTTTTTCCAGATGGGGCCGCCGATGGTGCCGCCGAAGTTTTGGCGGTGGACGGGTGGAATGGGGATTCCAGCCTGGTCGTTGAACCAGTTGTTGGCGTCGGTGATGGTGTTGCGGGCGAAGTCGTACGCCTCGCCGTGGAAGCTGTTCGATCCCGAGCGGGTGATCATGTTGACCACGGAGGCGCCGGAGAAGCCGTACTCGGCGCTGAAGTTGGACTGTTCCACGCGGAACTCGTCCACGGCCTCGGCCGAAGGCGTATAGGTGATCTGGGTGACGCCGCCGTTGGGCTCGTAGTTGGTGATGGTGGCGCCGTCCATCAGCACGTCGGCGGTAGAGTTGCGGCTGCCGTTGGAGACGAAGTTGGTCCCGGTGCAGCCGGTGCCGCACTGATCGTCGGCCTCGGTCACGCCCGGGGTGAGCGCGGTCAGATCCATGACGTAGCGGTCAACCAGCGGCAGGTCGTTGATGAACTTGCGATTGACGACAAGGCCGGTGGTTGCGTCCTGGGCGTCAAGTGTCTGGGCCTGCGAATTGACCTCGACGGTCTGCGAAGCGCTCGAGATCTTCATGTGCAGGTTGGCGGTGGCATTGACGTTGATGTCCACTGTGATGCCGGTGCGGACACTCTTCTCAAAGCCCGGCATCTCCGCCGCGAGCGTGTAGGTGCCCGGCGAGACAGAGCGATACAGATAGCGGCCCTCGCCATCCGTGGTGGCTGAGAACGTGTAGCCCTTTTCCTGGTCGGTCAGCGTGAGCTTGACGCCTGGAATCACAGCGCCCGAGGGGTCGGTCAGGACGCCAGTCACCGATCCGAAGTACGCCTGGCCAACAAGGGATGCGGGGGTCGCGAGCAGCAACGCGCACAGGATGATCCAGCAGAATTGCTGCGAACTCTTTCGCATGTTTGCAGGGGAATAGACTCCCATCACTACACCTCCAACCTCAAAGTATGTTGGGCGACAGGCTCTCTTTCGGCCCTGGCGGGGTTCAGGTTTTCCGGCCCACGCGGGCCGGCGCTGGCAACAGAAGTGGCAGAAATCCCCTAATTCAATCGTTTCAATGAAAATCGTAATATGACATCAAAATAGTTCAAAAGTCAATATTTTGGTTGCTTTAAGCGTATTTGCTCAGTGTAATGGGCAGATGGCCCGCAGATGAGTTGGTACACTTCGGGCGACTTGGCGGTGTACCAGCGGATGCGGCGTGTTGCTCCTATCCCGATCCAAAGCGGAGGTTGTCCCGTGATGAACTCCCCGGTGAGAAAGCTGGCGGTAAGCAGTGCCGCCGGAAAGCGATTCACCCAGAGAGCCGTGCTCGCAGCCGCAGTGGTTTTCACCCTGTGCCTTTCGGATTCCCGGCCGCTCGTTGCCGGCCAGGCCGCGCCCCGGCCGGTGATAGTCGCGTATGTCTTTCCCCAGGACAAGGCGCTGGTTCCGGGCGACATTGCCGCCGGCAAGATCACGCGCGTCAACTACGCCTTCGCCAACATCAAGGACGGGCGCATTGTGAACGGATTCGCCCATGATGATGAGAATCTTGCCGCGCTGGTTGCGCTCAAGAAAGACAACCCATCGCTCACGGTGCTGGTGAGCGTGGGCGGGTGGCTCTGGTCGGGGCGCTTCTCTGACATGGCGTTGACCAGGGCAAGCCGCGCCGTGTTCATCGACAGCGTGGCCGACTACGTGCGCCACCACGAGCTCGACGGCCTGGACATTGATTGGGAGTATCCGGGGCTTCCCGGCGCGGAGCCGCATTTTCGCGTTGAGGACAAGCAGAATTACACGCTGCTGATCAAGGAACTGCGCGGCCAGTTCAATCAGCTGGAGAAGCAACTCGGCCGCCGGCTCTATATCACCGTGGCCACTGGCTCCTCGATGGAGTTCCTGGAGCACACCCAGATGAGCAAGGTCGCGAACATTGTCGACACGGTGAACCTGATGGCCTATGACTACTACGAGCCGGACTCGGATGCGACCACCGGCCACCACGCCCCGCTCTACGCCAATCCCGCAGACCCCAAAAAGGCCTCGGTGGCTCAATCCGTGCAGGACTATTTGAATGCGGGGGTGCAGCCGGAAAAGATCGTGCTGGGCGTGCCGTTCTATGCGCATGTGTGGGGCCAGGTGCCGGATGCCAACCATGGGCTGTTTCAGCCGGGCAAGGAGCTTCCTCACGGCGGTGAGTGGAGAAGCGGCGGACCCGACGCGATGATGAAGGACGGATTCGTCCGCTACTTTGATCCGGTGGCCGGCGTGCCCTATCTCTACAATCCGGAAAAGAAAATCTTCGCCACGTATGAAGACGCGCAGTCGCTGGCGGGCAAATGCAAGTATGTGCTCGATCATCACCTGGCGGGAATTATGTTCTGGGATTACGAGAGCGACTCGACCGGCGCGCTGCTGGATGCAGTGGACGCGGGACTGGCCGGCGGCATGAGCACCAATCCCAACGCGGAGGGCGGAAGAAAATGAGTGCAACGACACAGATTTCCAACCAAGCGATTGTGGAGCGGCCGCCTGCGACGAGGCTGGCATCCATCGACATTCTGCGCGGCCTTACCATGACGATGATGATCTTCGTCAATGAGCTGGCTGGCGTGCGCGGGCTGCCCTGGTGGAACTACCACATGAAGGCCAACATCGACGCCATGACCTACGTCGATATGGTGTTTCCATTTTTCCTGTTCATCGTCGGGCTCTCGCTGCCGCTGGCCATTCGCGCGCGGCTCAAGCGGAATCCATCCATACCGGCTCTCTGGGGACACGTCGCGCTGCGCACCGCAAGCCTGATGACGCTGGGGCTGATCCTGGCCAACGCCGAGTTCGGTGATGGCGCGCGCATGGGCATCAGCCCGGCGGTGTGGGCTCTTATTGCCATCCTCGGCGCGGCGCTGTTCCTGAACAACTACGGCGAGTCGAGCCGCTACGCCGGACTTTATCGCGGGCTGCGCGTTGCGGGCGTGCTCATGGTGGTTGCCATGTTCGCCATCTTCCGCCAGACGTCGGAGACCGGACAGGTGTCGTGGATACAGGTCGGGTATCCGGAGATTCTCGGACTGATCGGCTATACCTACCTGGCTGTCTGCGTCGTCTACATTCCAACGCGCCGCTGGTTGTGGGCGCCGCTGGCGCTGTTCCTGGCCATGATGACGTTCAATGCGTTGAGCGCAGCGAAAGTGCTGACGATCTCTCAGCACCTGCCTTACTGGTTCTGGCCGTTCAGCAACGGAGCCATGGCGGGCATCATGCTGGCGGGCATTGTCACCTCGTCGATTTTTCTTGGTGCGCACCGCTGGCAGGCCTTGAAGCAGAAGTTGGCGCTGGGCACGGCGTTCGGCATTGCATCGCTGCTTGCCGGATGGCTGCTCACGCCGCTCGGCATATCGAAGATCAGAGCGACGCCGACGTGGAGCCTCTACAGCATTGGCGCGGCGGTGTTGCTGTTCACGGCGCTCTATTGGCTCTGCGACGTGAAGAAGCGGACCGCCTGGGCCTTTTTTGCGCGCCCCGCCGGCGCCAATACGCTAACCACCTATCTGCTGCCGGATGTGTGGGACTACGCGCTGACGGCGCTCGGCGTGCAGTTCTTTGACAACCACTTTACCAGCGGGCTGCCGGGAGCATTGTGGTGCGTTGTGTTTACTGCGTTCATTCTGGCCATGGCTGCGTTGCTTACGCGGTGGAGGGTCAGGCTGCAGCTTTGAAGCATGGCGTCTGTGCCAGGCACGGGTCGGATTGATACAGAAGCAGCAAGGGCCTCCATGCGGAGGCCCTTGCTGTTGGAGCGGCGGATTGCGATAGCGGTTAGGGTGCCGCGGTGTAGGTGTAGTCG
>Ga0302276_10003430_pt1 | contig 13692 bp, 11 predicted proteins | sample III_Bog_N2_3_FD_198768 | JGI IMG/M metagenome (GOLD analysis project Ga0302276, IMG submission 198768) | Peat permafrost microbial communities from Stordalen Mire near Abisko, Sweden - III_Bog_N2_3 | ecosystem: Environmental > Terrestrial > Soil > Wetlands > Peat | place: Sweden: Abisko...
GCTCTGGCGGAAGTGACGGCGGCGAATGCGAGCCAGTTGGTGAAAAAGTGGGCGTTCCATACCAGCGGCGCGGGCGTGATGGAGATGACTCCCGTGGTGGTGGCCGGAGTGATGTTTGTGACACGGTCGAACGATGCGTGGGCGCTGGATGCGCGGACCGGGAAGCCGCTGTGGCACCATGCGCGCGGGGTGTCCGACGGTCTGATCGACGATGCCGCGGGGCATATCAACCGCGGCGTTGCGGTGCTGGGTGCGCGCGTCTACATGGAGACGGACAACGCGCACCTGCTATGCCTGGACGCGCGCACCGGAGCCATGATCTGGGATGTGGCGTATGCGCCGGGCAACCGGAACTACGGTGCGACCAGCGCTCCGCTGGTGGTGAAGGACAAGGTTCTGGTTGGGACGTCGGGCGGCGACGACGGCGTGCGCGGATTTGTGGCCGCCTTCGACGCGGCCACCGGCAAGGAGGCTTGGCGATTCTGGACAATTCCTGCGCCAGGGGAAAAGGGCGCGGAGAGCTGGCCCGGCGAGCTCTACAAGCACGGCGGCGGAACCACATGGATGCCGGGCACCTATGACGCAGCGCTGAACACGATCTACTGGGGCACCAGCAATCCGAGTCCGGACTTTGATGGCAGCGTGCGGCCGGGCGATGACCTGTACACCTGCTCGCTGCTGGCGCTGGATCCGGATACGGGCAAGCTGAAGTGGTACTTCCAGTTCAATCCGCACGATATGTATGACTACGACAGCGTGCAGACGCCGGTGCTGGTGGACGCCACCTTCAAGGGGAAGCCGCGCAAGCTGGTGGTGACCGCGAATCGCAATGGATTCCTCTACATTCTGGATCGCACGGATGGGACCTACCTTTTCTCCAGGCAGTTCAGTGCCAGCATGAACTGGGCGAAGGGCATCGATGAGAGCGGGCGGCCGATCTCCGCGGGGCTGGTTCCCAATGAGAAAGGCGTGACGGTATGTCCGGGATACGCCGGCGCGACCAACTGGTACTCGCCCAGCTATGACCCGGCGACGAACATGTTTTACTTCCGCTCCTACGAGGGCTGCAGCCTGTTCAAGGCGAAGACCGAGGACTTCAAAGAGGGGCAAGGCTACTATTCGACGGGGGCCGAGTCGCCGCAGATGGCCAACCCGCCGAACGTGGGAACGATCAACGCATTCGATCTGGGCACGCTGGACTTTGCCTGGCGTAACCAGATGACGGATGCTCCAGACAACGCATGGGCGGGCGTGATGTCGACCGGGGGCGGAGTGGTGGCCTACGGCAATGACAGCAAGGAGTTTGAGTTGGACGATGCGCGCACGGGAAAGAAGCTATGGGCTATCAAGCTGCCCGCCGGAATGCATGCTTCGCCAATGGCGTACGGAGTTGCCGGGCGGCAGTACTTTGCAGTGGCGGCGGGCGACGATGTGATCGCATTCGGACCGCCGTAGGCGTCTGCATCCGCGCAAAGCGACGTTAGAGGATGTTGACGGCGCGGGCGGCCAGCAGGGCGACGGTGGAAAGCGAGATGAGCGACTGGACCATCATCATCAGCTTGGCCCAGCGGCTGAGCACCGGCGAGTCCGTCGGCGAGAACGCCGTGCTGGTGTTGAAGGCGAGGAAGAGGTAGTCGATGAAGCCGGGGCTCCACAGGTCTTCGCCCATGGCGACCTGCGCCTCCTGGCTCAGCGTCATCTGCGGGAACAGGAAGGCGCCGTCTGTGTGCTCGTCGCGCAGCGCGCGGGCGTAGGGGCCGCCAGCGTCCAGGCGCCAGTACCAGGAGGCGAAGACCAGGATGTTGGTGATCCACAACTCGCCGGCGGAACGTAGCAGGGCCAGCGGGGTCTCGCGGTGCGCGGGCAAACCACCGATAAGCAGGCAGAGGGACCAAGTCATATCGGCCGTGACGACGCCGATGGCCAGGTAGCCGAAGAAGGTGGCGAGCTTGGGCATGCCGAACTCCGATGCCAGCAGGCAGAAGGAGGACAGCGCGCCGACCACGACGAGAAACAGCCAGTCGGGCCCGATGGCCAGCTCGCGCGGCAGCGCCAGGCGCAAGCCGCCGACGGCTAAGAGTGCGATCGTTGCGTGCCAGCGTGGCTCCTGATATTTGGTGGGTTGCGGCATTGGGGAATTCTAAACTGCGGGGTTAGTGCGGGGATGCGGTAGTTTGTAGACTACAGGGACATGACAATGGCTAAAAAGAAGTTCCCCCCTTATGATCCGGCAGAAGACCTCGGCTCGGATGAGGCGAACGCGGTGTTTATGGCGGAGGCGTTCGGGACGAATGACGCGGCTTACATCTCACACGCGCTGGGGGTGGTGGCGCGCGCGAAGGGGATGGCGCAGATTGCCGAGCAGACGGGGCTGTCGCGGGAGCAGCTTTACCGGTCGTTCAGCAAGAAGGGCAACCCGACGCTGAAGACGACGCTTGCAGTGATGCGGGCGTTGGGTGTTGAGTTGACTGCGAAGACGGCGGCGTGAGAAACGTGCCCGCAATTCACATTGGCCGATACGATCAGAAGTTTATGTAGCGAATCGGATTTCCTTTGAACCCCCATTTTGATGGGATGGCTTTACCCATGTATTGAGCCTTAATGTCATTCGGCGCTTCGCTGCCGCGAAATCCGAAACGGTCTGCCTGCTTCTTCCAATTGCCGTATTCATCTGGTATGTCGGGGAAGTTGGCCTTCGTGGCAGGAAGCCATTTATCCGCCCTGAAAACCCCGACTATAGTGCCACGGAATACCGCCACAACGTATTCAGCCTGTTCCGCCCTCTCCGGCGCGACCTTCCATGAGTAACGAACTGCGATGCTGACTCCCCATTTTTCGTAAGTACGGTTGATGCAAATCAGAAGAAACTTGGCGTGCTCCGGAAATTCAGCCAATGCCCCCATCCCTTTTCCCATGGTGATTAACCTCTGGCATTGAGCTTAGTCGACACATAGTACACTTTGTCATTCGGGGAGCGGTGGAAATGAAAGTCCTACTCGTCATACTGGCTTCTTGTCTTGCCACCACATTCGGCCAATCGCCGCTGCGGCAAAAGCTGAGGCCCAATCCAGAATCCGGTGGGGTTAAGTGCGCCGCTACCCAGACCGGAAAGGTCCCGACAAAGGTAATAAATACATATACCAAGACTGCGCCGGACAACTTGGTAGAGGTATACTCCGACGGAAAGATTGATGTGTATGCCGACCAGATGATTATTGATGCATACATTGATTATCCAGGCCCATATTATGGGGAGTTCTCAGCGCCTTTGTACTTCGCGTTCCGCGACGAGGAAACGCGTCAAGCGACAATTAAGAAAATCCGGGACAATCGCCCAGCTGATTTTGAGCCAGACATGACATGTACGGTCCTTGATCCGGTTTACGGTACCCCGATACGTCGAAATCAGGACTGCGCTTACGGAGGTCCGTCGAGGAATTTAGGCTTTTTGAAGTACATTGCCGCAGACATCACATTTTCCAAGCGCGGCCCCGGAAACATAGTTCTTCCCCCTGGTGCAACCATGCCTTCGCAGCTTCTTGTCGTTGGATGGGCGCTGTATTTAGCTTCCCCGCGCTGCACAGGAATCGGTGCATTTGACAATACAATTGCGAAGTCAATCCCTAGTGAAGATGAATATATCTACGGACTTGACGAAAGGAATCCGAGCCTCATTAGGGGCACCTACGGGGGAAGTAACCGCGAGGAATTCATGTCACTATTTGTTGATGATCCAACTAAACTCGAGACAGCAGTGCCTGGTTACTATCGAATAGATGAAGCTGCCGCGCCATTGCTGTTTCGCTCCATCATGGGTGCCGTTTCCAAGATTACTGAGGGGCGACAGAGACCGAAGTGAAAGCGACCGAGCCCCACGATTGCTGCGACATTGATTGCGTCGATCGTGGGGTCGTGAATTAGTGGGTGTGGACGGGTTCGCCTACTACGAAGGTGAGGCCGGCCTTGCCCGCGTCGACGACGACGAGGTCGCCGTGGCGGACGGTGCCGTCGAGGATCTTTGTGGCGAGCGGATCCTGGACGAGGCGCTGGATAGCGCGCTTGAGCGGGCGGGCTCCGTAGGCGCGGTCGTAGCCGGATTTGAAGATGGCCTTGCGCGCGGCGGGCGTGAGCTCGATGGTGATCTTGCGGTCGGCCAGCAGCTTGTCGAGGTCGGCGAGGCGCAGGTCAATGATGTGTTCGAGCTGCTCTTCTCCGAGCGGGTGGAAGACCACCACGTCGTCGATGCGGTTGAGGAACTCGGGGCGGAAGTGCTCGCGCAGCACGCCCATGACGCGCTCGCTGGCTTCGGCGAAACCTTCTTCGCCATCCGCCCATGAGGTCGCAAGCTGCGATGCGCCGAGGTTCGAGGTCATGATGAGCACTGTGTTCTTGAAGTCGACGGTGCGGCCCTTGGAGTCGGTGAGGCGACCGTCGTCGAGCACCTGCAGCAGCACGTTGAAGACGTCGCTGTGCGCTTTTTCGATCTCGTCGAAGAGGATGACCGCGTAGGGGTGACGGCGAACGGCCTCGGTGAGCTGACCACCTTCGTCGTAGCCGACGTAGCCGGGAGGCGCGCCGATCAGCCGCGCGACGGCGTGCTTCTCCATGTACTCGGACATGTCGATGCGGACCATGGCGGCCTCGTCGTCGAAGAGGAACTCGGCGAGGGCGCGCGCGGTTTCGGTTTTGCCGACGCCGGTGGGGCCGAGGAAGATGAAGCTGCCGATGGGCTTCTTGGGGTCGCTCAGGCCCGCGCGGCTGCGGCGAATCGCGTTGGCGACGACGGTGAGCGCGGCGTCCTGGCCGACGACGCGGGCGCGCAGGCGGTCCTCCATCTGGATCAGCTTGGCCATCTCGCCTTCGAGCATCTTGGCGACGGGAATTCCGGTCCAGCGCGAGACGACCTTGGCAATGTCCTCCTCGTCGACCTCTTCCTTTAGCATGCGGTGCGACGTGTCGGTGCCGTCGGCTGTGGCCGTGAGTTTGGCAAGCTCGGCTTCGGCCTTGGGGATTTCGCCGTACTGGAGCTCGGCGGCGCGCTGCAGGTTGCCTTTGCGCGTCTGCTCTTCGGCCTCAAAGCGCAGGGCTTCAAGATGCGTTTTCAGCTCGGCAATTTTGCCGATGGCGCCTCGCTCCGTCTGCCAGCGCGCGCGCAGTCCCTTGGCCTTCTCGCGAACTCCGGCGAGCTCGCGCTGCACCGCTTCCAGACGCTCGCGCGAGGCTTCGTCCTTCTCGCGCTTCAGCGCAGCCTGCTCGATCTCCAGGTTGGTGGCCTGGCGTTCCAGATCGTCGATCTCCGTCGGCACGCTGCCGATCTGGTTGGCCAGCGCGGCGGCGGCTTCGTCCACCAGGTCGATCGCCTTGTCCGGCAGGAAGCGGTCGGAGATGTAGCGGTGCGAGAGCGTGGCCGCGGCGACGATGGCGGAGTCCTTGATGCGGACCTTGTGGTGCGACTCGTAGCGCTCGCGCAGGCCGCGAAGGATGGCGATGGTGTCTTCGACGTTGGGCTCGCCGACGTAGACGATCTGGAAGCGGCGTTCGAGCGCGGCGTCCTTCTCTATATACTTGCGATACTCGTTGAGCGTGGTTGCGCCGATGGCCCGCAGGCCTCCGCGGGCGAGTGCGGGCTTCAGCATGTTGCTGGCATCCATCGCGCCCTCGGCCGCGCCTGCGCCGACCAGCGTGTGCAGCTCGTCGATGAAGAGGATGATCTCGCCGTTGGAGTCTTCAATCTCTTTGAGCAACGCCTTCAGGCGCTCTTCGAACTCACCGCGGAATTTTGCGCCGGCGATCATCGATGCGAGGTCGAGTGCGACCACGCGCTTGTCTTTGAGGATTTCGGGCACGTCGCCGTGGATGATGCGGCGGGCGAGGCCTTCGACGATGGCGGTTTTTCCAACGCCGGGCTCGCCAATCAAGACTGGGTTGTTTTTCGTCCGGCGCGAGAGCACCTGCACCACGCGGCGAATCTCCTCGTCGCGACCGATCACCGGGTCGAGCTTGCCTTTGCGGGCGAGGTCGGTCAGGTCCTTGCCGTATTTTTCCAGCGCCTGGAACTTGCCCTCGGGATTCTGGTCGGTGACGCGCTGTTTGCCGCGCACGGCAGAGAGCGCCTTGAGGACGGCATCGTGGGTCGCGCCCATCGCAGCGAGCGCGTCGCGGACCGGGTCAGCCTTGGCCTCGGTCAGGGCGAGCAGCAGGTGCTCGGTGGAGATGTACTCATCCTTGAAGCTGTCGGCCTCTTTGGCGGCGCGATCAAGCACCTTAGTGAGCGCGCCGGACATGCCGGGCTGCGTGCCGCCGGAGACCTTGGGCAGCTTCGCAATGGCGGCGTTGACGCCGGCAAGCAACTCCTGAACGCGGACGCCCGCACCCTGAAGCACAGGCACGACCACGCCCTCGCGGTCTTCCAGCAACGCCGCCAGCAGGTGAGCGGGCAGCACTTCGGGGTTGCCGTTCTCGCCGGCCACGGTCGCGGCAGCCTGGACGGCCTCCTGCGACTTGACTGTCAATTTATCCCATTTGAATGCCATATCACTACCAATCTACGCCTAATATCAGAAATTATCTGAGTATTGGATGCTCATATGTTAGCGAAGATGCAGCGTAAGACGAGGTTCGAGGCACTAGGTTCAAGGGAGGCAGACCGGCCAGACGCCACATTTGTGGGCTCAGTGGGATGGATCTGGGGGCCAGTCCAGCACGACGCGCGGATGCTGAACTCTCTTCACGATGGCGGGTTGGGCGGCACCAGCCTTGTACGGCTCTGTCGGGCAGACAGTGAAGTCTGCGAACAGCGTTGGCTGCCGATCTATAGTGTTGCAATCAAAGTATTGGCAAACCAGATCGGCCGATGCCTTGTCCGCTGGGAAAAAGATGTGGTGAGTTCCAATGTGCCAAATCGAGAAGAAGCCGTCACCCCGATACAGGATGGCGCGGCCATGAATTTCGCGGCAGGGTTCGGCGCTTCGGCACGGCAAGGAGCCAGCAAGCAGAATCAGTTCAAGAACAATTGCAATTCGCATGGTTCGTTCACTCGACGAAATCGGTGCAAGAATAGCACCCGCGCGTGACCAAGTGGCTACTGAAAGAATGCTGGCAGATCGCGGCCACCGAAGACGACGCGCTCGATTCTGACAGCATCGCGGCAGAGGCGGAAGAGAATGACATAGTTGCCGACGACGGCGAGCCTCGCATCTTCTCCGATGTCCGGCCGAAGTTGATAGTGCTGGGGGCCTTCGCCGATCCTGCGAAATGCCTCGCGAACCTCACCGATAAAGGTGACGGCGCGGCGCGGATTGTCCTCGGCGATCCAGTCGGCGATGGCCTCCAAATCCGATTCAACATAGCGGGAGAACTCGACGCGCATTACTCCGCTGCGCCCCTTGCATCCGCCAGGGTCTGGTACTTGCGCTCGAGGCGGTCGAGGACCTCATTTGCGGGGACGCCTGGGGTCTTGTCCGCGCGGGCCTGCTGCCAGAGCTGACGCAGTTCGGCGAGGCCGTTCTGTTGGAGTTGGCGCTTGCGGGTCCAGTCGCGGAGGGCGTCGCGGACGACCTCGCTCGACGAGGCGTACTCGCCGGTTGCGACTGCTTGCCGTACCTGCGCGACCATCTCCGGCGGAAGCGCGATGGATATCTTCTCGACCGATGGCATTTTGAATCTCCCGACAGTGGTGCGAAAGCTTCCTACCGCAGGATAGGATCGGTCTGCCAGAACCGTTCGGACGCGCGGCTCTGTCTTCAGCGGCGAGGCCGTTTGTGGGCGGCGGGTGCGGCCATGGTGGACCATGTCTGCGGGCCGCCCCAGGCGCGAGTGGCGGTCAGGTCGATGTGGGTGGGCTGGTCGGCATCGGGCGTTGCGGCGGTCGGCACGGTGTCCGGCAGGATGGCGTTGCCGCGGACACCGCCGCGGGATGCCTGGCCGGTCGTCTGGGCAGCAGCCGAGGGGTCGGCAGACGGGATAATCGCCAGCCGCTCCAGACGATCCTTCAGCCCGTCGCCTAGCTGCGGCACGGCGGCGCCCAGCGCGAGCAGGCGGGACGGGATGGCGGAGCCGCTGAGGTGGAGGGTGTAGCCGGTCGCGTCCAGATGGCCTTCCAGCGTGGCGGGAGTCTTGCCGCCCAGGTCCAGCGAAACTGGGAGCAGGTCGAAGCTGTCTGCCGGCAGATCTGCGGGTTTGGCCGCTCGCCGGTGGTGCGGCGGCGCAGGCGCGGGCGGTGTGGAGTGGAGCACGACCTCGCCCAGCGGAATGGGATTCTGGTCGGCAATGCCCAGGTCCAGAGCACCGTCGGAGAATGTGAGCTCGCCGGTCCATGTTGGCTGAGAGGACTTCGGATCGGGGCTCCAGGCGACCGTTCCAGACAATGATCCCGGGCCGTCCAACCCGGTAGGCGGATGCGGCGTGGCGACGCGAAGCCAGTTGACGAGCGAGCTGGCCGGCACGGCGGAGACCGTGACCTGCCCGGTGGCGGACTGCGGCGTGCGGACGTCCGGCAGGCTGGCCGCGAGGGCCAGGACGCTGGGGGCGGACGCGTTCACGGGCGGCCAATGGCATTCGATCGAGGTGAGGGAATGGAATGTCTGGCGGGCGGTAGCACGGCAGCCAACCTCCAGTGAGAGCGGCTGGGATGGAACAAAGTCCGCCCGGCGAGCGTTGGCGAGCTGGATGTCGGTGGTGACCGTGTTGACCTCAAACGTGCCCAGGATGGCGAAGGTCATGGAGAGGTCGCCGCGCACGCCAGCGTCGCTGCCGGAAAGCAGGCGACTCAGGTCGCCGAGCTGGGCGTCCTGCCAACTGCCGTGCAGGTCGATGGGAACCTGCGCCAGGGCATTGCCCGACGGACCTGCGCCGGCCCCATTGCCGCCGAGAGTGCCTTCGGCGTGCAGAATGCCGGTATCGCCGGGGCTCAGGTCGGTGCGGGCCGGGTGGGCCTCCAACCGCAGATGCCATTGGTGCGGCTCGGGCAGCCACAGGGCGAAGTCGGCGTCGGTCAGGGAGAACGGCGTTTTCTCCTGGCCCAGCTTCAGGTTCACGCGGGCGCCGGTCGCCTCCACGTACGGGAAGCGAGGGGCGGCGCTGGAGAAGCGCTGGGCTGTGGGAGCGGCGTCGATGTGGCTGGCTTGCAGCAACAGGCTCTCGACGTTCCACCGCCCGTCGGCGTTGCGCACCAGGTTGACGCTGGTGGGCTCGGTGAGGGAGATTCGGGAGAACTCGACGTGGCTGCTCCAGAGCGAAGCGATGCGCAGCGTGGCGTGGACCTCGTCCGCGCGCAGGATGGGCTCGTAGCCGAAGGCGGGGTCCTCGTCGATGACGAAGTTCTCCAGCGTGAAGCCAGGGAGTGGCAGCAGCGAGAGCGAGACGCGGTCGAAGTGGACCGGGCGGCCGATGGAGTTGCCAATGTTATTGGCGATGCGGTGCTGGAAGCGGCTCACATTGATGAGCGGCGGGATGAATCCGAGCAGAAAGATGGCGAACAGAATGACAAAGGCCATCACCAGGCCATTGCGGACGCGGTGCGAAGTGGGAGTGTCGAGTGCGGACTCAGCGTCGGAATGGGAGTGGGTATTGGCGATATGCATGGTGCTCAGTTCAAACTCTGCGGACGCACCATTCTAGCCTGTCCGGGCTATCGGCTTTTCGTCGCAAGCTCACGGGCTTTCCGAATGTAGATTGCGATTGCAGCAGTTCGACCTATGATTTGAGGGAGGGGGAACTTGCGATGCTGGAACAGGATCTGCAACTGGCAATGCCGGATGGGATGGCCGACGCGGTGCTGTTCTCGCCGGATCCAGAGACGCCGCTGCCGGGAGTGCTGCATCTGCCGGATATCGGGAGCGTCCGCGAGGCGCACCGGCAGATGGCACGCCGGTTGGCCGCGCAGGGATACGCCGTGCTGCTGGTGAATCCGTTTTATCGCACGGGGCGCCCGCCGATGTGGGACTTCCCGCGCAAGATGGGTGAGCCCAAAACCATGCAGCGCTTCAGCGAGCTGGTGTGGCCGCTGACCACCTCGGCGCAGCAGCGGGATGTCGCCGCTTACGTGGAGCACCTGGCGGAGCAGACGGCGGTGCGGGCCGGCGCGATGGGGGCGGTGGGCTATTGCTTCAGCGGTGCGCTGGCGCTGCGGACGGCAGCGGCGCGGCCTGCGCAGATCGCGGCGGCGGCGTCGTTCCATGGCGGGAACCTGTACAAGGCTGACGATGCCAGCAGTCCGCATCTGGTGCTGCCGCAGGTTACGGCGAGGCTCTACTTTGGCCACGCGCAGGGCGATGCCAGCATGCCGGCTGAGAGCATCGCGCACCTGGACGATGCGCTGGCAGCATGGGGCGGAACGTACGAGAGCGAAACGTACCAGGGCGCGTCGCACGGCTGGACGGTTCCGGATAATCCGGTCTTCAACCAGGTGCAAGCGGACCGGGCATTCGCGAAGATGAGGCAGTTGTTTGCGGAGACGCTGCGCTAGCGGATGACGTGGAAGGTGCGTTTCCAGCGGGTCTCGTCGAAGATGTGGATGAGGATGTGGCCCATGAAGCCGATGCGGTCGACGAGGTCGGTCTTGTTCATCTGGTCGGCGGGCGTCTCAAACGACCAGTAGACGAACATGGGGCGCCCGACGATGTTCTCGCGGGGGACGAATCCCCAGAAGCGGCCATCGAGCGATTTGGTGCGGTTGTCGCCCATGGCGAAGACCGTGCCGGGCGGAACAATCAGGTCGCCGTTGGAGACGTGGTTGGGCAGGTCGATGGCCCAGGTGGAGGCGTTGTTGGCGCTGGCCTGCTCCTCGATGCCCTGCAGGTCTGCGGGGAAGTCGTCGCGGTAGGGGATGTAGGCGTCTTCCGGGTCGCCGTCGTCGCGCGGCATCTGGGCGTAGGGCTCGTTCTGCGCGGCTCCGTTCAGGTAGACGATGCCGTGCTCCAGGTGGATGCGGTCGCCGGGAAGGCCGATGCAGCGCTTGACCAGGAAGAGGTCGGGCGTCTCCGGGTGCGGCTTGAGGAAGACGATGACGTCGCCGCGCTGCACGTCGCGGTAGTGGGTAAAGGGCGCCCAATGGGCCGGCGGAGCCAGCGAGACGCGGTCCACCAGAACATGGTCGCCAATGAGCAGCGTGTTCTCCATGGAGGCGGAGGGAATCTCAAAGTTCTGGAAGATGAACGTCATGACGAAGAGGCCGACGGCCAGCACGGTGCAGATGGAGGCAAGCGACTCGAGCGCGGTCTCGGTCTCCTCGTCCTGCTGCGGCGGCGCGGACGGATGGGACGGATCGGAGGGCGGAATCTTCGGTTCGGACTTTTCGGTGGTGGCTGTGATCTCGGGCAAACTGATGTCTCCGCGCGCGGCGTAGGGTACAAGGTTTAGTGTATCGCGGCTGGGGCGGATACCCCCCCTCCCCCCCCGGTATATGGTCAAAGTCTAGTAGACAGGCAGGTTAAGCAGGGGGAGTCACCATTTCGACAACACCTGCGCCTGATTTTCCGCCTCCCACCGAGCTTGGCAGGTCCGGCCCACAGGTATGGATGGGCACGACGCTGTTTGTGGCTTTTTCCCCTGCTTCTATTATATGCGGGGTGTCAAGGGTTTGCGGCACCAAGCCTGCGCCAAGCCCCCAGCCAGCGGAGGGCGAAGATCGTAGTTTCCCAAAACGCCGATTCACGGGCCAATAAACCTTCGGCAAAGATCAGCGCGCACGTCCAGCGCACTCGTTGATGCCGCGATGCGCGTAATCTCGTTGTTGTGGGTGAGTATGCGCCGAAGTACTCTTGCGATTCTTGTAGCCATTTTCATTGTGATCGCCTGTGTTTACGCAAAGTTTGCGTATGACCTGAGGACCGCGCGCGCCCGCCTCGTCGGCCATAGCCAAACGATTGAGACGTCCTTCGGCACATTGGAATACGCCGAGATGGGTGAGGGCGAGCCGATGCTGATCGTCCACGGTGCCGAAGGCGGCTTTGATCAGGGCATCGACATGACGGGCGCGATGGCCGGGCGCGGATATCGGCTCATCGTTCCGTCCCGTTTTGGCTATCTCCGTTCGACCATGCCCGGAAACCCTACGGTCGCTATGCAAGCAGACGCCTATGTCCAACTCCTCGATCATCTTGGCATTGGCAAGGTGGTCGTTGTTGCCATCTCCGCCGGCGCCTGGTCGTCCATACAGTTTGCCATCCGTCATCCGAATCGCTGCCGTGCGCTGGTGCTTCTCGTTCCCGCCAATTACTTGCCGGCAGGGACGGCCATCCATGGTGGCGCCGTTGTCAGCGCGATGGTCCACTCCAATTTCGTCGCCTGGGCACTCTTAAAACTGATGCCGATCATGCCTGGGGGAATGACCCGGATGATGCTTGGCACTGACCCTTCCGTTGTGCGTGCGGCCGGCTCCAGCGAGAAGGCGCGAGTGCAACAAGTTCTGGATCACCTTCAGCCGGTAAGCCAGCGCACAGCAGGGATGAACTTCGACGTTAAGACTGCTGCCACGAACGAGCCGTATCCTATGGAGAGGATCGCCTGCCCGGTTTTGACGATTAGCGACGAAGACGATAGGTTCGATACGGCCAGCCGGGCGAAGTACATTGCCGCCCACGTACCGGATGGCAGGGTCATCCTTTTTCCAACCGGCGGTCATGCCCTGGTCGGCCACTACGCAGACGCCCTCGGTGAGATCGCATCGTTTCTCCACACGGTGCAGTAACAGCCTCGATGCAGGGAATACTTTGGTGAGGTTAGTTGCGTCTGTGAACCATCACCATTGCAGCCCATCGGTCAAACAGAACAGAGCACTCCGACCCGTGGGTACAGAAATCTTGGTCACAGATCGATGCTCCCAAGATACGGTGTTTCTTCCGAATGAGAACGACCCGTCCAGCGGCAAAAACCCACTTCGACAAAATCCCGATTCAGAGGCGGTGCAATGCAAGAGCAATCAATCCTTGGCTAGCCCAATGCCTAAACGTGAGGAGACTTCGTAAAGTCAAAGTCTAGGGTACGAAAGCAGTCGCATCCCGGCACAGGACATCGAATCTCTCCTCCCTTGGAGAAATCGGTGACATCAAAGGCGATCACCAGATGAGGATTGAACGGGTGTCCGCATAGCCTGCAATTGCCGTTCTCGTCGTCCACGCTAGCCTGTTCTTTCTCACTCATGCCAGCCATCCTCTCAGGCGATCGAGCGACATCGCAAGGATATCGTCAGGGTCAGTTACCGAAAATCCCGATTCAGGGGCGGTTCAATGCGAGAGCAATAAATCCTTGGCTACCCCACGCTTTGTTTCTTAGGGTGAATCCGCTTGGCGACCGTGACTGCCTCACGGACGGCAAAGAAGCTGAAGATTCCGAAGATAGATGCGATGACGATGCCTTCAATTGCGAAGCCCCACTCTGAACGCAAGAAATGCGTCGCTATATTCGTAATCTGACATAGAGCTAGATACGCAAGAACGAACCCCACTAAGCCCCCAACAGAGCAACGCAGGATGAGTAGGAAGGTTTTCATACCAGCCATCCTCTCAGGCTCTCCAGCGGAGAGCAAGGGTATCGTTCATGGTCACTTTCCCAAAATGGTTTTGAGCAACTGAGAAGACTTACGTGTTCCCCGAGCACGCCTTGGACGCGGAATACATTTTGGCTGCCCAATCAGTGGCGGAATAACGCTGTACTGGGTGATGGCATAACGCTGCAGAGGGGGGGCGGCATAAC